>MPMF02047251.1_pt1 | contig 55446 bp, 47 predicted proteins | sample 1617271 | NCBI WGS metagenome assembly MPMF02 (sample SAMN05944812, study PRJNA350692) | marine metagenome | biome: marine; feature: ODZ; material: water; isolation source: 120 m water sample prefiltered with 30 um filter, filtered on to 0.2 um... | place: Pacific Ocean | collected 2012-04-09... | reverse complement strand
TCGGCCAGTGACACAAGGGTGACGCTGCCGAGCCCGAGGTCACACCGCTTCCCCTTGACGACGGTTCGCAGCACCCAGCTCTTGGCTCCGCCGGGGGCCACGAACAGGTAGAGGCCACCGCCGTCGGCGATCCGTCTGGCGCGGTCTCCGGCCCTCGCGGTCTGCACAGCCCGTACGGTGAGGGCTTTCTGCGGGTGCCGTCTATGTTCTTGTTCCCCCATTACTCCCCACATTATTACCCGGCTCTTGTGGGAAATCAATGGACCGCGCTGGACGCAAGACAGGCACAATATGCCTATATTATGTGATTTTATGGAATATGTTGGATTTTACTGGAACAATAGATGGCGGAGGGACTGGGATTCGAACCCAGGGAACGCTTTCACGTTCAACGGTTTTCAAGACCGCCGCCTTCAACCGCTCGGCCATCCCTCCTGAACGTCTGTTCTGCGGTGGGGCCCGGTCCTAAAGGGCCTCGCTACGGGTGCCCCCCGGCGGCCCTGAAGGGCCTTGCTACCGTGACTCGATGACCTCCAGGCCGCCCATGTAAGGGCGAAGGACCTCGGGAACAGCGACCGAGCCGTCGGCACGCTGATAGTTCTCCAGGATGGCGATCAGCGTGCGCCCCACCGCGAGGCCGGAGCCGTTCAACGTGTGGACGTGCTCGGCCTTGCCCCTGCCGTCCTGGCGGTATTTGATGTTCGCCCGGCGCGCCTGGAACGCCTCGGTATTGCTACAGGAGGAGATCTCCCGGTACTTCTGCTGGCCCGGTAGCCAGACTTCGATGTCGTAGGTCTTGGCGGCCGAGAACCCCATGTCTCCGGTACAGAGCACCACGGTGCGATACGGGAGCCCGAGTCGCTGCAACACCGTCTCGGCATGGCCGGTCAGCGCCTCGAGCACCTCGTAGGATTCCTCCGGACGCGTGATCGCCACCATCTCGACCTTGTCGAATTGATGCTGCCTGATGAGACCGCGCACATCCGCGCCGTACGACCCCGCCTCGCTACGGAAACATGGTGTGTAGGCGGTGTACTTCAGCGGCAGGTCGCGGCCGTCGAGAATCTCGCCGCGATGCAGATTGGCGAGCGGCACCTCGGCGGTCGGAATGAGGTAGAGGTTCCAGTCGTCGCCGATCTTGAACAGATCGTCCTCGAACTTCGGCAGCTGCCCGGTGCCGGTCAGCGAGTCGACGTTGGCGAGAAACGGTGGCTCTACCTCGACGAAGCCGTGCTCGCCGGTGTGCAGCTCCAGCATGAAGTTGATGAGGGCGCGCGCCAGCCGGGCGCCGGCGCCCATCAGCACGGAGAATCGGGCACCGGCGAGCTTGACGCCACGTTCGAAGTCGATGATGCCGAGCGCGGGCCCCAGATCCCAGTGCGCCTGGGCCTCGAAGGCGAACGCGGTTGGCTCGCCGTGACGGCGGACTTCGACATTGTCCGCCTCACTCGCGCCGGCCGGCACGCTCTCGTGCGCCAGGTTGGGCAGCTGCATGAGGATTGCCGTGCGCGCCAGTTCGACCTCCTCCAGCCGGCTTTCCCGCACCGCGATCGTGCTGGTGTGTTGTTGACCGGCCGCCATCAGCTCGTCGGCCGGCTGTCCCTCCCGTTTGGCTCGCCCGATCTGTGCCCCCAGCTCCTTCTTCGCACGACGGGCCTCTTCGAGCACCGGGATAATCTGGCGCCGCTCGGCGTCCAGACCGCGTAGCTCTCGCACCCTGTCGCCGAGACTGCCATCTCGCTGGACGAGCCTCGCTTCGACATCCGACGCCGGGTCGCGAAACAACGCGGGGTCGAGCATGGCCTACATTCTACCTGTCTTGATTCTGGTGTCCTGGGTTCGCAGCTCGTGATGAAAGTCCAGCGTTGCACCTAGACCGGTGGAGCGCTGGACTTTCGTCACGGGCTGCTATGATGCGTCTCGATGTCGACACCGCCGACCGTCCGCAAGGTGGTCTTTCCGGCCGCGGGTCTCGGGACCCGCATTCTGCCGGCCACCGCTGTCCTACCCAAAGAGCTGTTGCCGATTATCGACAAACCGGTCATCCAGTTCGGCGTGGAGGAGGCGTTGGCGTCCGGTCTGTCCCAGATCATCCTGGTCAGTAGCCCCGGCAAGACGTTGCTCGAGGACCATTTTGACCGACATCCCGAACTGGAAGAGATCCTGGAGCGGCGCGGCAAGTCGGCGCTCTTGGACGGCCTGCGTGACGTCGCAACACAGATGGAGCTCTCCACCGTGTTTCAGGACGAGCCGCTCGGGCTCGGGCACGCGGTCCTCGTCAGCCGCGAGCTGGTCGATGACGAGCCGTTCGCGGTCGCGCTGAGCGACGATGTGATCGACGCCGACCCGCCGGCGCTCCGACAGATGCTGACGGTCTATGACGAGGTCGGGGGTCCGGTGCTCCTCGTCGAGCGGGTGCCGCGTGACGCGGTGAGCCGCTATGGCGTCATCGACGGCGAATCACTCGGTGGCGGCGTGTTCAAGGTCCGAGACCTGGTCGAGAAGCCAGACCCGGCCGAGGCGCCGTCCGACCTGACCATCATTGGCCGCTATATCCTGACACCGGACATCTATCCCGCCCTCGAAGCCACGGGTTACGACGCGGGCGGCGAGATGCAGCTGACCGACGGCCTTCGCCGGCTGCTCGAAACGCGCCCGATCCACGCCGTCGAGCTGGACGGCATTCGGCAGGACGCGGGGAACAAGCTCGGCTATCTTCGCGCCATCCTCTACTTCGCGCGGAAACATCCCGAGCTCGCGGGTCATCTACCGGAGCTCCTGCGGACGCTCGAGTCGGATGATGCGCTGACGTAGGGGCAGCCGCCCGTGCTTGCCCGCCGTAGCTTCTGCGGAGGCGGGAAGGCCTGCGTCACAAAGGCAATATCACGATGTGGAAAGGGCGGCCCTACCTGTCGCGCCGTAGCCTTGGGGAAGGCGGAATGGGCTGTGCTACCGGAGCGATCGCTGCTAAGAGGTCGAGTCCGAGCTGCTGGTCGAGGACCGGTTCGCTTTTTTCGAAGTGTCGGAAGAGGTCGACGAGTCGCCGGACGTGGCGTTCTTCTTGTCTGCCCCGTCAGACTTCTCCGATTTAGCGTTCTTGCCGTCGGCTGACTTGCCGGCCTCGGACGCAGCGGGGTCTCCGCTCCCCTTCTTGGCGTAGTCGGTCACATACCAACCGGTGCCCTTGAACTGGATGGCCGGAGAGGACACCAGCTTCTGCAGGGCGCCATCGCACTCGGGACACACGGCGAGCAGCGGATCCGAAAACTTCTGGATCTGCTCGAAGCGATGACCGCACGCGTCGCACTGATACTCGTAGAGTGGCATGTGGCGTCTGCAGATAATCCGCTCTGATTCCCGGGGACAAGCCGAATCTCTGATGGTAGCTGGTCGTTGCGCTGAGCGTCAATCGAGCAGGTCGTCGCCAGTGTCCCCGAGCAGCAGCGTGCGGTGCAGCCAGAGCGGGACCGAACCGTGCCCGAGCAGGCGGTCGTGAAACGACTTCAGCGAAAAGGCAGAACCTTCGCGCGCCTCCACGTCGTCGCGGAGCTTGAGCAGCATCAGGCGACCGGTTGCATACAGCACGTAGGCGGGGTCGAACGTGCCACGCTCTGCTTCGCGCCGCGCGCTGCTCTCCTCGAGGTAGGCCTCCTCCCGGAAGAAACGCACCCCCTGCTCTACCGACAAGTCCTCTGTGTGCAGTCGGATTCCGACCACCATGCGCGCCAGCCGCAGTAAGGCCTCGGCGATCTGGCCCAGCTCGACCGTGTCATCGTCACGCCCCAGCCCGGCCTCTATCATCATCTGCTCGCTGTAGTGCGCCCAGCCTTCGGTGAACGACACCGGGGCAAACAGGGTCGACTTTCGGAGGCTGCGCTCGATCCGGCGCTGATGTTGGAAGTGAAGGAAATGGCCTGGATACGCCTCGTGCGCCGACACCGACCACAGGGTCGCGAGGTTGAAATCCCGCAGATGCTCTTCGCCGCGGTCGGCCGACCATGTCGGGTCGACGTCGGTGACGTAGTAATAGGAGGGGAGCGACTTCGGCTCGAATGGTCCGGGGGTCCAGACGCTGGCAAAGGTCCAGCGATAGAAGTCCGGGGTCGGCGCGACGATCAGGGGCTCGTCGGCTGGTAGGGTGACGATAGCGTTTCGTTCGACGAATGTCAGGAGATCGCCCAACTGGTCGCGCACCGTCTGGACGAGGTTGCCGGGCGCGGGGTGCCGGCTCTTCACACGCCGCCAGACTTCGGCCGGCGTCGTCTTCTCGTCCACCCGCGCTGCCACGTCGCGGAACCGTTCCTGCAAGCGGCCGAGCTCTCGTTCGGCGATGGCGAGGAGACGCTCCGCCGCAATCGGAATCCCGTCCTGATGGCGCAGGCGCCCTTCGAAGCGCTCGCGCCCGAGTCTGAAGGTCGCACGGCTCCGTGGCGCCAGGGTCTCACGCAGATAGCTGGTATACCGGCGGATGGCGTTGGTCGCCTCGCTCGCCGCATCGGCGAGGTCTCCGAGCAGGTGCATGTCTTCGAGTTGACGAAACGCGCGTGGCAGATCGTGGTCGATGAAGCCGGCGACACCGTCAAACGTCTCGGCGCCAGTCTTGAGGAAGATGCCGGGCGGATCTTCGATGTTGGCCTCCGCCGTCTCGATCAGTCGCGGTGTCTGCCGGAGCTTCGACACGACCCGCCGCGCCCGCTCCTCGACCGGGGCGTACTCGAACAGGGTCTGGCCCGCCAGGCTGGTTGCCAGTAGGTCCGCATAGTGCTGCGGGTCTCGCTCCCAAGGGCGAACTTCCTCCAGCTCGAACATCCGACCGCTGATGTGGTCGGCCAGCATCCGTCGCTCGAGCTGTTCTTCGGCCGTCAGACTTCGGGTCGAGATACGGTCGAGTCTCCGCGCGAACCCACCGTGCTCCCGCACCTCGGCTTCGATGGTCGACCGGGAGAGGTCCTCCATCTGGTCGTCATGGGCATGCACGCCGTCCCCGGCAGCCGCCGTTGGCGAACGCTCGTACAAGAAGCCCAGATATTCGTCAATAAAATGTGACAGCGGTTCCGTTGTGTTCATGCGGTCTTGACGCGGCGGGTCCCGTGACCCGGGGGCTGGGGTCCCAAACGGAGATGGGTGAGGTCCACCATCCGTGTGGCCCTCTGAATGTTACAATAGGGCACGGTCAATCGGCTTCCCCCTTTCGTGCTCCCCGATGTCTGGCACGCTCTATCTGGTCGCCACGCCGATCGGGAACCTCGAGGACTTCACCTTCCGAGCTGTGCGCATTCTCGGCGAGGTGCAACTGATCGCCGCTGAGGACACCCGGCGTACAGCCAAGCTCCTCCGGCACTACGACATCACGACCAAATCGACCAGCCTTCACGAACATAACGAGCGACCAAAGGCCCCCGGTCTCGTCAGACGGCTCCTGGCCGGCGACTCAATCGCACTGCTGTCGGATGCCGGGACCCCTGTCATCTCCGACCCGGGCCTCATTCTGGTTCGTCAATCTCTTGACGCCGGCGTCTCCGTCATGGCCCTCCCCGGTCCGTCTGCCGTCATCGCCGCCTTGATCTCTTCCGGTGCGCCCACCAACAGCTTTACGTTTGTCGGGTTTCCGCCTCGTAGGTCTAATGACAGAAAACGGTGGTGCGAAGCGTTGGCGAGTGAACCCAGGACCCTCGTTTTCTTTGAATCACCCCACAGGCTGGTTACGACTCTCACGATGATGCGTGAATCCTTGGGCAACAGAATGGTCGCGGTATGCCGAGAGCTGTCAAAACTCCACGAGGAGTTGGTCATTAGACCTATATCAGAGCTCGTCGAGATGTCCGTGGCACCGCGTGGAGAATATACTTGTGTTGTGTGGCCTGCCGAAGGCGTTGACCTCCCGACACAGAGGCCCCCAGAGGGGGCTGTGTTACTCAAGGAATTGACGCAATTAACCAACAGCGGTGCCAGTCGAAGAACCGCTGTAAAGGAAATGGGGCGGAAGTATGGGCTTACAACCAGGCAGATGTATACCGCTGTGGTACGAGCCAAGGAAATAGGCTGAAAGACCTAAAGACTTCGAGTCAGGGCCGCCTCTTGGCTGTCTTCTTGACCGTTTCGACGCCGTCTGTTATGGTTTTTGGTCGATCCCGTCTGAGCACACGGGGACTCCCACCGGGGGACCTTCCGAAGGAGATCCGATGGCCAAGAAGGGACGGCCACCTGCGCGCGCCGCTCGGAGCAAGAATGCGGGTCGAGCCAAGCGACCGGTGAGCAAGACAAAGAAGAGCGCGAAACCTCCGGCGAGGCGAAAGACTGCCGCGAAGAAGGCTGTGGCCAAGGCCAAGCGCCCGGTGAGTAAGAAGAAGAAGAGCGTGAAACCTCCGGCGAAGCGGAAGGCCAAGGCGCCCCGCGCGCGAAAGGTTGCACGTGCTCCGGTGGTCAAGATCCGGCAGGCCTATGCCAAGGCGGTTGCGCTCTACGAAAAAGGCCTCAAGGCACTGCAGCGCAAGAACTTCGACGGGGCAGCCGCCATATTCCGGCTTGTGCTGCAGGTTCCCGAGGAGCGCGAGCTCCACGAGCGGGCGCGCCTCTATTTGAACGTGTGCGAACGGGAATCGAGCCCGAAGGCCAAAGTGCCGAGAACGGTCGACGACCGAATTTTCGCTGCGACGCTGGCGCTGAACCGCCGCGATGTCGACGAAGCTCTGTTGCTCCTGCGAAGCGCGGCCTCGTCACGCCCAGCGGACGACCACGTCCAGTACATGCTGGCGCTTGCCCTGGCGAGCAGCGATGAAGTGGAGAGCGCCGCGCAGCATCTGAAAAAGGCGATTGCCCTCAACCCGGATAATCGGCTGCAGGCCCGGCAGGAGCCGGATTTCGAGGCCATTCGAGGGACCAAGCCATTTCTCGACGCAGTCAGGACGTCCTAGCAGTCTGCTGCCAGATGTCTCCCTTCAGGGATTGCCTCCTGGTGACTGTGGACCGGGGTTGGCGAGCGCCTCTGGCCGAACGCACCGTCGCTGACGCGCCACAGGTAGGATGCCGAATCACGTCCTGATCCTCGCCGCCGGCCAGGGAACCCGGATGCGGTCTAGCCGGCCGAAGGTGCTGCATCGGATCGCCGGTCTGCCATTGATCGAACACGTCCTGCGTACCGCCAGCACGCTGTCCCCGGCATCGACGGCGGTGGTGGTCGGTCATCTGGCCAATCAGGTTCGGGAGGAGCTGGCGCATCATGCGTCGCTTGGCTTCGCTCATCAGACCGAACAACGCGGCACCGGTCATGCGCTGCTCCAGGCAGAGCCGCTTCTCGGCCGACAGCGCGGGTCCCTGGTCGTACTCTCCGGCGACGTACCGTTGATTCGGCCTGCGACCTTGCAGCGTCTGATCAAGACCCACGAGCGCACGAACGCCGCCGTCACAGTGCTGACCGCCACACTGGTCCGCCCGTACGGCTACGGCCGCATCGTGCGCAAGGACGGCCGGCTCAGTCGGATCGTCGAGGAACGGGACGCTTCGGAGGGGCAACGACAGCTGAAAGAAATCAACGGCGGTATCTACGCCTTCGACCTCGCACCGCTTTTTGGCGCTCTCCGGGAGATTCCGGCCACCGGCGCGGTCAACGAGATCTATCTCCCGGGGCTCGTCACGATCTACCGCCGGAGGGGGCTACCAGTCGAGACCGTCGAGGTCGATAACCCGGACGAAGTTCGCGGGATCAACAGCCAGACCGAACTGGCGGAGGTCAGACGGATCGTGAGACAGAGCAAGAACGAAGAGTTGATGGCCGCCGGTGTCACCATCGAGGACCCGGCAACGACCTATGTCGACACCGACGTGACCGTCGGTCCCGACACCGTGATTCACCCAGGCGTCATCCTCGAGGGACGCACCATCATCGGCTCCCGATGCGAGCTGCACGCCGGAGTCCGGATTGTCGACTCCACGGTCGGCGACGACGTGCTCGTCAACAACCACTGCGTCATTCACAGAGCGACCATCGCGCATGGCGCCCGGGTCGGACCGTTCGCGCACTTGCGGCCGGACACCCAGGTCGGGGAAGCGGCGCGTGTTGGTAATTTCGTCGAGCTCAAGAAGACGTCGTTGGGCGACGGGTCAAAGGCGAACCATCTCAGCTACCTGGGTGACGCCACGATCGGCACCGGCGTCAACGTTGGAGCCGGCACCATCACCTGCAACTATGACGGCGACGAGAAACACCGCACCACCATCGGCGACCGCGTCTTCGTCGGCAGCGGTACCGAGCTTGTCGCGCCGGTGACGGTAGGCGACGATGCCTATGTCGCAGCCGGCTCCTGCATCACTGACGATGTGCCCGCCGACGCTTTGGGCGTGGCCCGGGGCCGACAAGTCAACAAGGAGGGGTGGGTCACGCAGCGGAAACAAGGCCACGACACAGGCCCATCCGACCTCTGACTTCTGACCTCAAAAGTTTATGTGCGGAATCATCGGCTACATCGGAGAGAAACCAGTCGTTCCGGTCCTTATCGACGGCCTGCGTCGGCTGGAGTATCGCGGCTACGACTCGGCCGGCGTGGCGCTTGTGCGGAACGGCGATGTCGAAGTGCGTCGCAGTGCCGGTAAGCTGGCCCGACTCGAAGAGGCACTCGCCGACCAGCCGGTGGACGGGGATTACGGTCTGGGCCACACCCGATGGGCAACCCATGGCCGTCCGACCGAAGAAAACGCCCATCCCCACCGTGACTGCACCGGACGGATCGTTGTGGTTCACAATGGCATTATCGAAAACTACCTGCAGCTGAAGCTCGAGCTCGAGGACCAGGGGCACCGGTTCGAGACCGAGACCGACACTGAGATCGTCGCACACCTGGTCGAACGCGAAATGCGGGACGACGGGCTGGAGCAGGCGGTCCGTCGCGCGCTGACCCATGTGCGCGGGCTCTTCGGCATGGTGCTGCTGGCCGCTGACGACCCGCACAAGCTGGTCGCCGTCCGCAACGGCCCGCCGATTGTCGTCGGGATGGGCGACCGGGAGTTCCTGGTGGCTTCCGACGTGCCGGCGGTCCTCAGCTATACCCGCGACGTCGTCTTTCTCGGTGACGAAGAAATGGCGGTCGTCACGCGGGACGGCGTGACGTTCACCGACTTCACCGGCGCCCCCGTCGAGACCACAACCCAGCGCATTGCGTGGGACCCGGTGATGGCGGAAAAGGCCGGGTACAAACACTTCATGCTGAAGGAGATTTTCGAGCAGCCGTGGGCCATTCAGGAAACGGTACTCGGCCGCGGCTCACTCCAATCGGGGCAGGTGTTCTTGGGCGAGTTGGAGATTTCGAACGACCGGCTGCAGGCGGTCGACCGGATCGTCATCTTGGCCTGCGGCACCTCCTGGCACGCGGCGCTGGTCGGCAAGTTCCTGATCGAACGGCTTGTCGGCGTGCCGGTCGAGGTGGACTACGGGTCGGAGTATCGCTATCGCGACCCGATCGTCGCCTCCACGACGCTCGCCGTCGTCATCACCCAGTCGGGTGAGACGGCCGATACGCTGGCGGCGCTCCGGGAAGCCCGTGGCAAGGGGGCCATGAGCATCGCCATCTGCAACGTCGTCGGCAGCATGGCGACCCGCGAAGCCGATGGGACCGTTTATACGCACGCCGGCCCCGAAATCGGGGTCGCCTCGACCAAGGCGTTCACCTCACAACTGGTGGCACTGCACCTGCTTGCGCTCTATCTGGCCCAGGTTCGCGGCGCGCTGCCACCAGAGACCGCCCTTCGGCATCTTACGGAACTGAACCAGGTGCCGCGGCTGATCGAACAGACGCTCAAATGTGACGAGGCCATCCAGGCGATCGCGCAGCGCTTCTACGCCCATCGGAACTTCCTCTTTCTGGGTCGCGGCATCAACTACCCGATCGCCCTCGAGGGCGCATTGAAGTTGAAGGAGATCTCCTACATCCATGCCGAGGGCTATCCGGCCGGCGAGATGAAACACGGCCCGATTGCGCTCATCGATGAGCAGATGCCGGTTGTCGCGCTGTTGCCCGCGGGTCAGGTCTTCGAAAAGATGGCTGCCAACCTGCAGGAAGCGAAGGCCCGCGGGGGTGCCGTCATCGCCCTGACCGACGATAGCCAGCACGACATCGAGAACCTGATCGACCGGGACCGGGATGCGCTGATCACCGTGCCCGCGTCGTCACCGCTCATCACCCCGATCGTCATGGTCGTCCCGCTCCAGCTGCTCGCCTACCACATCTCGGTCCGTCGAGGCTGCGACGTCGACCAGCCGCGCAATCTTGCCAAAAGTGTCACAGTGGAGTGACCTGGTCTCCGCGCCCCGAGCTTCGGCACACGGAATGGACTTTCTTCAGCATCTGAACCCCGAACAACGGCGGGCGGTAGTGCAGACCGAGGGCCCGTTGCTGATTCTCGCCGGGGCGGGTTCGGGGAAGACCCGGGTCATCTCGCATCGAGCGGCGTATCTGATCGGGGAAGGGCACGCCGAGCCGGACCAGGTGCTGGCGGTCACCTTCACGAACAAGGCAGCCGGAGAGATGCGCGAACGGGTCGAGGAGCTGCTGGCAACCGATTGCCGGGGATTATGGATCTCCACGTTCCACGCCTTCTGCGCGCGGATGCTCCGTCGCGAGGGGCCCGCCATCGGTCTGTCACGCGACTTCGTCATCTACGACTCGTCGGACCAGATGACGGTCGTGCGGCGGGCACTCCGGGAGCTCGACATCGACGACAAGCTGCTGCCGGCCCGCCTGGCGCTGTCGCTCATCAGCCAGGCGAAGAACCAGATGGTGGACCCCGAGACGTTGCGCGACGACAGCTGGAGCGCGCGCGGTGAGCTCGCGGCCAAGGTGTACGAGCGCTACCGGCGCGCGTTGAACGAGGCCAACGCGCTCGACTTCGATGACTTGCTGCTGCAAACCGTTGAGCTGTTTGCGACCGCCGAGGCGGTGAAACAACGCTACAGCCGGCGGTTCAGGTTCATCATGGTCGACGAATACCAGGACACCAATCAGCCGCAGTATCTGCTCATCCGTCACCTGGCCGACCATCACCGCAACTTGTGTGTCGTCGGCGACCCAGACCAGTCGATCTACAAATGGCGGGGCGCCGACCTGCGCAACATCATGGACTTCGAGCAGGACTTCTCCGAGGCGACCGTCGTCCGCCTCGAGCAGAACTACCGCTCGACCCAGGTCATCCTCGACGCGGCGTCGGCCCTCATCCGACGGAACCACAACCGCAAGGAAAAGCGGCTCTGGACCGACCAGGCCGGTGGGGCGCCGATCCGCTACTTCCGCGGTGGGGACGAGCTCGAAGAAGCAGACTTCGTGACCGCGCGGCTCCGCGAGGCACTGGCGGCCGGTGAAATGCACGACGAGGTCGTCGGTGTCCTGTATCGCACCAATGCCCAGTCGCGTGCGCTCGAGGACGCCCTGATCCGCGAGGGGCTGGCCTACAAGATCATCGGCAACGTCCGGTTCTACGAGCGGAAGGAGATCAAGGACGCTCTCGCCTATCTACGGCTGCTGATGAACCCGGACGACGACGTCAGCCTGCGCCGGGTCATCAACGTCCCGACCCGCGGTATCGGCAAGGGCGTCATGACCGCGCTCGACGAGCTCGAGCCGGCGCTGGTCGACGCCGGGCCGCTGTTTGCGGGCGGCGTGGTCGACGCCGCCTCGACCGGTTCCCTCTGGCGACGGCTAACGCGCGCGATCGACGAAAAGCTGCTGCCCACCCGTGCGGTGACCGCGCTGCGACAGTTCCGCGATCTGATGCGGACGCTGAGCGACATCGCGTCGTGCGAACCGGTGTCCGACGTGCTTGGCAAGCTGCTCGATCAGAGTGGCTATCTCGAGAACCTCCGGGGGCAGCACACCGAGGAGGCCGAGGGACGCCTGGCCAACCTGATGGAGCTGGTATCGGCGGCGCGCGACTACGAGGTGCGCGACCCGGAGGCGTCGCTCCGCGGCTTCGTCGACCGGTTGGCGCTGCTGTCTGAGACCGACGAAGAACAGGGTGCCCCCGAGGCCCGGATCTGGCTGATGACGCTGCACGCAGCCAAAGGGCTCGAGTTCCCGGCGGTCTTCATGGTCGGCATGGAGGAGGGGCTGTTTCCTCACATGCGGTCGCAGGATGACGCCGAGGCGCTCGAGGAGGAACGCCGGCTGTGTTACGTCGGGATGACCCGCGCGAAGACACGACTTGTCCTGACGAGCGCCGCCCGCCGTCGCGTGTTCGGCGAATATAGGGCGTCAGACCCGTCGCGGTTCCTCGACGAGATCCCGGCCGAGTTGCTCGAGGTGGTCGAGCCGGTGTTCTCGACACCGGCGCCCGTCACGACGACCTTCGGCCGGCCACGCCGTGGCCCGCGCCGGCATGGGCCGACCGCCGAAGAGGAGATCCAACCGGATTACGGGTACGACTACGAGGACGAGAACCAGTCGGTCATCAGCGTCCGTCCAGGTACGCGCGTGCGCCACGCGACCTTCGGGGTAGGCACCATCCTGTCCGTCGAGCCATTGACAGACGACATGAAGCTCACGGTTCGCTTCGCCGACGTCGGACAGAAGACGCTACGGGCAAAGTACGCCAAGCTGACCCTAGCGTAGGCGGCGACCGATCTCCGCCTACGCTGGCTTCGGGCTGCGGGCTTCAGCCTACGGGCGCTCCAAGGAAACGATCAGGAGCCTCGCCGGCGGCGCAGGTGGGAGGTTTGGGATAGGCCGTCGCCCGGCGCGGTGGCGGGTCGTTCCGGTGTCCGCCACCGGTGCGCCTGAAGCCGGTCGCGGGCCGCAAGAACAGGTAAGCGGCCAGTTACCCCACCCACAACGCCAGCAAACCGACGGCGAGCACCACCCACATCACCGTCACCCCGATCGGGAGCCGATACCGGTTCACGTCGTAGGGCGGCATCACACCATCGGTATTGCCCGTGCCGCCGACACCGAGACGCCCCACGGCGCTCACCGGGTTGGCCGCATACGCCACCGCAACCCGCACGACCGCCTGCGACGCGACCCGAGCAAGCCGCCCGGTGGCAGCCGCCACGCCGACCAACCAGGCGAGAGCCACCGGCACCGGCTTCCGGTAGAGCCAATCGGTGTCCAGACTCTCGGTCGTCTCCCCGGCGAGCTTGCTGAGCAGCCACCAGAACCCGAGCGCGGTCCCGCCCAGTAGCTGCAGCGACCCGGCAACGTGGTCGAGCGTGTAGGGGTGGTAGTCGACCACGGTCTGAAGCCGCGCATACAGCCAGCCCGGAGCCACTCCCAGACCGACGCAACAGATCGCGGCGAGCCCCATCGCAGCGATCATGTGGCCCGGCACACGCGTGAGGCGCAGACCGCGAGAGGGTCCGAAGAAGGTGAAGTACGGCAGCTTCAGGCCGGTGTGCAGGAACGTGCCGACGCTTGCCAGCGTGAGGAGCAACTCGGCGAAGCCCCAGCCGTCGTCGCCGGCAGCGGTGATAATCATCGACTTGCTGATGAACCCGTTGAAAAGTGGCACGCCGGAGATCGAGAACGCGCCGACGGCATAGAGCAGCACCACCAGCGGCATCTGGCGCCCGATGCCTCCGAGCTCTGTTAGCTTGCGCCGACCGGTCGCCGTCATCACCGCGCCGGCGCCCATCAGCAGCAGCGCCTTGTAGAGAATGTGGCAGAACGCATGCGCAGCCGCACCCCCCAACGCCAAGGGCGTGCCGATGCCGACCCCGGCCACCATATACCCCACCTGACTGATGATGTGATAGCCGAGCAGCCGGCGGATGTCATTCTCGAGCACGGCGTAGACGACACCATAGAGCGCCATCGCGATCCCGGCCCAGACCAGCAGGTCGCTGCCGGGAAACACCCGGATCAACACGTAGACGGCGGTCTTGGTGGTGAACGCACTGAGAAAGACCGTCCCGGTAATCGACGCCTCAGGGTAGGCGTCTGGCAGCCACGCGTGAAGCGGGGGGATGGCGGCGTTGATGGCAACCCCCACCAGGATCAGCCCGTAGGCCAAGCCCGCGCCGCCTCCCAGAGGACCGAAGGCAAGGCTCCCACCGGTCGCCAGGTGTAGCGCGAGACCGATGAAGAAGAGTGACCCGCCAGCGACGTGCACAAAAAGATAGCGAAACCCGGCTGCCCGAGCGCGGTCGGTGTTCCCGGACCAGACGACGACGACTGACGCCATCGCCATCAGCTCCCACCAGACAAACGCGCTGATCCAGTCGCCGGCATAGACGACCCCCAGCGCGCCACCGGCGTAGACCAGCGTTGCGGCGTGCTCGGCCCGTCGACCGACACCCAGGGCATACAGGGTGCCGATCGCCGCAATCAGGCTGAAAATGAGCCCGAATAGATGGCTCAGCGGGTCTACCCGCAACAGCTGGAGGGCATAGGCGCCGACGCTGTATTCCCAGTGCGCACCGTGAGGCAATGCCGCGGCCGCCGCCAGCGCGCCGAGCGTCCCGGTGAGGAGTACCCCGGCCCGGGCCCCGCCCCGACGGCTGACACCAACCAGCCCTGCTGTCACGAACAGGACGAGCGCCGGATGAACGGTCATGCCTCGCCGTCCTCGCCGTCTTCGCCGCGCTCCCTGTCCTCCCTGTCCTCATAGAACCGCTCGGGCCGCTGGAGCCACACCTTGCCAAGTGCTTTCGATCCGATCACGATCGCCACGCAGCCAACGAACCCGTACACGAGATCGAATCCAGGCAGGTGATGCCACCAGGCTTCACCGTGCGGGTGCGCCAGCAGGTCGAGACCGCTGACAACCGCCGCCGCGAACATCGCCGCCAGAGCCCAGCGCGCCGCGGTCATGGCAGCCCTCCGGGGACCGATCCGGCGACGACGCTTGTCGCGGCGCTCCAGGCCAGCCGCGAGAAACTGACACCCGCATCGGGCACGACCCCCAACACCAGCGCCGCCAGCGCGGTGACGACCAGCGGCGCCGTGAGTGTGAAGCGCTCCGGGGCGACCTCGCCATGCGCCGGACTGAAGAACGCGTCGTAGACGATCGGGAAGAAGTAGGCCAGGTTGAGCAGACTACTGATGGCAAGCAGGACAATGTACACCCCATGACCGGCTGCGAGTGCCCCGATCCCGAGGTTCCACTTGCTGACGAAGCCGGCCAACAGTGGCGTCCCGGCCAGACCGGCCGCGGCGACGGCGAAGGCGGTCATGGTGGCCGGCATCTGCCGCCCCACGCCGCCAAGCTGGGTGACGTCGTCACGGTGCGACGCGGTGTGGATGGCGCCAGCGCAGAAGAACAGGGTGATCTTCATAAAGCCGTGCGCTGCGATGTGAAATATCGCGCCGGCCAGCGCGGCAACCGAGCCCAACGCCGCTCCGAGCACGATGTAGGACAGTTGACTGATCGTCGAGTAGGCGAGCCGGCGCTTGAGGTGGGTCTCCCCAAGCGCCCGGAACGAGGCAAACAAGATCGTCGTGCCGGCCAAAACGGCCAAGACGGTATCTACACCGACCTCGTGCAGCAGGTCGACCCCAAAGACATACCCTACGATGCGGAGACAGCCGAAGGCGCCCGCCTTGACGACGGCTACTGCATGGAGCAGCGCGCTGACCGGCGTGGGCGCGACCATCGCTGCCGGCAACCAGGCGTGCAACGGCATGATCCCGGCCTTGACGCCGACACCGGCGATGAACAGAACGAAAAGCCCGATGACCGTCCAATCCGGAATCCCAGGCGGCAACAGACCCCCGGGTCGGAACTCGGCCCCTGGCGCCAGAGACTGCGTCCAGACAATCGCCAGCAGCAACGCCTGACCCGCCGTCAGGGTATAGACGAGATACTTCCGTCCAGCCGCCCGCGCCTCTGGCGTGCGGTTGTGCACAACCAGCGGGTAGGTCGCCAGCGTGAGCATCTCGTAGAACACGAAGAACGTCAGCAGGTTGGCCGCGAACGCCAACCCGATCGTGGCCGAGACGCAAACAGCGAAGCTGGCGAAATAGCCGGTCTGGTTGTCGTAGCCGCCGGCCCGCATGTAGCCGACCGAGTAAACCGATGTAAGCAGCCACAGTGTCGACGCCACCAGTGCGAAGAGGAGCCCGAGTGGATCGACACGCAGATGCAGGGTCACTCCGGGCAGGAGCGACAACGGCGCCGACTCGACGACACCGCCATCGAGCACCACCGGCAGCATCGACACGACCAACGCCAACTTGATGATACCGGCCCCGAACGTGCAGCTCTCGCGCAGCGCAGGCCGCTCGCCGAACACGCGGATCAGCCCGGCCGCCACCAGCGACACGAGCACCGCCGCCAGCGGCCGATCGGCACCAAGCAGATCAGGCATGCGCCCTCCTGCCTCCTACCTCCTGCCTCCTGCCTCCTGTCTCCCTAGGGGCTCTCATTCAGAACTCTGGTAATGCCCGGCTGATCACCGCGGCGACCAGCCGCCCGTTGAAAATCCCGATCAGCAGCACCGCCGCGCCCAGCGTGATTACCGGGCCCAGCATCCGTAGCGACGGCTGCGTGCGGCGGCGCGGTGCGCCCGGCTCGGCCGCCGCCGAGTCGGCGGCGAAGTAGATCCGCTCGATGACGCGGAAGAAGTAGACCGCGCTCAGCAGCGAGCTCATCAGCAGCACCGCCGCGAAGAACCAGGCGTCGACCTCGAGCGCCCCCTGCAACAGATACCACTTGCTGAAAAACCCGGCTGTTGGAGGCAGCCCCACGAGAGACAGCGCCGCAACCGTGAAGGCCGCCATGGTGAGCGGCGCGCGGCGGCTGGCACCGGCGAACCCGGCAACCTCGGCCTGCACCGTCTGTCGGGGCAAGCTGCCCACCGCACCGAACAGGCAGCCCTTGGCGACGGCGTGCCCGACGACATGCAGCAATGCACCGGTCAGCGCTGTGGCGTTCCCGAGCGACAGCCCGAGCACCACATACCCCATCTGCCCCACACTCGAGTAGACCAACATCCGCCGGACGTCGGTCTGAGCCAGCGCGAGGATCGAACCGGCAAGCACACCACCCGCGGCGACCCAGCTCAGCACGGCCAGCGCGGTCTCGACGACACCGGTGGCCGGAAGCACGAAAAACAGCACCCGCACCAGCGCATACGCGCTCACCTTGGACATGACGGCGGCGATGAACATCGTCACCGGCGGTGGAGCGTAGGTATAGGCGTCCGGCATCCAGCCGTGCAGCGGGAAGACCGCCATCTTGATCGCCAGGCCGACCACAATCAGCACGACACCGACTGTCATGGCGCTGCCGCCATCCGCTTCCGCCAGGCGCATCGCGAGATCGCCCATGTTCAGGGTGCCGGTCAACGCATAGAGATAGCCGAGCCCCAGCAGGTAGAAGCTCGCCGCGATCGTCCCGATGAGCAGATAGCGGAACGTGGCCACGACCGCCCGTTCGCCACTCGACGCCAGCAGCGCGTAGGCGGCCAGCGAGGAGATCTCGAGGAACACGTAGAGATTGAAGAGATCCCCCGTCAGCGTAATCCCGAGCAGCCCGCCGGTCAGCAGCAGGAACAAGCTGTCGAAGATCGCTGCCCGGAACGCGGAACGAGCCCGAAGGTAAGGACCGGCATAAATCGCGACCAGCGACGCCAGGAGCGCCACGAGCGTGGCCATTCCGCCGCCGAGCGGGTCGACCACATACTCGATGCCCCACGGCGGCGCCCACCCGCCGAGGTAATAGTGCCAGGGCCCACGGTCGAGGGCGACGCGGAGCGCCGCCACCGCGCACACCAGCGCACCGACCGGCGCCGCGACGGCGATGCCGCGCGCCAGCCGCGGCGAGAGCCTGGCCGCCAGGGGCACGAGCAGGGCCGCCGCCAACGGACAGAGCACGATGAGAATCGGAAGATGCTCGCTCACTCACGCAACCGGTCGAGCAGGTCAGCCTCGTCGAGCGTGTCGAAGCGGCGGTGGATACGGATCAGGAGCGCGAGCGCCACACCGGTGGTGCTGACGCTGACGACGATCGCCGTCAGCATGAGGGCGTGAGGCAACGGGTTGGCGTAGAGCACGTCGCTGCCGGCTGACGGATGCGCAACTTCGATCGGCGGTGTCCCACCGGCCCGCACGGCCAGCGAGATGAAGAACACAATGACCGCCACCTGCATGACGTTCATCGCCATGAGCTTGCGCACGAGGTTCGTCCTGACCAGCATGCCGTACAGACCGATCAGCAGCAGCACCGCCGCCAGCACGTATTGCAGCTGTCCCCAGGCGATCAGACTCATCCCTTCTTCTGTCTCCTGACTCCTGCCTCCTTGGACATTTCCTAGACCGTGTCGTCGTCCACCCACGCGAGGATGTCGAAGATCAGCACCAACACACCGGTCACCCCGACCATCACACCGGCTTCGATCCCGAGCGTGCCGATGACCCGGACCTCGGCTGGCTCCATCGGCAGCGGCAGCGCCCCGTAGTCCAGGAAGTTACCCCCGAACAGCAGGCTCGCGAAACCGATGCCGCCATAGAGCAGCGGACCGATGCACGCGAGCATGAGGGCATCGTGCGACGTGAGCGCCGAGACGCGCTCGCGACCCCGCACCAGACGCAGCAGGATAATCGACGCGGCCAGGATCACACCGCCCTGAAAGCCGCCACCCGGGCTGTCGTGCCCATGAATCAACACGTAGGCGGCGAACAGCCACATGAACGGCACGAGCAGCCGGATGGCCGCGTCGAGCACAGGGCTGCCGAAACGCGACCTCACGCTGTTCCCTCATCCGGCGGTGGCGGCCCGTCATCTCTGGTCCCCAAGATCAGCAGACAGCCTACTCCGGCCGTGAAGATGACTATCAGCTCGCCGAAGGTATCGAAGCCCCGATAGTCGGCCAGCACGGCGGTGACGAAGTTCGGGGCGCCGGTCTGCTCGTGTGCATGGTCGATGTAGTGCGCCGCGACATGGGTGAATGGCGCCGACGCGCCGTCGCCTACCCGGGGCAGATCGGCCGCAGCCTGCAGGAGCACTACGAGGCCCGGGACGAGCAGCAGCAAACCCACACGCTCGATCACCGCACCCTCCGGGTGGTCCGCCGGATCGCAGAGACGAAGAACACCGTCGTGATGACCGCCCCGACCGCCGCCTCGGTGAAGGCGACGTCCAGCGCGTCCTGGACGACGAAGAAGGCCGCAGAGAAGAAACTGAAGGCCCCGAAGATCGTTACGGCCGCCAGGAGATCTTTGACGCGGAGCGCCGCGGCGGCGCACACGACCATCAGCACGAGGAACAGTAGCGCGAGGGCGTCGATCACGACCCCTTCTCCCCACCGGTCCTGGTCCAGGGCACCAGCCCGGCCCGCAGCGCGGCGCGTCCCAACGCGTGGGTGACGGTCGGGTTGGCGAGCGACACGAACACCAGGACGAGCAACATCTTCGCGCTGGTCAGCGAGAAACCCTCGCTCACCGCCAGACCGCCGATCAGCAACGCCACACCAAGTGTGTCGCACTTTCCCATGGCGTGAAGGCGGCAATAGAAGTCGGGGAGCCGCAGGATACCGATCACGCCGGCCAGAATGAAGCCGAACCCCAAGACGATCATGACACCGGCGAGCACGTTCAATCCGACCTCCTGTGGCCCGCTTGGGGCGAGTCAGCCGTCACCTCGAAGTACTTCGCCAGTACCAACGTGCCGACGAAGCTGATCAAGCCATAGGACAGCGCGATGTCCACATACAGATCGACTCGCTCGGTCCAGGCGCCCAGGACGACGAGCAGCACAATCGTCTTGCTGCCGATCAACCCCAGCCCCGTGAGCCGGTCGAAGATCGACGGACCGTTCACGACGCGATACAGCGATAGCAGCATCACCAGCGCAAGCGCCACCGCGACCGAGGCCAGCAGAAGGGACATGGTCATCTCATGACCCGATGCCTTTCGCCTTCACGCCAAACAGCGCCGACACCCGGTCGGGCATCGTCCCCTGCTCCAAAGCTTGGCCGCTTGTCTCGGTCAATGCGTGCACGAGGTATTCGTCGTCGTCCACATCGAGCGTCACGGTACCGGGAGTCAGCGTGATCGAGTTGGCAAGGGTCAACCGGGCCAGCGTGTGCGGATAACGCACGCGGACCCGGAGCAGACGCGGGTCCACCGGCAGCCGCGGGTGCAACACGACGTAGGCGACTTGCAGGCTCGCAATCACGACTTGCCACACCAACCAGGGGAGATAGCCGACAAAGCGGTGCCACGGCATCCGGAGCAGGGTGCGGCCGTTGGGTTCCGCGATCGGCGGCGGCTGCCCGACGAGCCGCTCCGACAGCAGCGCGATCGCGCCGGCCGTCAGCGCACCGAGCCCGAGATGAAACAGGTCGCGCTTCGGCGAGAGCACGAGCCACAACCCGAACAGGAGGAAACCGAACGGGAGCGCGGCGAGCAATCGAAGACCGAAGGATCGTGTCGGCGTCGACTGCGTCGGAGGGGCTCCGTCTGAGGGTTCCGGCATGTCGCGGCCGGGGGACGAGAGGTGGCCCGACCCGCCGGCCGTGCGAGGGGTCGGGCCCGTAGGAGTGGCTCGCGTTCCAGCGAGCAGCCAACTAGCTGATGTTTGCGATGACCCAGGCGCCTTCGATCACCGTGCCGTCCGACCCCGTCATCACCGCTTGCTGCAGCGTGACGACCATCGACCGCTCGTTCTCGGCACCGTTCAACTCAACATCGGCGGTAATTGAAACCTCTTTGGTCAGCAGCTCGCCGTCATACTGTGTCAGGTCCAGCGGCTCGTTCGGATCGAACATGCTGAGCGCGGCTGAGTTCTGTTCGCGGGTCAGCGCGACCTGCGCATCCGAAACCGTCTTGGCATGCTCCATGGTCTGGTTGCGCCAGTCCGTCCACGCCTCTTGCACCTCTACGTCACGTCGGGCGACGTCGTCTTCGTCACGCTCCGCCGCGAGCACCCGATTGATGGCGTCAAAGTTTTCGTCCTGATACGCGACCTTCTCGGTGTTGAAGTCTTCGTCCGCCTGTTGCGCGTCGGCCAGCGCCTCATTCAGTTCTTTGATGCGCAACGGCCGGGTTTGTTGCTCCGTGACGCTGACGACCGAGACGCCCGAGACCGAACCGTCTTCGCGGGGGTCGAACCTGACCATCGCGATGTTATTGAGCGTCGGTCGGTCATTCAGCCTGGCGGCAAGGAAGTAGCTTCGGATCAGCGCCTGCTCTCCCCCTCCCCCAGCACACGCCGAGACGAACAGCGCCATCAGCGGCGCCATGAACAGCGCGAGCACGAGCGACGTCGTTCTGGTTCGAGCCATCTCCCCGCCTCCTTGGCTGGACGCGCAGGGAGTCGATGCTCCCCCACGCGTCCGGGTCATACGTTGGCCTGCATTACACGACAGGCTCTGGGCCGTGTTCCAATTCGGTTTCCTCACCCACCTCTTCAGCCAATCGGGCGAGTGACACGACCCGGTCCCGGTCGTCGATTTCGATGAGCCGCACGCCCTGCGTTGCCCGGCCGATCGGTCGGATGTCTTTGGTATCCATGCGAAGCACCTTCCCTAGTTGAGTGATGAGCATCAGTTCATCCTCATCCTCCACATAGGCGATACCAGCAACACCGCCATTCCGGACAGTCGTCTGGATGCCAATGATACCCACTCCCCCACGGGATTGCACGCGGTATTCGTCCAGCTCCGTGCGCTTCCCGTAGCCGTTCTCCGTGACCGTCAGCAGCGTCCCGCCGGGCCGTACCACCGCCATGGCCACCACCTCATCGTCCGTTCGGAGCCTGATACCACGCACGCCACGTGCCGTGCGCCCCATCGGGCGGACATCTCGCTCGGCAAAGCGAATTGCCATGCCGCGCCGGGTTCCCAGGAAAACCTCACCCTGCCCGTCGGTGAGCTCGGCGGCGATCACCGCGTCGTCCTCATCCACACCCGCGGCGATGATGCCTGCCTGGCGCGGGTGTCGGAACGACCGGAGGTCCGTCTTCTTGATCGCGCCACGCCGGGATCCAGTGACGATGTAGCGCTCCCCGTCCTCGGCAGGCCACTCCCTGACCGCCAGCAGGGCCGCAATCTTCTCGCCCGCCTCCATGGACACCAGATTCGCGATCGCTTTCCCGCGACCATCGGGGCCGACATCCGGTATGGCGTGCACCTTCAGCCAGTACACGCGTCCGCGGTCGGAGAAGATCAGGATGTAGGCGTGTGTCGACGCGACGAAGAGATGCGTCAGGAAATCCTCGTCCCGGGTTCGCATGCCGATCCGGCCCTTGCCGCCGCGGCGTTGACTCCGATACTCGGTAATCGCGGTCCGCTTCACGTAGCCGGTGTTGCTGACCGTAATCGCCATGTCCTCCTCGGCGATCAGGTCCTCGATGCGCAGCTCCCCCGGGTTGTCCACGATCTCGCTCCGGCGGGCGTCGCCGTACTTCGTCCGCACCTCGTCGAGCTCGCTGATGACCATCTCCATCAGGAGCGTCTCGCTGCCCAGAATCTGTCGCAAGCGCTGGATCAGGACGAGCAGCTCGGCCAGCTCGTCCAGCACCTTCTGCCGCTCCAGCCCCGTCAGCCGCTGCAGCTGCATGTCGAGAATCGCCTGCGCCTGGATTTGGCTCAGCTCGAATTGCTCCATGAGACCCACGCGCGCCTCGGGCGGGTTCTGGGCGCCGCGGATCAGTGCGATCACCGCATCGAGATGGTCGAGGGCGATCTTCAGCCCTTCGAGAATGTGCGCGCGCGCCTCCGCCTTCCTCAGCTGGAATTCGGTGCGCCGCTGGATCACCTCGTGGCGAAACTCGATGAAGTGCTCGACGAGCTCCAGCAGGCTGAGCACGCGCGGTCGCCCGCCGACGATGGCGAGCATGATCATGCCGAAGCTGGTCTGCAACGGGGTCTGCTTGTACAGATTGTTCAGCACGACCTCTGCGATTTCGCCGCGCTTCAGCTCCACGACGATCCGCATGCCGTCGCGGTCCGATTCGTCGCGGAGATCGCTGATCCCCTCGAGCGACTTGTCGCGCACCAGATCGGCGATCTTCTCGATGAGCCGCGTCTTGTTCAGCTGATACGGGATCTCATTGATGACGATCGCCTCCCGGTCGCCCTTCCCGATGCTCTCGATCGCGGTCCGGCCACGCACTGTCAGTGAGCCCCGCCCGGTCAGGTAGGCGGCATCGATCCCGGCCTGCCCGACAATGAACCCCCCGGTCGGAAAATCGGGTCCGGGTATCCGTCCACGCAGGCCGCGGTGTTTCTCCTCGTCGCTCTCCTCTCGATGCTGAATGATCCAGATGATGCCGTCGATGACCTCCCCCAGGTTGTGCGGCGGAATATTAGTGGCCATACCGACCGCGATCCCGACCGACCCGTTCACGAGCAGGTTCGGATACGGTGTGGGTAGAACCGACGGCTCCTCGGTGGTCTCGTCGTAGTTCGGGACGAAATCGACCGTTTCCTTGTCGAGATCGGCCATGAGGTCGTCGGCGAGCGGCTGCAGCCTCGCCTCGGTGTAGCGCATGGCCGCTGGGGGGTCGCCGTCGACCGACCCGAAGTTGCCTTGCCCATCCACCAGGGGGTAACGCATGTTGAAGGCCTGGGCGAGCCGGACGAGCGTGTCGTAGATCGACGCGTCGCCGTGCGGATGGAAATTCCCCATCACCTCGCCGACGATCTTGGCGCACTTGCGATAGGCGCGGTTGGAGGCCAACCCCATCAGCCGCATCCCATACACGACCCGGCGATGGGCCGGCTTGAGCCCATCGCGGACATCTGGCAGCGCGCGGCCGATGATGACGCTCATGGCGTAATCCATGTATGAGCGCCGCATCTCGTCTTCGATGTTGACGGGCAACTTGGTATCGGGAGCGTCGGACATAGGGCGAGGGGTCCTCAGACTTCAGAAGTCAGAAGGTAGAAGTCAGAATCTGGGTCAGAAGCACAAGCCAGACAGACAAACGGCTGCCGGACAGCGCGCAGCAGCCAACCGGCCTCTTCTGAATTCTGACTTCTCAGTGAATTCGTCGTTACACGTCGAGGTTCTTCACATCGAGCGCGTGGTCCTCGATGAATTTCCGGCGCGGCTCGACCTGATCCCCCATGAGGGTGGTAAACATCAGATCGGCTTCCGTATCGTCTTCGGCGCGGACCTGTAGCAGGGTCCGGTTGTCCGGGTTCATGGTGGTGGCCCACAACTGGTCGGGGTTCATCTCGCCGAGCCCCTTGTAGCGGTTGATCGCCACACCCCGTTTGCCGGCACTGAGAAAATAGTCGACGAGCTCGTCGAGATCGTTGATCCGGACCTCACTGGCCTTCGCCTCAGTCGATTCCTCCGACTCGGCCTGATCCCCGGCTTCACCCGGCCGAGCCGCCGGCGTGACGATCATCGGCCCGGTCACGGCCTCGATTTCCCGATGGCTGGCATAGAGCGCGCGATACATGGCCGAGCCCACGAACTCGATCCCCACCGTCTCCCGCCGGGTAAACCCGCCGGCTCGGTCTTCGACCGCAAGCGAGTAGGCGTTGTGCTCCGGATCCGCCTCCACGCGGACTGTGCGTAGCGTCGTGGTCAACTCCCGCGCGAGCCTTTCGAGCAGCTCGCGATCGTCGAAGAACGTCTTGTCGGCCGCTCCCCGCGCGAGCAACATCTGGACAATGTCGGCGGCCGGACCGCGACGTTCGACGATCCGGCGATAGCGCTGGAAGGCCACCAGTCGGTGCAACAGCGCTTCGAGCTCGCTCCCGGTCAGCTCCTGTGTCGGGAGCTTGAGGACGCGCGTTTCGGCGGCCCGCTTGAAGAGCCAGGACTCCAGCTCTCGGTCGTCCTTCACATACGTCTCGCTACGGCCCCGCTTGACGCGATAAAGCGGGGGCTGTGCGATACAGATGTGCCCGCGCTCGATCAGCTCCCGCATCTGCCGGTAGAAGAACGTGAGCAACAGGGTCCGGATGTGCGACCCGTCGACGTCCGCGTCCGTCATGACGATGATGCGGTGATACCGTAGCTTGTCCGGCCTGAAGTCCTCCCTGCCGATGCCACAGCCGAGGGCCGCGATCATCGTTCGAATCTCGTCACTGCCAAGCATCTTTTCGAACCGCGCCTTCTCGACGTTCAGGATCTTGCCCTTGATCGGCAGTATCGCTTGGAAGCGGCGGTCACGCCCTTGCTTGGCCGACCCGCCGGCAGATTCGCCCTCCACGATGTAGAGCTCGCAGCGCTCCGGGTTGCGTTCCTGACAGTCGGCCAGCTTCCCCGGCAGGCTACTGTTGTCGAGGGCCCCCTTGCGACGCACGAGATCGCGCGCTTTTCGGGCCGCCGCGCGCGCGCGGGCGGCCTCAATCGTCTTGTTGACGATTCGCTTCGCAATCAGCGGATGCTCTTCGAAATAGGCACCCAGCCGGTCGTTCACGATCGCCTCGACGATCCCCTTGACTTCGGTGTTCCCGAGCTTGGTCTTGGTTTGTCCCTCAAATTGCGGGTGTGGAATCTTGACGCTGATGACCGCCGTCAGCCCTTCCCGGATGTCGTCGCCACCGATGCTCTCCTTCAGATCCTTGGCGAGGTTTTGGCGGCTGACATACGAGTTGAGCGTCCGGGTCAGCGCGGCCCGGAGCCCGGACACATGTGTGCCGCCCTCCTGCGTATTGATGTTGTTGGCGAACGCGTGGAGTATCTCCGAGTAGCTGTCGTTCCATTGTAAGGAGACTTCAACGTCGATGCCGTCCCGTTCGCCGCGCATGTAGATTGGGTCGGTGTTGACGGAGGTACGGTTCGTGTTGAGGAACTGGACGAACGAATTGATCCCTCCCTCATAGCAGAAGTCGTGGCTCTTGCCGTCCCGTTCATCATCGAGCGTGATCCGTACACCCGCGTTCAGAAACGCCAGTTCACGGAGCCGGTGCGCGAGCGTGTCGAAGCTGTAATCGATCGACTCGAACACGTCGGCATCCGGCTTGAACGTCAGCTTGGTTCCGCGACGTTTCGTCGTGCCGGCGATCTCGAGGTCGCCGTCGGGCACCCCACGTGTGTAGCTCTGTTGATAGACCTGGCCGTTGCGCCAGATCTCGAGCGCGACGGTTTCGGATAGCGCGTTGACGACAGAGACACCGACGCCATGCAACCCACCGGAGACCTTGTAGCTGTCGTTGTCGAACTTGCCGCCTGCATGCAGCACTGTCATCACGACCTCTGCGGCCGGTCGGCCGCTGGCATGCCTATCCACCGGAATGCCCCGGCCGTTGTCGACCACCGTGATGGAGTTGTCGATCTGAATCGTGACCTTGATCGTGTCGCAGAAACCGGCGAGCGCTTCATCGATCGAGTTGTCGACCACCTCGTAGACCAGGTGATGGAGACCGAGTTCGCCGGTCGACCCTATATACATCGCCGGGCGCTTCCGGACCGCCTCGAGCCCTTCCAACACCTTGATCTTGTCCGCAGCGTAGTCCGCCAGATCGGCTGCGGTGATGACCGGCGCCTCCGTTGAGAGTGGGACCTCGACTTCGCCTGGCGACGGCGGGGCGGCACCGTCTGTGTCTTCTTGTTCCAACTGCGTCATCTGTATATCATTTCGTTTCTAGCGTTTAACCAGTGATGCCTGCTAGATCATTGCGGTTAAGCCTGGGGAGCTATCGCGTTGCGGGGTGGTGATGAATGCTGCCGAGCGAAGGAGATCCCTGGGATTCCTCGAGGTGGATCTCTGCTAGATTCGAATCGGCATAATCACATATGTGTAGTCGCAGCCCCCGGTCGAGAGTGGCGAAAGGACTGCCTGGCTCATCTCATCCTTCAAGTCCAGGGCCACACTCTCCGAGTCGGCGACGGCAAGGAAATCGAGCAAATATTGGGCGTTGAGACAGATCGCGAGCGCCTCACCGTCATACTCCACCGAGATGACTTCGGACGCCTCACCGATCTCGGGACTGCTCGAGGTGATTTCGACCTTCCCGGCGTCAATCTGCAACTTCACCGCGCGCGATCGCTCACTCGACAACAAAGCGACGCGTTTGACGGCGCTGGTCAGGCGGTCCCGCTCGAACTCGATGCGCTTGTCGTTGCTCTTCGGTATGGCGTTCTCATACGCTGGAAACTGCGCGTCGAGGACCCGTGAGACGAGCTGACGTCCACCAATATCGAAGAAGAGGTGGTTTTCGCCGCGCTCATACACCACGGCACCATCCTCGTTGTCAAACAGACGCGCCAATTCCCAGAGGGTCTTCTTCGGCAGAATGACGCGCGTCTCGGCACCCTCATCCTTCTGGTCAGACGAGTCGGACTCATCGGGTGTCGATGTCCCTTCTTCCGCTCCCGCCGTCACCCCTTCTCGGGAGGCCGACACGAGCGCAAGGCGGTATCCATCCGTTGCGACAAGGCTCATCGACGAGCCACTGAAGACCAGGAGCGCACCGTTCAGGAAGAAGCGTGTGTCCTCTCCCGTGACGGCACACTGCGTTTTAGCCACCATCTCGCTGAGAATCTTGCACGGTAAATTCACTGTGTTGGCGCCGGTGGCTTCAGGCAGCGCCGGAAAATCCTCGCGCGGCAGCGTCTGCATGCGTGAGCTGAAGCGCTCGGCCGCCACATTGACCGAGCCCTTTGCCGACTGGGTGATACGCAGCTCGGTTTCCGGCAACGCCCTAACAATTTCGTAGAGTTTCTTCGCTGGAAGCGTCAGCGCTCCACCTTTTGTTACCTCCGCTGGGCACCGGCTCCGCAGCCCCACCTCCAGATCGGTGGCGATGAGACGGACTTCCTTGGCACCGTCCTCGGCTTCAACAAGAATATTGGCGAGGATGGGGATAGTGTTCTTTCGTTCGACGATACCTTGGAAGAGTTGCAATTCTCGGAGGAGTTCTGTCTTGCGAACGCTGAGTTCCATCTAGGCGGTGCCCTCGGAGGTAACTAGAAGATTGGGTTTTTAAGACCTCATGAGATGTACATAATTATATCAAGGATCTTTAATGTTGTTGAAAACCGTTTAGAAACTTACAAAATCAATTATATCAACAAGTTATCGTGTTGATCGGAGTAATGAAAACTCGGCGTCGAAATCAGAGGTCGGCGCGTTGATGAACCAAAGCGTTCAAGTCCACAGATCGTCCACACTCCACGTCTGTGGATGGTGTGGAAAACGCTGCTTCGGTTCCTTAATTGAACGACTTCAGGAAGTTGTCGATGAGGGTGTTAAAGGCGGCGTCCTGCTTGCAGTTGGATTTAACTTTGCGGATTGAATGAATGACCGTCGAGTGATGTTTTCCGCCAAAACTCTTCCCAATTTGAGGCAGGGAAGCGCTTGTGAGGGATTTGCACAGATACATCGCAATCTGGCGAGGTTGCGCGACAGACTTGGCGTTGTTGCGGGACTTGAGGTCGCTGAGCTTGAGGGAGTAGAAGTTGGCCACGTGCTTCTGAATGATTTCGATCGTCACTTTTGGGTCGTCGCGATCGAGGATATTTTTCAGAACATCTTGTGCCAGCGACAAGGAAATTTGCCGGCCGGTGAGTGAGGCGTAAGCGATGAGACGGATCAATGATCCCTCGAGCTCCCGGATGTTCGACTTAATCTTGCCCGCGATGTAGATCGCCACGTTGTCGGGAAGCGGTACGGTCTCGGCTTCCGCCTTCTTCTTCAGAATCGCAACCTTGGTCTCGAGATCCGGTGGCTGGATGTCGGCGATGAGACCCCACTCGAACCGCGAGCGCAGGCGCTCTTCGAGCGATGGAATTTCGTGAGGTGGACAGTCGCTGCTGATGACGATCTGTTTCTGGGCGTCGTAGAGCGAGTTGAAGGTGTGAAAGAACTCCGTTTGGGTGCCTTCTTTGCCCGCGAGGAACTGAATGTCGTCGACCAGCAGGATATCCACGCTGCGATAGCGCTCGCGAAACTCGAGGATCCGGTCGTACCGCACGGCGTTGATCATCTCGTTCATGAATCGCTCGGACGAGATGTAGGTCAAGCTGAGCTGTGGCGTGTGAGTCTCGAGATACTGCCCGATCGCATGCATGAGATGGGTCTTACCCAGACCGACGCCGCCATAAATGAAGAACGGATTGTAGGAGCGTGACGGAGCTTCGGCGACGGCGCGCGCCGCGGCGTGTGCGAACTGGTTGGACGGTCCGACGACGAACTTGGAAAAGGTATAGCGTTGGTTGAGCCGCGCAATTGTACGGGGCTTGTAAGACATCGCTTGAGCAGCCGGTGGTTGGGTCTGAGGGGGCAAGCTTGATGACCCAGATGGTGCGGGAGCGGTGCCCTCGGTCACGAACGAGATCTCCGTACCGTGCCGCTCGAGCTCGTCGACCGCCTCCCCAATAACGCCGGCGTAGTGCTTGGTGAGCCAGTCCCGGAAGAGATCATTGGGGACCTTTACGGTGACGCTCTTGCCCTCGTCTTGCAGGAAACGGGTAGGCTTGAACCACGTGTAGAAACTGTGGCGGTTCACCTTTGTTTCGATGCGAGCGAGAATCTGGTCCCAAACATTGCCGGCCATTGGAGACACTCGGATCGGCGGTCAAACAGGCTGAGAGGCTACTCGGGCGACTTTCAGTGGAGCCGCCAGATTGGCAACCGGGGAGGCCCATGGGGGCCGCCGGAGAGGCCAAACACCGGAAAATAGCGTATTAATACGCACAAATCTGTTAATTGTGGCACCAAAACACGATGTATCCGGTGCCGAGAACACCGGCAGCTTACAGAATTGGAGGACTTTCCACATTTTTTTCCACAGTTGTGGAAAACTTCGGAAGGGGGGAGCCTGTGCCACGGCCGCAGGACCGGGACTGTAACACAGCGGTAGTCTGGCCTGCAACGCCAGCCCGGACAAGCTGAATGACCCGGATGACCGGGACAACGTGGACGACCTGGTTGACGTCGCCGCGACAGAGGATGTGCGCGGAGGGAAAACGGCAGATCGTGCGGCAGACGGGAGCGTTGACACCTGTGCAGAGCCTTCGTTATTATTATGAGTTCTCATTGTTGCTGAGGACTGAGGAGCCGGTTTTAGATGAAGCGTACCTTTCAACCAAATCGCCGCCACCGAAAGAAGACGCATGGCTTCCGTGCCAGGATGAGCACGCCGGGCGGTCGCCGGGTGCTCAGCAGGCGCCGGGCGAAGGGGCGCCACCGTCTGACCGTCTCCGGGTAGGTGCCCGCGACGCAGCGCCTCAAAACGCCCAAGTAATGGTCGGCGCCGCAACCGTTGGCTGCGTGTGTTGCAGCTCCGCTTCCCGGGGGGCAGGTACGAGCGCACTCTCCGGAAGATGTCGAGTGACTGCCGCCAACACGGATTGGAGCCGTGGATCAGCCAATCGCGGCTCAGACGCTGACACGCGAGGAGCGCATTCGACGACGCCCCGAGTTTCTGCGGGTACAGCAGCGTGGTGTCCGGACGCGTGGACGGTATATAACGCTCCTCGGGCTCCCCAGCGGACGCGCGCTCAGTCGGCTGGGAATCGTCGCGCCGCGGCGTCTAGGCAAGGCGGTTCGGCGCAATCGTTCGAAACGCCGGGTGCGCGAACTCTACCGACATCACAAGCCGCCGGCTGGTCTCGACCTCGTCGTCCTGCCACGGCGTGAATTCCTGGATGCCCCTTTTGCCGATTTGCTGGACGACTATCGCCGCACGCTTCGCCGTCAGGTCCAGGCGCACAGCTCGTCGTGAACGTCGATCGTTTGGGATCAGCGGTGCGCTGCGGCGGCTGGACGAGCTGATAGTTCCTGTGTGGCTCTTTTTCCTCAGAGGCTACCGGGCTCTGTTTTCCTCGCTGTTCGCCGGGTCGTGCCGGTTCGAGCCTTCCTGCTCGCACTATGCCGAGGAGGCGGTGCGACGACACGGCAGTGTGCGTGGGTTCTGGCTCACCGTTGGCCGTCTCGCCCGCTGTCAGCCTTTTCATGCGGGGGGCCACGACCCGGTTCCCCCGTTGGTCGGTCGTTCCGGTCGGCGCGTCTGATCTGCCATGGAACGTCGAGTCCTGGTCGCGGTGTTTCTCTCTTTCCTGGTGCTGGTGCTCTACCAACGCTGGGTCGGTCCGCAGCCGACACTGGACGAGCCGGTCGCTGTCGAGCCGGCTGTCTTGCCCTCTGCGCCCAATGGCGTGACCGAACCTGCGCCGGTGGTGGATACACCGACCGCGGCGCCGGCGCCCACTGTGCTGCCAGGTGCCGGCGAAGTGGCGTCGCCGGCTGGCAGCGACGTTGAGGCCGCTTCGTTCGAACCGGTAGTGTCGGACTCTGAGCCACGGGACATTATCGTTGAGAGCGAGTTCGTGCGAGCCGTGTTTGCCAATCGGGGCGCCGAGCTGGTGAGTTGGCAGCTGAAGCAATTTGAGGACGACATTGGCGGGTCGGTCGAGCTGGTGCCACCGGAGGTCGCGCCCGGTCAGGCCTGGCCGTTCTCGCTGGTCGTGCCGGAGGACCCCGAGCTTACTGCCCGGCTCGACAACGCGTTGTTCCGCCCGTCCTCCGAGCGGCTTCAGCTGACGGCCGACCAAGCGACATTGGTCTTTGAGTTCGAGGACAGCTCCGGTCTACGGGCGCGGAAAGAGTTCACCTTCCACGCATCGCTCGACCAGCCGTATGTCGTCGGCTTCACCGCTTCGGTCACCACGGCGGCAGGCGCACAGCCGCTGACGATCCGGTGGGGCCCGGCCCTTGGTGGTGTCCGGTTGGGCGGATCGCGGATGGCGATGAGACAGTTGCCTGGGGCGGTGCTTTACGGCCGGGCCTTCGAGGACGGTTTGCTGCAGGAGGACGACATTTACCGGGCGCAACCGGCGAATCTGCTCGAACGTCAGACCTACGAGGGCCAACTGGAATTCGTCGGGGTCGACAACCACTACTTTCTGGCCGCGGTGCTACCCGGCATGCGAGAGACCAGGGTCGACTACAGCCCGGTGTCGGTCGTCGGTCTCGATCACGATCTCGTGGCGTTCGATCTAACCGTCGAACCGGGCGGAGACGAGCTGCCTGTCTTTATCGGGCCGAAAGACTTCGACTTACTGCGCGCCGCCCATCCGGATCTGGTGAGGGCGATCGACTTCGGGTTCCTGTCGATCATCGTCGTGCCGCTGCACCAGACCCTGAGATGGATCTATGGGTTCGTCGGGAACTACGGTTGGTCGATCATTCTGCTCACCGTGCTGATCAACGTCCTGATCTTCCCACTGCGCCACAAGAGCGTGGTATCGATGCGGAAGATGCAGGAGCTGCAGCCGGAGATGAAGGCGATCCAGGCTCGCTACGCCAATTTGAAGGCGACCGACCCGGCGAAGCAGAAGATGAACCAGGAGGTGATGGAGCTGTATCGAAAGCACGGCGCCAACCCAGCAAGCGGGTGTCTGCCGATGCTGGCCACGATGCCGATTCTGTTCGCGTTCTTTCGACTCCTGTCGGCAGCGATCGAGCTTCGAGGCGCGCCGTTCATCTTCTGGATCACCGACCTGTCCTTGAGTGACCCACTCTACGTCACACCGATCATCATGGGGGCCTCCATGGTCTTCCAGCAGCGGTTGCAACCTTCGGGCGCCGACCCGACACAGCAGAAGATCATGATGCTGATGCCGGTCGTGTTCACGTTTATGTTCCTGGCTGCGCCGAGCGGCCTCGTGATCTATTGGTTGACGAGCAACACAATTGGTATCGGTCAGCAACTGCTGACGAACCGGATCGCCGGGCCACCGCGACCGCATAGCGTGCGGTCACCGGCGGAACGGCTGGTCAAGAAGATAGCGGAGGGCGGCACGGAGGACTCCGAGCCGGCGGGCGACGGGGACGCGGCGAAGACGCCGCCGAAGAAGAAGCCGCGTCACGGTAAGGGGTCGCGCCGGGGCCGCAGCAAGGGTAGCCAGTGACGAGACAACGAGGTGCGCAGTGACGACCGATCTTGAAACCCGAATGGCGACATTTGTCGAGGCGGTGACGACCGCCATGGGACTGTCGGTGACGGTGACGTGCACAGCGATCGAGGACGGGACGCGGGTGACGGTCGATGGTGACGAGGGCGAACTGCTGTTGCGACGCAAGGGCGCCGGGCTCGATGCTCTGCAACACATCGTCAATGCGGTGTTTCGTGGCGAGCACACACAGGGCCACATTGTCGTTGATTGTCTGGACTACCGGAAAGGCAAGGACAACGAGCTCAAACAGACGGCCGCACTGCTGGCGGAGCGGGCCCGGACGACCGGTGAGACCCAGGAGATCGGGCCGCTGAATCCGTATGCGCGGCGGCTTGTGCACCTTGTGGTGGCCGAGGACCCGACCGTGTCTTCGGAAAGCGTTGGCGATGCTTTTCTGAAGACCGTTCTGATATCGGCCAACGAGAGTTGACAGTGGGAAGAGCAGGCTGCTGCACAACGTTGGCGTAACTTCCACCTCCTGACTTCTGCCTCCCTGGGAGGCTCTCTCTAAGGTGTTCACCCCCGACGACACGATCGTCGCGGTTGCCACCCCGCCCGGTCGGGGCGGGCTGGGTGTGGTGCGTCTGAGCGGTCCGGGTGCGTCGACTATCGCAGGGGCGCTGCTGGATCGATCGGAACCGCTGCGCCCGCGTCATGCGACCCTCGCCCGCATCGTGGACCAGACGGCTGTGGTGTCCATCGCGGTCGACCAGGTGGTGGCGACATCCTTTCCGCGCCCCGGCTCCTACACCGGCGATGACGTGGTCGAGATTTGCGCCCACGGCAGTCCAGTGCTGCTGAGCCGAATCGTCACACTGGCCCGCGCCGCCGGAGCACGGTTGGCCGAGCCGGGTGAGTTCACACTCCGGGCGTATCTGAACGGCCGTCTGGATCTGGTGCAGGCCGAGGCGGTCGCCGATCTCGTCGAGGCGGTGACGCCGCTGCAGGCGCGCGTCGCCTTCGACCAGCTCGAGGGCACCGTGACGGTCCGGATCAGAGAGCTCGACCGCCAGCTGTTCGACCTGATTGCCCGCTTGGAGGCGTCGCTGGACTTTCCCGCCGAGGGGTATCACTTCGTCGAGGCCGGCGAGGTGGTCGTTGTGGTTGGTGCGATCCGGGGGCAAGTCGAGGCCCTGCTGGACGGTGCGGCACGGGGGAGGCTGATCCGAGAAGGATGCCAGGTAGTCATTCTCGGGAAGCCGAACGTGGGCAAGTCGACGTTGTTCAACCAGCTACTGGGCGTGGTGCGTGCGATCGTCACACCGGTGGCTGGGACGACGCGGGATCTAGTGACCGAGGTGACCGATCTGGATGGGCTGGCGGTGACCCTGGTCGATTCGGCCGGAATTCGGCCCGCACGCGACCCGGTGGAGGAGGAGGGCGTGTGGCGGGCGCGTCAAGCTCTCGGCGTCGCTTCGGCGGCGGTCGTAGTGCTTGACCGCACGGGGCCGCTCGCTCCCGAGGATTGGGCGGTCCTGGAGGAGACGGCTCCCGTGCGCCGTGTCGTAGCGGTGAACAAGATGGATGAGCCGGCGAGCTGGGCATTGGAGTCGTTAGGGCTCGCGGCTGGAGCGGCGATCGTCGAGGTTTCGGCGCGGACGGGGGAGGGATTCGAGGGGCTGCGGGAGACGCTGCGGGATGTCTTGACTGATGGCGAGTCGCTAACCGATACCCCGCCGGTGGCCAATAGTCGACATATCGGGCTGCTGGAGCGGGTCGCCGAGGCGCTGGGTGCGGCGGAAGAGGCGGCGGCGACCGGAGCAGCAGAGGAGTTCGTGCTCGCGGACCTGCAACGGGGTCGGTCGGCGCTCGACGAGCTGACCGGCAAACGAACACCGGACGACGTACTGCAGCATATTTTCGAGCAGTTCTGTATTGGGAAGTAGAGGGAGGGGATCGGGATCCCGGAACCGCAATGACCTCGGATTACGAAGTGATCGTCATCGGGGCCGGGCATGCAGGGGTTGAGGCGGCGCATGCCGTGGCGCGGCTGGGGTGCACGGTCGCCGTGTGCACGCTGTCTCGAGAGACGGTGGCCCATATGCCGTGCAACCCGGCGATCGGGGGCACCGCGAAGGGGCATCTTGTTCGGGAGATCGACGCGCTGGGCGGTCTGATGGGTCACGCGATCGACGCGACGGCAATTCAGTTCACGTTGCTGAATCGCAGCCGGGGACCGGCGGTGTGGTCGCCGAGGGCCCAGGCCGACAAGGGCCGTTACGGCGAGTGGATGAGAGCGCGGTTGGAGCGGGAGCCGAATATCGGGTGGATTGTCGGTCGAGCCGGGGCGGTGCTGGTCGAGGGTACGCGGGTGGTTGGTCTGGAACTCGAAGATGGAGAGCGGTACCGGTGCCGGGCGTTGGTGGTGACGGCCGGGACCTTCTTGAATGGGCTGGTGCATGTGGGACCGGTGCAGCGTCCCGCTGGCCGGGTCGGTGAGCCGGCGTCGCAGGTGTTGGGAGAATCGCTGAAGCAGCTCGGGCTGGTGTGGGGGCGCTTGAAGACCGGCACGCCGCCGCGTCTCGACCGGCGGAGCATCGACTTCAGCCGTTTCGAGAAGGAGCCGGGAGATCGACCGCCGGTGCCGTTCTCGTTCATGACCGGGAGTGTCGAACGAGCACAAGTTTGCTGTCACGTGGTGCACACCAACGATGCAGTTCACGAGCTGGTGCGGCGAAACCTGGGCCGGTCGCCGCTCTACAACGGACAGATCTCCGGTATCGGGCCTCGCTACTGTCCGTCGCTCGAAGACAAGGTCATGCGGTTCCCGGACAGGGAACGGCACCAGCTGTTTCTGGAGCCAGAGGGGCTGGACGTTCCAGAGATCTACGTTAGTGGTTGTTCGATGAGCCTACCGCACGAGGTGCAGCACGAGGTTGTGCGGGCGCTACCCGGGTTGGAGGACGCGGTGATGCTGCGCCCTGGCTACGCAGTCGAATACGACTTCATCCAGCCGACAGAGTTGCGGCCGACGCTGGAGACGCGTTTGGTGTCAGGGCTTTACCTGGCTGGCCAAATCAACGGGACGTCGGGGTACGAGGAGGCGGCAGGGCAGGGACTGGTGGCGGGAGTGAACGCCGCTCGGACAGTGCGGGCCCTGAGGCCCTGGGTGCTTGGGCGGGAGGAAGGTTACATAGGGGTCATGGTGGATGACCTGACGACGCAAGGGTGTCTGGAGCCTTATCGAATCTTCACGTCGCGAGCGGAGCATCGGCTGCTGCTTCGGATCGACAACGCCGATCTGCGGTTGACGGCTCGTGGCCGTGAGGTCGGGCTTGTGGGTGAGGAGCGCTGGGAGCAGTTCAAGGGACGGCGCGGGCGGTTCGAGCGGAACGTCGAGCGGGTGCGTGAGGCGCGTGTGCGGGAGAAGGGGCGGAGCGTCGCGGCGTCACAGGTGCTGAGGAGACCAGGGGTAAGTTTGGCGGGTCTGGCGTCGCAAGGTGTGGTGCAGGTAGAGACAGCGGCGGAGAGCGCGGCGGTGGAAATGTCGAGTGTGGAGACAGTCGTCAAGTACGAAGGGTACTTGAGAAGGCAGGAGGCCATGGTCGCGCGGTGCGCGCGGGACGAGAGGCGGAAGATACCGACCGGCTTTCCGTTCGAGGCGGTACCAGGGTTGTCGCGGGAGGCGGCGGAACGCCTCATGGCGGTGGTGCCGGAGACCCTTGGGCAGGCTGGGCGAGTGCCGGGTGTCACCGCTGCGGGGGTGGCGGTGCTAGGGGCCTATGTGAGGCGCTGGAGTGGACGGGCCGATGGGGATGCGGCGGCAGGAGACTGATGGAAGACTCCGGTCTGGCTGGGCGAATAGCAGAGCGGTCGTCGCTGGCAGGCGTAGATGTGGATACCGTGATGGCTGGCGCGTTGGCTGCGTATGTGGAGCTTCTGCGGCGGTGGAGTCGGCGAATGAATTTGACGGGGTTGGGTACCGATGACGGTGGGTTGGACAGGCTGGTGGTGGAGCCGCTGGTGGCCGCGCGGTACCTGCCCGGTGGTGCGCCGGTGGTGGTGGATGTTGGGTCGGGTGGGGGGTCCCCGGCTGTGCCGCTGAAGCTGGCTTCGCCGGGCATAGGGCTGCGGATGGTGGAGTCGAAGGGGAGGAAGGCCGCCTTTCTGCGGGAAGTGGTGCGACAGCTGGGTCTGGAAGACGTGGTCGTCGAGGCTTGCCGCTATGAGGAGTTGGCGGGACGAGCCGAGTGGCAGGAGTCGGCTGATATCGTCACGGTAAGAGCGGTCCGCCTGAACGAGCGGATGCTGGACGATTTGCTATCGCTGGTGCGGGTCGGTGGCGCGCTCTTCCTGTTTCAGGCGGCGGAGGGCGGTGACGCGTGGTCGAACTTGAGTTCGAGCTGGCGGCGGAGGGGCCGGTATCCCCTGGTGGATTCGCTGGGCAGTCAGTTGATCATACTTGATAAGAGCTTGTGAGACGAAGAAAACACGAAGCACGCGACGCCAGATCTGTTCGATACGTTTGGCCTCGGGCGCGATACGGACGGTGTGGAATGCGGCTCAGAGGCAGCTCGAGGTAGTCTTGTGTGACTGGATTATCTGGGCTTGGTTGGCCGGCTCGGCACAGCAGGTCGCAGGTGACGGAGATTTGGCCGAGGCCTGCGGGCTGGTGATTTGAAAATTGTTTACTGGGGAGGCACCCGTCGTGCGTACACCAGGCTTGGGGGGATAGCTCATCGGAGGACATGTCCTGATCCAGAACGAGCGGTTCAAGGCTGCTGTACTTGCTCCTGATGCGTTCGATTTTATGGACGATGGGTTCTGGGGAGAACTGAACAGTTCGAGTGCGAGTTGCCGTCCGAGCCAAACCCTGCATTCGGACGGCGGCAGGGGTGTTTGGCGAGTTGCCGGCGTTTGGGTCAGGCTTTGATGGGTGGGCAGGGCTGTAGCTGGGGCACTTGTGGGGTTTGGTGTAGGCTTAAGCTCGCGGTGCCGATCACGGCGTGGCGTCGCAGGCCTGTTCTGAGGATACGTTCTGAGGCGAAGCGCTTTGGGAAGGTTCAGTTCGTCTCGGCTAATGACTGCTGCCGGTTTGGAGCATTCGAGTTGAGTGGGGACAGGAATCTGCTGTCGGAGCGAGTCGACGGATCGGGGAGGGAGATACTGGCGCGGTTTGCGGATGAAGAGTGGCGCATTCCGAGGCGGTCTCATCCTGGGGAGCGCGTTGAGATACAATCGCTTGGTGACTCGAGCAGGAATCTCTTCGGAAGCCGGGAGCGCGAGGCTTTAGCCCGTACAGCAACTGGCAGGGTATGTTCCACGTGGAACATATAAAGGTCTAGCCTTGCGATCTGACCCAGCAAAGGATACGATAGGAGCAGACGTCCGGAGAAGCAGAGTTAGGTCATAAAACCAACTTAATACCCTTAATGACATAATATGGGTAGAATAATTGCTGTCGCAAACCAAAAGGGCGGTGTCGGCAAGACAACTACGGCGATCAATCTGGCGGCCTCATTGGCAATTGGCGAACGCACCGTGTTGCTCGTCGATCTCGACCCCCAGTCCAACCTCACAAGCGGCCTCGGTTTGACGGAGACCGCATCGACTCGCCGAACAATCTATGAGGCGTTGACGACCGACGAGGAGTCGGACCCCACGGACTTCGAGCTGGCCACCGGCGTGACCGGTCTCCACCTTATCCCAGCCGATCGGCACCTGACGGGTGCCGAAGTGGAGCTCGTCAGCCTTCCCAATCGGGAAAGCCGCCTTCGCCCGCTGCTCCGGCAGGCGCGCTCCCGCTACGACTACATCTTTGTCGATACCCCGCCGTCGCTTGGCCTGCTGACGCTCAATGCCCTCGTCGCGGCCGACGCGGTACTGATTCCACTCAACTGCGAGTATTTTGCCCTCGAGGGGCTGGCAGAGCTGATGGCAACGATGGGTCGAGTCCAGGCCGGTCTCAACCCCGAGCTCGAGATCGAAGGCGTGCTGTTGACCATGGCCGACACCCGGACGCGACTTGGTCAGCAAGTAGCGATGGAGGTGCGGCAGCACTTCAAAGAGAAGGTCTACGCAACCACGATTCCGCGTAACGTTCGACTCGGGGAGGCGCCCAGTCACGGACTGCCGGCGATTCTCTACGATGTTCGGTCCACGGGAGCAGAAGCGTACGTGGCGCTTGCTCGCGAGATGCTGGAAGACAGCATGCGTATGCCGGACAACATCCTCTGACCTTCCGAGCCCGCACACCAGGCAGGAGCAGCCAAATGGCGAAGACACGACAGGCATTGGGCAGAGGACTGAGCGCCCTGATCCCGGAGACGCCGCCCCCGCAAGCGCGGGAGCGCACCACCGAGGTAGACCTCGACCGGCTGACCCCTAATCGGTTCCAGCCGCGCACCGTGATGGACGAGCCCAAGTTGGCGGAGCTGTCCCGATCGATTCAGAGCAGCGGGGTCATCCAGCCGATCGTCGTCCGCCAGCTCGATGCCGACACCTTCGAGATCGTCGCCGGTGAGCGTCGCTGGCGCGCCGCGCAGCAAGCCGGCTTGCTCCGTGTCCCGGTGGTCGTGCGAGATGTACCGGACGGGAAACTGCTGGAAATCGCGCTGATTGAGAACCTGCAACGCGAGAACCTGAACCCGATCGAGGAGGCGGAAGCGTATCGACGCCTCATCGATGAGTATCGGCAAACCCAGGAAGCAGTGGCTGCCGTCGTTGGAAAGGATCGCGCTACGGTTGCCAACTACGTCCGCCTGCTCGCCCTGCCATCGGAAGTGCAGGCCGAAGTGGCGGCCGGCGGGCTGGCCATGGGACACGCGCGCGCCCTACTCGGACTCACCGAGTCTTCGGCCCAGCGTCGCGCGGCTCGCGACGTCGTGGCGCGCGGTCTCTCCGTCAGGGAGACCGAAGCGCTCGTCAAGACACTCGGCCAACCGGCTCCACGAGGCCCTGCGGGCCCCTCCCCCGGGGTCGATGTTCACACCCAGGCGGCGCAGGAACGACTGCATGTCGCCCTCGGGACGAGGGTTCGAATCGTACGCAAGGGTGGGAAAGGTCGAATCGAAATCGCCTTCTCGTCCGAGAGCGAGCTGCAGCGACTTTTCGAACACCTGACGGCGACCTGACGTGACACGCCCGCGCTTGCTGGCGCTCCCTGCCAGGTGGTATGATTTGATGTTTTGGCCCGCTCGGGCGGAGCGCAGATTTCGAATCCCCGCGTTCCGCCGTCACGAGCGCCAGGAGTCAGAAGCTCGGGACTTTCCGACTCGAGGCACTCGACCGGCCACCCGGACCCTGTGAAGAAATGACGAATCGCACGGCCGCTGCGCGCTACGCCCGCGCGCTCTTCGATGTCAGCGTGAAGGACCGAGACCTCAGACAGGTCGAGGCCGACCTCGCTCGGTTCGCCGATCTCATCCATGGCCACGAGACTCTGAACCGCGTGCTGCTCAATCCAGCGATTCCGACGTCCCGCAAGCTAGCCATTGTCAACGCCCTGCTAGGTAGTTTCGCCGACCTTATCCCGCCGGTTGCGAAGCTCCTCAGGCTGATGGCCACGCGCGATCGCCTGGGTCTTCTCCCGGAGGTCCTGCGGTCGTACCGCGCGCGACTGCTCGACCACCTGGGTGTCGTTGAAGCGCAGGTCACGACCGCTTGGCCGTTGACCCCGGAGCGGGCCGCGGCGATCGAACGCAGCCTGGCCCAGGCCAGCAGACGCGAGGTGACGATGACTACAGACGTCGACCCGGAGATACTCGGCGGCGTCGTGGCCCGACTTGGCACCACAGTCTATGACGGCAGCGTCGCGCGTCATCTCGAGCGGATACGGGACAACCTGCTGGAGCGCTAGACCAACCCAGGACGAGAGCTTGTTGCAATGACGATCAAAGCGGACGAGATCACCAAGATTATTCGCGACCAGATCGGCGACTACACCATCGACGTCGATGTGGCCGAGGTCGGCACCGTCGTCTCCGTCGGTGATGGCATCGCCCAGGTCCATGGCATCGAGCGGGTCATGGCGACCGAGATGCTCGAGTTTCCGCACGGGGTGTTCGGCATCGCTCTGAACCTCGAAGAGGAGGCGGTCGGCGTGGTGCTACTGGGCGAGAGCAGGGAGATCAAGGAAGGCGATACAGTCAAGCGCACGGGTCGGATCATCTCGGTGCCGGTCGGTGAGGCGCTCCTGGGCCGGGTGGTCAACCCCCTCGGTCAGCCGATAGACGGCAAAGGGCCGATCGCGACGACCGAGACGGCAGCGGTCGAGAAGATCGCGCCCGGGGTCGTCGACCGGCAGGGGGTGAAGCAACCGCTGCAGACCGGGTTGAAGGCGATCGACACCATGGTGCCGATCGGCCGCGGACAGCGGGAGCTGATCATCGGCGATCGACAGACCGGCAAGACCGCGGTCGCCATTGACACCATTCTCAACCAGCGCGGCAAGGACGTCGTCTGCATCTACAACGCGATCGGGCAGAAGCAATCGACGATCGCGCAGGTCGTCAAGATCCTCGAAGACGCCGGCGCGATGGAGTTCTCCATCGTCGTCGCCGCCGCCGCGTCGGACCCGGCGTCGCTCCTTTTCATCGCTCCCTACGCCGCCTGCGCAATGGGCGAGTACTTTCGCGACAACGGGAAGCACGCGCTCTGCATTTACGACGACCTGTCAAAGCACGCCCAGGCCTACCGGGAAATATCGTTGTTGCTGCGTCGCCCGCCGGGCCGGGAGGCGTATCCGGGCGACGTCTTCTATCTGCATTCGCGTCTGCTCGAACGCGCGGCGATGATGCGTGACGAGCTTGGTGGCGGGTCGTTGACGGCCCTGCCGGTTATCGAGACCCAGGCCGGCGATCTCTCCGCCTACATCCCGACCAACGTCATCTCCATTACCGACGGGCAGATCTTTCTCGAGTCGGACCTCTTCCATCAGGGCGTCCGCCCGGCCATCAATGTCGGCAACTCGGTCTCGCGGGTCGGCGGGTCGGCGCAGGTGAAGGCGATGCGGCAGGTGGCCGGCACCCTGCGACTCGATCTGGCACAGTTCCGCGAGCTCGCGGCGTTTGCCCAGTTTGCGAGCGACCTCGACAAGTCGACGCAGGACCTGCTCAATCGCGGCAAGCGCCTGGTCGAGGTGTTGAAGCAGGGGCAATACGAGCCACTGCCCGTCGAGAAGCAGGTGCTCATCGTCTATGCCGGCACCAAAGGCTTCCTCGATCCCGTTCCCGAGGAGCAAGCGCGCGAGTACGAGACCGAGCTGTATCAGTTCGTCGAGGGCCGTGAGCCCTCGCTGTTCACCGACCTCGCCGCGCGGGCGAAGATCGACGACGACCTGAATGCGCGGATCGAAGCGGTCCTGAAAGAGTTCACCGAACAGTTCACGGCGGCACGCAAGACCGCAGCCGCCTAGGCGTATTCCGAGCGCCCGAAGCCTGTAGCCAGAGAGTTCAGAGAGACGTTCCTCAGTGCCTTCTCTTCTCGACCTTCGTAGACGCATCCGCGCGGTCAAGTCGACGCAGCAGATCACCAAGGCGATGAAAGCGATCGCCGCGTCCCGGCTCCGCAAGGCGCAGGACCGGATTCTGGGCGCCCGACCGTTCGCACAGCAGATGCATCGTGTGCTCAGCGGCTTGGCGGCGCAGGTCGACACCTCGGCGCATCCTCTGTTGGCCCGGCGCGCGCTGGACGGACCCGAGCGCCCGATCCTGTTAGTCGTGGTCACCGCCGACAAAGGGCTGTGCGGTGGGTTCAATACGAACATCATCAAGGAAGCGGGCGGGGTCATCACCAATGCCGTTCAGCGCCAGGTGTCGCTCGGTCTGGTCGGCCGCAAGGGCCGGGACTTCTTCGGCAAGAGGGGCTTCGACGTTCGGTTCGAGCTGGTCAACATCTTTACCCAGCTGAAGTACAGCCACGCGCAGGCGATCGCTCGTGCCGCGATCGAAGCGTTCACCGAGAACGAGGTCGATTCCGTGCAGCTCGTCTACAACGAGTTCAAGAGCGTCATGCAGCAGCGGGTCGTGGTCGACCAGGTACTGCCGATCAGACCGCTCGACGGCACCGCGGACCAAGACGAGCTGTTGCCTGAGTATCTGTACGAGCCCGGTCCAGCCGCCATCTTCGACACGTTGATTCCACGTCACGTGGAAATCCAGTTCTACCGCGCACTGCTCGAGTCGGCCGCGGCCGAGCACGCCGCCCGGTTGACGGCGATGGACGCGGCGAGCAACAACGCGACGGATATGATCGAGGACTTGACCCTGTACATGAACAAGGTGCGGCAGGCGACGATCACCCGGGAAATCATCGAAGTGGTCTCGGGCGCCGAGGCACTGTAGGGCGAGTGCTCGAATAAGTCAAAAGGTAGAAGGTAGAAGGACGCTCAGAGAATGGCGAACGAAACAGGCACGGTACAGAGCAGCGGCAAGGTAGTGCAGATCATCGGACCGGTCATCGACGTGGAGTTCGAGGGCGAACTACCTGCCATCTACAACGCGCTGCACGTCAAGTCAGACGAGAGCGGCGTCGACATCGACATCATCGCCGAGGTCGCTCAACATCTCGGCGAGAGCCGGGTCCGCGCCGTGGCGATGAAGCCGACAGACGGGATGCAGCGTGGCATGACCGCGGTCGACCTGGGCGAGCCGATCTCGGTGCCGGTGGGGCCCGAGGTGCTGGGGCGGGTGCTCAACGTCCTGGGTGAGCCGGTCGACTTTCCAGACAGGCCCGTGGAGACCAAGGAGCGGTGGCCGATTCATCGGCCGGCGCCCTCCTTGGAAGACCAGTCGACTGAGCTGCAGATGTTCGAGACCGGTATCAAGGTCATCGATCTGCTCGAGCCGTATCTGCGTGGCGGCAAGATCGGGCTCTTTGGCGGCGCTGGTGTCGGCAAGACCGTCATCATCATGGAGCTCATCAACAACATCGCGCTCAAACACGGTGGTGTGTCGGTGTTCGGTGGCGTCGGCGAGCGGACCCGCGAGGGGAACGACCTCTGGACCGAGATGCAGGAGAGCGGGGTCATCAACATCGAGGACCGCGAGAAATCGCGAGCCGCCCTGATCTACGGGCAAATGACCGAGCCGCCTGGCGCCAGGCAGCGGGTCGGTCTGACCGCGTTGACGGTTGCCGAGTATTTCCGCGACGCCGAGAACAAGGATGTGCTCCTCTTCATCGACAACATCTTCCGGTTTACGCAGGCCGGCTCCGAGGTCTCGGCGCTGCTTGGTCGCATGCCGTCGGCGGTCGGCTACCAGCCGACACTGGCCAGCGAGATGGGGGCGATGCAGGAGCGGATTACGTCGACCAAACAGGGGTCGATCACCTCGGTGCAGGCGATCTACGTGCCGGCCGACGACTACACCGACCCGGCACCGGCTACGACCTTCGCGCACCTCGACGCCACCACCAATCTGTCCCGGGCGATTGTCGAGAAGGGTATCTACCCCGCGGTCGACCCGCTGGCGTCCACGTCCCGCATTCTCGATCCGAACATCATCGGGGAAGAGCACTACAACGTCGCCCGTGACGTCAAGCAGGTGCTCCAGCGCTACAAGGATTTGCAGGACATCATTGCGATTCTCGGAATCGACGAGCTGTCGGAAGAGGACAAGCTGGCGGTGGCGCGTGCGCGGAAGATTGAGCGGTTCCTGTCCCAGCCCTTTTTTGTCGCCTCGCAGTTCACCGGGCTCGAGGGCAAGTATGTGCCGATCGCCGACTCGATCCGCGGGTTCAAGGAGATTGTCGAGGGCAAGCACGACGAACTGCCCGAGCAGGCATTCCTCCTGGTCGGCAGCATCGAAGAAGCGGTCGAGAAGGCGGAGAAGATGAAGAGCGCGGCGGCTTGACCATGACCCCGGAGAAGTCAGGAGTCAGAAGTCAGGAGTCGGGAGAAGCCGGAGGGCTTCGCCGGCTTCATCTTGACCGTTGAGGCCCGAAGCCGACGAGCACTGAGTGCACCCATGCCTCTACCGGAGCATCTGACGCTGGAGATCGTGACCCCCGAACGCTCGGTCGTGAGTGTGCAGGTCGACGAAGCGCAGGTCCCCGGCGCCGACGGATCGTTCGGCGTGCTGCCGGGCCACACCCCGTTGCTGGCCACGTTGCAGGTTGGCGAGCTCTGGTATCGCATCGGTCAGGAGACCTGTTTCGTGGCCGTGTCGTTCGGGTTTGCCGAGGTGCTCCCCGACCGCGTCACGATACTGGCGCAGATCGCCGAGTCGGCCGAGGAGATCGACGTCACGCGTGCCGAGACCGCCGAGAAACGGGCACAAGATCGGCTCGTGCGACCGATGTCGGACATGGACTTCGAGCGCGCCCGTCTGGCGATGCTCAAGTCCTTAATCAGGCTGCAGGTCGCGTCGAGGGCCAGAACCCGGGGATAATCCGGTGCGGGGACTCCTCCCGTGACCGCGCGAGAGTGACACGAGCCCATGGGCGTCTCCTCTGCTTCGGCTACCGATACCGGCCTGCGGCGGTCGACCAACGAGGACAGGTTCTCGGTGCGCGAAGATCTGGGTTTGTTCGTTGTGGCCGACGGTATGGGGGGGCACGCGGCCGGTGAAGTCGCCTCGCAGGCAGCGGTCGAAGGTATCGTGGCGTTCGTTGAGGCGACGGTGGCGATGTCGGCTGATCAGACCTGGCCCATTCCGTTCGATCCCGAGCAGAGCGTGAACGCGAACCGTCTACGCGCTGGGTTCCGGATGGGGAACCGGCAGCTTGCTTCGCAGATCGCCTCGGCGAGCGAGCTCAAAGGGATGGCCACGACGGCGGTGGCGGTGCTGATCGACGGCCTGGCTGCCACGCTGGCCCATGTCGGCGACAGCCGGGCCTATCGGATGCGAGACGGGCAGCTCGAACGGTTGACGCGGGACCACTCCTGGGTGGAGGAGCAGATTCGCGTTGGCGTATTGAGCGAGTCGGCGGCGCGTCAGCACCCCTGGCGCAACATCGTGACCCGGGCGCTCTCGGGGACCGAAGAGCTCGAGGTGGACACCCAGGAGGTGCAGTTGAAGCCTGGCGACCGTCTCCTGCTGTGTTCGGACGGTGTCTTCACAGTGCTCAACGACGACCAGATCAGCGACGTGCTGGGGCGTGACGGAGACCTCAACGCCCTGTGTCAAGCGTTGATCCAGGGAGCGAACGATGGGGGCGGCCCCGACAACGTGACGGCAGTCGTGCTCGAAGTCGATGCTGGCTAACCTGCGGCAGCTGTTCCGCTACCGGGGCCTCATCCAGACCCTCGTCGCGCGCGAGTTGAAGGCCCGCTATCGCGGGTCGGTGCTCGGATTCTTCTGGTCTTTCGTCAACCCGCTGCTCCTGCTCCTGGTCTACACCTTCGTCTTCAGTACGGTTCTTCGGAATCGGGCCGAAGGCGTGCAGCCGTATGCGGTGTTCATGTTCTGCGGCATCCTGCCATGGACCTGGTTCTCATCGGCGCTCAGCGAATCGGCCAACGTACTGATCAGCAGCGGGAATCTCATCAAGAAAGTGATGTTTCCGGCCGAGGTGCTGCCCATCGTCAGCGTGCTGGCGAACATGGTGCATTTCTCCCTCGGTCTGGTCATTTTGGTCGTGTTCCTGGTGTACTACCAGATCATGCCGGACCCGCTCGATCTTCTGTGGTTCCCGGTGGTCGTTCTCGTGCAGTTCTTGTTCACGACCGGTCTGGCCCTCCTGCTGTCTGCCCTGGCCGTGCACTTCCGGGACATCAAGGACATCCTGACGAACCTACTGACGTTGTGGTTCTTCAGCACGCCAATCATCTACCCGCATTTTCAACCAGAGGTCCAGCAGTACAGGTTGTTCTTCGATCTGAACCCGTTCACGCATCTCGCGATCTCCTACCAGGAGATCTTGTTCTTCGACGGGCCGTTCGGACACTGGAAGTGGTTGATGGCGCTCGGGGCTGGTTCGGTTGTACTGCTCCTGGTCGCCTACGCACTGTTCGACCGCCTACGGGACTCGTTCGCCGAAGAGGTTTGAGACACCGATGCCCGTGATTGATCTCGACCACGTCACAAAGGTATATCGGCGCCATGGGCATCGCCGGCAATTCGCCACCCTGAAGAGCGCGCTGCTGACCGGCAGTCTCGTGAAGCACTTGCGGCCGGACCAGACGTTTAGCGCCCTGCGCGGCATATCGTTGAAGGTGCCGAAGGGAGCAACATACGGCGTCATCGGGCGCAACGGGTCAGGCAAGAGCACCCTACTGAAGCTGATGGCTGGTATCACCAAGCCCACGATTGGGACCGTCCGGGTCGAGGGCCGTGTGTCGGCATTAATCGAGCTTGGCGCCGGATTTCATCCCGAAATCTCCGGTCGCGAGAACGTATTCATCAACGGCATCATGCTGGGCCTTACGCGACGCGAGATCATGCGTCGGTTCGACGCGATCGTGGAGTTCGCGGAGCTGGAAGAGTTCATCGACGCGCCGGTCAAGACCTACTCCTCCGGGATGTACATGCGGCTCGGGTTCGCCGTGGCGATTAACGTCGACCCCGACATCCTCCTCGTCGATGAAGTCCTGGCCGTGGGAGACGAGGGCTTCAGCCTGAAGTGCCTCGACAAGTTTGCCGAGTTCAAACGGCGCGGCAAGACCATCCTGCTCGTCACCCACGGGCTGTCGATGGTCGAGCGCTTTTGCGACGAGGCGCTCTGGATCGAGGCAGGAGAGAACCGGACCACGGGCGACCCGAAGCGCGTCGTACAAGCATATCTCGCTGACGTCGAGCAGGCCGAGGACCAGCATCTCGCGGCTGAGGACGCCAAGGTACAGCACACGCCGGTCACCGCGGCGTCGCCCGGCCCGGTCAGCGAGCCAACCCTGCCGGGCGCAACGGACGTGGCGGCGGCCGACGCGGAGGAGTCCACCGACGAGCCGGACACCGAGGCAGCCGACGACGACGAAGTGCCCGCCGACATGTTCGCGGCGAAGGAGGGGCGCTGGGGCTCGGGTGCACTACGGATCGAAAGGGTGACGCTGGAGGGAGACGACGGACCCGCGCACGTCTTTCACACAGGCGATCCTTTGACGATCCGCATGCGGGTCAGCGCGGATCATCCGGTCGATGACTTCGCATTCGGCATCAGCATCTTCAGCACCGACGGAGTCTGTTGCTACGGCACCAACACCAACATCGAGGAGATGGAGTCCGAGTCGCTCGAGGGTGAAAGCGACGTGGTGTTTGCCATCGATCGGCTCGAACTCGTCGAAGGCACCTACAAGATCGATGTCGCGGCCCACAAGCGGGACGGGTTCTCCTACGACTACCACCGCCTGCTCTACACGTTCCGCGTGAAGTCCAGGACCAAGGATGTGGGCATCTACCGGCCCAGTCATTCGTGGCGCTTCTCGCGCAATGTGCGGTTCAAGAAGCCTGACGACACCCTGGAGACCGGCGACCGAGGGCCTGAGACTGAGGCTGGAGGACCGAAGTGAGCCCGAGAGCGCTGAATCAGATATTGGTTGGCGCAGCCCTCCGGCTTCTCCTGACTTCTGCCTCCTGACTTCTGCCTCCTGTAGGGCGCCCTCTGACCCCAGTGACTGGAACCTCACTCACTCTGCGCGCGCTGCTCAAGGCGGCGGCCAGCCGAGCGGGTCTTGGCACCGCCGATCCTATTTCCGGTCTCTCACCCGCCGCCAAAGGCTTCGCGGTGGCCGCGGCGGCCACCGACGCGCCCGTTGTGGTGGTTGTGCCCACCGACGGCGATGTCGAGCAGATGGTCGCCGATGTCCGCTTCTTCCTTGGCGGGATGGCCGGGTTGTCGGAACACGAGCTGCGCCATGGCGTATTGCCGTTCCCCTCGCATGAGGTCGACCCGTATCGTGGGCTCGCGCCCCACTTCGATGTGGCCGCCGCGAGGGCGCGCGCGCTCTATGGCCTCGCAGCCGGTTCCCTACGCGTCGTGGTCGCAGCGGCCGCCGCGCTGTTGCCGCGTCTGAGCTCACCCGATCGACTCCTAGCGGCGGGCGCCCATCTCGAACTCGGGGCGCTGATCGAGCCGCCCGAGTTGGGCGACTTGCTGGCCGATGCCGGGTTCACGCCGGAGGACCCGGTTGATGCCCACGGCGAGTTCTGCGTGCGTGGCGGCGTCGTGGATTTCTTCCCGGCCGGGGACGACCAGCCGATTCGAGCCGAGTTCGCCGGAGACTGCCTCGAATCTCTGCGGCGCTTCGACCCCGCGACACAGCGCTCGACCCAAACGCTCGACCGTGCCGAGATCCTACCGCTACGCGAGCTGTTTGAACTGGACGACGGCCCGGACTCGGACCCGGACATCCTCGGTCTCGATGCCGACCGGTCGACCTGGCTGCTCGACTATGTCGTGCGCACGCCGGGGTCGCGAATCTATCTCTCGGAGTCGGACGAGTCGGGCACCGCAATCGACAAACGGCTGGAGCTGGCGACAACTGGTTTTGCCGCGGCGACGGAGCGCGGCGACCCTGTGCCACCGCCGGACCAACTACTCGTCGACTGGTCGACGCTGGAAGCATGGTTTCAGTCAGCCTCCCGCCTGGAGCAGCTCTGGGAGGACCAGGACGTCGCTCAGGAGGTGCGCCACGTGTCCTGCCAGCCCGTGGTGGAGTTTCATGGCCGGGTGGCAGATTGGGTGGCCGAAGTCACCCGCACCCGTGAGCGCGGCGAGACCGCACTGTTGGTGGCCGGCACACCGGGGCGAGCGGAGCGTGTCATCGAGCTCCTGGCCGATTACGACCTGACGGCGCTCGCGATCGACACGACAGACGAGAACCATGGCGCGGCGTTGCTCGTGGCGACCGGACAGCTGACCCGGGGATTCCGGCTGCCGGACGCCGGATTGCAGGTTTTCGCCGAACCGGACGTCTTCGACGAAGAGCGACGGGTCCGGGAACGACGCACTGGTCCAGCCCGGTCCTTCCTGTCCGATTTTCGGGACCTCAAGGTTGGCGACCACGTTGTTCATGTGGACCACGGTGTCGGGATGTTCGTTGGTCTGAAGCAGATCCCGGTTGGGCTCGAGCAGCACGAATTCATGGAGCTGCGCTACTCCGGCCAGGACAAGCTGTTCGTCCCGGTCCAGCAGCTCGACCTGCTGCAGAAACATACCGGCACCACGAAGGCCACCCTAGACAAGCTTGGCGGCACATCCTGGGCCAAGACCAAGACCAAGGTCCGCCGCGCCATGCGAGACATGGCCGAGGAGCTGCTCAAGCTGTACGCGGCGCGCAAAGCGATGCCGGGACACGCCTTCAGTCCGGACACGCACTGGCATCGGGAATTCGACGATGCGTTCGAGTACGAGCTCACCCCCGACCAGGAGGTCGCGGTCGCCGACATCCGGCGCGACATGGAGTCTCCCGCACCGATGGACCGCCTGTTGTGCGGAGACGTCGGCTACGGCAAGACGGAAGTGGCGATGCGGGCGGCACTCAAGGCGGTGATGGACAGCAAGCAGGTCGGATTTCTGGCGCCGACCACCGTACTGGCCTTCCAGCACCACAAGACATTGACCGACCGTTTCGCCGCGTTCCCGGTGCGGATCGACCTGGTCAGCCGATTCCGCACCCGCGCCGAGCAGAAGCAGACGCTCGCCGATCTGGTCGCCGGCAAGGTGGACATCATCGTGGGCACGCATCGGCTCCTCTCGAAAGACGTCACGTTTCGCGATCTCGGCCTCTTGGTGGTCGACGAGGAGCAACGATTCGGTGTGGCTCACAAGGAGCGAATCAAGCAGATGCGTCGTCGTGTCGACGTCCTGACGCTGACCGCCACCCCCATCCCGCGCACGCTCAACATGTCACTTGTCGGCATCCGTGACATGTCGGTCATCGAGACGCCGCCGAAAGACCGCCAGTCCATCCAGACCAATGTGGTCCGCTTCGACAAGCAGATGATCGCGCGGGCGATCCGCACCGAACTCGAGCGGGGCGGTCAGGTTTTCTTTCTGCACAGCCGGGTGACCTCGATCTACGCAATGGGCGACTTCCTGAACCGCCTGTTGCCCGAGGCGCGCGTGGCCGTCGCCCACGGTCAGATGCCGGAGGGGGCGCTCGAGCAGTGCATGATCGATTTCGTGCAGCACAAGTATGACGTGCTGCTTGCCACCACCATCATCGAGAACGGCCTCGACATCCCGAATGCGAACACCATTATCGTCAACCACGCGGAGCGATTCGGGCTCGCGCAGCTTTACCAGCTGCGGGGCCGGGTTGGACGGTCCGAGCGGCGAGCCTATGCCTACCTCCTTGTGCCGCCCGAGAGGTCGCTGTCGGCGGTGGCCCGTCAACGGCTGGCCGCGATACGCGAGTTCAGCGACCTGGGGAGCGGGTTCCGGATCGCGGCGTTGGACCTCGAGATCCGTGGCGGTGGCAACCTGCTCGGCGGCGAACAGAGCGGTCACATCGAGTCGGTCGGCTTCGACCTCTACGTCAAGCTGCTCGAACAGACGGTGCGGGAGCTGAAGGGAGAGGAGATCGAGGACGACGTGCGCGCGGCGGTGAACATGAACGTCGACCTAAAGATCGACGAGCGCTACATCCCAGATACGAATCAGCGGCTGATGGTGTATCGGCGGGTCGCCGCGGCTCGGAGCGAGACGGACCTGACGGCAGTGCTCGACGAGCTGTGCGACCGGTATGGCCCGATTCCTCCGTCGGTGGCCGTGCTGGCCGAGTACGGGCGGATTCGGCTGCTGGCCGACCAACTCGGGATTGAAGCAGTCGACCGTGATGGACATATCCTCGTCATAAGGTTCAGGGCCACCACCACGGTGGACCCGACACGTCTGATGCGGTTCGTCGAACGACGCTCGGACGTGGTGTTGAAGCCGCCCGCGATGCTCACGGTGGATTTGCAGGAGCCTGCAGAGGCGAGACGCGGGTCGACGAATTTGTCCTGGTGGACAACCCGGGCGCGCAGCGAAGAGGTCCGGGCGGGCTTCTCGCGGCTCGACGTCCAGCGTGCCGAGCGTGACCGTGAGGGGCCACTGCAGCTGTTCGCCCGGGTTGGCGAGGCGCTGGTGGAGTTGCGCGGGCTGGAAACGATAGAATCGTAGAACTATGGAGGGACTCATGCTGAAGCGCGTCCAGCGGATTGTCACCGGGCTGGCCGTGGTCGGAGCCGGTCTCGCGTTTGCCCCGTCGGCGCACGCGCAGCCGCTGGTTTCGACTACACCCGGAGCGCTCGTGCTCGAGCGGATTCTGGTGAAGATCAACGACGGTCTGATCACGCAGACGGATCTGGAGGCGGCGCAGATTACCGCCTTGCGGGCCCGCGGAATCCAGCCGCAGTCCGACGCCGAGCTACGACAGCTGATTCTGGAGATCACCCCGGAAGTCATCGTCAACAAGGTCGAAGAGCTGTTGATCGTGCAGCGGGGACGCGAGAACGGGCTATCTCTGTCCGACGAACAGTTCGAAGACAGCCTGAACACCATCAAGGAAGAGAACGGCATCGACGATGAAGAGTTGGTGGCGGCGATCAAGCAGGAAATGGGCATCAGCCTTGTGGAATTCCGCGACGTCTTGGAAACGCAGATGATGGTCGGGCAGGTGCAGCAGATCGAGGTTGGGCGGCTCTCGATCACCGATGTCGAAGCTCGCGAGTATTACGACACAAACCTCGAAGACTTCACCCTGCCAGCGACCTACACGCTGCGAGAGCTCCTTATCGCGGTTCCCGAAGGCGGCGCCCTCAACGTGGCGCAGGATAGCCAGGCCAGGGCGGCGGCGGAGGCGGCGCGCGCCCGGGTCCTGAACGGCGAGGACTTTGCGGAGGTGACGTTCGAGGTGTCCGATGCCGCCTCGAAAGCCAACGGCGGTCTCATCGGGCCCATTGAACTGCCCGACCTGGCCGAGTCGGTACGCGAGCGGATCGAAGGGCTCGAGGTCGGCGCGGTCGGCGCGATCGAGCGGACGCCCGCCGGATATCAAATCCTGCAGGTCGAATCGGCGACACCGGCCACACCGACGCCCTTCGACGAAGTCCGCGATGCCATCGCTGACAACGTCTACAACGAGCGACGACTCGAGGCCCTCGATGAGTTTCTGGCCGAGCTCCGTGACGAAGCGATCATCGAATGGAAAGACGAGGGACTGAAGAGCCTTTACGACGGCTACCTGGCCAACCGGGATCTCGCCGCCGGCGGGCAGTAGGTAGTCTTGGCAGGCGGTAGCTCGATGGCTCTTGCGGTGGACACGCTCGACGCTCCACATCCAGACGGTCCCGGTGTTCCCGCCGAGGCCACGTCCGGGCATTGGTTCGCCATCTGGACCCGATCGCGCCACGAGCAAGTGGTGAGGGATCAGCTCGACCGGAAGCAGGTCGAGGCTTTCTTGCCGACCATTACACGGTGGAGTCGCTGGAAGGATCGCCGGAAAAAGATTGCCTGGCCGCTGTTTCCCGGCTACTGTTTCGCGCGGTTCGACCCCGAAGATCGTCTGGGCATCCTCCGGTGCACGGGCGTTGTCAACATCGTGTCCTTCGACGGCGATCCTGCCCCAATTGAGCCGCACGAGATCGACAGTATCCGGCGTCTCGTCGACACCGATCTGCTCTATGATCCCTGTCCGCTCATCCGGGAAGGCATGATGGTCGAGGTGGTGAACGGTCCATTGCGCGGCGTGGTAGGGCGCCTCGTGCGCAAGGGCGCCCACGCCCGGCTCGTGCTGTCGGTCAATCTGATCGGCCAGGGCGTGTCCGTCGAGGTGGACGCGGCCGACATCAAGGCGTATTGAGGAAATCCCAGGAGGCAGGAGGAAACTGGTGGGCTTCGCCGACCAAATACTGACTCCACTCGCCTCTCTTCCGACTCTGAGTCCAGAACCCGCGAACATGACGGCCCAGGCACACGCACCGGTGAAGATCGGGTCGGTCGCGCTCGAGTCACCGTTCGCCCTGGCCCCGATGGCCGGGATGACCGATACCGCCTTCCGCCGTCTGGTCAAGCGCCGGGGCGGCTGTGGGTTGGTTGTGACCGAGATGGTCAGCTCCGAGGGACTCGTTCGGAGAATCGACCGGACGCTCGAGTACGCCGAGTACACCGACGAGGAACGGCCGGTCTCCATCCAGATCTTTGGTGGCGATCCTGCCAAGATGGCTGAGGCAGCGCAGATCGTCGAGGGCATGGGCGCCGATGTAGTCGACGTCAACATGGGTTGTCCCGTACCGAAGATAGCCAAACACCAGGCCGGATGTAGCCTGATGCGGATGCCCGAGCAGGCCGCCTCGGTGGTCCGGGCGATGACCCGGGCCGTATCGATTCCGGTCACCGTGAAGATGCGCTCCGGGTGGGACGAGACACACGTCAATGCTCTCGACGTTGCTGGGCTCATGCAGGATGCCGGCGCTGCGGCTGTCGCGGTGCACGGTCGCACAGCGGCGCAGTCCTACTCCGGACGGTCGGACTGGGATCTCATCGACGAGGTGGCGCGCAGCCTCTCGATACCGGTGCTGGGCAGCGGCGATTGTGTGGCGCCCGAGGACCTGGTCGGGCGGCTACGCGAGACAGCCATAGCTGGCGTGCTCGTCGGCCGCGGTGCGCTGCGCAACCCCTGGATCTTCGAGCAGGCGAGGGCGCTCGGTCAAGGGAGTGCAGCTCGGCCGGTCACTGAACAGGAACGCGGGCAGTTTCTGCTCGCCTACATCGATATGCTGCTGTCGGAGGGAACTGACGAGGCCGAAGGCTTTCGTCACACGGCGACGGTCGACCGGAAGGCCGGCCCGGCCCGGCGCGGCGTGCGCAGCCGCGAGCGGTGGGTGCTCAACAAGCTCCGGGCGCTCGGCTCCTGGTATACCAAGGGATTCGACAACGGGTCGCGTCTGCGGGTCGCGATGAACCATACCAAGTCGCTCGACGAGCTGCGAAACATCATCCGCGACTTCTTCTTCGTGACGGCCGAGTCGATCGAGATGACGCCGACTTCCGCCTTGGATCACTCGGCCGGCAGTCGTGATGCCGGCGCAGCCGACCAGCTTTCTCCTGACTTCGGCCTTCTGACTTCTTCGAGCACGCGTCCATGCCCCGACTCATCGAGAGCCCGACTGTCATCCAGGCGGCGGGGAACCTCCCCAAGCGGATCGAGGAATATGCCGGGCGCGTGAATACCGGGCACAATGGCGTCAGTGTCGCCAGGATGGTGTCGCCGGAGGGCTGGGTCGAGCCGGGCCAACGGCCCGACTTCGAAGAGATTACCGTCGTGCTCAGCGGTCTTCTGCGGGTTGAGTCCGAGACGGGCTCGCTCGACGTCCGGGCCGGTCAGTCGGTCGTCACCGCGCCGGGCGAGTGGGTCCGCTACAGCAGCCCTGAGCCAGGCGGCGCCGAGTATGTGGCCGTCTGTCTGCCTGCGTTTTCCCCCGACACGGTCCACCGGGACTAGTTTTCCTGGCGACGCGTTAGCCTGACCGACGTTGCTTCCTCGGGACAGGCGCGCACGTGCGCGCCCCGCGGGAGCGGAGTGGGGCCTTGGGGTCCCCGCGAGCGCCCGCGTGGGGTTCGGGGCGTAGCCCCGTCTAGGTACAGCCGCGCCTCGCCAGGAAAACCTGGGTTGGCTCGTGAGGCGTGGTTCCTTCGGACAGGGGTGTCGGGACGGTGGCTGCTGTGGCGCAGGCCTTCAGGCCTTCCATGAGAGGACCAGCCGGTGTCAAGCCCGTGTGGTCGATCAGGGACCCTGGCTTCCATCCGCACTCTCGGTGGGCTCTGTCGAGCCCGGTGCACGTTGAGGTCCGAACGTGGCCGG
>MPMF02074108.1_pt1 | contig 55497 bp, 43 predicted proteins | sample 1617271 | NCBI WGS metagenome assembly MPMF02 (sample SAMN05944812, study PRJNA350692) | marine metagenome | biome: marine; feature: ODZ; material: water; isolation source: 120 m water sample prefiltered with 30 um filter, filtered on to 0.2 um... | place: Pacific Ocean | collected 2012-04-09... | reverse complement strand
GCGGCGGGACTACAACACCGTTCGACCGCACAGCGCGCTGGGCTATCGTCCTCCAGCGCCGGAGGCCGTCACGCCAGCACCAGGCGTCGGGCTACATATGAACTTCGCTCTCTCTTAACAAGTGGAACGGCCGCAGGGGGCGGGTCAATCGTCGACGCTCTTGCCGTCGAACTGATTCTGGAATGCGCGCGTCTCGATCGAAAAATAGCCGTATGGCTCCCGATGCTCGAGCACCTCGACGGCGGTCAACCGACCCTCGAGCGTCATCCCGACCAGCATCTTGATCGGGCCCTCGTAGCCACGCTCGAGCGGCTCGAGGTCGAAAGTGAAAAACGCCAGCCCGATCTGGAGCTGTCGAACATCGGGTTCAACGTCGAACTGGAATCGTCTTGTCAGAACCTCTCTTGCACCGGGGTCGATCTCGCAGATCATTCGTGTGCGAAATCCGGCGCGACTGAGGCCGAGCTCGAATCCTCCAATGCCGGAGAAGAGCCCAATCGATTCGCTGTTCTTTCGTTTCATATTCCCGAAACATACCACATATTGTGGTCCGTGACGGGCAAGGCTGATTCACTGCCGAACGGCAGCATGGAACCAAGTTGTGCGTCCGGCGGGCGTCGTTACTCGGGTAACGTGAGCGCCAACAGCCCAGGCACGCGGCCGCCGATCGTCATCGCGATGTACTGCTTACCGTCGAGCAGGTAGGTCATCGGAGCTCCCAGGGCGCCGCTTGGGAGGTCCAGCGAGGCGACTTCCGCGCCGGTCGTCTTGTCGTAGGCCACCAGACGCGGGCCCCCGCTCGTGCCGCCCGCCACCAGCGCCTGAATCAACAGCGTCTTCGTCAGCAGTGGTCCGGTGCGGCCCCAGTCGCCGCCAAGCGGGGGGAGAGCGAGGTCGCGCAGCATCGGATGGTTGCGGATGCGGTCGCCGTTGCCGGTCGGCGTCATCCACACATGGTCGCCAGTGTTCATGTCGATGGCCGTCATGCGGGAGTAGGGCGGTTTCCAGAGCGGGAGCCCACGTGGCATCACCGGGCCGGCCGAGAGCGACCGTCGGAGATAGTCGAGCGTCGACAGCTCTCGTTCGTGCGGTTCGGGTGGACTGAGCCCGATGGTCGAATGGGTGTTGACCGATGGCACATACAGGAAGCCGGTTTCCGGATCCACTGCTGCCCCGGACCAGTTGGCGCCCCCGCCGACAGAGGGGCGCATGATCGTGCCGCTCAGCATCTGTGGCGTAAAGAGCGGGCCCAACCGGAAGCCGTCGACCGCTTCGACCGCCAGCTGTCTGATTTCGGGTGTGAAGTCGACCAGGTCATCGATCGACGTCCCCTGATACTCGAACGCGACCGGCCGGGTGGGGAACGGCTGGGTCGGCGACAGCACTTCGCCGTCCAGATCGGTGTCGGTGGGGACCTCCCGCTCCTCGATCGGCCAGACTGGCTCGCCAGTGACGCGGTCGAAGGCGTAGAGGAAGCCCTGCTTGCTGACCTGCGCGACCGCTTTGACCGCGCGCCCGTTCACTGTGATGTCGAGCAGGTTCGGCGCGGCCGGCAGGTCGTAGTCCCACAACCCGTGGTGCACCATCTGGAAGTGCCACTGCCGCTCGCCGGTCTCGGCGTCGACCGCCACCAGGCTCTCGGCGAACAGGTTGTTGCCGAGCCGATGCCCCCCGTAGTAGTCGTTGGTCGCGGTGCCGATCGGAAGATACACGAACCCCAGCTCCTCGTCGCCGCTCATCAGCGACCAGACGTTGGTGTTGCCCGAGTAGCGCCACGAGTCGTCGAGCCAGGTGTCAGCGCCAAATTCATCCGGGCTCTGTGGCACGGTGTGAAAGTCCCACTTGGAACGTCCAGTGCGGACGTCATAGGCTCTGACCCACCCGGGCGGCGCTTCCTTCGTCAGCGCTCGGTCGTTGATGCTCGAGCCGACGACCACCGTGTCACGGATGACGATCGGGGGCGACTGTGAACTGGCCGGCAGCAGGTTCAGCAGGTCGAGTTGACCGCGAGTGGCACGGGGCAGTCCGTCGTAGAGATCGACCCGCCCATGGTCACCGAACTCCTCGGCCGGCAGCCCCGTCGCGGCATCGACCGCGATCAGAAAGCCGTCAGCGGTGCCCCAGAACACCCGGGCCACACCGTCTTCCTCCCAGTAGGCCATACCCCGGTGCCGCCAGGGGAGTGGAGGCGGCGACCCCGATTCGTACGCCTTCGGGTCGTGGACCCACAGCGTTTCGCCGGTACGGGCATCGACCGCCGCGCCGCGGTAGAGCGCGGTGGTCAGATAGAGCACGCCGTCGATCATCAGCGGTGTGGCGACCATCGACCGGATCGAGGGTCGGGTCAGCGACCGGTTGACGCCGTCCCATTCGGCCCAGCGTTCGGGGTTTTCTTCTTCAAGCAGGTCGAAGACGGTCTCGGCAGGCAACAACGACGGTCCAGTCGGTGTGGACCAGGGGAGATGCGTGTCGGCGGTGTCCCATCGCCAGGCGACCTCCAGATCGGCAAAGTTCTCGGCGGTGATCTGGTCGAGCGGCGAGTACTTGGTGGCGCCGTTGTCGCCCGAGTGACTGCGCCACTCGCCGCCGGTCGCACCCTGCTGCGCTGTCGCCGGAACGGAGGCGAGGACACCCGAGGCGACCATCATCGCGAGCAGTTTGCTGGTCCGTCGCATCGTGTCACCCTTCCGCTTGTCGGTCCTCGGTGCCAAATCATCCACCGATTCGGTCAAATTTCTGCAGCCGCTGACCCACATTGACCTCGGTCGTGTAGAGGTTCCCCCGTGAGTCGATCGCCAGGTTGTGCAGCCGGTAGAACTGGCCGGCGTTCTTGCCGAGCCGGCCGAAGAAATCCCGCACCTCGAGTGTGGCGCGGTCCAGAATCCAGACCACGTTGTTCGTGCCGTCCGGCACGAACAGCCACCGCTGCTCTGCATCCTCCGACAGGGTTACACCGGACGCCGAGCCGCTCCCCAGTGTCTCGGGGCGGATGAACGCCTCGGTCACGAACGTGCCGTCCTTCTGGAAGACCTGGACCCGGTTGTTGGTCCGGTCGGCGACATAGACCAGGCCGTCGCCGGCTATCGCCACGTCGTGCACCGGACTGCGGTAGTGGCGGATCGGATCCGCGTCAGGGTCGTAAGGCGGCAGTGGCGTGTCGTCGGGCGGTTCGCCGTAGGCCCCCCAGTGACGTTTGTATGCGCCTGTCACTGCGTCGAAGACGATCACGCGGCGGTTGCCGTACCCGTCGGCGACATAGACCTCGTTTGCCTCGGGGTCGACACGAATGCCCGCGGGGCGACCCAGGTTCTCGGTGTCGTTGCTGCCACCGCTCTGACCGGCCCGTCCGATCTGCAACAGGAACTCGCCGTCGGCGGTGAACTTGAGGATGTGCGCGTCGCCGGCAGCGTTGCCGCCGATCCAGACGTGACCCTCGTGGTCGACATGGATGCCGTGCTCGCTCGCGGGCCACTCGTAGCCGTCGCCCGGTCCGCCCCACGACCTTACGACGTTACCGTCCGGGTCGAGCTCGATGACCGGCGGGGCCGGCACGCAGCACATCCCCTCTTCACCGCGTTGTCTGGCATCGAGTGTACGCGGACGGTGCAGCACCCAGACATGGTCCCGTTCGTCGACCGCCACACCGGACACCTGTCCCAGCATCCAGTTGTTCGGCAGCTCACGTGCCCAGAACGGGTCCACGCGGAATCGGGGGACCTCGGGAGCGGCGTTCGTGGCCGGAGCCGCCGCGATGGGCGGCTGGGCCTCCGGCGATGACTCGGTCCCGGCGCCGGACCAGCTCAGGACCGGCAAGACCAGCAGGAGATGCAATTGGTGTGGGCGCATCGCTGTGTTCGTGGCACGATACACTACAATTCAGACCCGACGCACACGATCGGCGTCCTGCCTGCCCGTCGTCACCTGGGCACAGGCGGGAAGGGTTGCTACAAAACGCGGTGGCGCGTCGCTCGTCGCCACCTAGGAGGACCGACCCATGAGGCTGTCACTGACCGCGGTTGCGCTCCTGTCGCTCGTCTTGCCGGCCTATGCCCAGCTTGCCGTGCCCAACGATGCCGGACTGACCTATGGGCACGTGCATCTCAACGTCACAGACGTCGAGCTGCACAAGCGGCTGTGGGTCGACCACTTCGGCGGCGTGGTGACGCAGAAGGGCCCGCTGGTCGCGGTGCGACTGCCCGGATTCCTCGTGGCGCTCAGCGACCGCGAGCCAACCGGCCCGTCGCTGGGCTCTGTGATGGATCACTTTGGCTTCAAGGTGCGCAACATGGCAACGTTCCTGGCCAAGTGGCGCGCCGCCGGCCGGGAGGTCGACTCGGAGTTCACCGGGGCCGAAGGGTTGCCGAACGCCTACGTGACGATGCCGGATGGCGCGCGGGTCGAGCTGCAGGAGGACCAGGGCCTCTCGGTTGAAGTGGCCGGCTACCACATTCACTTCTTTACACCGGAGTTCGAGGAGCTACTCGACTGGTATGTCGATGTGTTCGGGCTGGAGATTCGGCCACGGGGCCGGATTCAGACGACCACCAATGTGCCCGGCATGAACATGAGCTTCGGGAACACCCAGGGCGAGTACGTGCCCAGCCAGGGCCGCGCGATCGACCACATCGGGTTCGAGCTCGACGACCTCGAGGCGTTCTGTGAGCAGCTCAAGGCGAAGGGGATCGAGTTCGACGTCGAGTACCGCGAGATCGACAGCATTGAGCTGAAGATCGCCTTCATCACCGACCCGGCTGGCACCTACATCGAGCTGACCGAAGGCTACGACGCCTACTAGGTCTCCTGGCGAGGCGCCCGTAAGGGCTGCGATGCGGCTTCCAGATCAGCGGGGTCACATGCCGCCTGCCTGCTCCCTCGTTGCGCCTCGCCAGACGAACGCCTCGCCAGGAAACCGCGCTCGTCGTGTGTCCGCACTCTGCTAGGTTTTCGGGCAGGGCATCCCGTCTGGCGGCGCACAGGCGCACGTCAGCTACGTCTACTGACCCACCCAGCCGGCGCTCAACGTCTCGCGGTCGACTCTGTCTCCACGCAGATAGACGTCAACGATTCGCCGGGTATTGGTGATGTCGTCGATCGGGTTTGCCCCGAGCACGACGAAGTCGGCGCTCTTGCCGGTTTCCAGAGTTCCGAGGTCGTCCAGCTCAAGCAGTGCCGCGGAATTACGGGTCGCCGCCACCAGGACGTCGGCCGCAGGCATGCCCGCCCGCACCATGTCTTCCATCTCGGCATGGGGGCTCCAGCCGGCGCCGCCGTCTGTGCCGAAGCCGATCGTGACGCCGTCGGCGTGCAACCGGGCCAGATTGCGCGCCTGAATCCCAAATGCCTCCTGGGCTGCCGGGCGGTCCACTGAGCGCTCCTGCATTTGCGCGAGCTGGTCTGGCGGAATCGTGCCGCTCAGCCAGCTCAGATCGGTGGCCACGCCTGTGCCAGGCAGATTCGGCACCAGGACGACCTCCGGTCGCTCGCGGAACATCTGCACTACGTCGTCGTCGATGTCCATGTCGCGGATGCCGTGCGCAAAGGCGTCGAGGCCGGCGTTCAGCAGTCCCTTTGCGTCCTCGAGTGTGAAGACGTGGGCCGTCACCCGGAGCCCATGCTGGTGTGCCTCGTCGATGACCGGGCCGTAGAGCTCCGGGGTCAGCTTGTCGAACTGGCCGCCCCGGTCGTCGACCCAAATCTTGACGATGCCATGATTCTCCGGAGCCAGTTCCTGAACCGCCGATCGCGCCTCCGCCTCGGTCGCGATCCAGAAGGGCACTTCGGTGCGGCCCGGTTCCGGCGCTGTGATGCCGCGACCCACGGTCAGATAGCGTGCTGCGTTCGGGATCGTATCGTCGCGCACCTGGAACGCGACGTCGCCGACCCCGCGGCCCAGGCTCAGGACGGCGCCAACGCCGTAGTAGGCCTTCCGTTGCAGGTCTTCGACGAGCTCCTCGCGGTTCTCGCTCCTCAGATGCACGTGGGTGTCGATGATGACCGGCATCACCGTCCGTCCGGCCAGGTCGACGCGGGCGGCGCCGGCCGGCACCTCCACCGCGTCGGCGGTGCCAACGGCGACGAGACCGGCGTTATCGACGACCAGAGTGCCGTTCTCGATGACATCGCCGTTGCCGACGATGACCCGCGCCCCTTCATAGGCGATGGCATCGGTTGCGACCGGGGCCGGTTCGGGCTCTGACGCCGAACACGCCGCGACGAAGGGAAGGCCACTGAGTAACAGTGCGGAGACCGAGATTGAGGCGCGCGGGTGCGTTATCAGTCGGTGCATGTAACGTCTCCAGGAGGTGGTCGGCGATCTGCTGATATGACTCGAACCGAGACTCCGCATAAAGACAACGGGCCGACATAGGCGGCGCGCGCCGCGGTGTCGGCCCGTCGAAGAACCGCTCAGCTGGTTTGGCGCGTCATGTCAGCGCCGCAGCTCGCGACCCTGTCGCTCCAGCTCGCGAGCCCCGGCAAGAATGCCATGCATGCCGATGTTGCCCTCGTGGCACGCATACTCAAACAGCGGCCCGTCGGTTCGACGGAACGGCATCATGACGGTGAACGGAGCGGTGTACACCGTCGGATCCGTGACGGTGTACTCATAGGCGACCCGGTCGGCATTGATTCGCGTGAAGCGCTCGACCAAATGTTTGTTGGGGCTCGTGCCGCGGCTTTCACCGCCGCGGAAATTCGTGGTTTCGACGACTAGCGTGTTGCCTTCATAGTGGCCACGGGAAACGCCGACGAACTGCTTGAACGGAGGTTTCGCGGTGTCGTCGATCGGAATGACCCTGGCGTTGTGCACCATCTCGTTGAGGATGACCACGTGGTCGGCGGTCTGGAAAATCATCACATTGTTGTTGTAGGCGCCGGAGCTCATTGGGGGCCCGGAGTTGAAGCCCATGATGCAACGGTCCATCAAGCTACGCACTTCGTGCGACACGTAGCGACTTGCGGCATCCCCGCCGCCGCGACGGCCGCGTCGTCCGGCTCCCGCCACCCGCGGCGGCAGCCGGCCATTGGGAGGATCGACGACGAACGAGGTCCGCTTGTCGTCGGTCAGGTCGACACCGCGCTCGTACCAGAACTCGTTGTACGACAGCACGCCGCCTTCGGCTCGGGGCTGGTAGCCGGCACTCCGCGCGCCCGTCTCGGGGTCGAAGAGGTCGCGGTTCAGACGGGTCCGCTCCGACGCCTCAAACGCGGCGCCTCCTCCTCGCTCAATGTCTCTTGGCCCTCGAACTGCTGCGGACGCTCAAATGGAGTCAGTGTGCGGAAGGTGAAAATGCCGGAGACGTCTGGGTACCCGTCCGGTGTGCGCATTGGCATCGTGCGGTCCCCGGATTGTGCCACGGCTTCGGCCGGCGCGAGCGACAGGACCACGGCAAACGTGAACAACACCGTGACGGATCTCCGTATCATCATGTACGCCTCCAATGGGCGGCGGCGCGTCCTTTGCGCCGGTCCCGATCACACACGTAGACAGAGGAAACCATGCACGCGGCTCCCTCGTGCCAAACACGCTCCAGATCCCCTCGGTACCGGGACAGTAGACCAAAAGGGGTGCCGCTATGCAAGGGCCATGTGCCGCCACGCCGCGGTGATCATTCACGGTTCGGACACCGGGGTCCACTCGGCTGCCCGCCGTTCGGCCTCGGCGATCTGGTCGCGCGTCAGCTGCTGCGCGACCACCTCGCGCCCCGCGATCACGCTGGCTCGCGCCGCACCCGTTGCCTGGACCGCGGCCAGAGAGAGCCACATGTGCGCTGCGACGAAGTCCCGCGGTACCCCTTGTCCGTTTGCGTACATGATCCCGAGGTTCTGCTGCGAGGCGGCGTCCCCCTGATCCGCCGCCAGTCGGAACCAGCGAGCAGCCTCGGTCGAGTCCTGTGGAACACCGGTGCCGGTGTCGTAGCTCATCCCGAGGTTGAACTGCGCCCGAACATACCCCTGGTCGGCCGCCAGGCGTATCCATCTGAGTGCCTCGGCCACATCCTGCGGAACGGCTCGGCCGTTGAAATACATGTTGCCCAGCGCAAACTGCGCTTCTGCATATCCAGTGTCGGCCGCAAGGCGAATCCAACCGATGGCCTCGGTGTCATCTTCGGGAACGCCGGTGCCGTTGTCGTAGAGATACCCGAGCGTGACTTGCGCCGATGGGTCGCCTTGTACCGCCGCGAGGCGATACCACCGGGCCGCCAGGGCATAGTCCTGCGAGACACCCGCGCCGGTCTCATACATGCTCGCCAGGGTAACCTGCGCCGTTGTATTGCCTTGGGCCGCCGCCAGACGGACCCAGCGCGCCGCTTCTGCGAGGTCCTGGCGCAGACCATGCCCGTTGAAGTACATCTGGCCGAGATTGAACTGGGCTTCGGCGTGGCCCTGGTCCGCCGCCAGGCGATACCAGCGCACTGCTTCGCCTTCATCTCGCGACACGCCCGTGCCGTTGGCGTACATGCTGCCGAGTCGAAACTGTGCCTCCCAGTGGCCGTGGTCGGCTGCCAGGCGATACCACCGCGCCGCCTCCGCATCGTCCTCTGGAACGCCCGTGCCGGTGTCGTACTTCAACCCGAGGTTGTGTTGTGCGCCGGCGTGTCCCTGGTCCGCGGCCAGGCGGTACCATCTGACCGCTTCCGCATCATCCTGCCTGACGCCGGTGCCGGTGACATACAGGCGCCCGAGATTGAACTGGGCGGCGGCATCTCCGTGCTCGGCACGCGCCAAGAGCTCGTCGATATCGCGTTGCGCATGGACCGGGGTCGTGAGGGGCGCCAGGGTCAGGGTGACAGCCGCCACCAACAGGCGGTGTGCGTGGCGCGCGCGCATCTGTCATCTCCGCCTAGCGATCGGCACGGCGTCGACGAGGCCGGTGCCTTCTTCGATGGTAATCACCTGGTCGGCGTCCAAGGCGTCAATCGTATCCACCTGGCCGCTTGGCCAGGCGACACGCACCGCGGTGACCGAGGTCGCACCTCCGAGTCCAAACGTCAGCGGCAGCTCGCTCTGCGACAGGTAGCTCGAGCCCGTTTTGACCAGTTGCCACCGGGTGTCGCCGCCCGCCGTCACTTCCACCCTGGCGCCGATTCCGTCGCGGTTCGAGGCGGTGCCAACGGTGCGGATGCGTACGACGTGGTTGGCGTTGCCCCCGTCGTTTCGCAAAAGTCTGGCCGCGCCGTTGTTGGCGGTGACGAGCACGTCGAGGTCTCCGTCGTTGTCGGCATCCGCGTAGGCGGCGCCACGTCCCACCATCGGGGTTTCGAGCGCGCTGCCATTGGTGGCGACGATCTCCTCGAACCGGCCCTGTCCGAGATTGTGGAACAGCTGCGGGCGCTGGGCGTAGGTGACCCGGGACTGCACTCGCTCGACGTCATCGGCGACATGCCCGTTTGCTGCGAAGATGTCCGGCCAGCCGTCGAGATCGAAGTCGAAGAAGAAACAGCCGAACGTCAGGGTCAGTAGCGTTGCGCGGCCGATCTCGGACCGTGGTGCCTCGTCGATGAACAGCCCGTTCCCCTCGTTGTGATAGAGGGCCATCATCTCTGTCGAGAAATTGCCGATGATGAGGTCCGGTCGTCCCGACCCATCGTAGTCGACCGCGTCCACCCCCATGCCCGCCCGTGCCACGCCGGTGTCGCTGAACGCCACACCGGCGAGTACGCCGATGTCCTCGAAGGTGCCGTTGCCCAGGTTCCGAAACAATTGATCGGGTTGCGTGTCGTTGGTCACGAAAAGGTCCACCCAGTCGTCGCCATCGACGTCGAGCATCGCGACTCCGAGCGCTTTGGCCGAGGGGACCCGCAGCCCGGCGGCGGTCGTCACATCCTCGAACGTCTGATCGCCACGGTTTCGAAAGAGCGTCGGGCTCTGCCCTTGGTAGGATTCGGGCGTGCAATACGACTTGGTGTCGTCGACGAGGGAACAGAAGAGGTCGGTGTCGGGGGACCACTCCACGTAGTTGCCGACGAACAGGTCCAGATGCCCGTCCTTGTCGTAATCGAACCAGACGGCGCCGGTCGAGAAGCCCGGGTCGCCGACTCCGGCCCCTTCGGTGACGTCGACAAACGTACCGTCGCCGACTCCTTTGAACAGTCGGTTGGGGCCGAGCGCCGTCAGATACACATCGATATGGCCGTCATTGTCGAAATCGGCGGCGGTGCCGCCCAGGCCATAAAGCGGGATGTCGAGACCGGAGCCGTCCGTGACGTCAGTGAAGGTCCCGTCGCCGTCGTTCAGATACAGCGTGGCGTGTGTAGGGATGGCGTCTTGCTCGGGCCAGGACGTGCCATTGACCAACAGGATGTCCTGCCACCCGTCGGCGTTGACGTCGAGCCAGAGTGCGCCCGAACCGAAAGTCTCCGGCAAGTACTTCGCCCCGAATGCGCCGTTTGTGTGGGTGAACTGGATGCCGGCCGGCTCGGTCACATCCGTGAACACGACGGATGTGGCGGCCGAAAGGGCGACTACACAGGCGGTTGCGACGGCGCCCAGTGAGAGCAGACGTGTCATGACGAGGCGTGTCTCATGGTGGGGGTGCCTGTCTGTGTTCGTGCACCGGCTGCCGCTCGTTGTTGTCTTCCGGCGAGGTCCGGCGGAATGGTCCGGTAATCGCCTGCGCCGACTCGTCCGCTTTGAACCGCTCATACAGGGTTCGCTCCTGTGCCGCAGCCTCCCGGTTTCCGGCCCCTTGATGGGACAGCATCAAATTGTAATGCGCTTCCAAATCCTCCGGGTCGATCTGTAGCACCGCCTCGAACGTCGCGATCGCGTCGTCGAACCGCCGTTCGAGAAAGTGGATACGACCAATCTGGCCAAGCACGACCCGGTCGCGGGGATACTGTTCGCGCGCCGCTAGCAGGTGCTCCATCGCCTCGTCGTATCGACCCAGCGTCCGAAGGCCGGCTCCGAGAAAGAAATGGGCTCGCGCCAGATCTGGCTCGAGGGCCAGCGCCCGTTCGAGCAGCGGGACCGCCGTCTCGATGTCCCCTTCCTGCACTCGTGCCCGGGCCACGTTCAACGGACCGTCGGGATAGCTCGGGTCGATGGCCATCACGGTCCTGAAGGCGGCCTCCGCGCCGCGCAGGTTCCCCTGAAGCAGCAGCCCGATGCCGTAGTCGTTCCAGCGGGCACGTGGTGCCAGATCGAGTGGTCTTGCGCCGGTCGGCAAAGGCTCGTCCGCGTCGATCACCGCCAAGGACGCGTTCGCTTCCGCCATGACCGTTGTCGGGATGTCTGGAATCGATTTGACCTGTCCGGAGACGTTCGACGTGTCACCGGTGAACACCCATCGTCCGTCGTCAAACGACGCCGTGACCGGCGGCTCGGGCTGCGAGGGGTCGCGCACGCCGGCGTATGCCCATTGCGTAAACCACCAGGCGAACTTGCGATAGTTGACCTTTGCGCGGAGAAAAATGCGCTCACCGGCGTCCTCGGGGATCGTCAACCGGTAATGAACAGTGTCGGCGGCGCCCGGGCGTATCAGGCGCACATAGGCGACCGACCGTGTCATCCAGGCGTTTCGTTTGTCGATCGGGTTGCCGTGCTCGTCGAGTTGCAGACTGCGGTAGAAGTGCGCACCGGGATCAACCGGGCCGGTGCCTCCGTTCTCGGCCGCCCCACTATGCAGCAGGACTTGCCCCCGGTCGTCTACAGCTTCGAACTCCACCCAGACGTCGTAGGCATCGACGGTTCCGCCGGGAAAGAAGTGTCCGACGTTGCGTGTACGGACGACGACCTCCACTCGGACCGATTCCCCGCGGCGGACGGCGACGGGGGTTCCGTCGAGCGGTGCAATGACGGCGGCCGGTGCGGGGCCTCCCAGACGGCGCCGGCCGGCGCCAAGCTGCGACGACTCCTCGCCGACCGCGAACGTGCTCGACAGGGTGGGCTCGCCGGACCGAGCCACTTGCGTCTCCGAGGGTCCGGTGTCGGCAACCCGCGTGATGCCGAAGACGTCGACTGAGATCTGACCCGCGCGCAGAAAGTCCTGCACCGCCCGCAGCTGCTCGGCGTCCCGGTTGACGAACGGAAGCGCAGTGTTCGCCCCCGGAAACCGGTGCGAGCGCACGTACCCGTTGTCTGCCGCCGGATCGTCCGACTCGACGAGCGGCATGTGGCACGTGCGGCAGCTTCCGGGGTTCTCCGGGTAGTAGAACGACCGGGCACCTTGTCCGGAGACGCCGGACGCCTGCCAGTTGTCGTACTCGTTGAATCCTCGCACCCAGCGGTAGTCGTTCACCGGCACGTCGAGGTGCACTTTGTGACAGGTTGAGCAGAATTCGGCGCTCTGGTCCTCGTGGAACGGTTTCATGAACGTGTCGCGATGAGGTCCGGGCGCCAGGTTCAGTAGCAGATCGTGCGCGCCGCGCAGAAGCGGGTTGTCGCTGGTCGCCAGGTCGTGCAGTGGCGGAAACTCGATGACGAAGTCGCCTTGGCCCATCGTGCTGCCGACATGGACGATGGAATGGCAGGAGACGCAGCCGAGACCGGCCTGCGCCTCCGGGGTGTCGATCTGGTCCTTGATCGGCTGGTCGAAACGGCCGTTGAAAAAGACCGCATGGTCGTGACAGCCGGCGCACAGCTTCGAGGGCTCGGTGCCAACCACCTCTTGCATGTACTCCACCGACCGGCGATACCACTGGTTATTGAACGACGAGAAGTGATGGGCCGAGCTATTCCATTGGTCGTAAATGTCGCGGTGACAGCGGCCGCACGTCTCACTGGTCAAGAAGAAGTCGCCCGGGATCGTCCCGCCGGTGTTCGTGGTGGCCGAGGAGGGGGCGAAAGGGTTTGCCCTCCCGGCGCTCGCCTCCGCCATGCTTACGGGCGGCCCTGCCGGGTTTTCGATGCGGTAGGCCCGTCTGAGTTCGGCATCTCGCGAAGCCCGGATCATCGGGGCGGCCAGTCCTGCGGATAGGGCACCGATGAGGCAGGCGCGGACCGCCCACGAGCGTCTGGGCGCGCCGGTCACCGAGCGCCAGAGATGCATCGCCACCAGCGTCGCCCCGAGGACCGCTGTCGCGACGTGCACCTGCAGCAGGGGCGCATACTGACGGGTCGCTCCGAGCACCGCTACGGCGAGTCCGATCAGCAAGCTGACGGCGAGGGTGCCGAAGCCGGAGGCAAGCAGGGGCCGCGTGGCCCAGTCGCGATGCCGCACGCGCGGGGCGAGCGCCAACGCCAGCATGACGCCGAGGAGCGGGTGGGCGCCGACGTTCGCGTAGTACCAGAGCGAGGCGCTTGGCGCCGCGACGAGATAGGCGGAGTTCATCAGCAGCGCGATGAAGCCTGCGAGAGCAAGGCGAGGCATGGATGGCTGTGGCTGTCCGACCGGATGGCTCGTGCCCTACCCCGGGGCCCGCGATGTCCGGGCAGCGAGAGCCGCCTCGGCGAATCCAGAATCATGTTACCACCGGGGCCGCTCGAGGACCTCCCGCATTTGCAACCGTCCTTTGGACGCTCAGTCCACCGAGAAGAATGGGGACTCGCGGGGAGCCACCCAGTATAATCAATCAACGATCAGCCAGCTCTGTGCAGGCGTCTCGGAGGTCGTCCTATGAAGCGCGCTGTGTTGCTCTCGTGTGTCTTGTTGGCGGCCGGACCGGTGGTGGCTCAGTCCCAGTCGCTTGCGGCGGAGCCCTGGACCATGCCCCGTACGCCGGACGGTCGGCCGGACCTGCAGGGTTTGTGGACGACCCAGACGTTCACGCCATTGCAGCGGCCCGAGCGGTTTGCCGGGAGGGAGTTCCTGACCGACGAGGAGATGGCCGAGTTGACGGATGTGCTCACGGCGTCAGGTGTCGACCCGTTGAGAGGGGGCGCGTTCGCCCAAGCGCTCGCGGCCGATGATGCAGAGGCGCGTCGGGGCACCACCGTTCAGACGGACCCGACTCACTACGACAATTCCGTCTGGCTGAGGACGAATCGTCCCAAGGCGCTGTCGAGCAGGAGGACGTCGCTGATCGTGGATCCGTCGGACGGCAGGATACCTTCCCGGACAGAGGACGGACGGCAAAAGGCGGCCGAGCGGAGGGAGTTGCGGGGATACGACAGCTACCAGAACAGACCCCTGGCGGAGCGCTGTATGGCCTGGCCGCATGAGGGTCCGCCGATGATTCCGCCACCCTACAACGACCTGTATCAGATCTTTCAGGTTCCCGGCTACGTGGTGCTGTTTCCGGAGATGGCGAACAACCTCGCTCGCATCATTCCGACAGACGGTCGACCGCACCTCTCACAACGCATTCGCGAGTGGTCCGGAGACTCGACTGGCCGTTGGGAGGGCGACACACTGGTGGTCGACACCACGAACTTCACCGGTGAGACCGGCTTCCAGGGTTCGAGCGACGCTCTGCACGTGGTCGAGCGCTTCACGCGCGTCGACGCCGACACCATCCTGTACGAGTTCACGGTCGAGGACCCGATGACGTGGACGCGCCCCTGGAGCGTGGAGATGCCGATGATGACCGCCGAGGGCCCACTCTACGAATACACCTGCCACGAGGGGAACTACGGCATGAGGAACACGCTCAGTGGCGCGCGCGCCGCCGACCGGAAGGCCGCTGTGGACGCCCCTCGCGCACCGCGGTAATGGCAGTGATGACCAGCCGGCGACAACCCTGTTGATTCTCGATCCCTGGTTCTATCTCGCTGCGACAATCGCCGTGCTCATCGTCGGGATCGCCAAGGGCGGCCTCGGCGGGGGGATAGGGGTGGTCGGTGTCCCGCTGATGGCGACGGTGGTGAGCCCCGTACAGGCTGCCGCAATCCTGCTTCCGATTCTGATGGTGATGGATGCGCTGGCGCTCAGGGCCTACTGGCGTCTCTGGGATTGGCACAATCTCCAGGTGTTGATTCCAGCTTCGCTGATCGGCACGGCCCTTGGATTCACGGCGGCCGGGTACTTGTCGGCCGATGCCTTGCGGGCCGGAGTCGGTGTCATCGCGCTGGCCTACGCGGTGCAGTATTTCCTTCGGCGCGCGACCGGACCCGGCAAGCAGTCGCATGTCGTGGGTGGTCTGTTCTGGGGCGCCCTGAGCGGCTTCACCAGCTTCTCGATACATGCGGGGGGACCACCGCTGCAGGCCTACCTGTTGCCGCAGCGCTTACATCGCACGACGTTCCAGGCGACGAGCGTGGTGTTCTTCTTCGTGGTCAACTGGTCGAAGGTTGGGCCGTATGCGTGGCTCGGTCAATGGAGCGCGGACAACTTGCTGACCTCGCTTGTCCTGTTACCGCTGGCCCCGCTGGGGATCTTTCTCGGGCGTCGGCTGCACGACCACGTGAACGACGAGCTTTTCTTCCGCGTGGTGCACGCCTCGCTGTTTGTCATCGGCGTCAAGCTTCTCTACGACGCCGGCATTGCGTAGTGGCCCCGGTCATAGATACGGTCACGCCCCACGCCGCTCCCTCGCAGGCACCGCCTCTGCTGTCCTTGTGGCGCTGGTCTTCAGGCCTGCGAGCACGGCGAGAGCCTTGCCCCGCGGACGTCGACGCTCCGGGCTAGTTCGAGAGCAGCTGGGTCTTGAGCCAGGCGACGAGCTCGGACTCGAATCCAGCATTCGCTTCAAACATCGGCAGGCCGTGCTCGGTGCCGGGGAACACCTTGGCGGTCGAGCGTGGATTCTTCGAGCCGTCGACCGCGCCCTTGATAGTATTGGCGACACCGGCGATGACCTGATCGTCTTCGGCGCCCGCGCCAAACACCCCGAGTGCCGGTGTGGCCGCGATATGAGCGATCGCGGCTTCGCTCGGTGGCCCCGAGAGCAACATCAAGGTGGTGATTCCGGAGTGACGCGTCGGGAGATCACCCGTCAGCATCGCGCCGCAGCTTGCGCCCCCGACCCCAATGCGCGAGCCATCCACACCGGTCTGCCCGACCAAATAGGCCAGGGCCCTGTCGAGGTCTCCTGCCGACTTCGCCAGCAGGTTCGGGAAGCCTCCGGACATCCCTTCGCCTTCACTGTCACCGAACCCACGCAGGTCCATCGTCAGCACGTGAAGGCCGGCGTCGACGAGCTGGCTCGAAATGCCGGTCCACGAGCTGCGATCCATGTTGCACTGGTGAATCAGCAGCATCGCAGGGCCGGGCCGTCCCGGAGAGGTGTAGGTGGCCTTCAGGGTCACCCCGTCCGGTGCTTTGAGGTCGACGTCGGTCGCTTGCGCGGTGGCCGGGGCGGCCATTATGAGCGTTAACAGCGCCGCTGCGACAAAGGCGGTGGCTTTCATGAGTTCTCCTGGTGTCTGTCTGGTTCCGAGTCTGCCGCAGTGTATCGCGGATCGAGGCGGGATGCTCGGGTTGGACCTTGTTCGCTATTTCGCGCGTGGACGTTTGGAATGAGGAAGCGCAAGTCATCGTGAGTCGACCCGCCGACCGAGAGGGGAATCAATGGCAAAGCTGAGTGGTGTGGCGCAGCGCTGTCTGCAGCCAAAGCTGCGCATGGTGCGCAACGGCGACACGGTGGTCAACGCGCTCCGCTCCGAGCATTCGCCGTCGGTGGTTGTCTCCGAATCGGTGACAGCAGGGCTGGGGATCGAGGCGCTGCGCGGCGACCAGTGCGTGCCGGCCACCGAGGCAAGACGCCGTCCATCGAAGGGGAAGCGGCCTGGCGCGGGACGGGCGACGGACTCGACCGTCAGCGTGTTCGTCGATTCCGAGGTATCGATCGACGTCGGCCGCCGCCGCGGCGCGTGCGGCGGACAGACCATCGCGGAGCTGACACTGGCCGAGCTCGACACCCTCGCCAACGACCCGCGCGTCACACACATCGAGCTGGGAGAGTCGGTGAGTCTGCCCGACCCGGTTGAGGGCGACACGCTGGCGACGGGCCCGGGCGCCTCGGTGCGGGCCGTCAAGAAGTTCGCGAGCGAGCACCGCTACGGCAAGGATGTGCTCGTCGGCGTCATCGACGTCGGCGGCTTCGACTTCGCCCATCCAGACTTCCTGCGTGAGGGCAAGACCCGGTTCGAGCGTATCTGGGATCAGGGTGGCGACGCGCGCCCGGCACCGCGGCTGGCGACCATGCCGCAGCGTTTCCGCTACGGCGCGGAGTTCAAGAAGGCGGAGCTCGACAACGCCATCCGGTACGAGCGGACCGGCGCTCTCCCGGTGCCGGCCTGGGAGATCGAGCGCCAATCGCAGACGGCGCCTGCCTCTCATGCGACCCACGTGGCGAGTATCGCGGCCGGGAATACGGGTGTCTGTCGGAACGCCAAGATCGCCGGCGTGTTGATCGCCCTGCCCGTAACCGATGTCGAGCGGCGCAAGTCCTTCTACGATTCGACTCGCATCGCAGACGCCGTCGACTACCTGATCGCGCTGAGAGACGAGCTCGGGTGCAAGGCACTCGCCATCAATATCAGCCTGGGCACCAACGGACATGCCCACGATGCCAGCAGCGCAGTCAGTCGATGGATCGACGCCCGTCTGGCATCGCCCGGGACCGCGGTTTGCGTCGCCGCCGGGAACGCCGAACAGGAGAAGGGCACGACGGCAAACCCGACCGGCTACATCATGGGACGCATCCATACCAGTGGACGGCTCGACGCATCAGGGCTGAGGCGGGACATCGAGTGGATTGTGGTCGGCAACACGATCGCCGACATCTCGGAGAACGAGCTCGAAATCTGGTATCCGTCTCAGGACCGGTTCTCGGTCTCGGTCCGGCCACCCGGCATGGCGTGGCAGCCGCTGGTCTCGCCGGGTGAGTATCTCCAGAATCATCCGTTGCCCGGTGGCACTATGCTGAGCTGCTACAACGAGCTCTATCATCCGGCCAACGGCGCCAACTACATCGGGATCTTCTTGAGCCCCGGGTTCAACCCCGACGGTGTGGTCGGCGTGCCGGCGGGCACCTAGACCGTTCGGCTGCACGGGGATCACGTGCGTGACGGTCGCTACGACGGGTGGATCGAGCGTGACGACCCGCGCGACGACCCACGTGATGCCAGCAGGGACCTCTGGCGCTTCCCGTCCTTCTTCAGCGAGCACTCCAACGTCGACCGGTCGTCGGTCAGCTCGCTGGCCTGCGGCCGCAACATCGTGTCGGTGGCCAACCTCGACGCCCGGAACAACAGCATCGCGATCTCGAGCAGTCAGGGACCGACGCGCGATGGGCGACAAGAACCCGAGGTGGCCGCGGCGGGCACCGACATCCTGGCCGCGCGTGGCTTCGGACCGCGGGATGCGTTGTGGGTGAAGAAGAGTGGTACCAGCATGGCAGCCCCCTATATGACAGGCGTGGTCGGGCTGATGCTGGCGATCGATCCAAATATGACGGCGGCGCAGATCGGCGGGGTGATTCGACGCACGTCCACCCCGCTGCCTGGAGACACCTATCAGTGGCAGGATGCGGCGGGCTTTGGCCGGGTCGACCCGGTTGAGTGCGTAAGCGAAGCGCGCCGCGTCCACGACAAGAAGGACCTGGACCCATGAAGCTGCGCATATTCAAAGCGGACAAGGGCGACGCCCTGCTGGTCAGCAGTGGGAACGGCAAGAACCATGTGATGGTGGATGGCGGCATGGGCGACGCCTACCGGGATCACTGCGCCAAGCCGATCAGCAAGCTCAAGCGGCTCGATGTGGTCTATGTGTCCCATATCGACCGCGACCACGTGCAGGGCATCTACCAGATGCTCGATGATACGGTTGCCTGGAAGGTCCACGATTTCCTCAAGACGCACGGACATCCGGCCCACAAGACTCCGAAGCACCCGAAGCGGCCGCCGATCACCAAGTTCTGGCAGAACAACTTTCGCGACCAGGTCGACGACAACGACGGCGAGATCTCGAGCATGCTCGCCTCGCAGGCCTTCACGCTCTCGGGCCACGAGAATGCGGCAGTGCGCGAGATCGCGCTCGATCAGCAGGAGCTGGGACAGAGTGTCGGCGACGCGTTGCGGGTGTCGTGGCGCATCGCCGAGGACCAGCTCGACATTCCCGTGAATCCGGAGGCCGGGCACAAGCTGATCAGCGTTAGCGATGCATCGCCCGCCCGCTTCGGGGTCGGCAAGATGGACTTCACCGTCATCGGCCCCTCCGAAATGGAGCTCGAGGCACTCCGGGACGAGTGGAACGTCTGGCTAGAGGAGAAGAAGGCCCACAAGGAGCGCTTGAAGAAGAGATCGGACGAGGACCACAGCCCGCTCGTGGCCAGCAGCTCCGCCGGGTTCGCGGCCCCCCTGTCTGGCAACGCCGAGGAGCTGGCCAGTTCGGACGGTCGCATCCAGGCTGCGCTGGCGCAGCTCGCACAGGCGAAGGTACTGGGCCGACGCAAGAGCGTCACGACGCCGAACCTCGCGTCGCTGATGTTCTTCGCTCGCGAGGGCCAGCAGACCATGCTGTTGACCGGCGATGGGCATTGTGACGACATTCTCGAGGGCCTCGACAAGGCGGGGCTGCTGCGACCGGACGGCACGCTGCACGTCGACGTGTTGAAGGTGCCGCACCATGGCTCCGAGCACAACACGAGTCTTGCGTTCGCCAAGGCAATCACCGCCGACAAGTATGTGTTCTGCGGCAACGGCGCCCACCAGAACCCGGATCTCGACGTCGTGAAGGCCTACATCAACTCGCGCATCGGGACTGCCTCTCAGCGCAGCTCGAGCCCGGAGGCCAAGCGACGCTTCCGCCTGGTGTTCAACTACCACCCAGACAACGAAACCGGCGCCCACCGCACGCATCTGCGAAAGATTTTTGGCCACGTCGAGGCCCGGCAGGTCGCCCCGTCGAAGATCTCGAGCACCTTTATCAAGGGGTCGTCGCAGGTCTTCTCGGTCTGAGCGCACCTCGGCGCTGCGTCCGAACCCATCTGACAGCGGGGGTCCGGCATGTGGCCGGGTCTGTCGCGATGAGCAAATCCCGTCGAAATGGGGCGCCAACGGTGCTATCCTTTTCCGAAATGTACAGGCCCGAGGGTGCCCCGGCACCCGAGGCGTTGTAAGGAGGAGCACGGTGACCAATCGACTCTTCGTCCTGGTGTGTGCGGTGTCGGTGGTGTGCGCGGTAGCCTTGGTTGCGGCCGGTCCTGCCGCCGCCCAGCAGCAGAGCGCGTGGTCGCCATCCCGGACGGCAGACGGACATCCGGATCTGCAAGGGGTCTGGGCGAACAACAACGTGACGCCGCTCGAACGACCGGAGATACTGAACGGCCGCGAGACGCTGACCGACGAAGAGGTGGCGGCGCTGCAAGCGCGGGCCGGCGAGCTGTTCAGCACCGAGTCGGGCGACGCGGCGTTCGGCGACAGCGTGTTTGCGGCGGCGCTGGCCGAGGCGGAGACCTTTACGTCCAGGGATACCGGGACCGGCAACTACAACCACTTCTGGCTCGTCGAGCGGGACTGGGACAATCGCACTTCTCTCATCGTCGACCCGCCCAATGGCCGACTGCCGGCACGGACGGAAGCGGCAAGCGTGCGGCTGGCGGCCCGTGCCGAGGCGCGTCGACGGCATGCTTGGGGCCCGGAAGACCGGAGTCTTGGCGAGCGGTGCATCAGCTGGGGCGCGCCGCGGCTCGGCGCCGGCTACAACAGCTATGTTCAGATCTTTCAGACTCCTGATCACGTGGTCGTCTACATGGAGATGGGAGGCTCGCGGGTCATTCCGTTGACCGGCTCGCCGCACGTCGACGACAGCGTGAGACAGCTGCACGGCGACTCGCGCGGGCGGTGGGAGGGGGACACGCTGGTCATCGACACCACGAACTACTCGCCAACGACCTACTTCATGGGCGCGAGCGACGGCTTGCACGTCGTGGAGCGTCTCACGCGCGTCAGCGACGACGTGTTGCAGTACGACGTCACGGTGACCGACCCGACAACATGGGCGGCGCCGTGGACAGCCATGATTCCGCTCAGAAGCTCGCCCGATCCGGTCTTCGAGTATGCCTGCCATGAGGGCAACATCGGTATGGAGGGCATCATGTCCGGTGCGCGGGCGCTGGAAAAGGCCGAAGCCGATGCGGCCGGCGGTGGGTCGAATTAGGGGAGTCGAGGGGACCTGATCTCATGACACATTTTCGTACGATCGCCATCGCGTTCACCCTCGCGGCTTTGGGTGCCGTGGTTGCCGCCTGCAACACCGCTTCGACACCGTCAGCGCCAGTAGAGGCAGAAGAGGCAATGACCGGTGGCCCCCCCGCGGTCTCGTGTGACAGTCTTGCTTCGCTGGCCCTGCCCTACGGGACGATTACCACCGCCGAGGCGATTGCACCTGGGGCCTTCGTGCCGCCGATGCCGCCGGGCCGGTCGCTGTCCGAGGGGCAGGCACGCCAGTATGGCGCGTTGCCCGGGTTCTGCCGTGTGGCGGCCACGCTGACGCCCTCGAGCGATTCCGACATCAAGGTCGAGGCATGGATGCCGGCCGAAGGATGGAACGGGAAGCTGCAGGCGGTCGGGAACGGGGCGTTCACCGGCAGTCTGCGCTACGGGGGAGGACGGTCCATGGCCTCCGGGCTCGAGCGCGGGTACGCCACCGCCTCGACCGATACAGGACACGTCGGTGGCAGCGCCGAGTTCGGATACGAGCACCCCGAGAAGGTCGTCGACTTCGGGTACCGCTCGGTGCACGAGATGACGGTCGCGGCGAAGCAGCTAATAGGCGCCTATTACGGTGACGGTCCACAGTATGCGTACTGGTTCGGCTGTTCGGCGGGCGGGCGGCAGGCGATGGTGGAAGCGCAGAAGTATCCGGAGGACTATGACGGCATCATCGCGTGGGCACCCGGCAACGACTGGACCGGGCGGGCCGCGGCGTCGTTGCGGGTGGCGAAGCATCTCGAGGCGCATGAAGATGCGCGCTTGTCGGATGCGAAGATGGAGTTGCTTCAGACAGCGGCGCTCGATGCCTGCGATGCTGCCGACGGCGTGGAGGACGGCGTGGTTGGCGACCCTGAGCGATGCGACTTCGACCCGGCCGTCCTGCGGTGCTCGGGCGCTGACGGTGCCGATTGCCTGACGGCGGCGCAGTTGGGCACAGTGCAGATGATGTACTCCTCTCCGGAGAACCCGAAGACGGGGCGTCCGATTACCGGCGTGTTCCCGGGCAGCGAGGCCAACTGGACCGAGCTTGGCTGGACCCGATCGGCTCGGGCCACGGGGCTCGATCAGTATCGGTATCTGACCCATGCGGACCCGGACTGGACCATCGACCAGTTTGACTTCGACACCGACATCGTGGCGGCGGAGGAGGGCGACGCCAGCACGCTCAATGCGCTCGACCCGGATCTGCGGCCGTTCTTCGCGCGTGGCGGTAAGCTGCTGACATCGCACGGCTGGAGCGATGCGCAGATCTCGCCGGCGAACGCGACACAGTATTACCAGCGTGTGGTGGATGTCGTGGGGGACGAGGCAAAGGTGAACGAGTCGTTCCGTCTGTTCATGGCGCCGGGTATGGGGCACTGCGCAGGTGGCGAGGGACCGAACACGTTCGACGCGCTCACGGTGATGGAAGAGTGGGTCGAGGACGGCCGGGCGCCGGACCGCATCATCGCATCCCGCAGCCGAAACGGGGCTGTGGACCGTACCCGTCCCCTGTGTCCGTATCCGCAGCTTGCCGTGTACTCGGGGACCGGGAGCACGGACGACGCAGCGAACTTCGTGTGCCAGATGCCCTAGTCACAATCGCTCCTCGGTGCCGACACAGCGGCTGGTCCAGCACGTACTCGAGCGGATCGCGATCGACCTTGGCGCCGATGTCGCGCGCGCGACGAGCGTTCACGGTGGCGACGTGGCACTGTCGTTCAATGTCGCGCTCGATGATGGACGTCGCGTGTTCGCCAAGACCCACGCGTCGGCTCCACCCCATCACTTCAGCACCGAAGCGGCCGGTCTCGTCTGGATCCGTGAGGCGCGCGAGATCGGCGTTCCCGAAGTGTTGGCCGTATCGGACGACCCGCCATTCCTCGTGCTCGAGTGGATCGAGGAAGCTGGTCCGGATGCGGGCACCGAGGTTGCACTCGGCCACGGTCTCGCCTCACTCCATCGAGCTGGGTCACCCTGTTTTGGTCGTGAGGACCGTCGTTCCACCGGCAGCCGCGGACTACCAAACGAGCCGTGTGAAACGTGGGTTCAGTTCTATGCGACACAGCGGCTCCTGCCGCTCGCGCGTCTGGCTCGGGACGGCCGGGCGCTGGCTGACCACGCCACGCGAAGCCTAGAAACGATAGCCGCCCGACTCGGGGAGCTGGGCGGCGAGGTGGAGCCTCCCGCCCGCCTGCACGGCGATTTGTGGGGTGGCAACCGGTTGGTGGGAACCAACGGCCGCAACTGGCTCATCGACCCGGCCGCGCACGGTGGCCATCGGGAGTTCGACTTGGCGATGATGCGGCTCTTCGGTGGCTTCGGCAGCGACTGTTTTGCAGCCTACGGGGAGGCCTTCCCACTGTCTGAGGGCTGGCAGGACCGGGTGGCGCTGCACCAGTTGGCCCCCCTCGTCGTGCACGCAATAAAGTTCGGGGGCAGCTACCCGGCGGCGGTCGATGCCGCTTTGGCCAGGTACGTCTGACCACCCTGGGGGGCGTCGTCCTGGGCGCAACGCAGGGACGCGGCATCCTGCAAGGAACGATCCGATGCCAACAGAAGACGGGTCAGTTGATCTCGAGTCGGTACCAGGCGGTGTCGGCGCTGAATCCAAAATTGTAAATCAACAGCGAGTATGCACCCGGCGTCACCGATGCGTCGAAGCGTGACGGACTCCGGCTGGTGTCGTCGAATCCGAGGGCAGCCTCGACATTGCATCCTGGCGCGTTTGCCGAGACTTCAGGCGCCGTACAGGTGCCGCGCAGCAGCCCGCTGTCTATGTCATTGAAGAAGTTGTTCCAGCTGATCACCCCCGAGAGGTTTCCCTGTCGCCCGATCTGGACCGGCACAACGGTCAGGGACAGCGCCGGGATCGTGGCGGTGCCCTCCACGACTTCTGTCATGTCAGACGGCCCCGTACCGCCGCCGCATCCGGTGAGCCCGGCGACGGCACATGCGACCACCAGCTTCGATGTCAGTCTCTGTGTTCGAGGCATGATGTCTGTTCTCCAGATGGGGAGTATCGCATGACAAGGCAACTGCCTCAGCCGACACGCCATCGTGGGGTGCCCGAGCCCGCGCCAGACTGTTGCTCGTGCAGTTTTCGAGAGCCTACACCCTGTCATGTGTGCCGTGCCCCAATCCTACTATCTGCACCCTTGCGCCGACCCGATCCGCTCACTCGTAGGTAAGCGCGGAAACCGGGTCGACGAGAGTGGCCCGTCGCGCCGGGACCATGCAGGCGAGCAACGCGACGCCGCCGAGGACGACGATGACGGCGACGAAGATGAGCGGGTCGGTGGCGCGCACGCCGTAGAGCTGGCTGGCCAGAAAGCGGCGCAGCAGCAAAGCGCCGGCGACGCCAAGCCCGAGCCCGACTCCCAGCATGGTGAGACCCTCCGACAACACGAGCCGGAACACTTGTCGGGTGGTGCTACCGAGCGCGATCCGGATACCGAACTCACGTGTCCGCTGGGTTACCCGGTAGGCGAGCACCCCATAGATGCCAAGCGCCGAGAGCAGCAGCGCGAGCCCCGCATAGCCGAGCGCCAGCATCATTGGGGTGCGCCGCGGGGTCAGACGCTCCGCGATCCGTTCTTCCATCGACTGCACGAGGAAGAGGGGCAGCTCCGGGTCTATCGCGGCGACCTCGGCGCGTAACGCGCTCACCAGGCCGTGCGGGTCGACCTCGGTGCGAATGGCGAACGTGGGCGAGCCGAGTGGCCGCTGGCTGTTGGCAAAGAAATGCGCGCCGATCGGCTCCGGCACGTCCACCAGGCCATAGAGAATGTGCGAGGCCACCACGCCGATCACGGTGTAGAAGGTCGTGTCGTCGGTGATCTCAACGTCGCCGTGCATCTGCTGGCCCAGGGCGCTACGGCCCGGCCAGAACTTTGTGGCAAGTCGCTCGTCGATGATGACCGACGGGGTCGAGTCGGTGGTGTCGCGTGCGTCGAAGAACCGACCTTCGAGCAGCGGCACACCGAGCGTGTCGAAGTAGTCGGCGTCCACGACGGCTCGGCTCGGGGCGATCAACGATTCTCCGGGCTCGGGCACATAGCCGACGGCCCGGATGACGGTATTGCTGAAGCTGCTGCCGAATGGGATGCTGCTGGTGAGGCTGGCGTCGACGACTCCCGGCAGCGCGCGGATGCGCTCGAGCGCCCGCTCCGCGAACGCGAGCCTCGAAGGAGGATCGGTGTAGCGCGCCGGCGGAAGGCTGACGCCCGCCGTCATCAGGTGATCGGCTCGAAACCCGGTGTCGATCGCCAGGATGCGCTGGAAGCTGGCCAGCAGGAGCGAAGCGCCGATCAGCAGTACGAACGCGACAGAGACCTGTGCGACGACCAAGGTGTTGCGGAAGGTCTGGGTTCGTCGGCCGGAGGTGCCGCTGCGTCCCTCCTGGCGCAGGGTCGCGTGGAGGTCGGTCGTGGCGAGACTGATGATCGGTACCAGCGCCAGGCCGACACCGATGAGGATGGAGAGTCCGAGGGTCAGTGCGACGACCAGGCCGTCCATCACGATCTCGCCGCCACCAGGTAGCTCGTCGGCGCCCAGGACGCCGACCAGACGGAAGCTCCACGTCCCGACGGCAAGTCCGAGGAGCCCACCAACCGTCGAGAGCAGCAGGCTTTCGGTCAGCAGCTGTCTGGCCAGGCGCCCCCGTCCGGCGCCGAGCGCGTGGCGCATGCCGAGCTCCTTCAGACGGACGTTCGACCGAATCAACATGAGATTGGCAACGTTGACGCAGCCGATGAGCAGCACGAAGAGCACACCGCCCCAGAGCAGGTAGAGCACCGCCCGGATGTCGGCCACCAGGTCGTCCTGGAGCACCACCACACCGGTGTAGAAACCGGCGTCGGTCAGCAGCTGTCTGAACTGCGGAAAGCGTTCGAGGTTGGCGCGTTCAACGCGTCGATCTGTGCCTGCGCCTGCGCCAGCGTGGCCCCGGGGTTGAGTCGTCCCAGCATCGCCCACGAGTTGCTGTGTCGGGCGTCGTCGGACTTCTGCTGATCGGTGAACGCCAGCGGCACCCAGAGCTGCACGTTGCGGTCGGTGAAAGCGAAGCCCTCGGGCATCACACCGACGATCTCGTAGGGCCGGCTGTTGATGCGCATCTCCTTCCCGACCGCCGCCGGGTCTCCGGCAAAGAGTCGCTGCCACAAGGCGTCGCTCAGGAGCACTTTGAACTGGTTGCCGATCTCGCCTTCCTCCTCGACGAAGACCCGCCCCTGCTGAGGCGCCACGCGCAGCAGCCGGAAGAACGACGGCGTGACGTTCCAGCCCCGCAGCCGCTCGGGCGCACCGTCGGCCCCCACCGTGAAGCCGCCATTGGCGTAGAACGCCAGCTCCTCGAACACGTCCACTTCTCGTAGGCGGTCGAAGTAGTCTGGCACGGCGTTGGCGCTACGGCCGCGCCGCCCACCGCTCCCACCGGTGGCGCCAGGGTAGGCGTTGAAGACGGACAAGATGCGGTCCGGCTCGGCAACCGGCAGTGGTGTGAGGAGCACCGAGTTGACGACGCTGAAGATGGCGACGTTCCCCCAATGCACAGCGCCAGTGTCAGCAGCACCGCTGCGGCAAAGCTCCTGTCCTTCCAGAGCAGCCGGGCAGCAAACCGGAGATCGCGAAACAGGATGTCCATCGCTTACCTTGACGACGACGCGAGCCGGCCGGTTCCGTGTGTCTCTGCGGGTTTCGTGGCGCTGGATTTGCGGAGGCGGGCAGGCGTCGCCGTGATAGGTTCGATGAAGAGAGGATGCCCGAAAGGTATAATCGCCGGGTTTTCAGCTCAGCCCGAGGCGCGGGCCGCGTTTGCGTTGCCCGAGTAGAGGAGGTTGTCGCGATGCGTCTCTGTATTTCGATGACGGCAGTGCTGATGAGTTGCGTGGCACTGTCTGCCCAGTCGCAAAGCCGCATTGCGGCCGAGGGCGGCGACATCGTCATCACGCCGATCATCCACGCCAGTGTGCAGGTGGAGTACGACGGCCAGGTGATCCAGGTCGATCCATGGAGCGCGGGCGATCTGTCGCGGGCCGGGGCGGCCGACCTCATCCTGGTGACCGACGATCCCGGTCACCATCTCGATCAGACTGCCATCGAGCAGCTGCGCAAGCCGGGGGCGCCGGTCGTGCTGACGGCGGCGGCCCGCGAGCGGTTCGGCGACGGCAGTGTGCTCTCGAACGGGCAGAGCGGAACGTTCGCCGGTATCAGGGTGGAGGCAGTTGGTGCATACGACCTGACCCCCGGGCGCCCGTTCCACCCGAAGGGCGAGGCCAACGGCTACGTCATCACGCTCGGGGGCAAGCGGATCTTCTTCTCTGGGGTCGGGGAGTGCGTGCCCGAGATTCAGGAGCTGCGCGACATCGACGTCGCCTTCATGCCAATGAATCTGCCGGTGGATCGGATGCGCCCCCGGCCGGTCGCCGAGTGCGTCAAGACCTTCCAGCCGAAGGTCGTCTACCTGAATCACTACAACCAGACGTATGCGTCGTGGCTTGGTAACCGGCGAGGGGACCCGCCACCTGACGCGCAGAACACGCCCGCTACCATTGAGGCGTTTCAGGCGGCCATCGAGGGCGCGTCGATCGAATTTCGTGATGGCGGCTGGTATCCGGCGGCGCCGACGCCGTAGACAGACGTCTACTTCTGGCCGCGGAGCGCGAGCCTGGTCCAATCCTTGTTGACGGCGGGCGGTGCGCCGGTATCGGAGCCGACCAGGACGCCGCCGTCGTTGACCCACCACTCGTCGCGGTCGTTCGAGATCCAGTACTGTTCGCCGGTGTCGGTGTTCTCGGCGTACTGTCCCCCTCGCATCATCGTCGTCCACGCATCCCCGTATCGAGGCCAGACGGGCTCGCCGACCGCGCGGCCGAGCGGAGGTAGCGAGAAAACACCCGGTCCATCACGGCGCTGTACTGGCGCATCACCTGTTGCGTGTGCGAGAACGCCTGGTCCGGCGGCTGGGGGAACTGTTTCGAAAGGGCCAGCCGTTCGACGGTCAGATCGAGTCCGAGGAAGGCGCCGGCTACCAGTACCGTGCCACCGACGCGTTGACGAACGGTGAGATTGCGCCAGACCATACCGACCTCCCTGTGTGACAGATATCGGCACGCTGGTGAGCACGCTTGACCATCCCGTCGGGCGGCGCGTAGGGCAGTCGCCGTCCGCTTGCGCGTGAGGGACCCATCTGGCACAAGCAGATTGGCTTCGCCACACGATGATGTCCAACCTGATCACCGAAGCGTCGTCCGATTCCACCACGGTCGGCGCCCTGCGACCATGACCGGCGAATAGATCCGCGATGCGTGTCGTCCCACTTGTGGTGGCGGCCCTCCTGGTTGCCGCATGCCAGTCGGGCACGGACCCGAGTCTGGTTCCCGACTCGTCCCCTGCCTGCTCGTTCGCGGTTGTCGCTCAAACAGATCTGATCGGCAGCGACGGGGGCACCGCGACGGTCACTGTGACGGCGCCGGACGAGTGCGCCTGGACCGCGACCAGCGAGGCCGAGTGGTTGACGATTGACACCGGGGGAAGTGGCTCGGGGGACGGCACGCTGACGATCACCGCGGCGCCGAATCCAGCTGCCGAGTCGCGCACCGGAACGGTGACGGTGGCGGGACAGCCGGTGACCATCACACAGTGCGCTGTGGCGTGCAGCTTCGCGGTGGCGCCACTGACGGCAGCAGTGCCGGTGGCAGGCGGCAGCAGCGACGTCACGGTGACGGCACCGGCGGGCTGCGACTGGGTCGCCACGACCACCACGCCCTGGCTCACGGTAACGGCTGGGGCGAATGGCTAGGGTGAAGGCATCGTGAGCGTGACCGCCATCCCGAACTCAGCGGCGCTCTCGCGTACCGGTACAGTCACGGTGGCGGACCAGACGGTGACCATCACGCAGCCCGGTGTGGCGTGTACCTTCGCAGTGGCGCCACTGTCGACGGCGGCGCCAGTGGCGGGCGGGAGCAGTGACGTCACGGTGACGGCACCGGCGGGCTGCGACTGGGTCGCCACGACCACCACGCCGTGGCTGACCGTGACGGCCGGGGCGAGTGGCTCTGGCGATGGGACGGTGACCGTGACCGCGGCGGCCAACCCGGCGGCGCTCGAGCGCATCGGCACGGTGACGGTGGCAGGGCAGACCGTGACCTTCACGCAGCCGGGCGTGGCGTGCAGCTTTACGGTCGCGCCGCTGTCGCTGTCGCTGGCGGTGCCGGTGGCAGGCGGCGGCAGCGATGTGACGGTGACGACGCCGGCGGGCTGCGCATGGACCGCCACGACCACCACGCCGTGGCTGACCGTGACGGCCGGGACGAGTGGCTCTGGCGATGGGACGGTGACCGTGACCGCGGCGGCCAACCCGATGGCCCTCGAGCGCATCGGCACGGTGACGGTGGCAGGGCAGACCGTGACCTTCACGCAGCCGGGCGTGGCATGCAGCTTTGTGGTGGCACCGTTGTCGGTGGCGGTGCCGGTGGCAGGCGGCAGTAGCGGCCTGACGGTGACGACACCAGTGGGCTGCGCATGGGTGGCGACCATCAGCACGGCGTGGCTCACCGTCACGGCGGGGGCCAGCGGTACGGGTGACGGGACCGTCAGCGTGACCGCGACCGAGAACACGGCGGTGGATGTACGCAACGGCACCGTGACCGTGGCGGGGCAGACGGTCACGTTCAGCCAGCCTGGCGCGGCGTGCAGCTTTACGGTGAATCCGGTGGCGGTGTCGGCGACAGCGGGCGGCGGCACCAGTGAGCTGTCGGTCAAGGCGCAAGCCGGCTGCGGATGGACCGCCACGAGCAACACGAGCTGGTTGACGATTACCGGCGGCGCCAGTGGCTTCGGCAACGGCACTGTGAGCCTGACCGCAGCGTCGAACACGACCGGTCAGGTTCGGGTCGGCACGGCGACAGTCCCGGGGCAAACTGTGACCGTGACGCAGGATGCCTGCGCGTTCGTGATCATGCCGGAGTCGGTGGCGGTCCCGGCCGCGGGCGGCAGCTCGAGCATCGCAGTCACCACGACGGACGGATGCGCCTGGACGGCGAACAGCAACGCGAGCTGGTTGACCATCACCGGCGGCACCAGCGGCTTCGGCAGCGGCACGGTCGGTGTCGATGCCGCCGCCAATTCAGGGTCACAGGCCCGGACGGGCACCCTGACAGTGGCCGGCGAGACGGTGACCTTCACACAGGACGCGCCCTGAGGGTCAGAGTCCGGTGCGGGGTGTGAAGGTGACGTTGCCGGCTGCGGTATCGCCAGCCGCGAGCACGATGACACCGGTGTCGGCGCGCCCGCGCTCGGCAAGGTTGAAGCCGTCGATGCAGTTGGTCGCCGGCTCGACGCAAAAGAAGTCTCGGCCTGGAGGCGTGTAGACGACCAGGCAGGCGTATATCGGATCGGCGATTAGGTCGAGTCGCGCCTTCCACTCCGGCCATTCGATCGCGGCCTGTCCGCCGAAGGCGACGAAGTTGTTATCGAGCGCCGTCGCGTCGGGGTTCAGCCCGGTGCCCTCGAGCGTGAGCTGTGGCGGCGGCGCGACGAGCGCGTCCGGCATTTGCTCGTCGTCGGCCCGCCACATCCGGCCCACGCTGGCCCGCACCCGGACGCGAGGCGTGCGCACGAAGTAGGGGTGCAGGCCGAAGCCGACCGGCATTGGGTCGGACGCCTCGTTCGTCACGGCGAAACGCACCAGCAGGGCCTCGGGCGTCAGGGTGAACGTTTGCTCCGCGCGGTACGACCATGGCCAGGTATCGGCTGCATGCCGATATTCGAGGGTCAGTTCGGTGTCAGATCGTGCGACGACGTTCCATGGCGCACGCCACGCATGACCATGGATGGCGTGCGGCCCGGGCGGGAAGTTCGGTGTCAATTGAATGGCGCGGCCGCGAAAGCGGAACGCCGCGTTCCGGATGCGGTTCGAGAACGGAACCAGTGGAAAGCTCGAAGTGTTACCGGCCGACCGATTCTCGATCGCCTCGGGCAGCGCGGGGCGCATCCATTCCAACATGGTGCCACCGTGCTGCGACGCGTAGCGCGTAATGGAGCCACCGGCTGCAGGCGAGACGGCGAGGACCGCTGCTCCGGCCCGAAGCTCGACCAGTTCTGGCGTGTCTTGTTGCATGACCGCCCAATCATACGTCGCGAGCCGGCGGCGTTGCTCCATCGCCGAGACGTGACGCGGGCATCCCCGGGCGCCGGTCAGACGGAGCTGGCCCTCTCTCGTAGGGGCCGAGTCCTTGACTCTCCTACCGCTTCGGCGATAATCGACGCTGTATCCGACCCTCGGTGTGCTGGCGACACCTCCCCTTCCTTCATCATTCGGGTCTGAGGCGGGCCGCCGTGCCTCGTCAGTACGTTCGAGTCAACGACGATTATCGAGCTTGCATCATGTGGTCGAGCCTCGTGAGAGCCCGGCGTGCCGCGACCGCTCTGGTTGTGGGAGGGACGGCGTGAAGACGTTGGCGCTGTCGCGTGCTGGCCGTGCCTTCGTGCTGGCGGTGATCGCGCTTGGGGGCGTGCTCATCCTGAGCTCGTTGTTCCAGCTGGCGCTCGAGCCCACGACCCCGTACTGGCTGGTCCTCGCGGTCCTGACGCTTTTCACCGCACCACTGTCGCTTCGGATCCCGTCGGTGCGGGCGACGGTCACTGTCACCGAGACGTTCGTCTTCGCGTCTGCGTTGCTGTTCGGCCCGGCAGCCGCGACGGTCACGGTTGCCCTCGACGGATTGCTGCTGTCCGTCTCGGCGAAGCGGCGCAACGTGCATCGGGTGCTGTTCAACATCGGCGAACCGGCGATCTCGGTCTGGGTGGCCGCGCAGCTCTTCTACCTGGTCTCCGGTGTCGAGCCACTGTTCGGATCTGCGGTTGGGCTCGGCCAGCTGTTAGTGCCGCTGCTGCTGCTGACGACCTCCTATTTCGTGCTGAATACCGCGTTCATCGTGACCGCGCTGTGGTTCGAGACCCGGGTGTCACCGTTTCCGTTCTTGCGCGACCAGGCCATCCACACGGGACTCAACTACTTCGCCTGCTGTAGCTTCGTCGTGCTCCTGGTGCTCAACCTCGACAACCTCACCTTCGCGGCCGTCGGGGTGTTTGTCCCGTTGCTGGTGCTGTCGTATGCCTCGTCAAAGTTGTCGACGGCGCGGGTGGAGGAGGCAAACGAGCATCTCAACGAGCTGAGCCATCTCTATCTGTCGACCATCGAGGCGCTGGCGCTGGCGATCGATGCAAAAGACCAGGTCACCAGCGGTCATATCCGGCGGGTGCAGTTGCACTCGGTGGCGCTGGCGCGCGAGCTCGGCGTAACCGACGAGGGAGAGCTCCGGGCGATCGAGGCCGCCGCGCTGCTCCATGACCTCGGCAAGCTGGCGGTGCCCGAGCACATACTGAACAAGCCGGGCAAGCTCTCCTCGGTCGAGATCGACCAGATGAAGACGCACGCGACGATCGGTGCTGACATCCTCGCCACCATCGACTTCCCGTACCCGGTTGAACCGGTCGTTCGTCATCACCACGAGATGTGGAATGGCAACGGCTATCCGGATGGGATTTCGGGCGACGCGATACCGCTCGGTGCTCGCATCCTCTCGGTAGTTGACTGTTTCGATGCGCTGACATCGGACCGCCCGTATCGCCGCGCGCTCACAAGAGAGCAAGCGATTGCGGTGCTCGTTGGTCGGTCCGGTACGCAGTACGACCCGCGCGTGGTCGAAATCTTCGTCGCGGTGTGCGACCCTCTGCTCGAGGCCTGCGAAGACCAGGCACGCGCCCCTCTGGAATCTGAGAGAGGCACGGAGATCTTGGATGTGATCGCGACCCGGTTGACGGCTGATGTCGGCGTGCCAGCCACGGTGGCCGGTGGGCTCGACGAGGCCGCCTGTTCGGGCGATCAGCGCTGGACACCGGGCGTGGACGATGAGGGCTGTGTCCTACCGACCTTTCAGGCAATCTGCAGCTATGTCGAGACGGTGGCCCCTGGTGGGTTGTGTGTCCTGTACGCGCACGTCGCGAATCAGGCGCGACTGGTCGTCTCCCATGTGTCATCGCCCGAGCTCGACTTCCTGCTGAAAGATGTGTCGCTGCCGCTCGGCGATCGGCTGACCGGATGGGTTGGCGCCAACCGCCAGATGATTCTCAACTCGGACCCCGGTCTCGACCTTGGGGACATGGCGGAGGCCTGGAACCCGCGGTTACGCAGCTGCTTTGCCATGCCGCTCGTCTCTGGCGATACGTTGCTTGGCGTGCTCAGCGTCTATTCGGCAGACCAAGAGGGGCTTACTCGGCGGCAGACCCGGATGATCTCGATGCTCGTGAGCGACGGGCTCGAGCGGTCGGCCGATCGCGACTTCGAGCCAGTTGCCGAGACGGCGTCACCCCCGACACCCAGGCCGCGCTCCATGCCGCGTCGGCGTCGGCGCGGTGTCTCGGTGCCCGCCTGACGCTCCCCAGGTGTATTGTCGGAACGGCCGGAAAGGTAAGTTGCGATGCTGGCAATGAGCGGTATGGTTCGCGGTTCCCGACTGCGCGGCATGCTGGTGACGAGTACCGTGGTGGTGGGGTTTGCTGGGATGTCGAGCTGCATAGACCAAGACCCGATCGGTGGCAGCGAGATCGCGCTCGATGCCGACGATATCGGGGGGGGCGTCACGAGCGCCGACGGTCCCGAAGCCGGCGTCTGGGTCGTTGCCGAAACGACGGATCTTCCCACCCGGTTCATTCGTATCGTCGCCACCGATGACGAGGGACGCTACGTGTTGCCCGACCTGCCCCAGGCGAGCTACGAGGTGTTCGTGCGGGGGTACGGGTTGGTGGATTCGCCGCGCGTGTCCGCCTCGCCCGGGCAGGCGCTCGATCTCGACGGCGTCGTGGCGCCCGACGCGAGAGCGGCGGCACAGGTGTATCCGGCGGCATGGTGGCTCTCGATGCTTGAGCTGCCAGAAGGCGAGCTGTCACAGCAGGCGCTCGGCAGCTCTGTGACCGGCTGCTTGAACTGTCACCAGGTCGGGAACAGGGCCACGCGGGAGATTCCAGGCGATATCCTCCGCGCCAGCGACTCGCACCTCGAAGCGTGGGACCGGCGAGTGACGATGGGTCCGATGGGTGGCGGCATGAACGGCATGTATCGCCGGCTTGGCGACCAGCGGCGGATGTTCGCCGACTGGACCGACCGCATCGCGGCCGGCGAAGCGCCCACGCAGACTCCGCCACGACCCACGGGCATCGAGCGGAACGTCGTTGTGACGCTCTGGGATTGGGGCACCGAAACCGACGGGCGGACCGATAGCGCCGCCTCCGACGTGCGCGATGCTACGGTCAACGCGAATGGCCTCGTCTATGGTGTGGTGCAGCCCAGCGACATCCTCGCGGTGCTCGACCCGGTCGAACACCGGGCCAGCGTAATCAATATTCCGTCGAATGGTCCGGAGATCCAGACCGACACACCCGCGTCCCCCTACTGGGGTGACGACGACGTGTGGGCGCGCCGGTCCGACCCGCGGAGCGTCGCGATGGACGGAGATGGTCGTGTGTGGCTTACCGGCCGCGTGCGGGGGGTGGACGCCCAACCGGACTTCTGCACCGACGTCGCGAACGCCTTTGCCGACTTCTACCCGTTGGCGCGGGGCACTCGACAGGTGTTCATGTACGACCCAGTCACGGAAGCCTTCTCTGAGATCGACACCTGTTTTTCGGCCGATCACAATCAGATTAGCGAAGACGATGACATCTACTACGGGTTCACTGGTGGGCTCGGGTGGATCGACATCGACATCTGGGATGAGACCCAGGATGCCGAGGCGGCACAGGGGTGGTGTCCCGGGGTCGTCGATACTAATGGCGACGGCGTGATCACCCGCGGGTGGACCGAGCCGACCGACGCGATTGACCCGATCCGTGACCATCGGATTCGGGTCAGCTGCTACTCACCGGCCGTGAATCCGGCGGATGGCAGCGTGTGGTGTTCGGGCAACGGCCAGCGGGACAACAAGCTGGTGCGGATCGATTTGGGTGAGAACCCGCCCGAGTCGTGCATCGCCGAGGTGTATGAGCCGCCGGTAAGCGTGACGAGCCCGGCCGCGTATGGCAGTGGCGGACTCCATTTCACCAGTGACGGCATCGCCTGGCAGGACTGGCGGGGCAGCGGGCACTTCGCGTCGTTCGATCGCAGCCTGTGCGCCGACAGGGCAGACCCGGAGGCCGCCGGGCAGAGCTGTCCGGAAGGATGGTCGTTTCATCGCATGGAGAAGCCGATTTTCTCGAATGCCGAGGTCCCGATCAATTCCGACGAGAGCTATCTCACTCAGATCGACCACCACGACGTGCTGGGCCTTGGGCGGGATGTGCCGCTCTACGGCGTGGTCAATACCGACTCGCTCGAGGTGTTCGTGCCCGACACCGAGCAGTTCGTCACCCTACGGGTGCCATACCCGATGGGCTTCTTCTCTCGTTCATCGAATGGCCGCATCGATGACCCCGGCACGGGCTGGAAAGGGAAGGGGCTCTGGTCGAGTTACTCGAACTACGCCGCCTGGCACCTAGAGGGAGGAGCTGGGACGCGGCAGAAGAACGTGAAATTCCAGATTCGGCCCGATCCGCTCGCGAAGTAAGGACCCCGACAGGAATAGGTGTGCCATCTTCTGGGCGTCGAGGCGCCCGTCCCGCCAGGCGCGAGGAGTGCGCATACCCGCAGTATTCGACCTCGTTGAACCGAAGCCCAACGCTGCCCTTGGCGGGATGCATCGGCGGCCGAATGCGGCCGTATTTGTGAGCGGGGCCACTAAGCCTCCGATGGTCCGTCTGTCGTGTCGATGCTGACACAGCGCTCTGCATTGGGTAGCATACGCAGAGGAAACCCCCGTGGAGGAAGTGTAGATGGGTGTTAGGCGACTGCCGACCTCATGCGCGGTAGGGCTCGCATTGCTGCTTGGAACGGGCGACTCCGTGCGGGCAGTTGGGCCGCAGCAACCATCGACTGCCGGCTCCGCGACCGAAGTCTCTCTCGGGCGCTCGCTCCTAGACGAATATTGCGTTCGTTGCCACAACGCGCGACTTCTTACCGCTGGCTTGTCGCTCGAGGACGTCGATCTCGCCGAGGTGACCGCCGACGCCGAGGTGTGGGAGAAGGTGCTGCGGAAGCTACACGCCCGCTCGATGCCGCCCGCCGGGGCGCCACGACCGGACGAGCCGGCGTATGTCGCGCTCGTGTCGCACCTGGAGACCGGGCTCGACGGCGCCGCGGTGGCCAATCCCGACCCGGGGAGAACCGCCCCATTCCACCGTCTGAATCGCACCGAGTATCAACACGTGATTCGCGATCTGCTCGCGCTCGACGTCGACGTCACCGCGTGGCTGCCGGGCGACGATGCCGCTTACGGGTTCGACAACAACGCCGGTGTGCTGTCGATGTCGCCGGCCTTGCTCGACGCCTATCTCTCGGCGGCCACCAAGATCAGCCGGCTGGCTATCGGCGACTTGTCGGTCGGCGCGGATGTGGCGCGCTATCGGTTCTCGAAGTCGCTGCTTCAGGAGACGCGTCTCGACGAGCTCCCGTTCGGGTCGCGGGGCGGTGCCGCCGCGCAGCATTATTTTCCGCTCGACGGTGAGTACGTCGTGACGCTCGACCTGGCCGGGCCGCGCACGCAGTCGGAGCAGATCGAAGTACGCCTCGACGGGGTCAAGGTCGGGGAGGTCTCGACCGCCGCGCGTCCGAGCCTGCTGGGCGAGGCGGTTGCCACCGAGGTGCGCTTCACGGCGTCCGCCGGCTCTCACACCGTCGGTGTCGTGCTGCTCAAGCGGATGCTGGCGGCCGAGGGGCGGTTCCCCGCCTATTTCCCCTGGGCCAACAGCGCGGTCTTCGCCACCACGATCGGGGCCAGCCAGTATCTGCACGTCGATGGGGTCGAGATTACCGGGCCATTCTCACCCACCGGCATCGGTGACACCCCGAGCCGGCAACGCGTCTTCACCTGTCGTCCAGATTCCGTTGGCGGCGAGGAGCCGTGTGCTCGCGAGATTCTGGGCACGCTGGCGCGCCGCGCCTACCGACGACCGGCAACGGTTGCCGACGTCGACACGCTGCTGAGCTTCTATCGCGAGGGGCGTCAGGGCGGTGGCGACTTCGACGCGGGTGTGCGTGTGGCCCTGACCCGCTTGCTGGTCGATCCTGACTTTCTCTATCGGGCCGAGCTGGATCCGCCGGCGGGCGCGACGGGCGCACCGTATCGGTTGAGCGACCTCGAGCTGGCGTCGCGGTTGTCGTTCTTCCTCTGGAGCAGCATCCCTGACGACGCGCTGCTGGAGCTGGCCGAGCAGAACCGGCTGCAGGATCCGGTAGTGTTCGAGCAGCAGGTCCGCCGGATGCTGGCCGACGACCGATCGACGGCCCTGGTCACGAGCTTCGGCGCCCAGTGGCTGTTTTTGCGCAACGTGCGGATGGCGTCGCCCGATCGGTTTCAGTTTCCCGAGTGGGACGACGACCTGCGGGTAGCGATGACGCGCGAGACCGAGCTCTTTCTCGAGAGCCAGATCCGCGAGAACCGCCCGCTTGGCGAGCTGTTGACGGCCGACTACACCTTCGTGAACGAACGCCTGGCCCACCATTACGGCCTGCCGGACGTGTATGGCAGTCAGTTCCGGAGGGTCTCGTTGCCCGACGACCGCCGGGCCGGGTTGCTGGGGCACGCCAGCATCCTGACCGTGACCTCGTTCCCAAATCGCACGTCGCCGGTGGTACGGGGCAAGTGGGTGCTCGAGAACATGCTCGGCATGCCGCCGCCGTCGCCGCCGCCCAACGTGCCGGAGCTGGAGGAGAACGAGCGCGGGGAGGCGCCGCGGTCGATTCGCGAGCGGCTCGAGCTGCACCGGCGGAATCCGGTGTGCGCCAGTTGCCACGCACGGATGGACCCGATGGGCTTCGCGCTCGAGCCGTTCGACGCGATCGGTCGATGGCGGAGCGCCGATGACGGAATTCCGGTCGATGCCCGGGGTGCGCTGGTCGACGGCACCGAAATCGACGGGCCTCGTGGCTTGCGCGAGATGCTGGTGCGTCGTCAGGACGAGTTCAAGAGCGCCCTGACCGAAAAGCTGTTGACCTATGCGATCGGCCGGGGCGTCGAGTACTACGATATGCCGGCGGTGCGGCGGATTCTGCGCGAGGCGGAGTCCGACGACCACCGTTGGCAATCGATCATCCTCGGCATCACCAGGAGCACTCCGTTTCAGATGCGCACCGCCGGAGGGGAGTCATGATCATCACCAAGAGGGCGATTCCGAGACGTACGGTGTTGCGGGGGCTCGGCGCGGCTGTGGGTTTGCCGCTGCTCGGCAGCATGGTGCCCGCCATGACGGCGCTGGCGCAGACGGCGGCGGCTGGGGTGCGCCGGTTCACCACCGTGTATACCGGCAACGGCGCCGCCATCGGGTACTTCACACCCGAGGTCGAGGGCGCCGGATACGAGCTGACGCCGATTCTCGAGCCGCTGGCGCCGTTCCGCGATCGCGCGCTGGTGTTGACCGGTATCGACAACCCGCCGGCCCTCGCGCTCGAGGGGGAGCCCCGTGGCGGCCATGGCCGAATCGCGCCGGCGTTCATGAGCGGCGTGCACGCCAAGCCCACTGTCGGGGCTGACTTCGAGGCGGGCATCACCATCGACCAGATCGCCGCGAACCAGCTGGGCGAGGACACGCAGCTGCGGACGCTCGAGCTGTCGATGGATTCGCCCGAGTTCGGCGGTACCTGCGACACCGGCTTCAGCTGCGTCTATACGAATACGCTGTCGTGGCGTGGGCCGACCAGCCCGCTGCCGATGCAGAACAATCCACGCATGGTGTTCGAGCGGATGTTTGGTGAAGGCGGCACCACCGACCCGGCGGTGCGGCTGGCGCGGTGGCGCCAGCGCGCCAGCATTCTCGATTCGGTGCGCGAGAAGGTGCAGGGCATCACCACGACGCTCGACGGCGAGGACCGGGCGAAGCTCGACGAGTATCTCGAATCGATTCGCGACGTCGAGCGCCGTATCCAGCTGGCCGAGGAACAGAGCGGGCGCGAGCTGCCCGAGGTCATCCAGCCGGCGGGTGTGCCAGACACCTTCGAGGAACACGCCAAGCTGATGTTCGACCTGCAGGTGCTCGCCTTCCAGGCCGACCTGACACGGGTGACCACATTCATGCTGGCGCGCGAGCTGAGCGGGCGCGCCTATCCGTCGATTGGCGTGTCAGAAGGGTTTCACGCGCTGTCGCACCACGGGAACAACCCGGAGAAGATTGCCGATCAGGCGAAGATCAACGCCTATCACACGTCGATGGTCGTGTACTTCCTCGAGCGACTGGCTGCGACACCGGACGGCGACGGGTCGCTGTTCGACAGCGCGCTGGTGCTCTTTGGTAGCGGCATGGGGAACAGCAACGAGCACGACCCGCGGAGGCTGCCGCTGATCGTGGCCGGTGGCGCCGGTGGCCGGCTGTCGGGAGGACGGCATCTGCGGTTCCCCGACGGCACCCCGCTGACCAACCTGCACATGACCTTGCTGACCAAGCTCGGGGTGCCGGTGGAGTCGATCGGCGACAGCACCGGGCATCTGGAGATCGATCTGCTGTCGGGGGCGTAGAAGATTCGCCGGTAGCAAGGGCCTTTAGGCCGGTCGGGTAATTCGTGGTGAAAAAAGACAGCGTTCGACGGCGACAATCTCGAGGCGCGTCATGATGAATCGCATGTTGCGAGTGACTCTGGTTGCCCTGGTGACTCTGCTACTGGTGCCAATCATCGGATTGTCCACCGTGGCGGCTGCAGCGGACGTGCCACTGATCGAGGCCGTCAGAGGCCACGATCAGCCAGCGGTGCGCGATCTGCTGCAACGCGGCGCCGACGTGAACACACGGGAGGGTGATGGTGCCACGGCGCTGCACTGGGCGGTGCACCTCAACGACGCCGAGACCGTGACCCTGCTGCTCGAGGCCGGCGCCGCCGTCGACGCCGTCAACGATCTCGGTGTGGCGCCGTTGCTTATTGCCGCCACCAACGGCAACGCGGACATCGTCACAGTACTGCTCGAGGCTGGCGCCAATCCCAACGGTGGTCCTCCGGAGCGCGAGCGGCCGCTGATGCGCGCCGCCTGGGTCGGCAGCAACGCGGTGGTGACGGCGCTGCTCGACGCCGGCGCCGACCCGAACGCGGTCGAATCCGCGCGCCACCAGACGGCTTTGATGTGGGCGGTCTCGGAACGGCACTCCGCGGTCGTCAGGGCGCTGGTCCAGGGTGGCGCCGATGTGGATGCCGCCACCGTGTCGCACCTTACCGGCCGGCGAGCCCTCCGCGATGTCACCGGATACACGGCGCTGCTCTTCGCCGCCCGGGTGGGCGATCTTGACTCGGCGCGGATCCTGCTCGATGCCGGAGCGAACCCGAACGACACCGCCAGCGATCGCCTGAGCGCGCTAGGCCTGGCGACGGTCAGGGGATTTGCCGATGTCGCGATGTTGTTGCTCGAGCGAGGCGCGGACCCCAACACCGGCGAGGCTGGGTATACGCCGCTCCACTGGGCCGCGGGGTCCTGGGAGACGACGCTCACCACCACCGACTTCCGGGCCGACCGGGAGGGGAACGACGAATGGAATCAGCTGCCGGGGCTGACGACCGGAAAAATCAATCTGGTGCGGGCGCTGCTGGCGCACGGGGCCGACCCAAACGTTCGCCTCGAACGTCCCCCGACCCGCGCGGGTGCGAGTCGCAATCCCGGTCTGCCGGAGCTGGTCGGGGCGACGCCGTATCTGCTGGCGGCCTCAGCCGGTGACGCCGTGGTGATGCGGATGCTCGTGGACGCCGGTGCGGATCCGTTGCTGACCACCGAGAGGGGGTCGACGGCGTTGATGGCGGCCGCCGGAGTGGGGCGAGTCTTGGGCGAGAATACGTTGGCCGGGGCGGACCTGCTGGATGCGGCGCGTCTGGCCGTGGAGCTCGGCGCCCCGGTCACGACCGTCGATGAGATCGGGAACAGCGCGCTCCACTACGCCGCCTACCACCGGGTGAGTCCGGTCGTGGAGTTCCTGGTCGGCGAGGGCGCGGCGCTCGAAGAGCGCAACAAGTTTGGCGAGACGCCGCTGTGGCTCTCCGAGCTTGCCATTCAGTTCTATGGAGGCGGCACCTACCAGATCGTGCCGACCGAGACCGGGGACGTGCTGCGTGCGCTCGGCGCCGAGGCGACGACACCGTTCTACGATCGCGCCCGTCCACGCGACTGGCCCGACCTGGCTCTGCAGTAGCACGGGCGCTACTCCGGCATCGCAAACGCCACGAGCTCCTGATTGCTGCCCGAGCCGGTCGCGATCACCACGAATTGGCGCCCGCTGCTGGTCTGATAGGTCATCGGCGTCGCCGTCGACCGTTCGGTCATGGCGCCGGACCAGAGCTCGCGCCCGGTGCGCTTGTCGAACGCATAGAGCGCATCCTCCCCGCCGCCGGCGAACACCAGCCCGCCGTTGGTCACGATCGCCCCGGGAGCGCCCGGCGTGCCGAGCCGATCAGGCACGTCGACACCCTGCAACGCCGGATGCTCGCGCACGCGGTCGCTGCCTCGGCCGAACGGCACACGCCACGCGATCTCTCCCGCGTTGAGATCGATCGCGACGAGATACGCATAGGGGGGCTTGGTCACCAGCAGGCCACCCTCGAACGTCGGCCGTCCACCCGCGGTGTCGTATCCGACGTAGTCTGGTTCCGTCGTGTCGGCAAACGGGTTGCGCGTCGTTGCCGGGTCGAACTTCTCCAGACGCATGACGGCCGGGACGTTGGAGGTCTTCACGTAGAGGAACCCGGTCTGCGCATCGAACGCTCCGCCACCCCAGTTGGCGGCGCCCCCGCCGCCGGGCCGAACCAGCGACCCTTCCAGGCTGGGTGGCGTGTAGAGCGGGCCGAACCGGAACTGCTGCATCGCTTCTCGCGCGGTTGCCTGGAGCTCCGGCGTCAGATCGAACGCGTCGTCGAGCGAGACGCCGGTCGCCGGGATGAGGGCCGGCGGTCGGGTGGGGAAGGGCTGCGTCGGGGAGCTGCGTTCCCCCGGTACATCGCTTTGCGGCACGGCACGTTCTTCTATCGGCCACACTGGTTCGCCGGTGACGCGGTCGAAGACGAACGTCAGGCCCTGTTTGGTGAGCTGGACGACGGCGTCGATCGACTGGCCGTCGACGGTAATCGGCATCAGCATCGGTTGCGTGGGCAGGTCGTAGTCCCAGACCCCGTGATGCACGATTTGAAAGTACCAGGCTCGCTCGCCGGTGTTCGCGTCGAGCGCGACCAGACTCTCGGCGAACAGGTTGTCGCCCAGCCGCTGCCCACCGTAGTAGCTGTTGGTCGGGTTGCCGACCGGCAGAAACACCAGCTCGTGCTCCTCGTCGACTGTCATCCCGGCCCAGACGTTCGTGGCGCCGGTGTAGCGCCACGCTTCGTTTTCCCAGGTCTGGGTACCGAATTCGCCTTCCTGCGGAACTGGATGAAAGCTCCAGACGAGGGCGCCGGTCCGCGCGTCGTAGGCCCGGACGTCGCCCGGGGGGGTCCGCCGATAGATGAGCCGGTCCCCAACGGCGCTACCGACGATGACCAGGTCCTTGTAGACGACCGGTGCCGCATTGAACTCGAAGTGACTCTGGTCGATCGGCCAGATCAGATCCTGGCTCAGGTCGACGACGCCGTCGTCACCGAACGAGGCGACCACCTGCCCGGTCTCGGCGTCGAGGCTGAAGAGACGGTGCCGGCTCGCCAGAAAGATCCGGAGCGCGTCCCCCTCCTCAGAGTCCCGCCACACGGTCACCCCGCGATGGCGGAATCCGCCGCCGAGGGTCGGCATGCCGCCTTCGTAGGCGCGGGGGTCGAAGACCCATCGCACGCCGCCGGTCTCGGCATCGAGCGCCGCAACCCGGTTGTAGTTCGTGCTGACATAGACGGTGTCGTCGATCATCAGCGGCGTGCTCGTGAAGCTGCCGGGCACCGTACCAAACTCCGGCCTGGGTCGCTCTTCAGGTCTCCAGGTCCAGGTGACCTCCAGCTGGTCGACGTTCCCTGGTGTCACCGACTCGGCCGGCGACGACCGGGTGTTGGACTGGTCGGCACCGACATAGGGCCACTCGACCATCCCGCCGCCGCTCTGTTCGCCGCCCTGCGCCATCACGCTGACACCGAGCCCTGGAAGTGCCAGGAGTGCCGCGAGCAGTGCACAGAGGGCTCGGGGTCGACCCGGACGGTGTGTAGGTTTCATGATCTGTGCCCTTGTCGTCAGCCAGATGCGCGCCAATTACGGTTGGTTGTCGTCGAACAACCGGTCCAGCAGGTCCAGGCCGTCAGGCCGAGGCCAGTGTCCTGCGGCGATCTCAGCGCCGAGGTCCAGCAAGTCCTCGGTGTCGTCGGTGAAGGCCGGCCACACCGGGAGACCGTCGGTATTGGGGTCACCCGTGGCCGCAAAATGTGTCCAGTACCGCATCATCGCCTGTGACAGCCGTCGGTCGACGAGCTCGAGCGTCGAGAGATCTCCGTTCCGAGCGGCAAATTGCAGATTGCCAAACAGGTATGGCAGCTCGGCCGTGTGTGTGGCGCCGAGGCCGGTCCATTGATGGTGCGGTGAGTCACGGGAGAAATGGTACACGTAGGTCGTCGAGCTGGTGCCGTCCATCCACCGTGCCTGTTCGCGGGCGTGCCTCGCGACACCCCGGTCCGTGGCGAAGCGGCTCAAGGCCATATAGACCTCCGTGTCCTTGGTGGCGGGATACATGGCGAGGGCCTCGTCCGCGTCGGATCCAAGCAGGTCTCGGACGTAGTCTCCGTAGCGACGAACCGTACGGACTTCGGCGAGGCGCCCCAGCATCGAGAAGGTCCCTTCATCAGCGTTCCCGCCGATCATCATCGGCACGTCGTGCTGTCGCCCCTCCGCATACACGGTCCGCGGGTCTTCGGGTATCACCCAGCCATCGACGATTGGGCCCGAGTCGAAGCCGGGGACCGCCGCCAGTGCTTGATAGCTCGTGGCGCGCAGACACACCAGCGGGTCCGGGGTATCCGTGCACCCCACGGCTTCGGCAAGTTGCCGTCCGCGCCGCTCCCGATCCTCGAGGCGAGTGCTGACGCCTCTGAGCGCGCCGCTCTGCGCGGCGGCACGGTGGAACAAGCCTCGGGAGAGGGGAGAGGCCATGAGCAGCGAGACCGCCCGGCCACCGGCCGACTCGCCAAAGATGGTCACTCGGTCTGGGTCGCCGCCAAAGCCTGCGATGTTCCGTTGCACCCACTCGAGGACCGCGATCTGATCAAGCAGCCCGTAATTGCCGGAGGCAGCATGGGGAGATTCCTGGCTGAGGAGGGGGTGCGTGAAGAACCCGAGGACGTTCAGGCGATAGTTGAAGGTCACGACGACCACGCCCTGTTTGGCTAGCTCCGTGCTCTCATACATTGGCTCTGCGCCAGAGCCGGTGCCGAATCCACCTCCGTGGATCCACACCATGACGGGCAGCGCGTCCAGGTCTTGCGCAGGTGTCCAGATGTTCAGATAGAGACAGTCCTCACTTTGCGCGAGGCCAAGACCGGACGCGAACCTCTGTGGCGCCATGGGAGACACCTGGTGCGCCTCGCGCAGGCCCTCCCATGGGCTGGCGGGTTGCGGGGGCTGCCACCGAAGTGGGCCGACTGGCGGCGCTGCATACGGAATTCCCTTGAAGACCGCGACGCCCCTATTGCGTGTACCTTCGACGACACCGGTCTCGGTCGCGACCTGCACAGACTCCTGGGCGGCACTCTGGCCGCCAAGCAGACCCAGCACCAGGCCGAGCGACACCGCGGTCGAGATGTACCAACGCCGGGTGGTCAGTCGCTGCGCGACCACCGAGGCCGATTCGATACGGGTCGGGTCCGATCGCCCTCGGTGTGCGTGGCCAGCCATGTTTGCAGTGCGCACAGTGTACCCTTGTTCGGTGCGTCGACGGAGTCTGGACTCCCGGATTGCCGGTTCGCTTGTCGCGGTCGTGCTGTGCGCCGGGGGCCCGGTCGGGGCCCAGCAGCTTCAGCGTGTCGAGCGTGTGGATGTCGCCCGCCTCCTCGTGGACGCGCGGGCTGTCGACGAGACGGGGCAACCGATTCTTGGCCTGGATGCCGCTGATTTCGAGGTCCGCATAGACGGGCAGCAGGTTGCCCTGGAGTCCGCGCAGTGGATCGGTGGGGAATTGTCCGGGACCGGCCCCCTGCCTTCGGTGGAAATCGCCGGTGTGGCCGATCCGGGCGTTCGTGGCCGGTTGATCGTCTTTGTCGTCCAGAAGAGCCTGCAGGCGGACCGCGCGATCGGGCTGCTGCGTCTGCTGCAGGACAGCGAACGGCTGCTCACACAGCTGACGCCCGAGGATCGGGTCGCGGTGCTGTCGTTCGAGTCCCATCTCAAGCTATGGCTCGACTTCACGGATGACCTCGACCGCGTTCGGACCATCCTCACCGACGAGGTCATGTTTCGAGAGCCAGGCCCGCTCGAACCGTCGCGCGGTCCCTCGTTGGTCACTGACATCAGCCACGATGTCGGTCGTGCCACGTCTTCCATCGAGGAGGCGCTGGGTCTGATTGGAAATGCGCTCGAGCCGTTGCCCGGTTCCAAGTCGGTCGTCTTGATTGGACATGGATTCGGAGAGCTGACGGTCACGCTGGGTATCTTTGGGGCGCAACTGGACAAGCGATACGAAGAGGCCCGTGCTGCCCTGCATGCCGCGCGGGCGGCGGTGTTCTCTCTCGATGTCTCCGATGTCGACTACCACACGTTCGAGCATGGACTGGAGACGGTGTCGTATGAGACCGGTGGCTTCTTCGTACGCACACACCTGTTCGCGCGGCGTGCCCTAGACCAGGTGGCCAACGCGCTGGTTGGCCACTACGTCCTGTTCACCGAGCAACCCGCGGTACGGGATGAAGAGCCGCGTACACACCGTATCGAAGTCGAGCTCGTGGGACGGGAGGGAACCGTGCTCGCGCGGAGCACCTATGTGGACTGACCCGTCCCAGAGGGGCAATCTTGCTGTCCAGTCCGGACCGGGCCGCGAGTATAATCGGGCGACTTTCAGCCTCCTATGCCTCTGGACTCCGGCGGCACGACTCGAAGAGAACGGGGACGTGGTTCTCGCGCAGGCACCGGAGGCGTTCAGATCGGATGGCGACCGGTTCGTCCGAGAGAAAGGCATGCAATGAAGAACTGGGTGTTCGTCGGGGTGGTCATGCTTGCGGCCGGGCTCGTCGGTGTGGCGCCGCACGCGCAGCAGCAGGGCGACGACGGAGCGAACGCCGTCATCCCGTGGGCCTACACGCTGAACGCGCCGCGCCTCGAGGGGGGTGGCGGTTCCGCCCCGGACCCGAATGAAGTGCTGCGGGTGCCTGGGAGCAGCGTGACCTTCATGCGCTCCGAGCTGCGGAATCTCTTCGATCCGCCCGACTGGCATCCCGACAACCATCCGACGATGCCGCCCGTGGTGTCGACCGGCCGCACACCGGACGTGCGGGCGTGCGGCTTCTGCCATCTCCCGAACGGCCAGGGACGCCCGGAGAACGCGGGCCTGGCCGGGCAGCCGGCCGAGTATATCGTCCAGCAGATGCGGGACTACCGGAACGGCCTGCGGCGGAGCGGTGAGCCGCGCATGGGACCTCCGCGATTGATGGGGGTCATCGGCATGGCTGCCACCGAGGAAGAGTCGCAGGAGGCAGCGGCGTATTTTTCCTCATTCGCGTTTCGTCCCTGGATCCGAGTCGTGGAAACAGACACGGTGCCGGTGACGCGAGTGCAGGGGTGGATGATGGTGCCTGTCGAGGGTGCGGGCATGGAGCCGATCGGGACTCGCATCATAGAAACGCCGGAGGAGCTGGAGCGAGTCGAGGTGCGCGACTCCGAGGCAAGCTTCATCGCCTATGTACCGACTGGTGCGGTGGCGCGTGGAGAGACCCTTGTGACCACCGGTGGGAATGGGAGAACGGAGGCCTGCACGGTGTGCCACGGCGCAGACCTCAAGGGGCTTGGCCCGGTGCCGGCTATTGCCGGCCGGTCGCCAAGCTATGTCGTGCGTCAGCTCTACGATCTCCAGATTGGGGTGCGTAACGGCGCGTGGTCGGATTTGATGAACGCGGCCGTGGCGAATCTCACCGTGGAAGACATGGTGAACATCGCGGCCTACACGTCGAGCCTCGCACCGTAGAGCGCGCTCCGGCTGGCGTGTGGTGGAGTGGCCTCGCGCTCCCAGACGCCTCGCCTCTGTTGAGCTCGGCGCGTCATCTGGGGGACTGTTGATGATGTGGCGCAGGCCTCCAGGCCTGGGAGGCAAGGCTGAAGCCTTGCCCCACGAAGATCGACACTGGCCTCTAGTTTGTGGCGAAGCAATAGAACAAGCCGGCACCGCCGGTGGAGACCAAGTTGTCCTGGCTGCATCCGCGACTTGGGTGCGACGAGTTCCACGACCCGTTGCCGCCGCCCTGCTTGTCGGAATGGCCGACCTGCGCTGAACCGTCCGAGGCGGTGCTGGTCCAGTTGCCGCATGTGTGGTCCATGCCATCGGTATACGCACGGCCATCAGGCATGGACCCGGTCAGCATGTCGTGCTGGTTCGGCGAGTCGCCGATGCCGTTGACCGGCATCCCTTTCTCGGTGAGCGCGATCATCTTGCCCAGCGCGTTGCCGAGGCGCGCCTGCTCGATCGTGTCGCCATGGAGCTCACCGACAGTCTGCGCGACACGGCGCCGGCCGCCGGAGGCATACCAGGGGCCACTGCCGATGCGGTCGCGCGCGTTGACCGCGTTCGGTCCCTGCGTGCTGAGATAAGCGCGCCAGGTTGCATCGCCGCGACCCGCAGCGGCGGCCAGCGTCTGGCAGTGTGCGTCGGCTCCGGCCAGCCCGCCGAGGTTGGCGCCGTTGCCAGTACCCGCACTGGTGGCGAAGAACGTCATCGGTGGCGGATCGCCCCGCTGCGCGACCGCCAGTTGCGAGGTGGCGGCAACGACCGCGACAGATGCGACGAGGATCAGTAGTGGCTTGTTCATGATGGCTCCAGAATCACAGACCAATGTGCGCTCGGGGTGCTAGGCGAGATTGCCGTTTCGGTTGTCAAGTGGCACATTTATACACCCGATCGGCCGCGGGCGGCCACCGGAGGCAGACAGAGGGGCGAAGTGGTGACTCAACAAAGCAAGATCCATTTGTATGTGGCGTTCCAGGACGACGACAGTATCTCGGTATTCACGGTGGACTCGGCCACGGGGCAGCTCGACTGGCAGGAGGCGGTGACGGTGGAGGGCGGGCCGGCGCCGCTGGCCATCAGCCCCGACAAGGATGTGCTGCACGTGGGGCGGCGGGGCAGCCAGCAGCTGTCCAGCTACCGGATCGATCAGGGCACGGCGGGACTATCCCTCATCGGGACCGTGCCGCTACAGGGTGAGCCGGTGTATGTCGCGATGGACCGATCTGGCCGGTATCTCCTCTCGGCCTATTATTACCAGAGCACCGCCGCGGTCCACGCGGTGGGGGCCGACGGCGCTGCCACGTTTCCGCCCGTCGAATGGCGCTATACGTCGCATGGAGCCCATGCCATCCAGACGGACCGGTCCAACCGATTTGCGTTCGTGCCACACATCGCCAACCGGGGGCCCAACGCGATTTTCCAGTTCAGGTTCGACGAGACGACCGGACGCTTGACGCCAAACGAGCCTCCGAGACATTCCCCACGCGAATATCTTGGTCCCAGGGCGTTCGTCTTTCATCCAACGCTGGACACCGTCTACTTCTCGGACGAGCAGGGGGGCAGCGTCACGGCCTACAACCTCGATACGTCGGCAGGTACCCTGATGCCGTTCCAGACCATCTCCACGCTGCCAGCGGGATACAGCGAACCGAACACCTGCTCACAGATCCGCATCGCGCCTTCGGGCAGGTTTCTTTACGCGCCCAACCGCGGCCACAACAGCGTTGCGAGCTTCACTGTCGACCCCTCGACGGGTCGGCTCACCGCAACCGGGCGCGTGCCCACCGAGCCGGTGCCCCGGGCCTTCAATCTCGACCCGGACGGCCGCTTTGTCGTCGTCGGTGGACAGGATTCCGGACGCCTGGCAACGTATCGCATCGACCAGGACCGCGGTCAGCTCACTCCGCTCGAGACCTACGAGGGCGGCAACAATCCGATGTGGGTGCTGATGACCAGGCTGGCCGGTTGAACCAGTTGGCAAGGTGAAACAACAAGGTTGCATATGCAAGGTCTGATGATGGACTACCCGCTGACCCTCGACCGGATTGTCGAGCATGCGGGCCGACTGTTCCCGAGGAATCGGATCCGCAGCAAGCTGCCCGATGGCGGGATGCACGAGTACACCTATGCCGACCTGCTCTGTCGGAGCCGGAGGCTTGCTGCCGCCCTCGTCGGTTTGGGCGTCGAGCCGGGCGACCGGGTGGGGACCTTCGCCTGGAATCACTACCAGCATCTGGAGATGTATTTCGGCATTCCCGGTGCCGGGGCGGTCTGTCACACGCTGAACATCCGGCTCTTTCCGAATCAGCTAGCCTACATCGTCAATCACGCCGAGGACCGGGTCGTGTTCATCGACGGGTCGGTGCTACCGCTCTACGAGAAGGTAGCCGGCGAGGTCGACTGTGTGGAGCACTACGTGCTGGTCAATGCGACTCGGGACATCGAGACGCGGCTGCCAAACGTGCTGCACTACGAGGACCTGATTGATGGAGTCGACGACGACTTCGACTGGCGCTCGACCGACGAACAGATGGCGATGGGGCTCTGCTACACGAGTGGTACGACCGGCGACCCGAAAGGCGCGCTCTACAGCCACCGGTCGATGTTCCTGCACACGCTTGGCGAGAACCAGGGGACGGCGCTGGGGCTGACCGAGGCCGATGTGGTGCTGGCGGTCGTCCCGCAGTTCCACGCCATGTCCTGGGGGTTGCCCTTCGCCTGCACACTGGCCGGAGCCGAATTGATCATGCCGGGCCCGCACCTGCAGCCCGCCCCGCTTGCCGAGCTGATCGAGTCGTATCGGGTGACGGTGGCCGCCGGTGTGCCCAGCATCTGGAACGGGCTCTATCATGAGCTGAAGACCACGCCCCGTGACATTTCGTGTGTGCGCGAGCTGGTTGTTGGCGGGTCGGCCATGCCGCGGTCACTGATCGAGGGGTACGAACGTGACCTGGGCGTCAATGTGCTCCATGCCTGGGGGATGACCGAGCTCTCGCCACTCGGCACGCTCTCGAAGCTGCGGCGTGAGCATCAAGACTTGCCGGCGGCCGAACAGTGGGACGTCAAGGCACGCCAGGGCTACCCGCTTGGCGGAGTCGAGCTTCGTATCGTGGGCGAAGACGGCACCGTGCTGCCCTGGGACGGCGAGACGATGGGCGAGCTCCAGGCGCGCGGTCCGTGGGTCATTCGCAGCTATTTCAAACGGGACCCGACGCCGGAGCATTTCACGGCCGACGGCTGGTTCCGCACCGGCGACGTGGCGACGATCTCGCCCGACGGCTACATGACGATCACCGATCGCACCAAGGACCTGGTCAAGAGCGGCGGCGAGTGGATTTCGACCGTGGCGCTCGAAAGCGCACTGATGGCCCACGAGCAGGTGCTCGAGGCCGCCGTCATTGCGGTGCCGGACGAGAAATGGACCGAGCGGCCCCTGGCCGTTGTCGTCAGAACCCCAGAAGGCGACGTGTCGGCCGAGGACCTGCGCACCTGCCTGGCGGTGAGCTTCGCAAAGTTCGAGATCCCAGACCAGTTTGTGTTCGTCGACGAGCTCCCCAAAACGAGTGTCGGGAAGTTCGACAAGAAGGTGTTGCGCAGCTGCCACGCCGAGGGCGCGCTCTGATCCGGCCTCGCCCCTTCGGGCGCGGCCGCTGACATGACGCCCGTCAGAAGGGGCAATCGGGCAGTCGTTTTTCGCGTCGGCACTGGCGACGTAGATGCTGAGCTTGCCGCGTTTTCATTGCAGGATAGCCAGTTGAAGCACCATAATCTGCGAGGGAGCGACCCGCACTTCACTTTGGCAAGATCGGCGAGAGCGGCTCGCTCCGCCTTGCCGGTGGACGTATCGGTGGGCTTCAAATGCAGGCACGCAGCGAGTCCCGAGGCGCCGCGATGAGCTCGAGACGGCAGAAGGAGGCATCAGCATGACTTTGAACCGAGTCGTTATCGGAGTGGTGACCGTAGGGGTGCTCGTGACTGCTGGTCTGGTCCACGCGGCCGACTATCACCACGTGCACATTACGTCGGCGAGCCCATTGCAGGCGGTCGACTGGTACGCTCGTCACATGGGCTGCGAGCCGCTCACCGACCGCAACGATGCGGCCGACTGCTACGGCGTGGAGGTGGTGTTCGTTCCGCAGACGACCAACGGCGGTAGCCAGGGGACCGGGGTCGACCACATCGGGTTCTCGTTCCGCGACCTGACGGCGAAGATGGCCGAGCTCGAGGCGGTCGGAGTGCGCGGCTCGGGCGTACGGTTGCAGCGCAACCCGGACGGCTCGACCTGGCGCGACGTGCCGGGGCTCTTCAAGCTGGCGTTCATCTTCGACCCGTGGGGCACGCGCATCGAGTTGGTGGAAGACCCCGAGACGCTCGGGTTCCACCACGTGCATCTCAATGCCACTGACCCCGAGGCCACCCTGGCGTGGTATCGGGACGTGATGGGAGGCGAGCCCGCCAGCTTGAAAGGACGGCTTGACGGCCTGCGGTTCGACGGCGTCTGGTTCCTCGTGTCGCGCAATTCGGAGGGTGTGCCGGGGACGACGGTGGAGCGGGCCATCGACCACATCGCCTTCGTCGTCGACGACCTCGACCCGGCGGCGGCAGAGCTGCGTCGACAAGGCGTCGCCTTCGAGCAGGAGCCGGCGGTGCCGGAGGGGGGCCGCACCTCGGCCCGGCGGGCCTTTCTTGCTGGACCAGACAACGTGCGGGTCGCGGTGGTCGAGACCGGGTTTGCCGGAGCGGAGGCAGAAATGGGCTCGGCCATTCTGACCACCGACGCGCTGGGGCCGTACGACGCACCTCGGACCCCCTGGGGCGAACCGGACTTCCAAGGCATCTGGACCAGCAGCTCTGCGGTCGGCATCCCGTTCGAGCGGCCCGAGGGTGTCGATGCGGACGAGGTGACGCCGGAGGAGGCGATCGCCCGCCACGAAGGCCGCCTGCTGGGTGGTATCTGGGGCTACGAGCGCGAGTGGCGTGACACGACGCTTGAATATGGGTCGGCGGTTTCCACCCAGGTGGCGATGGTAATCGACCCGCCCGACGGTCGGCTGCCGCCCCGGGTCACGTCCCGTCGGGCGCCGGTCCTGGCCGGAGACGAGCGCGCGCCGCGCCGGGCGACCACCCCCGCCGGTCCCGAGAACCTCTCGACATGGGTGCGGTGCATCACCCGCGGACTGATCCCGACACCGGGCGGCTACAACAACGGCCTACAGATCGTGCAGGGCCCGGGGTATGTCGCCATCACGCGAGAGATGATTCACGAGACCCGGGTCGTTCCCACCACGCCGCAGCCGGCGCTTGGCGAAGGAGTGACGGCGTATCAGGGCAGTGCGCGGGGCCGCTGGGAGGGGGACACCCTTGTGGTCGAAACCACGAACTTCAACGGCGGCGCCTCGTTCCGGGGGTCGAGCGCGGATATGACGCTGGTCGAGCGCTACACGCGCATCGGGCCCGGCACGCTCGAGTATCAGTTCTCGATCGACGACCCGGCTGTCTGGGCCCGGCCCTGGACGGCAATGTTCCGGTGGGACCTCGACCCGAGCCAGTACGAGCTAGTCGAGTACTCCTGCCACGAGGGCAACTACGGGATGACCAACATCCTGAGCGGCGCGCGCGCCCGTGACGCGGAGGCGGGGGGCGCCAGGTAGGTCGTTTCTCGTCAGCGATTGGAAACAGAGCTGAGGACTGCCGCAAGACACCATTGACGTGCTGACGATCCGTGTCGATATCGGGGCCATTGAAGAATGGTAGCCTCGCGAGGCGGGAGCCGACGGCATCTGGGTGGTCTGAGGCGAAGCCTCGCTAGAACTGCACCCGCACCCCACCATTGATGACCCGTCCGTCGAGCGGCGCCCAGGCGTCGACCGTCCAACGGCCATCGACGGCGCGGTCTGAGCGCAGGACAGGGTCCCATTGCTGTTGGCGCACGTCGGTGAGGTTCTCGAGGTTGACGAACAGACGGAGGCGACCCACACGTCGCTCGATCAGGAGTCCAGTCAGCGTGTACGGCTCACTGGTGTCGCGATGCGGGTTGGCTTCCAATCGTTGTCTTCCCGTGTAGTACAGCTCGAGGCCGACGCGACCGTCTTCGTTCTCCACCATGGCCACGAACCCGATGCTGTGCCGCGGCGTCTGCGCGACGTCGCTTGTCACCAGGCCGACCTGTTCACGCGACCGCACATAGGTGTAGCTGGTGGTGATGGCGAGCGGTGTCTGCCGGTATGTCCCGAGCAACTCCAGGCCGATGTTCGTGGTCGGGTGTTCGAGGTTGCGCAGCACGTAGGTCGACCGGTCGACGTGTACCGGGTCGACGATGCGTGACCCGAAAACGGTGGCGGTCGCGGCGAACGGACCGTGCGCGCGTGTGAGGTCAATCGAGACGCTGCGGCCTCGTTCCGCACCCAGTGGGCCATCCACCTCGAGTCGGGTCAGGCCCGCCGCTTCGGTTTCTTCCGTGAGCGGCGTCGGACCGTAGAACCCGGTTCCGGTCGACAGACGGGTCGACCAGTCACCCGATCGCACGAGCGCCGACACGCGCGGGCTGAAGAACCAGCCGTACTCGCTGTGGTGGTCCAGCCGTCCGCTCATCGACAATGCCAGCCAGGGGCGCACGTCGATGTCATCCTGCACAAACAGGCCAGGCGTGGTGAAGGCATAGGCGAACAGCGGCACATCGTCTGGACGGTAGGCGTCATGCTCGACCGCAAGGCCACCCACCCACGTATGCGGCCCGGTCGCGCGGCGCACCGTGATTTCGGCGAAGCTCGTGTCGTGGCGATCGCGTTCGAGGGTTTCTCCGAATTGATGGTCGTGCCACTGACGTGCCAGAGTGGCACGCGCGGTCAACACCGAGCGCCCAGCCACCGTCTGCCACAGCGCCCCGAGGTCAAATCGGCGGGTCTCGAGGGCCTGCCGGTAGGGCGCCCCTGTCTCCGGGAGCGCACGGCCTGGCTGCGTGCCACCGGTGCGACTCTCTCGTGTCGTGCCGGCGGTGAGGAACAGCGACTGACCCTGCCCGTTGTCCCAGAAGACACGCGGCCGCACGACGCCGCGTTCGTAGCGAGCCAGGTCCGTCCAGCCGTCGCTGTCAACATCGGTCTGGTCCTGCCGGTGGCCACCGCCGACGAGGGTCATTGCCCACGAGTCCGAGAGTGGCGACGACAGCCACACCACACCGTCCGTGGCACCGCGCGTCGACTGGTTGAACAGGATCTCCCGCTCCGGTTCCTCACCAGGTCGCCGCGACAGGAGGTTGACGACGCCGCCCATCGCACCGGCCCCATAGAGTGCCGACGCCACGCCCTTGATGACCTCCACCTGCCCCAAGTCCATCGGTGGAATCTGCAGCAGCCCCAGACCGCCCGGCTGGCTGCCATAGAGCGGCAGCCCGTCAGAGAGGAAACGGGTGTAGCGGCCCCGCATGCCTTGAATCCGGACGCTCGCGGCGCCGAGCGACGGCGAGGTGGTCTGTACGCGCATGCCGCCCATTTCGTTCAGCATCATGACGATGTCCCCGGGCGTCATGAGCATCTTCTCTTCAATCTCTTCGCGGTTCAGCGCCTCGACACGCATCGGCTGATCTTCGAGTCGTCGGTCGGTGCGTGTGCTGGCAACAACTGTCACTTCTTCTTCAAGTGTGATCTCCGGCTCGAGCTGGACACTGACAAGGCGCTCCTGTCCTGTGGTCACTGCAACCAGGACGGTGACCGGGATGAAACCCTCTCGCACAACTGTGACCCGCGTCGTACCGACCGGCACCCGCAATACCGCAACCCCGAAGGCGTCGGTCAGCTGCGACATCCCACCCACGACCACCTCCGCCGCTACGACGACCTCGGTTCCGACCCGTACCTCGACCCGGAGCCGGCCCAGGTCTTGGGCAGAAGCGCTCACCGAAGCCGCTACCAGCAGGGCGATGATTGGAAGACGATTCAACACGCGTCTCGATTCGATCGTGGTGAGTCACGGGCTACTGGCGTCCGGCCAGTTCAACCAGTTCCACTGGTTCTACGGGGTGGCGATGTCGGTTGGTTGTCCAGTCTATGATGACTCCGTCATGCCTTCCTTCACGGTGTTCGGAGCTGCTTGATGGACCCGTAAATATGGTAACCTGTAAATGACCTGACCCCCTGAGACCGTGCCAGCCCGAGCGGTAGAAGTCGGGCGTCACGACCAGGAGGCAGGATGCCAAGGAAGCGGTTCAGCACCGAGCAAATCATCACGAAGCTGCGGCAAGCCGAGGTGGAGTTGAGCGGC
>MPMF02023433.1_pt1 | contig 55608 bp, 45 predicted proteins | sample 1617271 | NCBI WGS metagenome assembly MPMF02 (sample SAMN05944812, study PRJNA350692) | marine metagenome | biome: marine; feature: ODZ; material: water; isolation source: 120 m water sample prefiltered with 30 um filter, filtered on to 0.2 um... | place: Pacific Ocean | collected 2012-04-09... | reverse complement strand
CTACAACACCGTTCGACCGCACAGCGCGCTGGGCTATCGTCCTCCAGCGCCGGAGGCCGTCACGCCAGCACCAGGCGTCGGGCTACATATGAACTTCGCTCTCTCTTAACAAGTGGAACGGCCGCAGGGGGCGGGTCACTGACGTGCACCCTTGCGCTGTGGCCGATGATCTCCATAGGAGGCGCTTTCTTGGATGCACCGAGCCTCCGTGTTGTGGGGATTGCCATCGAGGCTGTGTTTCTGTCCGGATGGATGTTACTAGGGTACGTCTATTTGACTCAGAGGGGAATCTGGAAGGGCTTTGGGGTATTCCATATTGCGTGGTGGATCTACGTAGTGTATATAAGTTGGGAGCCGGCTCGTGGCAGCACGTTGATTCTGGGGCAACTGGTGGACGTTTACCTTGCTGTGGCTGGCACAACTCTTTTAATTCTCTCGGCTGACGGCCCGGAGTCCGGCGCACTCCCATCAGCAACTGGAGAATCCGTGGGTTGATAGCGGGGCCACCAGAGGCAGCCAACACGGAAGTCCAGGTTATGTAATGGTGCCGGAGGTGGGGGTCGAACCCACACGGAGCTAAGCTCCACGGGATTTTGAGTCCCGCGCGTCTGCCAGTTTCACCACTCCGGCATGGAGGGTTGCTTGTGTTGCGGCGGCGGTCCGATCTCAGACCCCCGGCTACGGACGCGCCGTACCGTCAGTGCGCCACAGGAACAGGGTACGTGTGTTGCCGCGATCGTCCTCGAATTGGTTCGTCTCGTCTGGCTCCCAGTCACCCATCCGGAAGGCGTGCGACACAATTCGTGACCCGGACCGGAGCTGCCTGGTCAGGATGGGGCGCAACTTCATGTTCGACGAGGACAGCAGATAGAGGGTGACCACCGTCGCCTCGGAGACGTCGGCTGCCATCGCGTCCTGTTCGATGAAGGTCACCAGATCCTGAACGCCCGCGCGCTCTGCGTTGGCGTTGGCTTCGGCGATCCGTTCCGGGTCGAAGTCGATGCCGACACCACGCGCACCGAACCGCTGGGCGGCTGTGATGACGATACGCCCATCACCGCACCCGAGGTCATAGATCACGTCGTCTTCGGTGACGTCGGCCAGATCGAGCATCCGATTGACTACGTCCTGCGGTGTGGGCACGTAAGGCGCCAAACTCGCCGGTTGCTGGGCGAGGGCTGTGCTTGGCGCAAGAAGGGCCACGAGCCCGATTGCCAGCAATGCCGTCGCGGGCAGAATTCGCGAGCTCATCCGAATCCTTCCGACTTTGGGGGCACCATTCCCATCGAGTCCTTTACTCTACTGTACTTCGCTCGTCGTCTTGACAGCCTGAATGGCCTCAATTGGGACAGAAGAAGTCGATTTCAATATTGAAATCCATGAAATTGGATTGAGGTGAAATTGAGCGCAACACGCTGAAATGGCAGGAATTTAGCCCCTGTCAGACTGCTCAGAATTGCCCCAAGTGGAGGTCTATAGATCCGCTAACTCTATCGCCTAGATAGGTTTCCGTTGATTGTGACCGGTCGGATCGGCTATAATCACAAGGTTCTGAGGACGGCGAAACTCGTATCCAACTTGGAGGCAATGTGACATTCGAGGTTGGAGACAAGGTCATCTACCCGAATCACGGTCTTGGGGTCGTCGAGCGAATCGAGACCCGGACCATCATGGAGATGACCTGCGGTTTTTATTCGTTGCGGATGCTCGATAGCGGCACCATCGTACTGGTGCCGATCGACAACGTCGAAGCCGTCGGATTGCGTCGTGCGATTCGTGACGACGAGGTGAAGAAGCTGTTCACGCTGCTCGGAAATGGCAAGATCGACAATCATCAAAACTGGAAGGGACGTTTCAAGGACAATTCAGACAAGATGCGCACCGGTTCGATCTACGACGTGGTGGACGTCTTGAAGAACCTGACCTTCCTTGCCAAGTCGAAGAACCTCTCGTTTCGCGAAAAGCGGATGCTGGACCGGGCGAAGTTCTTGGTCGTCTCCGAGATCTCTGAGGTCGTGGGCGATACCGCCGAGACGATCGACCAGAAAGTGGACAAGGCTCTCGATCGCTGCATGGTGAATCACGAGCGAGCGATCGCGAGGGCGAAACTGGCGAAGGCGAAAACGAAATCGCGTCCGCGCGCGCGCACTACGCGCCGTGCCGTGCGTGCCTCCTGACGAGGGCTCAGGTTAGAGCCCGCCAGGACGGGAAGCGGACAACTAGGAAGGCCCGATTCGGCTGAACCGAATCGGGCCTTTTTCGTCGACGCTCGACCGATCCCTCCATGCTCGCACTGTTGCCCACCGTCGTCGCCGCACTGCGTTCGCTTGCGGCGTATGTCGTCGTCTCGCTATATGTCGCCCTGACGGCGCCCCCGGGCATTCTCATCGCCCTGCTCATACGACGTGCGAACCTGTTGTATTGGCTGGGGCGCCAAGGGGTGCGGTTGGGGCTTGCCACTGTTGGCATACGCTATCGGGCCACCGGCGACCAGCATATCCAGCCCGACCGGCCGACTGTCTACTGTGTGAACCACGCCAGCAATCTGGAGCCGCCGGTGGTCTTCATGGTCCTGGCGGCGGTGCACCCAAGGCTTCGCGCCCTCTACAAGGCGGAGATTCACCAGATCCCACTGTTGTCCACCGTCTTCGACACTGCCGGTTGGGTGCCGATCCAGCGCCGGAACCGTGAGCAGAGCCGGGCCGCCATCGAGTCGGCGGCCAAGGCGCTCCGCGACGGGAACTCGTTTCTCATCTTTCCCGAAGGGACACGGAGCCGAACTGGCGAGCTGCTGCCGTTCAAGAAAGGCGGGTTCGTCATGGCGGTCAAAGGGAGGGCGGCGATTGTGCCGGTCACCATCCTTGGCACCCACCAGGCGATGCGCAAAGGCAGTTCCATCATTCGGCCAGTGACGGTAAGTGTGCGGGTCGGTGCGCCGATCGCGACAGCCGAGGTCGAGGACCGTGATGCATTGGCCGCGTCTACGCGTGCAGCGATGCAAGACCTGCTCGCCGCCGGCCCCATCGCTTGACCCGCGGGGGTTCGGGGCACAGCCCACGGTAACGGCGCGCACGTGCGCGCCCGCGAGGTGCGACGTGGGGCGGTGGGGTCCCCGCGCAGCACTCGCGGGGGTCCGGGGCGCAGCCCCCTCCACAATTGACCAAGGCGCGCACAGCGCGCCTCGCGGGTGCGACGTGGGGCGGTGGGGTCCCCGCGCAGCACTCGCGGGGGTCCGGGGCGCAGCCCCGTCTAAACTAAGACCCCCCGGTCGAGAAGATCAGGGTGTAGGGCACCAGACTGGCACCATCGGTCGCCAGGATGGCATCGCCGAGCGTGACCTCGACTGTGCTGTAAGGCATGAGCGGCTCGACGAAGACGATAGTGATGACGCGGTTGCGGGGCCGATACTCCAGGTCGAATGCCAGTCCGGTGTCGTCGGCTGCATCGGCACCGGCAGCGGTTGTCGACCTGGCACCGAAGTACTCTGCCTCGACATTCTCCTCGAACGACTTGCCGTTCATGTCGCGCGAGAATTGGATTCGGACAGGCGCGCCGATGGCCACGTCGGTGTCGTCCTGAGTCGGTGCGGAGAAGATGACCTCGGGCGACGGGCCTTGGTCCGGCAAGTCTTCAGTGAGGGTCGCTGCCGGCGCGACGGGCCGTTCGATCTGCTCGATGTCCTCCGCCGCGATCGCGACCAGTCGGTCGCTGCCACCAACGATGCCGGTCACCTGAAGCCACCGTCCGGTGTCGACGCGGGCCATCACATCGAGGACGAAGCCAGGACCGCGTGGTTCTTTGCCGACGACCCACACCGATGCTTCGGCCGACTGCAGGACAAAGTCGGCACGGCTCGTGCCGGGTGCCTCCGGGAGATCTCCATACAGGTTTCGTCCGCGGAACCGCCCCGTCACTGTAACGGTCCGGTCGCGAAAGCGCGCCGGCTCCATCGTGATGGACCGGATGGTGGCATCCTCCGCTTCGTCCGCGCGGCGAGTCGCGTCGGCAATCAGCACGCGCAGCTCTCCGGCGCTGGGCCATGGCTTGTTGAAGAGGCGCTCGGACAGCCGTTCAATGCCGTGGTCGGCCAGCCGCGGATCAGCCGCCGGCAGACGGCCGACGTCCCAGAACGTGCCGTCGATCTCGAGCACCTCGCTTCCGCCGGCGACCGGCGGGGCGACATTCAGCGCACGGATGCGATGTTCGCCGTCGGCGACAAAGACCTCCTGCAGGCTGCCCTCGGGCGTGCCTCGCACCACGACCGGTCTCCGATGGAAAAAGGTCGTGTATGTGTCGAGGGCGGCGAGTGTGGTCGGACTGTGCCGGGTGGGTTGCGCCGAAAGACCCGACGGACGCCCCAGGCACAGGGCGGTCACCAGTAGCATCGCCCCTGCGGGCCACGGCCATCGGCGGGACACGAAGGGCATCTGACAGCGCTCTCGAAGAATCTTAACATATACTCTCTGAAGGATTTGCGGCGACGCTGGGGCGCAGGTACCGCACTGGGCATCCCGTGAGCAGCGGTCGGGCAACATGGGCGATCAGGTTTCCGAACAGACCACCAATCGGCTGTCGTTGTATCTCCGGTTCCTCAACGAGCTCGACGCCGACGGAGTACGGACGGTGTCGTCCAAGGTGTTGGCAGAGCAGTTCGCGCTCAACGCCGCCTTGATTCGCAAAGACCTGTCGCACTTCGGCGATCTCGGCGTGCGTGGCGTCGGCTATGTCGTCAAAGATCTCAGGCAGCGGCTGCGGCAGATTCTCGGTCTCGACCGGCGACTGAATGTGGCCATCATCGGGGCGGGCAATCTCGGGTTTGCGCTCGCCGACTATCCCGGCTTTCGCCAGGAGGGGTTCCGCATCGTAGCGCTCTTCGATAGTCTGCCTGGTAAGGTCGGTCGCCGGTCGCGGAGCGGCGTGCTCATCCACGACAGCCGGGAGTTGGAGCGGGTGGCTCGCCGGGAAGGCATCACAATCGCGGTCATCGCCGTGCCGGCGGCGTCGGCGCAAATGGTGGTCAACACCGTTGTCGAGGCAGGCATCAAGGCGGTGCTCAACTTTTCGCCTGGTGCCCTGCGGGTGCCGCCCGGCGTCAAGCTCAAGAGCGTCGACCTGACCGTCTCGCTCGAGAGCCTATCGTTTTATCTGGCCAGCAGTGGTGACGGCGCGCGCATGTGACCCGTCTCCCATTCGAGTCAATGCCGACATCCAGCAAACGGTCGCCGTTGGGGAAGACTCGCCAAGGTTTGTCCCATGTCGACGCTACCGGACAGGTCCGCATGGTGGATGTAGGGCGCAAGGCGGTAACCAAGCGCGAGGCGGTCGCACGCGGTACCATCACGATCGCGCCCGATGCGCTCCGGCTGATTCGGAGCGGGCAGATTGCCAAGGGCGATCCTTTACAGGCCGCACGGGTGGCCGGGATCATGGCGGCCAAGCGGACGGCCGACCTGATTCCGTTGTGTCACACGCTCCCGCTGTCGCATGTCGAGGTGGAGCTGCGTGATCGCCGCAATGGCTACGAGATTGAAGCCACTGCCAAGACCACCGGGCAGACCGGGGTGGAGATGGAGGCGTTAACCGCGGTTGCGGCGGCCGCCCTGACCGTGTACGACATGGTGAAGGCGGTCGACAAGACGATGGTCATCGGTGAGATCCGGCTCATCAAGAAGACCGGCGGGCGCGGTGGCACCTACCGCCGCACGTAAGCTGACCACATGGCCGCGCCGCTCATCCGGACCCTGGCCGAACTGCCCTCTCACGTGGCGGGCCGGTTTCCGAAGCCAATCCTGGTCCGTCGCTCGGTTGGCGACCGGTTCGAGGATCGCTCGAGTCGCGAGCTGTTCGACCAGATTCGCGACCTCAGCCTGGGTCTGGACAGTATCGGTGTCGCGCCGGCCGACCGGGTGGCGATCCTGGCCAACAGTCGCCCAGAGTGGACCATCGCTGATCTGGCGACGCTGACGGCTGGCGCCGTGACCGTCCCGGTCTATGCCACCCTGCCGCCAGGGCAGGTCGGCTATATTCTGGCCGACGCGGGTGTGCGGGTCGTGGTCGTGGAAGACGCGACTCAGGCGGCAAAGGTGCGCGACGAGCGACACCGTTTGCCCGAGCTCGAGCAGATCGTCGTGATGGATTCCGGTCCAGACGGTGTCGCATCGGATGCGATCGCCCTGGCCGATGTCATGGCCCGCGGTCATCACCGGCTGATGACCGAGCATGGTCTCGCCCGCGTCTACCGGGCGCGCAGTCAGGCGATCGCCCCAGACCAGCTAGCCACCATCATCTATACGTCAGGCACCACCGGGCACCCTAAAGGGGTGATGCTCTCCCATCAGAACTTCGTCTCGAACCTGGTCGATGTCGACGAGTTGATTTCCATCACGGACGACGACACGGCCTTGTCGTTTTTGCCGCTGAGTCATGCCTTCGAGAGAATGGTGGTCTATCTCTACCTCTATAAGGGCGCCACCATCGCGTTCGCCGAGGCGATTGACACGCTGGGTCGAGACATGCAGCGAGTCCGGCCGACTGTCATGGCCGGTGTACCGCGGGTCTACGAGAAACTGCGCGCGCGCATCGTCGAGGCGGTGGCCGTGGCGCCGCGCGTCCGACAGGGCCTGTTTGGCTGGGCCGTAGGTCTGGGGCACGCTGTTGCCAGTGCCCGTCTGGTTGGGCGCGAACCGGGGGTGTTGACGCGCGCACAGGCAGCGCTAGCCGACCTCCTGGTGTTGTCGAAGGTCCGCGCGCGGACGGGCGGGCGTCTGCGGTTCGTGGTGTCTGGCAGCGCGCCGCTCAGCCGGGAGGTGGCCGAGTTCCTCTTCGCCCTCGGGCTGCCGGTGCTCGAGGGGTACGGTCTCACGGAGACGTCCCCGGTCTTGGCGGCTATGCCGCCGGGCGCCGTCCGGCTCGGAACGGTGGGTCGGGCGTTGGCCCACGTAGAGCTGAAGATCGCCGACGATGGCGAGGTGCTCGCGCGAGGGCCCAATGTGATGGTGGGGTACTACAACAACCCGGAGGCCACTGCCGCAGTCATGCGCGACGGTTGGTTTCACACCGGCGACGTCGGGCGGATCGACGCCGAGGGGTATCTGTCGATCACCGATCGCAAGAAAGAGCTCATTGTCACCGCCGGCGGCAAGAACGTGGCGCCGCAGCCAATCGAGGCGCTCCTCAAACGCGATCCGATCGTGGCCGAGGCGGTCCTGGTCGGCGACCGTCGCCGGTTCGTGTCGGTGCTGCTGGTGCCGGACTTCCCGACACTTGAACAGCGGCTCGCGGTCGAGGGGTTGACATCGGGCGGTCCCGAGGAGGTGGTGACGCGTGAGGACGTGCGGCAGCTGTTCCAGCCGCTCGTCGACCAGGCCAACAGCGCGTTGGCGAGCTACGAGCAGGTCAAGAAGTTTGCCCTGCTGCCGGCCGAGTTCTCGGTCGCGACCGGCGAGCTGACCCCCACCTTGAAGGTGAAGCGCCGCGTCGTGGCAGAACGATGGAAGGACGTCATCGAGGGGATCTATGCCGAGGGCTCCAAGGAGACAGGAGGCAGGAGGCAGGAGACAGGAGAGACTTGAGGGCTTCGCCGCCGTCCGAGCGCCTAACGCCGCCAGACGGGATGCCCCGCTAGGAAAACCTAAAAGACTGTGGCGGTTGTCAGCGGCCACCACCGGAGGTAGACCTTCCCGATGACATATTTTTCGGGCACCTGGCCCCAGAGGCGGCTGTCCGAGCTGTTGTTCCGATTGTCTCCCATGACGAAGTAGTGCGCCTCCTGGACCACTTCCGGACCATGGTTCTCGTGGCTTCGATAATCGGGCTTCACATACTCGTCGGACAGCATCACTTCGTTCACATAGACTCGTCCGTCTTCGATCCGGACAGTATCGCCTTCCCCGGCAATGACACGCTTCACGAACGACTTGTCCGGGTCACGGGGGTAGTACAGCATGACGATGTCGCCCGGTTGGGGGACCCCGAAGAACTGATAGAGCGCTTTGTTGACGATTAACCGGTCCTGGTCGGCCAGGGTCGGCTCCATGCTCTTGCCCTCGACCCGAGCGACCTGGAAACCGAAGGTGACGATGAGCGTGGCATACACCGCCGCCGAGGCGAACGTCTTGATCCAGGCGACAATTTCCTCACCGACACGCGCCATCAGCGCGGCTCGCTGCGTACGCCGTTCTTCGTCGTATGCCTGGCTTGGGGAGAGCAGGTGGGTCACTGGCTCGTCGGCGCGACTCGTATCGCCGGGCCTGGACACCACCTCATCCATTGCGGCTTGCTGCCCCGTCGGCGCCGTGTCGAGGCGCAGTCCGGGCTCCTCGGGACCGGGGGTCCGTATGGGGTACTCCTCAGGGGTCGGCGGTGTGGTCGATTGAGTCACAGGCTCAGATACTCCCTGAGACGCTTTGTTTGCGTCCGGCTGACTGGAATCTCCGTCCCTTTGCCGTCTTTCATCCTCAGGATGTAGTTGCGACTGAACCAGGGGACTATCTCCTTGATCTTGTTGATGTTCACGAGGTGCGACCGATGCACACGCCAAAACATCGCCGGGTCCAGGTGCGAGTGTAGCTCATCGAGCGTGCGATAGTTCGATGTTCCGGTCACAGAGCCGGTCACGATCGTAATGACCTCGTCGGCGATCGAGGCGTGAATGATGTCTTCGGCCTGCACCAGCAGGAAGCGCTCGCCCGTCTTGACCGCGAGGCGCTCCCGGCGGCTTTGCCGCTCCGTGACATATTGGACGATCCGTTCGAGTTGTTTGTTTGCAAGCGGTCCATCGGTAGTGTCCCGATCTGCGTCAACCAGGCGCCGGACCCGCTGAATCGTCTGGGCAAGCCGGGCGGGTTCGACCGGTTTCAGCAGATAGTCGACGGCGCTGACCTCGAACGCCTCGATGGCGTACTGATCGAACGCGGTGACGAACACGACATGGCTCGGCACCTCGCGATCCAGCAGCCGGCGCGCCACCTCGAACCCGGTGAGCCCCGGCATCTGGATGTCGAGCAGGACTACGTCCGGCGCCAGCGACTCGGCCAGCGAGACGGCCTGGGGCCCGTCGGCGGCCTGGTCGACGATCTCGACGTCGTCGAGCTGTTCGAGCTGATAACAGAGCTCGTTGCGGGCCGGTTGCTCGTCGTCCGCAATCAGAATCCGTAAAGGCATCTTATCAAGACCGGCGGCGGCGCCCCAAGGAATGGTTCGGCGCCGACGTTAACAATCGCTATGCCGACGCCTGCTGCGGCACGACCAGCTCAGGAATTTCGATCCGGGCACACGTGCCTTCCCCAGGCGCGCTGCTCAGCTTCAGATGATAGTTCGCGCCGTAGATGACCCGCAGCCGTTCGTCGACGTTCCGCAGACCGATGCCGCCCGACTCGTCCTGGTCAGGCTTGTCGGTTCTCATTCCCAGGCCATCGTCGATCACTTCAATCACGGTATGTCCGTTGGTCCGCTCGCTCGAGATCGTGATCCGGCCGCCGCCCACCTTGCGCGAGATGCCGTGCTTGATCGAGTTCTCTACCAGTGGTTGCAGGAGCATGCTGGGCACCATCTGGTCGAGGGTCTCGGGCGTGATCTGTTTCTCCACGACCAGCGTGGGGCCGAACCGGACGGTCTCGATATCGAGATACTCGTCAATGGACGCCAGCTCCTCCCGGAGCGTGACGAAGTGCTCCTGACTACGCAGCAAGCGGCGCAGCAGTCCCGACAGCTTGCCGATGAGCATGCGGGCCGTCTCCGGTTGCGAGCGGATCAGCGACGAGATCGAGGTCAGCGTATTGAACAGAAAGTGGGGATTGATCTGGCTGGCCAACGCCTCGATGCGCGCCGTCATCAGCAGTTTTTCCTGCTCCTGGAGTCGGTGCTCGATTCGCGCGGTGTTCCAGATCTTGATCGGCACCGCCACCGAGAGCACCGTGGTCAGCACCACCAGCCCGGATAGCCACACATTGGTCGGCTCCACGTGCAGGTAGAACAGCCGCTGGGTGCCGTATTGCAGGCCGAGCCCTTGCCGTAGCAGCTCGAGACAGATGGGTGCTGCGAGCAGCGTGATTTGCCAGTCGATGCGAAACCGCCCGAACAGTTTCCAAGCGTGTCGGTGCAACGCGGTCACGAGTAGCGGGGTGACATGCCAGATCGCTTCCTTTGGAGAGAGCTCGCGCAGCCCGCCGCCGGCGAAGCCGCATCCCACGGCAAGGATGATCGCGATCCACTCGTTCGCGATGAGCGCGGGCACGCCGACCAGACAGCCGACGATGGCGCCTGCGTAAGGACCGGCGATGAGCCCCGCCAGGAACGCGCCGGCGAGCGACAGGTCGGCCGCGTCGTAGCCCAGCAGCAGACGCAAGACGACGCCGATGCTGACCGGGATGCCAAAGGCGACGGTGAAGGTCAGTCTTTCACGCCACGCGCGCTTTTCGGTGAGCAGAATGCGTCGAAACTGTCCAAACCGGACCAGCATCGTCGCCAGGGTCGCGGCAATGGCGACCTTGACCACCAGGGTGGTGAGCAGCAACCGCCCGGCGATATCTTGGGTGACTTCCATCTGTGTCACGGTCTAGCGCGACCCCCGAGGAGACAGGAGGCAGCAGACGCGAGAAGCATCGTGGCTTCGCCGAATTTCATTCGACCCTTGCAGCCACTATACCGGCGCTCCACGAAGGGTGTCAAACCGGAGATAGCTGTCAAGGTGTTATGATTGAAGGAGTTACGAGGATGTCTTTTCTCGAGGCTCTCCACGATCGGGTACTCGTCTGTGACGGGGCGATGGGCAGCATGCTCTACGACCGCGGCGTCTTCGTGAATCAGTCGTTCGAGGCGCTCAATCTGACCCGTCCGGAGTTGGTCGTCGAGGTGCATCGTGCCTACGGGGAGGCGGGGGCCGATGTCATCGAAACCAATACGTTCGGCGCTAACCGTGTGAAGCTTGCCGGGTTCGGGTTGGCCGATCAGCTGGCCGAGATCAACGTGGCGGGCGTGCGGCTGGCTCGACAGGCGATCGGCGTGTCGGGCTACGTGGCCGGCTCGATTGGGCCGCTCGGTGTGAAGGTGGGGGGTGGGGGAGCGACGACCACCGAAGCAGCCGAGTCGCAGTTCACCGATCAGGCAGCCGCGCTACTCGAGGGCGGCGTGGACCTTCTTTTGCTCGAGACGTTTGGCGAGATCGTAGAGTTGGAGGCGGCCGTACGCGCCGTGCGGCGACTGTCGGATCTACCGCTCGTCGCGCAGGTGGCGACGGGCGACGATGGGCTGAGTCTTGACGGTGTTACGCCGGAGCAGTTCGCGGGAACCCTGTCGGTCCACGGTGCGACGATGGTTGGGGTGAACTGTGGCCCCGGTCCGGCCGCGACGCTCGAAACGGTCGAGCGAATCGCGGCGGCGACCGACGTGCCGCTTTCGGCCCAGCCGAACGCGGGCGGGCCGAAGGAGGTGGAGGGTCGGCGTCTCGTGCTGACGTCGCCAGAGTTTCTGGCCTCCTATGCCCGCCGCTATGTCGCCGCGGGCGCCGGTCTCGTGGGGGGGTGCTGTGGCACCACGCCCGCACACATCGCCCGGATCAAGCGGGCGGTTGCCGCGCTGTCGGCGCCGCGGCCCGCGATTTTGGTCCCGCCGGCGTCGGCCTAGCCATATCTTGATCGTCGGTCTGCGGCGGGACGGCCTTGCCGATCAGTCGGTGACAGGCTATAGTCACGAGATTGCCGTGTCGGAGGTCGGGCGTGACCCGCAGGCCGCGCACCCCCTGAGCCGCGGTCGTCGACCCCAGGCATTGCACGAGTCCCGGAGCCCCCCTACATGTCCCCACAGCTCGACGAGCCGGACGCCAAGGAGATCTTGGTTGCTTCGGATGCAGCCACGCGTGCTTTGTCTGCGGCACCGGTCGATACCGACTTCGTCGCGCGGGTATACGAGAAGATTTCGTCGGTCTACGACCTCTTCTACGGTCCGACGTTGCATGCCGGCCGGCTCGAGTCGATCGGGCGTCTCGGCATCAGGGCCGGTGACCGGGTGCTGGAGGTCGGTGTGGGCACTGGGATCAACGCCGCCCTGTATCCGCGGGACTGCAATGTGACCGGCATCGATCTCTGTAGCTCGATGCTGGAGAAGGCGGAACGGCGTATCGCCGGACACCGCCTGACCAACGTCCGGCTGCTGCAGATGGATGCCGAGGAGCTGACGTTTCCGGATGATTCGTTCGATGTCGTCTATGCGCCCTACACGATCAGCGTCGTGTCGGACCCGGTCAAGGCGGTCCACGAGATGCGGCGGGTCTGTCGCCCGGGGGGGCGCTTTGTGTTCCTCAACCACTTCCTCAGCTCGAACAAGCTCATTTCTCGCGCCGAGCGGTTCATCGCGCCGTTGACCGTGCATGTCGGCTTCAAAGCGGACCTCGATCTCCCGGCGTTTCTTGTGCAGGCCGGTCTCGACCCGGTATCGATTGAGAAGGTCAACATCCCCCGCATCTGGTCGCTCGTCACCTGCTCGAAAGACGCTTAGGGCAAGGCTTTAGCCTTGCCTCGCAGGCCTGAAGGGCTGCGCCACAGCATCAGCTCCGGTCTCCTGCCTCCTTGGGGAGTTAGGTAGGTTTCTAGCCCCCGCGCGACCACCTGCGCACCGTTCGTGGCCGTGCGCTCCACGGTCGCTTGGTTCAATACCCGCCGCACGGCTGGCGCCCACCGGCCGGCGAGCAGGTCGTGTTGCGCGATGTATGCGCAGCGCAGCAGCCGTGGCATCGCCTCCACCAGCACGGCATACTCGGCGAAGTCGCCGCGGGAGGTGTAGACCAGCGCCGTGCCGTTGGCCGCACATTCAGCGATGATGCCGTAACCGGGTTTTGTGAGCACCACATCGACCGCGGCCACGAGGTCCTCGTAATGGATCCCCCGGTCGAACGCTGTCGTGATGTCGACATCGAATAGGACGCCGTCCCCGGTCGTGGGTGGCGGAATCGGTCCGGTGTCGGTCGGGTCGCGGGTGAGGACAACGCCGAAATCGTTCTGCTCGATCACTTTGGCCCAATCGATGACGCTCAGTCCGTACCGGCCGAAGGAGACCAGCACCAGCGGGCGGTCGGCCGGCAGCCCGAGCGCCTGACGCGTTTCGTCCGCCGGCCGCCGCGCGTGTCGCGCGACGAGCGGGGCATCGCTCACCCGGGGAAAGACACCGAAGTCATGCGTCATCGGTAAGCGCCACGCCTGAGCGGCCGTCGCATAGGCGTTTCGGATGACCGGGAGCAGGTCTGGGGCGGCGCCAAGATGGTCGTGGTAGTGCTCGTAGATCCAGTCCCATGTGAAGTTGCCGATGGCGACGGCCGGTACGTCGGCGGCGGCGGCGGCCGCAAATGCCAGGGGCGGGATGTCCCCCGCGACCAGCGTGGCGTGGCGACGCTCGAGCACGCCGGCCTCGGTGCGCGCCCGGGCATCCAGCGTGCGGTGAAAAGCCCAGGCGCGTTGGATTGACTGGGCCGCATCCACGTGAAGGCTATCGGTCTGGACCACGCCGGTGTCCGGATCGCCCGCGGCGAACGAGAACGATCTTGTCAGCGCCCGATCGAACAACCAGCGCGGCGCGCTGGTCCGGACGACGATCTGGACATCGGGCCGTATCGCGGTCAGCGCCTTGATGATCTCGATCTGACGCGAGGCATGACCGAAGCCGTGCCCCGAGATATAGAAAACCGCGGTGTCGACCGATTTCTCCTGCCTCCTGCCTCCTGTCTCCTGTCTCCTGGGTGTCATTCTAGGTATCATCTTCCCATGGCACGCCACGAACGCGAGTTCTTCAACGAGAAACAGGAACTGAAGCCCGCGATGTTCACCTGCCCGAAGTGTCGACACCGGGCCGAATACGAGGTGCGCTGGGTCCGTCGGCTCAAGAAGGCCAGACCGCCCCAAAGCGCCGACGCCCACGATCACGAAATGCACCAGAAGCTGCGCGACTACATGGTGCGGATCGACGACATGCTGTCGTGTCAGAAGTGTCGTCGTCGATTTGAGATCCCGTCGCAGCAGTCCGTGGTGTTCCTCGATGGGGAGTCGGCCCAGAACGTTGGTGGCCCAGACGCCCGGAGAGATGCTAGAGCGCGTCGTCAGCCTCGGGGACGGAGAGCTGGGTGGGTATAATCGAGTCACTTATGAGATCCGCCTGGGGAGGTGCCGTGTGACGCTGCGCACCAAGCGCGTCCGCCTGGCTGTGCTCGGAGCCGTCCTCGTCTGGCCCGCCGTGACGGCGGCTCAGGGCGGCTACACAGCGGCGCAGGACGCAGAGTTTCACCGCATGGCGACGGCGGCGATGGCGCATGGCGCCTACGACGAGGCGCGCGAGATCGCAGACACGCGCGACGCCACAGACCCGTCGGCTGCGGCGCTACTGGCCCGGCTGGAGATGCTCCGAGGGGACTACGCCGCGGCCGAAGCCCGTCTCGAGCCGATCGCCGCGGCCAATCCGATCAGCGCAGCGGGGCTCGAGCTGGCGCTGTTGCAGCACCATCTGGGACGCCGCAACGAGGCGACGGCGCGCCTGACGACGTTGGTCAACCGGCTCCAGCGGTCTGGCGAGGCGTTGGACCTGTATCGCGCCGCCCGGGCGGCCCGAGCGCTCGACGAGTATCAGCTGGCCAACAGTCTGGTCCGGAACGCGGCGACCGCGGCACCTGACGATCCTGCCATCCAGTCCCTCTGGGGCGAGCTGTTCGGCGAGAAATACGATCAGCGCGAGGCGTCGCAGTCCTTTGCCGCGGCGCTGGCGCTCGATGAGCGATGGGCCCCTGCCTACCTGGGGATGGCCGGCGCCCTGGTGGACACGAATCCGCCGGAGGCCCGCGCCGCCGCCGAGCGCGCGCTCGAGATTGACCCCGACTATCTCGAGGCACATCTGTTCCTGGCGCAACGCGACCTCGACGACCGCGACCACGACGCGGCCGGCGAGTCGTTGGACCGGGCGCTGGCCATCAACGACCGGAGCCTCGAAGCGCGATCGCTGGTTGCGGCGGTGGCTTATGTCGAGGACCGCATCGACGACTTCGAGACGGAGGTTGCGCGCGTCCTCGCGATCAATCCAGTTTACGGAGAGGTCTATCGTGTGGCCGGAAACCTCACCGCCCGCAACTACCGGTTCGAGGAGGCGGTGGCCCTGGTCCGTCGCGGGCTCGAGCTCGACCCCGCCGACACCCGCAGCTACGCCGAGCTGGGCATGCACCTGCTGCGCACCGGCGACGAGCCGGGCGCACGCCAGGTCCTCGAGCGGTCGTTTGCCGACGACCCGTTCGACGTCGTCACTTTCAACCTGCTCGGCATGCTCGATACGCTGGACGAGTTTGAGACCTTCGAGGAGGGGGACCTCGTGGTCCGGCTCCATCGCGATGAAGCGGCGGTGCTCAAGGACTACGTCCTGGAGCTGGGGCAGCGGGCCCTCGACGACCTCTCGGCGCGCTACGAGTTCCAGCCCGAAGGGCCGATTCTGATCGAAGTGTTTCCCCGTCACGACGACTTCGCGGTGCGCACCCTTGGGTTGCCCGGCATGATCGGCGCGTTGGGTGCCTGCTTCGGAAAGGTCGTGACGCTCGACTCGCCTCGGGCGCGCACACCGGGTGAATTCAATTGGGAGTCGACGCTGTGGCACGAGATGGCGCACGTCATCACGCTCCAGATGTCGAACCAGCGGCTGCCACGGTGGCTGAGCGAAGGGCTCTCGACCTTCGAGGAGAAACGGGCTCGGCCTGACTGGGCGCGCGACCAGGACCTCGGGTTCGCCACCAACCTCAACGAGGGGAACGTGCTCACGCTGCGTGATTTGAACGGCGGCTTCACGCGGCCCGAGACGATATCGATGGCCTACTTCCAGGCGTCGGTGCTCGTCGAGCACATCGTCGACGCGTACGGGGAGTCGGCCATTCACGGAATGGTGCGCGCCTACGGCGAGGGGCTCGACACCGAGGCGGCGCTCGCGCGCGTCGGGCTCGACTTCGACTCGTTGCAGGCGTCGTTCGACGTTGCGGTGGAAGCGCGCTTTGGCGACCTGCGGCGTGCGATGGAAGGGCCAGACGAGCAGATACCAGACTCGGTCGACCGGCTCACAGCGCTACGCGAGTTGGCCGTGGAACATCCCGGCAGCTTCGGGGTGCAGATGGGGCTGGGACACGCCTTGCGTGCGGCCGGCGAGACCGACGGCGCGAAGGCGGCGTTCGAGACGGCGGTCACACTGGCGCCAATGGCCACGGGCGGCAGCAGCCCGCACCTGCCGCTGGCCGACATTGCGCTCGAGCAGGGAGACCGAGCGTTGGCATTGGACCACCTCGAGGCACATCTCGCCCACGACCATCGCGACATCGAGGCCGCCCGGCAGCTGGCGGCGTTGGCCGAGGAGGCGGACGACGCGGCGCGGATGCGTCGCGCCTACGAGCTGATTCTCGGGGTCGACCCGTTCAGCTCGATGCCGCACCAGGCGCTTGGTCGGCTGGCAATGGCACGGGAAGACCATGCCGTCGCCGCGCGCGAATTCGAGGTGTCGCTGGCGATCGGGCCGATCGACCCCGTGGCGGCGCATGTCGAGCTCGCCGAAAGTTATCTGGCGGGCGGACGACCCGACGACGCGAAACACGAGGTCATGGCGGCGATGGAGATCGCGCCGACCTACGAGCGCGCACAGGAGCTGTTGCTGCGAATCGTAGAGGGCGGTCGGTGAAGATGAGTCGGCCGGGGTGGCGCCGCGGGGCGACACTCGGACTGTTGGTCGCCGCGCGTGCGCTCGTGTGGGCGCCATCAGGTGAGGTGCTGGCTATTGGGCAGCCGCCTGGGCCACCGACGACCGAGATCGACTCGTCGCCGCCCACCCAGCAGCTCGATGGACTGACCTGGACCTTCGTCCGCATCCGCTACGGTTCGTGGGAAGACAAGCTCAGGGTCTTTCGAGCGACCTATTGGGCCGATCCCTGGACGATTGACGGTCCGGCCGCCGAGCAGAATCTCTCGCGGCGGCTGGGGCGCGTGACGTCGGTTCAGGTCAACGACCCGATCGTGCTCACGCTGGAGGACGAGCGGCTGTGGGAGCACCCCTGGATCTACTTCGTCGAGCCGGGCAATCTTCGGTTCACCCCGACGGAGGTGGAGATCGTCAGGGAGTTTCTGTTGCGCGGCGGCACGGCGACATTCGACGATTTTCACGGCCCCATCGAGTGGGACAGCTTCGCGCGCGAGATGAAGCGGGTGTTTCCGAACCGAGACATCGTCCAGCTCACCCCCGACCATCCGGTCTTCAGCTGCTTCTACCAGCTTACGGAGTATCCGCAGACGCCGGGGCTCGGCTCCTTTTTCAACGGCGTCACCTGGGAGAAGGGCGGGTTCGAGGCGGGCTTGCACGCGATCCTGGACGACGACGGGCGCGCGATGGCGCTCATCAACTTCAACACGGACATGGGCGATGGCTGGGAATGGTCCAACGCCGAGGACTACCCGGGATATATCAAGTACACCGCTCAGGCCTACCGCATGATGATCAACGAGGTCGTCTACGCGCTGACCCACTGACGCCGCGCTCGGCGCGGTTCTGACCACGCCGCCCCGTCACCCAAGGAGACAGGAGATAGGAGGCAGGAGACAGGAGAGGCCGGAGGGCTTCGCCGCGGTCTTCAGCAACTTGCTTGAGCATGGACGCAGCGACCAAGGACGCCGCGGAAGGCGCCGAACGCTTGAGTGAGAGTCGAGACAAGATCCTCACAGAGCTCAGGAAGGTGATCGTCGGGCAGGATGCGGTGATCGACCTCGTGTTGACGGCGCTCTTCACCGGCGGGCACTGTCTGATCACCGGTGTGCCGGGGCTAGCGAAGACCCGGCTCATCAAGACGGTGGCCGACATATTGGATCTGAGCTTCAAGCGAATTCAGTTCACGCCCGATCTCATGCCGGCCGACATCACCGGGACCGAGATCCTGGAAGAGACCGGAGGACATCGGGTGCTGAAGTTCGTTGAGGGGCCGGTCTTCGCGCAGATCATCCTCGCCGACGAAATCAACCGGACCCCGCCCAAGACCCAGGCCGCGCTGCTCGAGGCGATGCAGGAATATCACGTGACCGCGTCAGGGCGCACGTATCCACTCCAGCGCCCATTCTTCGTGCTGGCGACCCAGAATCCGATCGAGCTCGAAGGCACGTATCCGTTGCCCGAGGCTCAGCTGGACCGGTTCATGTTCAATGCCGTGATCCGGTATCTCTCCGAGGACGACGAGGTCCGCGTCGTCATGGCCACGACCGGAGACGAGGAGCCCACGCTCGCCAGTGTGCTCAGTGGCGACGAGATTCTGGCGGCGCAACGGCTTGTCAGACGGGTCCCGATGGTCGAGGAGGTGGCCCGCTACGCAGTCCGGCTGGTCGATGCCTCACGACCCGGTCAACCGAACAGCCCGGATTTCGTCGGCAGGTGGGTCAAGTGGGGCGCCAGTCTGCGAGCGTCCCAATCGCTCGTCCTCGGCGGCAAGGCCCGCGCTCTGATCCACGGCCGGTTTCACGTCTCGGTCGCCGATGTACGGGCGTTGGCGCCGGCGATCCTTCGGCACCGCATCGTGACCAACTTCTACGCCGAGTCCGACGGCGTGGACGCCGACACGGTGGTCGACAGACTGCTCGAGACGGTCCCGGCACCGGCGAGCGGCATGTCAGGACCCTAGCATGCCGAGCACGGCCGGCAACGAGCTGTCCTTTCTCGACCCAGCCATCGTGGCGCGCCTCGGCTCGCTCGAGCTGATCGCGCGAACCATCGTCGAAGGGGTGCTCGTCGGTCTCCACCGGAGCCCGTTCCAGGGCTTTAGTGTCGAGTTCAGCGAGTATCGGCAGTATCTGCCTGGTGACGCCCCGTCGACGATCGACTGGAAACTCTTCGCGCGCAGCGACCGCTACTACGTCAAGAAATTCGAAGAGGAGACCAACCTCGAGTGCCACCTGCTGCTCGACGTCAGCGCGTCGATGGGCTATGGATCGCGAGCGGTGTCGAAGCTACAGTATGGCGCGTTTTTGGCGGCATCGCTGGCCTATCTGATGCACCGGCAGCGCGACGGCGTCGGTCTCACGTTGTTCGACGACCGCGTCGTGGAGTCGGTGCCGATCGGTAGGCGGAGCGGCCACTTGCGCGGGCTGCTCGCTACGCTCAGCCGTGCCGCGGTGGGTTCGCGGTCCGACGTGTCGCTGCCGCTCAACCAGCTCGCGGGGCGCATGACGCGTCGCGGGCTGGTGGTGCTGATTTCCGACCTGCTCGACGAACCGTCGGCGATTATCGATGGGCTGAAGCATCTCCGATTTCAGGGCTCCGAGGTGCTGGTGTTCCACTCGCTCGACCCGGCCGAGCTGACGTTTCCCTTCGAGCACGCGGCGCGGTTTGAGGACCTGGAGACCGCCGAAGAGGTGCTGGCGGTGCCGGCGCAGGTGCGGGAGCACTACCTCGCGCAGATCCGGGCGCTGATGGAGCGCTATCGCCGCGAGCTCCGTCTCGCAGATATCGACTACCACCTGGTGGATACGGGCAACCCACTCGACACCGCGCTGCTTGCCTATCTGGCCGCGCGTGGCCGACGGTGGTGAGAGGGCGAATGCGTCAGGAGGCAGGAGACAGGAGACAGGAGTCAGGAGGAAGCGGGAGGGCTTCGCCGGCTTCTGCTTCAGATGCTGAATACTCATGTTCGGGTTCTCATTTCTCGTCCCGGCGTTCCTGAGCGGGTGCCTCGCGGCGGCCGTGCCGATCGTCTTGCACTTGATGCGACGCGAGCGTCTGCCCCGCGTGAAGTTCAGTGCCATTCGGTTCTTGCAGGGGGCGCCAGTCGAGCAGACCCGGCGCCGCCGGCTGCGCGAGCTGCTCTTGCTGGCACTCCGGGTTGCCGCGCTGCTGCTCCTGGCGTTCGCATTCGCGCGGCCATTTTTCAATGACGCCGCGGCGCCCGATCGCGCCGCCACGGTCGTGCTGGTCGACACGTCGTTCAGCATGTCGGCTCCCGGCCAGGCGGAACGGGTGCGGGCTCAGGCGCTCGAGGCGATTGCGACCGCACCCGAAGGACACCTGGTGGGGGTGGTGGCGTTCGATGACACCGCCCGAGTGGTGGCCGACCTTGCCAGCTCGCGGGCCCGGGCGCGCGCTGCCGTCGATGGCCTCGCGTCCGGTATTCACGGGACGCGGTATCGCGAAGGATTGGCAGCGGCGTCGCGGCTGATTGGTGCCCGCGACGGACGGATCGTCGTGGTAACCGATCTGCAGGCCAGTGGCTGGGAGCAGGGCGAGGGTGCCATCTCGCCGCAAATCGACGTCGAGATCAGCGACGTGGCGCCCCCGGCGGGCAACCTCGCCGTCGTGAGCATCGAGCCGGAGTCGGGAGCGACTGCCGTCGTGTTGTTCCAGGCGGGCGCCTCGGCCGGAGAGATTCAGGTCGCGCTTGCGGTGGATGGAGATCTGCTATCCGAAGTCAAGGTCACGCCGGAGCCCGGCCGCAGCACGGTGCGGTTTCCCGAGGTGCTGCCTGCCACCGGCGTGGCCACGGTTTCGCTGGGCGATCCGCTCGGATACCCGGTCGATGACCACCGGTATCGCCTTCTGGACCCGCAGCCGCCGGTTCCGGTGCTCGTCATCACCACCGATGTGCGGGCCGAGGGCCCGGTCCTCTATTTGGAGCGCGCTTTGGCGGCTGGAGAGGATGCGGGTTCGTTTAGGGTGGCGAGAGTCGCGGCAGAGGACGTCGCGTTGCGAACAGAACCGCTGGAACGAGCCCGCGCCGTGGTGCTTATTGGCGCACGGGGGCTCGATGGGCGCGGTCGAGATCGGCTGGCGACGTTCGTGCGTGGTGGGGGCGGGCTGCTCCTGGTCGCCGGTCCTACGCTCGAGCCCGCGCTGGTGACCGACCTGTTCGACGTCTACGATGGCCCCCAGCTCGGGCTGGGCATGACGGTGATCCACGACGAGCCGGTGACGCTGACGCCGACCGACCTTCGTCATCCGGTCATCGCCGGCTTCGGCAGCCTGGTCGGCACCCTCGGGCGCGCACGGTTCACGCGCACGATCGCCATGACCGTGGTCGAACCCGATGCCGCCGACGCCGGTCTCGTGATCGCGCGGTTCGACGATGGGAGCCCCGCACTGGTCGAGCATGCCGTGGGCGAGGGACGGGTCCTCGTCTTTGCGTCGGATCTAGGGAACGTGTGGAACGATTTTCCGAGACGGCCGGCCTTCGTGCCGTTCTTGCACGAGACCGTCGGCTACCTGACGAGCCACCGTGCGCAGCCGCGTGAGTTCGTCGTCGGTACCGCTCCACCTGGTACGCCCGACGCCCTCGGCGCCTTTACGCTAGCTGACGGGAGCGGGCGGGCTGTGTTGAACGTCGATCCGCGTGAATCTGACCCGACGTCGCTGGCGGCCGAGCAGTTCGAGGCGTCGGTCAACCGTCTCGCGCTGGCGGCCGAGCAGGAGGCTCGGGAGGGGGTCGGGGAAAGGGAGGCCGGCCAGCGTCTGTGGCGCTATGCCTTGATGCTGATGGCGCTCGTGCTCGTCGCCGAGGGGCTGCTGGGCCGAAGGGCAGCGTGACGGCTTGCGGCGACGGGACATGAGACAATCGAAGCGCATGGTTCAGGGGCATCTCGCCGAGTTGCGGGCGGCGCTGACCGGCGTCCGACGACGCTGGATGGCGGCCCGTCTGCTGCGGGCGCTCGCGCGTCTCCTGGGTGGCGCGTCGCTCGGCCTCCTCGTCGTGCTCCTCGTCGATCTGCTGCTGGCCCCGCCCGACATCCCGATGCTGCTCGTGGCGGTCGGCGCGCTCGTCGCGACGGCCGTCTTCGCCATCCGCGTGATGTGGCCGCTTCGCGAGCGACCAACCGACCGGCGCGTGGCCCGGTTCGTGGAAGAGCGGTGTCCCGAGCTGGAAGACCGGGTTGCGAGCGCGACCGAACTCGGTGGCGCCAGCACGCCGACGGACTTCCAGGACCTCGTCGTGGCCGATGCGGCGGAGAAGCTCAGAGGTGTCGATCTCGGTCGCGTCGTCACGCCTGTGTATCTGCGACGTGCGGTCCTCCGGGGGGGACTGGCGGCCGCCATCATGGTCGCGATTCTCGTCCTGGGAATCGGCCCGCTCAGCCAGGTCGCGCGCACCGCTTGGCTGTATGCGTTTCCGTTCAATGTGACACTCGATGTCGAACCGGGCGATGTCAAGGTGATGGCGGGGCAGCCGCTTCGCATCCGGGCCCGGTTGTCGGGCACGCATGGCGCGCCGGCCAGGACGCCACCCACGCTGACCGTGGTGGACGGGTCGACCCCGCGCGTCATGGAGATGCGGGCGACCGACGACGGGTATCTGGCCGAGTTCCCGTCGGTGACCGACAGCTTCGTCTACCGGGTCGGCGCCGCGACGCTGAGGTCGCGAGCCTATCAGGTCGAGGCGCTGGTGGCGCCCCGGGTGCGCCGAGTCGACGTGGAGTACGCCTACCCGCCGTTCACCGGGCTTCGGCCGCGTGTCGAGGAGGATGGCGGCGACATCTATGCGCCGGCCGGCACCGAGGTGCGGCTCCGCGTGCATGCCGACAAGACGATTGCCGAGGGGGCGCTCCTGCTGAGCGATGGCCGGCGCGTGCGTCTCGAGGGGGCGGGCGCTGGTCCGCTCACGGTGTCACTCCCGGTCGAGACCGACGGGAGCTACACCATCGCTCTTACAGACACCGATGGGCTCACCAACCCGGGCGATGCCGAGTACGTCATCCGTGCGACGCTCGACCGGCTTCCGGAGGTGCAGCTTCTGCGCCCGGGGGGCGATCGGAAGATCACACCGATTGAAGAAGTGACGATCGAGGCGCGTGCGGACGATGACCACCGCGTGGGCGCACTGGAGCTGGTCTACACCGTAGTCGGGCACGGCGAGCAGTCGGTGACGTTCGAGACGCCGCCGCGCGCTTCGACGGTCACTGGCAGGCATACGTTGTACGTCGAGGATCTCGACGTGGTCCCCGGGGATTTCATCACCTACTTTGCGCGGGCCCGTGACGTGGGATATGCGGGGCAGTCGAGAGAGGCTCGCTCGGACATCTTCTTCCTGGAGATCCGACCGTTCGAATACGAGTTCGAGAGGGCCCAGAGCGCGGCCGGGATGGGGCGCGAGGCCGAGGACGTCGGCAACCTCGCGGCGGTGCAAAAGGAAATTATCGTGGCGACCTGGCGGCTCGATCAGGCGCCGCGACCGGCCGCCGTGGCTGATGACCTTTTGGCGGTCGCCGAGGCCCAGCGGGAGCTGCGGGATGAGACCGCGCGCGCCGTCGAGCGGATCGGGGAGCCTAGGCTGGAAGTGTCGGCTGGCGACACCGGTCCGGCGTCTGAGAACCAGACATCTGCAAGACTGGCGATGACGGGTGCGGTGGACGCAATGACCGCGGCGCACACGGCGCTGACGACTCTGAGCACCGAGACGTCGATTCCCCACGAGATGGAAGCGCTCAACCAGCTTCTCACGGCGGAGGCGACGATCCGTCGCCGCCAGGTGGCGATGCAGCAGGGGCAGGGAGGCGGGACGTCTGGCACCCAGGCGCAGGAGGACCTGTCGGCGTTGTTCGATCGCGAGCTGCAGCGCGAGCAGGAAACCAACTACGAGAACGAGACCAGCCCGGGAGACCGGGATGCTCGGCAGGGCGGCGAGAGCGAGGCGCTCCGCCGACTCCGGGAGCTGGCCGAACGGCAGGCGGAGCTCAACCGTGAGCTGGCCGAACAGGAAGACGCCGAGACGGATGATGCGTCACGACGGACGCTGGAGCGCTTGACGCGGGAACAGCAGCAGCTGCGTGAGCAGCTCGAGGAGCTGGCTGATCAGCTCGCGCGAGCCCAGCGGGCCGGCGGACAGTCCCGGGGCCAGCAATCGGGCACCGCTGGCAGTGCGGACCTGCAACGGGTCGCCGACGAGATGCGCAAGGCGATGAGCGAGCTGCGCCGGCAAGACACCGGGAATGCGCGGGCGCGCGGCGACCGGGCGCTCGAAGAGATGCGACGCCTCGAGCAACGGCTGCGGGGCGAGTCGGACGCGGAGCGGTCTGGCGCGCTCGACGAGATCCAGCTCGAAGCGCAACAGCTGGCCGACGCTCAGCGACGGATTGCCGACGAGGCCAGGCAGGTGAATGCGGACAATCGCAGTCGTGCAGCGCGGTCCCGTCTCGCCGACGAGAAGGACGAGTTGGCCGCCCGGGTCGACAGGCTGGACCGGGCACTCGAGGGCCTGGACGGTGCCGAGGGCACGGCGAATCCGCCCGATGCTCCGGTTCGCACGGCACGTGACGAGCTCGAACGGGAATCGGTTGGCGAACGGATGCGCGCGGGTGCCAACAGTCTGCGTCGGTCGATCCGAGAGGAACCACAACCAGGGACCGATGCCGACATGGACAGGCTGGTCGACGAGGAGACGGCACTGGCCGACGTGCTGGCGCGGGTGGCCGAGCAGCTGCAACGCGCCGGCGGGCAGGCTGCGGCGGCGCAACTGCTGGCAGCGCAAATGGAGGCGGCGCAGGAGCTGCGGCGGCGTCTGGGCCAACTCCAGGAGCTGCTGGACCAGCAGCGACAGCAGCAGTCCCAGTCAGGCGCCGCGCAGCCTGACGCCACGCGCACCGACGGGAGCAGCGTCGGAGCCAGCGGGTCGGACGGACTGCGTCGCGATTATGTCGCCCGTCTCGAGGAGAGTCCCGGTCTGCTCGAAGAGCTGCGGCGGGAGAACCCCGACCTCGCCCGAGACCTCGACCAGTGGGCGCGACATTGGCAGAGCGTGTCGGCGCCCGGCACCGAAGCGTTCAAGCAAGATTTTGGGCACTGGGACTCTCTGCGGCGCAATCTTGGGAACGCGCTGCAACGGTTCGAGGTGGAGCGGTCACGGGAGCTTGCGGCAGATGCGTATCGCGACCGATTGAGCGCCGGGCCGGACGATCTGCTTCCGGAACGGTATCGCCGTCTCGTCGACCAGTACTACCGATCGCTCGCCACGGGTCCGGAGACGCCCTGATTGGAGAGCTCGCTTCGGTAGATTCTGTGGCGCAGGCCTTCAGCCCTGCGAGGCAAGGCTGAGGCCTTGCCCTACATTTCTCAGCTGTCGCCGACATCACTGTCATGCGTTTCGCGTCCCCGTTTCCGTGGTGGCTGGCGGTCGTGCTGGTGGTCGGTGCCGCCTTTGCGGCCTACCGGGCCTACGCGCGTCCGATCATCCCACTCTCTGTCCGGCGACGGGGCGTGCTGATGGGGCTGCGCTTCACTGTGTTCCTCCTCCTTCTCCTGTTCCTGGCCCAGCCGGTGCGTCTGGAGCCGGCGGCGGCGACCGACACGGTTGTCGCGGTGCTGCTGGATCAGTCGCGTAGCATGGCGGTTGCCGATGTGGCAGGCGCGTCCCGGATGGATGCGGCGGTGGCGCTGATTCGCGACCGGATCCGTCCTTCGCTTGGCACCGACTTCCAGGTCGAGCTCTTGGGTTTTGGTGAGACGCTCGCGCCCGTGGACCTCGCCACCGTTCGTGCCGAGGACAGGCGGAGTGACCTGACGGCGGCGATCGATGCGGTCCAGACCCGCTATGCCGACCGCTCGGTCGCCGGCATCGTCGTGGTGTCAGATGGCGGAGATACTGGTGGCGCCGGGCTCGTGCATCCGGCTGGGGCGCCGGTGTTCACCATCGGGGTCGGCGCGCCAGAGGTGGCGCGCGATCGCGAGGTGCTCGACCTGTCAGCCGGGCAGGCGGTCGTCGACGAGTCGGTCATCGACCTGAGTGTCTCGGTCGTGGGACACGGGTTCGGCAGGGCGTCGTTCGAGGTTCGGGTGATCGAGGATGGGCAACTACTACGGGTGCTCGAGGTGACGCCTCCCGCAGATGGCGGGGTGCTGCGCACAGTCGTACCTGTCTCGCCGAAGCCGGAGACCGCGACGCTCTACACTGTGGAGATTCCCAGTGACCCGACCGAGCTGGTGGCGGAGAACAACGTGCGAAGCGTGTTGGTCGAGCCGCCGGGTCGTCCGCGGCGTGTGCTGCTCGTCGAGGGGGCGCCGGGCTACGAACACAGCTTTCTGAAACGCACGTTGCACGGCGACCCCGGAATCGTGGTCGACGCGGTAGTTAAAAAAGGGCAAAACGATCGTGGCGAGCGCACGTTCTACATCCAGGGCGCCGCCGAGCGTACCCGCGCGCTCGCCAGCGGGTATCCCACGACCCGTGAGGCGCTGTTCGAATATGACGCGATCATCCTTGCCAATGTCGACGTCGATCTGTTTCGCCCGGCGCAGGTCGAGATGACCGCCGCGTTCGTCGCCGAGCGCGGCGGCGGACTGCTGGTCATGGGGGCGCGGTCGTTCGAGGCTCGCGGATGGCAGGAGACGCCGCTCGAGCCGCTGCTGCCTCTGACGCCAACCGACCGACGCGGCGTCGAGCTCGGGCTGCCGGACGCGGTCGGGTCGCCGCACCAGATTGCGCTGACCGCCGATGGTGAGGATCACCCGATCATGCGGCTGGACGGCAGCGGCTCCGAGACCCGGAGTCGATGGGATGCGGCGCCGACGCTGGGGAACGTCGCCTCGCTCGGGTCGCCGCGACCCGGCGCGGCGGTGCTGGCGACGACAACGGGCGATGACACCGGTGAGCGACCGGTCATCGCGGTGCAGCGCTTCGGGCGCGGGCGTACGATGGTGTTCGCTGGCGAGGCGTCATGGCGGTGGAAGATGCTGCTGCCATCGACCGACCAGATCTATGACAGGTTCTGGAGACAAACGGCCCGCTGGCTGGGAGCGGATGCGCCTGAGCCGATCATGCTGCGAGTCGAGGGCGGTCGTGCCGAGGGGGACCCGTTGCGTATCGACGTGGTTGTGGCCGACGAGGCGTTCGCGCCGGTGCTCGACGCGGCCGTGCGGGTGCGCGTGACAGATCCGAACGGCGACGCGCGAGAGATGTTGGCCACCCCGGTGGTCGGTGAGCCGGGGTGGTATGCGGCCGAGGTGGCGCCAAGCCGCAGGGGAGTGCATCAGGTGAGCGCGGTCGTCGATCGCGGGTCGAATGCGCTCGGGCGGGCCGATGTGGCGGCGTTGGTTGGTGGAGCCGATCTCGAGCTGACCGACCCGCGCCGTCAGGACGCGGTGCTGCAACGGGTCGCGGCGGCCTCGGGTGGACGGTTGCTGAATCTGAATGATGACGAGGATATTGACGATCTGGCGGGTGTCCTCCGTGCACACGCCATTGGAGAGGCCGCGCCGACTGTGCACGAGATGTGGAACAGTCTCTGGGGGTTTCTATTGGTGGCTAGCGCATTGTCGATGGAGTGGGGGCTCCGACGTCGGTGGGGGCTCAGGTGACGTGATGAGCGTCCACAGCCCGAACCCTTCTTGCTTCCTCCTGTCTCCTGCCTCCTGTCTCCTGCCTCCTGTAGGATTGTCTGTCGATGCAATGCGCCAAGTGCCAGACCGCGATCGCCGACAACGCCCTGATCTGTTTCCGCTGCGGTGCCGCCACGACCGAGCGCCGGCGTGAGCCGTCCACGGACCAGCATCGGCCGGTCTGGCTGTGGGTGGTGTTGGTCGCGCTGGTTGCGCTGGCCCTGTTCGTCGACCAGCAGCTCGAGACCCTGGCGGTACGGGTCGTGGCGGGACTCCTATTTGGCGCGTCTGGGGCCGCCGCCTGGTGGCGACGAGGAAGACACTAGCGAGGCAGGGCGGCGTTTGCGTAAGATCTCTCCCGCACCCGTCCCCGGCGATTCTCATGACCCAACCCAGACTTGAAGTGACCGACCAGCTTGGTCAGCGGACCGTGCCGATCGAAAAGGACCCGTTTGCCATCGGCCGGCGCGTGACGAGCGACCTGCACCTGCCGAGCGGGGAGGTGTCGCGTGACCATGCCGAAATCGCCAGCGCCGGCGATGGATTTGAAATCCGGGACCGCGGCTCCCGCTATGGCACGTTTGTCAACGGGGAGGAGGTCAAGGAGCGGCGTCTCGAGCACGGCGACCGGGTCAAGCTGGGACGCAGCGGCGGCGCCGAGTTTGTGTTCCTGCTCTCGGATGCGCCCGCCGAGGGCACGCGGAACGTCGGGGCGGTTGGCGAGATGCATCAGGTGGCCGTGCTGCTCAAGGGGCTCCGTGCCCTGAGCTCTGGTCGGGTGCTGGATGACGTCCTGGGACTGGTCATGGACTCGGCGATTGCCGTCAGCGGCGCCGAGCGGGGCTTCATCATGCTGGCTGGCGACGACGATGTCCTGGAGTTCAAGCTGGGGCGTTCGCGTGATCGGGCCACCCTGCCGGGGAGCAGGTTCGAGACCAGCCGCAAGATTCCGGAGGAAGTGTTTCGGACTGGTCAGGCGCGCATCGAGGCGGACCTGCTCGACGGCGATCTCGCCGACAAACATGTCGGGACCGTGGCCCTCGGCATCCGCAATGTGCTGTGCGTGCCGTTGCGGTTGGTACGCTACGTCGAATCGGCCGAGAGTACCACCGCGGACCGGCGAATCGGTGTCCTCTACCTCGACAGTCGCGAGAAGGGCACGCTGATGTCGACCGAGACCAGCGCCACGCTGGACACGCTGGCCGCCGAGGCGGCGGTGGCCATCGACAACGCCCAGCTCTACCGGGCCGCCCTCGAGAAAGCGCGGCTCGACTAGGAGATGGCCACCGCGGCGCAGATCCAGCAGGCGCTGCTGCCGACGCGCAATCGGGCCGGCAAGTACTTCGATGCGGCGGCCGAGATGCTGGCGTGCCGATCGATCGGGGGCGATTTCTTCGAATACGTCGATCTGCCGGACGGTCGGTTCGGCCTCGCGCTTGGCGACGTCTCCGGCAAGGGGCCACCGGCGGCGCTTCTTGGCGCCTTGCTGCAGGGGAATCTGGCGGCGCAGACAACCACGGCCTCCGGTCCGGCCGATGCGTTGAGCAACGTCAACACGGCGCTCATCCATCGGGCGATCGAGTCTCGGTTCGTGACCTTGTTCTACGCCGTGCTCAGTCCTAACGGACAGTTGACGTTCTGCAATGCCGGGCACAACCCCCCGTTTCTGGTCGGACGCAACGGCGTGCGGCGGCTCGAGACGGGCGGCATGCCATTGGGGTTGTTCGAAGGGGCGCCCCTCGAGGAAGAGACCGTGACGATGGAGCCCGGTGATTTCGTGGTCACCTTCTCCGACGGCGTGTCGGAGGCGATGAACGCGGAGGAAGAGGAGTTCGAGGACGCCCGAATTCTCAAGAGTATCGAGGGCTCGTCGGGCCGCGACGCCCAGTCCAAGCTGGAACACCTGTTCTCCAGCGTCAAGACCTTCACCGCCGGCGCCGCCCAAAATGACGACGTCACCGTTCTGGTGGTGAGCTACCGGGGCGTCGATACCGCTTAGGCCAATCAGCGCCTGATCAGCTCTGGCTAGCGGGCCGACAGTGGCACGTAGTCCCGCTCAGATTCACCGATATAGACTTGTCGCGGCCGGGCAATCTTCCGCGTGTCGTCGCGCAGCAGCTCTTCCCACTGTGCAATCCAGCCAGCGGTGCGTCCAATCGCGAACAGCACCGGGAACATCGCCGGGTCGAAACCCATCGCCTGGTAAATGAGCCCCGAATAGAAGTCGACGTTCGGGTAGAGCTTGCGTGAGACGAAGTAGTCATCCTGGAGCGCAATGCGCTCGAGCTCGAGCGCGACATCGAGCAGCGGGTCGCGTCCGGTGACCTCGAATACTTGATCCGCTGTCTCCTTGATGACCTTCGCGCGTGGGTCGTACGACTTGTAGACTCGGTGACCGAATCCCATCAGCCGCCCTTGCCCGTCCTTCACGGTCTTGACGAACGCCGGCACATGGTCGACTGATCCGATCTTGTTCAGCATCCGGAGCACCGCTTCGTTGGCGCCGCCGTGAAGCGGACCATAGAGCGCGGCCGCCGCCCCGGCCAGTGACGCATAGGGGTCGGCGTTCGAGCTGCCGATGTTGCGCATGGTGCTGGTGCTGCAGTTCTGCTCGTGGTCGGCGTGCAGGATGAACAGCACGTCGAGCGCGCGCTCGAGCACCGGGTCCGGCCGATAGACCGGCTCGGTGCGCTTGAACAGCTGGCTGAGGAAGTTACCCGTATAGCTCAGCTCGCTGTCCGGATACACATACGGCTTGCCCACGCTGTGCCGAAAGGCGTAGGCGGCGATGCTCGGGACCTTTGCGACGAGTCGGAGCGTCTGTCGGCGCCGCGAGTCGGGGTCGTCGATGTTCTTGGCGAGCGGGTAGAACGTCGAGAGGGCGCCGACGGTGCTGAGAAAAATCCCCATCGGATGGGCGTCGTAGCGGAACCCCCCCATGAACATCTTGATGTTCTCGTGCAGCAACACGTGACCCGACAGGTCCTTGCGCCACGTGGCGAGCTCTGTCTCGGTCGGCAACTCGCCATAGAGCAGCAAGTAGGCAGTCTCGACGAACGAGCTCTGTTCGGCTAGCTGCTCGATCGGGTATCCCCGATACCGCAGGATGCCCTTGTCGCCGTCGATGAACGTGATCGCGCTCCGGCACGACGCGGTGTTCAGAAAAGCCGGGTCGTAGGCCATGAGACCGAAATCGTCCGGATTGACCTTGACCTGGCGGAGATCCGTGGCCCGAATCGTTTCGTCGGTGATCGGAATCTCGTATTGCTTGCCTGTCCGGTTGTCGGTGATCGTCAGCGTGTCAGCCATATCTGAAAGGAAAGCTCAAGGAGTCAGAAGTCAGGAGTCAGAAGTCAGCTGGTCGTCCGCGTCATCCGCATCAGGTCCCTCAGGCAGGGTCGTGGCTTCACCCGCTACTCGATATCGCCCGTCCACCCAGTTCCCAAGGTCGAGCAGCTTGCACCGTTCGCTGCAAAAAGGTTTCCACTCGGGCGCGACCGGCCGTGTCCGGCACTGCACGCAGACGCTGGGAGCCATCGGTGACCCGTTCTCGGTCGGTGCTATCTCAGCCGCCTGGCCAATCTGTTAATTGTAGGCTGAATCGAATGGAACGGTCGAGGGCTGCATGGGTGCGGCGCGACGCCGCACCGCTACTGTCCGGTGACCAGCATTTCCACTCGATAAAGCGACGTACGCGCCGTGATGTACAGCGTCGTGCCATCGGGTCCGCCGAACGCCACATTTGCCGGAGGTTCCGACACCCCGATCGAGCCGATCTGCTGTCCGATCGAGTCGAAGATGGTGATGTCCTGCCCGGTCAGGTAGAGATTGCCCCGTTCGTCCATGGTCATACCGTCGGCCCCTTGCGAAATGAAAAGCCGCTTGTCGCTCAACGAGCCGTCTGCCTCCGGGCGGTAGGCCCAGATGCGACCGGCGCCGTGGTCCGCGACGTAGACTCGGGACCCATCCGGCGTCCCGATGATGCCGTTTGGCTGCACCAGGTCGTCTGTCACACGGAGCAGCGTTTCGTGGTCGGCCGACAGATAGTAGACGTGATGACCGTTGATTTCCTGGTCGTCGGTCGCCCCGTAGCGGGGATCGCTGAAATAGATCCCCCCCTTCGGGTCCACCCACAGGTCATTGGGGCTGTTGAACCGTTGATCCTCGTAGCGATCGGCCAGGACCGTCAGCCGACCATCCAGGTCAATCGCGGTCACTTGGCGGTTGCCCATTTCGCATACCAGCAGCGTGCCGTCGAAGTCCACGCGCAGCCCATTGGCCCTGCCGCTCCGTTCCCGGAACACGGTGACGCCGGTCGCTGGAGACCAGCGGTGTATTCGCTCGTTGGTCACGTCGCTGAAATAGAGGTTGCCGTCGGCATCGGCCGCCGGTCCCTCGAGAAAGCCGAACCCGCTCGCCACCCGTTCGACCTTGGCGCCGGGGGCAATCAAGCCGCTGTTTTGGGCCTGGATGACGGCGATCGTGGGAGCGAGCACCATCGCCAGGCAAGTCAATCGAATCGTCATCTGTCGTGAGAAACGTGGCGACCGCTTGTCAGATTGTGAGGGCGTGAGCCATCCGATATATTCTATGTTCAGGGCGACTCGCCGCCGGACACACCGCTCGGCCACTGAAATCTTATCATGTCACGCCTGCACCCTCTCGAGCGGCCGTTCCGTCGTCATATGGGCACGTTTCAGCGAAACCTTGGGCCTGCGCTCGAGGGTGAACCGGAGCCCCTGCAGCGCTGTTACGGGGCGACCCGGCGTCTGCGAGAGCTTGCGCCGCTGCTCGCCGCCGAGATCGGTTCCGCGGTGGTCGGCGAGACACGTGTTCGTCTTCGACGCGTGGGGCGCGCTCTCGGACCGGTTCGCGAGATTGACGTCGCACTTGGGCTGGTCGGTGAGTGGGTGGCCGATGACCGCGCACGCCAGGACGCGGTTGAGGGTCTGCGACAGCACCTGCTCGATGCTGGCGCCGTGGCACGGGAGCGGATGACCGGTCAGGTCGAGTCGGCGCAGGCGGCGACGCTTGCCCGCCGGATGCAGGCGATCGGCTCGGCGCTGAGTGCGTCGACGACCGGCATCTGGTCACGGACCCTGTCGCTACGCATGACCAGACGTGCGCAACATCTACGGGAGGTCGTAGAAGCGGCCGGGGCGCTCTATCTACCGGATCGGGTGCAGGCGGTGCGCATGGCCGTCGAGAAGCTCCGTTACGCCTTCGAGTTTGCGTGCGACGCGGGCGCGAGCCGGCGGCGAGTGCCGGCGCTGCGGCTGACCGAGGCGCAGGAATTGCTGAGCCGGCTGCATGACATCGAGGCGCTGATCCGTCTGAGCCAGAACGTGTCGTCGCGGCCCAGGTCGTCCCGGCGCGCGCACCTGGACGAGCTCCGGCACGAGCTCGAACAGGAGTGCCGGCGGTTGCACGGCGCCTTCATCAGCCAGCGGCGGCAGGTGGTGCAAGCCTGCGGGGCGGCGCTCGACATGGCCATCCCACTCTGGAACCGGCGCGGCGGTGTCGGCTCCCATGCCACGCCGCTCAAGATGAGGCTGGCCGACCCGCGGATTCCGCGCCGCGACTCGAAGCGCCGCATGGTGTCCAGCTGATCCTCGAGACCACCGCAGCTCTGACTTCTCACATCTGACTGCCGATTTCTTCGGTCAGGGACACCTCACATCCCACCTCGAAGGACCCATCCCGCCGCCCCGCCCCCCAGCACCAGCCAGGAGGAGTTGGGGCGCAGTGTGAGGAGGATTGCGGCAGCGACGACGGTGAGCCCGACGGTCGGCACGTCCACGATCGCCGAACGGCCCAGGTGCCAGGTGACGGACGCCATCAGGCCAAGTGAGGCGACCACGACGCCGTCGAGTAGGGCACCGGTGGTGGCCGAGTCCCGCAGGCGGGGGAGGAGCGGCTGGGAGATCGCCACGAACAGGAATCCGGGGGTGAAGATGCCGATAGTGGCCAGCGTTGCGCCCGCCCAACCGCCCAGGAGATAGCCGATGAATGTGGCGGTGGTGAACACCGGGCCCGGTGTCACCTGACCAACCGTGACGGCATCGATGAGTTGCTGGTCGGTCAGCCAGCCCCACCGGTCGGTGAGGTCGGCGCGCAGGAACGCCAGCAGGACATAGCCGCTCCCGAACAGGATCGACCCGACCTTCAGGAAGAACAGTGTCAGACGAGTCAGCGTGACCGGCACGGCGATCGTGGCCGCTCCCTGCGCGAACAACGTGCCACCGGCGCCGAGTGCCGCCAGCATCCCCGCGGCTATGCCTGGCCGACCCAGGCGCGCGCCGACCATGACGACTCCGCCGAGTGCGAGCAGGCCCAGCTCGTTCCATCCTGCCAGGGCGAGACCGGCCACCAGTGCGCCTATGAGCGCACTGAGCGGGCCCTTGACGGCGCTTTTACCGAGCTTCCAGAGCGCATGCGCCACGATGGCGATGATGACGGGGCTCACACCGTACATCAGCCAGCCGACCTGCGGCGTGTCCCCGTAGCGGACGTAGCCCCAGGCGATGGCCCCAACGATGAGACAAGCCGGCAGGATGAAGCAGCTGCCAGCCAGGAGCAGTCCGGGCAGCCCCCCGCGTTTATAGCCGAGGTGGATCGCCATCTCTGTCGAGTTGGGACCCGGAATCAGGTTGGTCGCGGCAAGCAGATCGAGAAACTCGGTGTCGGTGAGCCAGTGGCGACGCTCAACGACCTCGTCGCGCATCATGGCGATGTGCGCGGCCGGACCGCCGAATGCGGTGATCCCGAGCCGCAGGAACAGGCGGGCCAGCTCGGCGAGGGAGCCGCGCGTCGTCACGGCGGGATTCTACACGGTCGGCCAGATCGCCGGACTGCTAGGATGGAGGGATGCTCAAGGTCGAGTTGCACGCGCATACTTCAGACGACCCAATTGACTACATCCCGTATACGGTGGACAGGCTCGTCGACCGGGCGGCGGACCTGGGCTACGACGCCATCGCCATCACGCTGCACGATCGTCAGCTGGATGTCGAACCGCATCGCGAGTATGCCCGGTCGCGCGACATCGTGCTGATTCCCGGTGTCGAGCGGTCGATTGAGGGGCGTCATGCCCTGCTCATCAATTTCCCGGCGGCGGCCGCCGAAGCGGTCGAGACGTTTGGCGATCTGGCGGCTTTGAGGGCTGAGCACGACGGGCTGGTCATCGCCCCCCACCCGTACTTTCCGGTGCCGAGCTGTTTGCAACGGGATCTGGACCGGCATCCGGATCTGTTCGACGCCGTCGAGCTTCATGCCCTCTATACCCGTTACCTCGATTTCAACAAGCGCGCGGTCGCTTGGGCGCGGGCGCAGGACAAGCCGCTGGTGGGCAACGGTGATGTCCACCGTCTGGGTCAGCTCGGCACCACCTGGTCGCTCGTGGACGCGACGCCGAACCCCGAGGCCATTTGCGCGGCAATCAAATCTGGTAGCGTCGAATTGCGGACCACACCGATCTCGATCGCGCGGTTGGTGCGTACCCTGGCGACCGTCATGCCCAGCGGCATCCTGTACTCACTCGGCTTCGGTCGTGGCGGGTGACGGGCGGCAGGCGAACCGCGCTCGGCTCTCGAGGAGGCGTGTTCTCTCAGTCGCCTGGCGATCCGTCCAGCAGTGGTTCGAGCGGCACGAGCGCAGCGCCGTTCTCGGTGCAGACGGCGTACCGGCTGTTCTGGCTGGAATACATCGACACGCCCGCATACTCACCCCCGGCGTCCAGGACGTAGAAGTTCACCCCAAAGTTCGGTAAGCCGCGGCTGTTGAGGAGCCGTCGCTCGATCGTGTTCTCCTGGATGCGGCGGAGACCGGCCAGCCCGGCATCTTTTGGGCTCATCCCTTGCCGCAGGTTTTCGACGATGAGGAACGACGTCAGATTGTAGAGGTTCGCCTCGCCCCTTCCAGTGGAGCCGACCGCGCCGACCGCGTTGTCGAGGTAGAGTCCCGCGCCCAGAATTGGCGAGTCGCCGACACGGCCCGGGATCTTCCAGGCGAGACCGCTCGTGGTGGTTACCCCGCAGATCTGCCCGGCCGGATTGATGCCGTTGCAGTTGATCGTCCCGTGGAGCTCGTCCTCCCCGTGCTCACTGTCGAGCGTAGCGAGCCGCTTGGTCTCCACGTCGCGTCGCGCGAGCTCCCGGTTCGGGTCCAGGTAGTGTCGCGGGTCGGTCCGCCGCTTCCACTCCAGCCACAGGCGCCGCGAGCGATCGGTGTTGAGATCGTCCTCGATTTCGAACCCCATGTTGCGCGCGAAGGCCTGCGCGCCGGGGCCGACCAGCAGGTGGTGGTCGGTCTGGTCCATCACGGCCTGCGCGACGCTCGAGGGGGTGCGTACTCCTTCGAGCGCGGCGACCCCGCCGGCGCGACGCATTGGACCATGCATGCAGCAGGCGTCGAGCTGCACGATGCCGTCGGCATTGGGCCGCCCCCCGTAGCCGACGCTGGCGTCTTCCGGGTCGAGCTCAACGATGTTGACCCCGGCAACGAGCGAGTCGAGTACGTCGTCACCTGCGGTGATTCGTCGGAATGCCAGCTCGACGCAGGTCTCAGTACCGCCGTTGCGAAACCGGTTGCCGTTTGCCGACGAGATGACGACCGCCTTTGGCGACTGGCGTGTGAGCACAGCCGGTGCGCGGCCGAACGCCTGGCTCGGTGTGGCAGACGCCAATCCCGCGGCGGCGCCCGCAATGACGAACTCGCGACGGTTGACTCTGGTCATGGCTTTCTCCTGCGTTGGCCCGGTATGGTAGCAGGACCGGGTGGCGAACCCCCCCCGTCGCAGGCACTGAAGCCCGTAGCGCACAGCCCGCGAGCAGTTCAAGGCGTCACGATCCGCTGAATCGTCCACACGATTCCGGTTGCCGCGATGACGAGCGAGGCCGGAATCACGACCCAGCGTCGATACCAACGCTGGCGGTGCACCTGAAAGACGGCACCGAAGGCGAGCCCGATTACGGTCAACTGGCCCCCCTCGACCCCGACGTTGAACGACAGCAGCGCGGTGACGAACTCGGACCGGGGCAACCCGAGCTCGGCCAGCACGCCGGCAAATCCCATCCCGTGAAGCAGGCCGAAGCTGAACACGAGGGCAACCCGCCACGGTCGCAGATCGCGCGTGACCAGATTCTCGACCGCCACATAGGCTATGGACAACGCGATGAGCGGCTCGACGACCGCGGGAGGCAGCGCGAACACCCCATAGATCGCCAGCCCGAGCGTGATGGTGTGGGCGACGGTGAAGGCGGTCACCTGCAGCAGCATCGGCTTCAGCCGTGTGCTCAGCAGGAAGAGCCCGAGCACGAACAGGATGTGGTCCAGCCCCTTTGGCAGGATGTGAGTGTAGCCGAGCTGGAGATACTGTCGGGAAACCTGCAGCCGGGTCATCGGCTGAAGATCGGCGAGCACGAACGGCGCGCTGCGCTCGCCGGTCATCAGCCAGCGGGTCACGGTGTCGCCCCGATCGACCGACAGGGTCAGCGGGTACTGGTCCACCACCAGGCCGTAGGCGAATTGGAAGCGCTCGCCACCCTCCGGGAGGACCCCGGACAGGCGGAACATGCCCGGCTCGCCCCAGCCCATCGGTGCAGTCGGGTCGTGCTCGACCGGCCCGATGTAGTCGACGCGGTCGATGTCGGTCGGCTCCTCATTGAAGAGGACCAACACCTCCTCGGCGAACCGGTCGGTCAGCTCCGCCAGTTGCCTGTCTCGTTCCACGTAGTCGGGGACGACGAGGCCGCCGTCGGGCGCGAGCATCAGCCAGAGCCAGTCGGGGTCGTTCACGACGTCGATCTGATACGTGTTCTCGGTGAATGTGACCAGAACGTGGGTGTTTTCGGTCTCGTGCCCGCTGATTGGAACCTCAACGGCCAGCCCGAGCGTCAAAAGGGCGGCTAGGGACGGTAGACCGTGTCGGCATGTGCGCATGGATCTGCCGGCATTGTAGGAGGCACGAAAGGATTTTCATACCGGCGTCGTCTTTGTACCCCAGTCGCTAAGCCGAATACGCCATGTGACCCACTTCACAAGCCGGGTCGGGTAGAATCGTCGGCAATCTGGAGGAGAACACCGTGCGCCATTTCTTGCTTTCGTTGACACTCGTGCTGACGCTGGCCGCGGCCGGCGCCGCCCAAGACCTGCCGAATGTCGAGCAGTTCGGACCGCAGGTCGGCGACGTCGTACCGGCGTTCAGCCTGACCGACCAGAACGGACAGACACAGACCCTCGAGTCGATCATGGGGCCGAATGGAGCGATGCTGGTGTTCAACCGTTCGGCCGACTGGTGACCGTACTGCAAGACGCAGCTCGTGGAGCTGCAAAGCCGCTACGCCGACATTCAGGTCCAGGGGTTGGGGCTGGCCGCTCTGACCTACGATTCGGTCGAGACACTGCGGACCTTCTCGGAGGCGCGTGGTATCGAGTTTCCGGTCATGTCGGATGACGGGTCCGCCGTCATTCAGGAGTACGGCCTCCTCAACCGCGAGCAGCAGGAGGGCACGCGTTTCTACGGCATCCCGTATCCGGGCACGTTCATCCTCGACACCGAGGGGCGCGTTACGGCACGGTTCTTCGAGCAGGCGTATCAGGAGCGATTCACCGTCTCGAGCATCATGGTCGCGCTCGGGGATGCGGTGGACGGCACCGACCGGAGCGCTACGCGACTGACCACGGACCATCTCGAGGCGCTGGTCTATGCGACCGATGGCACGGTGGCGCCCGGCAACCGGTTCTCGCTCGTCGTGGACGTCACCCCGAAGGACGGGATGCACGTCTATGCGCCAGGCGACCACACCTATCGGGTCATCAGCTTGCGCGTCGACACGCCGGATTTCATTAGGGCAAACGAGGTCACCTACCCAGAGTCTGAGAACTACCACTTCGAGCCGCTCGACGAGCGGGTGGAGGTGTACGAGCGGCCGTTCAGCCTGGTGCAGGAGGTGGCCATCCCGATGAACCGCGAGATCGCCGGGCTGGCGGCGCAGCCGGGTGCAACGCTCACCATCGAAGGCGCGCTCGAGTATCAGGCGTGCGACGACGCGATCTGCTACACGCCGGTCGATCTACCGGTCAGCTGGACCTTCAATTGGCGGTCACTCGTACGCTGAGGGGCGGTGAACCCAAGGAGTCAGAAGTCAGAATGGAAGCGGCGAAGCCCGCCGATTCCATTCTGACTCCTGCCTTCTAACTTCTGTCTCCTTAGTGCATGCTTCTTCACAGTTCTCTCACCTGCCGATTTCCTACGAAGAATCCGGCGGCCACCAGCGACAACAGCAACCCGTCGGCGGCGATGACCGTCGGCGCCGAGAACTGCGTGATGAAGTAGCCGCTGACCAGACTGCCCAGCGGCATCCCGCCACGGAAGGCGACCAGATAGACGCTGATGACACGGCCCCGGAGCTCGTCCGGTACCGTCAGCTGCACCAGGGAATTGGTCAGCGAGAAGATCATCAGCAGCGCTGCTCCGCTCAGAAACAGCAGCACGTAGCTGAATCCGCCGATCGGCAGCAACGCGAACGTCGCGACGATGCCGCCGAACACCACCTGCACCAACAGCAGCGTGCGCCCCATGTGATCGAACTGGCCCAGCCAGGCGACAATGAGCGCCCCGACGACGGCGCCTGCCCCGAGCATCGTCATCATCTGGCTGAGATGCGCGGCGTCGTTGGCGAAGACCGGCAGAAAGGCTCTAACTGGCAGGGCCAGCGACGTTGTGGCGAAGGCCAGCACGGTGAGCGCGAGCAGGGCGCCGCCATGCCGGACGTACCGCAGCCCGCCTCTCAGCTCGGTCAGAATCCGTTCCCGGGTGGCCGGCGCCGGCGGGGGCACCCGCATGAGCCCGAGGACGGCGATGACGACCAGAAACGACAGCCCGTTCAGACCGAAACAGGCCGCCATGCCGAAGCCCACCAGCACCACTCCACCGATGGCCGGGCCGACCGCCTGGGCGAGGTTGAACTGGATCGAGTTGAGCGCTATTGCGTTCGGCAGATGCTGCCGCGGCACCAGTGACGGGAGCAACGACTGGAACGCCGGTCCACCGAACGCTTGTGCCAGCCCGGAGATGAACGACAACGCCAGGATGTAGCGCACCCGGGTGATGTCGAAGAAGACAATCGCGGTGAGCGCCAGGGCACAGGTCATCTGCACCGCCTGCGACCCCATCAGCAGATGCCGGCGGTCGTGACGGTCGGCGATGACCCCGCCGATCAACGTGAACAGCAGCAGCGGCAGCTCGGCGAGAAAGGTGTTGAGCCCGAGGATGAACGCCGATCCGGTCAGACTCAGAATGAGCCACTGCTGGGCGAACCGCTGCACCCAGGTGCCCATGGCCGAGGTGAAGGCCGCCAGCCACACATTGCGGAACTTGCTGAAGGTGAACGCTACGGCGAGCCGCCGAAGTACCGCAGACCAGATCGGCGGCGTGGCGGTCGGGGTGCCGGTGGCGTCGGGCGCGTTGGTGGGGGTGTCTGGTGCCTGCTCGGCCACTGGATGTACAGTCCTTCACCCAGGAAGATGATGCGGGTCAAGACCCCTTGGCCAGGTAAGAAGAAGAGGAACGGGCCGAGGGCGGCGACCTGCCCCCTGGCGGGAGACCGCGGTCATGGTATCACCACGTAAGGACGACCCGCAGGTGCGCGGCATTTCGGTTTTTCTCGTGCCCGTCGTTTAGGAGCACGTCCCCCTCACGGCACTCGCAATTTCTCTTGCATCCGCAGCCGGTAGCAAGCTATATTTGGATAGCGAAGAAAAAGCGAAAGATGTCTACTGCCTCTGTTGCCCGTCTCGAGTCGTTGCTGCGCGCGGAAAAGCTTGATCGGGCCACGTTTTCGGCACTTGACCGAAAACCTGACGATCTGGTCGAAACAGGCCTGGTTGCGCTCGACGAGCTACTGGGTGGTGGGTTTGTGCGCGGCCACCTGTCGGAAATCGTCGGGCCGCGTTCATCCGGTCGCACGAGCCTGCTGGCCTCGGTGCTCGCGGCCGCCACGGCGCGTGGAGAGGTCGTAGCGCTCATAGACCCCTGCGACCGGTTCGATCCGGTGTCGGGTGCCGCGGCCGGCCTCGATCTGTCCAGTCTGTTATGGGTCCGTGAACGAGGCCGGGAGCTGTCGCGCGACCTGTCGCAGACCGTCAAGCGGGCGCTCAAAGCGATAGGGCTGGTACTGGATGCTGGTGGGTTCGGCGTCGTGGTGCTCGATCTGACGGATCTGCCCGAGCGTGCAATCCGGCAGATCCCGATGACGACTTGGATGCGGGTGTCACGCCTGCTCGAAGACAGCCAGACCGTCGGGCTGCTGCTCGGATCGGAGCCGATCACGCGAAGCGCGGAAGGGCAGACGGTGGTATTGCAGTCCAGCCCGATCGCCGGCCGGTGGTCGGGCACGCACGACCGGAACCGGTTGCTTCAGGGACTCGAGTGTCAGGCCCGGGTCATCCGGACCCGCCGGCCACGCGACGAGTTTGTCACCCTGTGTTCCGAGTACCCCGCACCGCACGTACAGGCGACGGCATGGCTGCCTCGATCGGGGCCGTCGGAGACGGCCCAAGGCGCGCACGTGCGCGCCTCGCGGGTGCGGAGTGGGGCCTTGGGGGTCCCCGCGCAGCCCCCGCGTGGGGTTCGGGGCGAAGCCCCGATTAGCTGATGTTCGTCTGTCTCTACGCCCCGCCACGCGGTCTGGCCTTCCGAACTGACGATGGGGCGCCACGCGGTAAACGTGTGACCGCCCAGCTCGTGCATCTGGCGCGTGAGTATTCCCCACGCATCGAGATCCATGGCGACAACCTCGTGGTGCTCGACGCCACCGGCCTGACAAGCATGTTCGGCGATGCCCGGGAACTGGGCGCGACTCTGCGTCGGTCGGCTGCCGACCGGGGGCTGTATCTCCGCATTGCGGTTGCATCCACCCGGACCGCGGTGCTGCTGGTCGTGCAGGAACGGAGCGGACTGACGGTGATTGAACCGGGTCGGGAAGCATCCACCCTGGCGTCGCTGTCGCTCGACGTGCTGAAGACGCTGGCGCAGGAGCAGGCGCAGAAGCCTGCGGCACGGATGCGTCGCGGCTCCCGGGTGTCGGGCGCCGCACTGGCCATTCCGGCCTTTACCTTGCTGTCCACGGTGCGCCGCTGGGGGATTCGCACCCTGGGCGATCTGGCGCACCTCCCCTCGGCCGAGCTGTTCGAGCGGCTGGGCGTGGGTGGGCTGACCTTGCAGCGGTTTGCTCGGGGCGAGGACGACGGTCCGCTCGTGCCGGCAGTGGTCGAGGAACGATTCGAGTCGACGCTGGCGCTCGAATGGCCGGTCGAGGGGCTCGAGCCGTTGTCCTTCGTGCTGAGTCGAGTGTTCGACCAGTTGTGCGCGCGGCTCGAGCGCGCCGGTGTTGGAGCCGCGGTGCTCCATGTGCACCTGAAGCTGGTGACACGGGAAATGCATACCCGCACGTTGCAACTGCCGACCCCGTTGCGCGACCCCCGGGTGCTGCGCACACTCGTCCTGCTCGATCTGGAATCGCACCCCCCGTCTGCCGGTATCGACCAGGTCACGGTGGTGGTCGACCCGGTGCCGGCGCGCACCCAGCAGTTCTCGTTACTCGAGCGCGCGCGGCCTTCCCCGGAGAAGGTCTCGACATTGGTGGCCCGGTTGACCGCTCTGGCCGGCGCGGGTCGATGCGGGTCGCCCGCGCTGGTCGATTCGCACGATACCGCGGGTTTCGAGATGCGGACATTTGCACCGCAGGCTCGTCGACCCGTTCGACCCGACGCTGGTGCGTCTCGCTCCCCTCGACTTGGCTCGGGACAGGCAGAGCAGGTCAAAAGCCGGAGGGGGGGCAGTGTGCGGGAGACACCGGTGGACGGCGACTGGCGACGGGACAGGGACGAATGCCTTAAGGAGACGGGAGACAGGAGACAGGAGGCAGGAGGTAGGAGACAGGAGACAGGAGAGCCCATGCGCCCCATGCTGCGGCGGTTTCGGGTACCGGTTGCGGCGCGTGTGAGGGTCCAAAAAGGCCGACCAAGCAGAGTCATGGCGCCGCAAGTGTCCGGTGGCGAAGTCGTGCGCTGGGCCGGTCCCTGGCGCACCTCGGGGCAATGGTGGACCGATGCCCCAGCGCCGCAAGTCCGCGGTGAAAGTCCAGCGTCGCATCGAGAGCCCTGGGACCGCGACGAATGGGATGTCGCGTTGACCGGTGGTGGTGTGTATCGAATTTTCCACAACCGCCGGGTCGACCGATGGTTCCTGGAGGGGATGGTGGACTGAGCAACGAAGGAGGCAGGAGGCAGGAGGCGGGAGGAAAACCATGCATATGGCACCGGCTGAAACTTTTCAGGATCTGGTCGTTTGGCAAAAGAGTCATCAGTTTGTATTGCAGCTCTATCGTCACTCGGCAGATTTCCCAAAGTCAGAGATCTTCGGCCTTACCCAACAGCTTCGTCGTGCGGCTGTTTCAATTCCCGCCAACATTGCCGAAGGGTTCAAAAGGCGTGGTCGAACTGACAAAGCTCGGTTCATGAACATTGCGCAAGGCTCTTTGGAAGAGACTCGCTATTACTTGATTCTTGCTAAAGATCTTGGGTTTCTGGACACTCGGAAATTACTCGCTGATCTGGAAGAAGTTGGGCGCATCCTCGGCGCCTACCGTAGAACGCTCCGTTCTCCCGCCTCCCGCCTCCTGCCTCCTGCCTCCTGACGTTCATGTACGTCGAGCTCCACGCCTCGTCCGCGTTCTCTTTTTTTGACGGTGCGTCCTTACCTGAGGCCCTGGTCGACCGGGCGGCCGATCTGGGGTATCCCGCGCTTGCCCTGCTCGATCGGGACGGGGTGTATGGCGCGCCCCGATTCCACAAGGCGGCGCTGGCGGCCGGCATCAAACCGATCGTCGGGTGCGAGCTGACGATTGCCAAAGGTCTAGGAGGGGCTGGCTGCTGGCGTCTGCCGGTGCTGGTCGAGTCGGCGGAGGGGTATCGGAACCTGTGCCGATTGTTGACACGCATGAAGCTCGATGCACCCAAGGGCGAGGGGGTTCTGACGCTGGACGATCTCGACGGGGGCACCACCGGGCTCGTGGCGCTGGCTGGTCGCGCGGCGCTCACGGGGCACTGCTACGGGGTGGGTGGGCTGCTCGATCGGCTCGTCGGGGTGTTCGGCCGGTCGCAGGTTTACATCGAGCTCCAACGACATCTGCTGCGAGACGAGGAGCTTGACAACCAGGCACTCAGCGCGCTGGCCGACGCCTATCATGTCCCGCTCGTCGCGACCAACGGTGTGCGGTTTGCGGTCGCCGAGGACCGCCCGCTGTATGACCTGCAAACCTGTCTGCGGCACAAGACCACGCTCGACCGAGCTGGTCGACGTCTGACCCGCAATGCCGAGCGGTATCTGAAGGCGCCCACTGCGATGACCCGGCTGTTCCGCGACCGGCCGGATGCGCTGGCGGCCGCCGGCGAGCTCGCCGACCGACTGAGCTACACGATGGCTGACCTGGGCTATCGGTTTCCCGTCTATCCGGTGCCGGCCGGCGACACGATGATTTCGTTTCTGCGCGCCATTACCGAGGTCGGCGCCCGCGAGCGCTATCGCCCGTATCACGAACGTGCCCGGCGGCAGATCGCGCGTGAGCTCGACCTGATCGAGAAGCTCGATCTGGCCGGGTATTTTCTGATCGTGTGGGACCTCGTGAATTTCTGCCGGCAACAGGACATCCTCGTGCAGGGTCGTGGATCGGCCGCCAACAGTGCCGTCTGCTACAGCCTGGGGATTACCGCGGTCGATCCGGTTGGGATGGATTTGCTCTTCGAGCGCTTTCTGTCTGAGGAGCGTGGCGAGTGGCCCGATATCGATCTGGATCTGCCGAGTGGCGACCGCCGGGAGCGGGTGATCCAGTATGTCTACGAGCGGTATGGCCGGCTGGGCGCTGGGATGACCGCTAACGTCATCACTTACCGCGGTCGCAGCGCCGCGCGCGACGTCGGCAAGGTGTTGTCGATCGCTCCCGATCAGATCGACCGACTCGCCAAGGTGATGAACCACTTCGAATGGACCGACCCGGAGGACACGCTCGCGCGCCGGCTCGACGACGTCGGCATCGACCGGACCAACCCGCGGGTCGGGCAGTTCAGCGTGTTGTGGCGGCGTATGCAGGACCTGCCCCGTCATCTCGGCCAGCACTCCGGCGGGATGGTTATCTGCCAGGGACGGCTCGACGAGGTGGTGCCGCTCGAGAACGCCAGCATGCCGGGTCGTGCCGTCGTGCAGTGGGACAAGGATGACTGCGCCGACATGGGGATCGTAAAAGTCGATCTGCTCGGGCTGGGGATGATGGCGGCTCTGCAGGACACGTTCACGCTGATCAACGGGGAGCGTGCGGACCGGACGGGCGCGGTCGATCTCGCCACGCTGCCACCCGACGACCCGGCCGTCTACCAGATGCTGCAGCGCGCCGACACGATCGGCCTGTTCCAGGTCGAGTCCCGCGCCCAGATGGCGACGTTGCCGCGTCTGCGGCCGGAACGGTTCTACGACATCGTGGTCGAGGTGGCGATTATCCGTCCCGGCCCGATCGTGGGGAAGATGGTGCATCCCTACATGAAGCGGCGCGCGGGGCGCGAACCGGTGCAGTACCCGCACCCCTCGCTCGAGCCGATCTTGCGTCGCACGCTCGGGGTGCCGTTGTTTCAGGAGCAGTTGCTCCGAGTCGCGATGGTCGCGGCCGGGTTCTCGGGTGGGCAGGCTGAGGAATTGCGGCGCGCGTTCGGCTTCAAGCGGTCGGAGCGGCGGATGGCGGAGATCGAGGTGACGCTCCGTGACGGAATGGCTAGACGAGGTATCACGGGCGACCCGGCCGATCAGATCGTACGGTCGATCACCTCCTTCGCGCTGTATGGCTTTCCCGAGTCCCATGCTGCGAGCTTCGCGCTGCTGGTCTATGCCAGCGCCTATCTGAAGGCGCATTACCCGGCGGCGTTCTACACGGCGTTGCTGAACAACCAGCCGATGGGGTTCTATCATCCGGCCACTCTGGTCAAGGACGCACAGCGGCGTGGTGTGCGGTTTGTGAGGATCGATGTACAGCACTCTGACTGGTCGTGCACCGTGGAGCCCGATGGGGCGATCCGGCTCGGGCTGCGGTATGTCACCGGCCTCGGTGAGAAGCAGGGGAGGGCGATACAAACGGCAGGAGACAGGAGACAGGAGACAGGAGACAGGGGGGCGCCGCTGGTGTGTCCCAAGTGCGGGTGCGATGACCCCTCGATGGTGGAGGTCGTGGATGGAGCGACACCGCGAGCCAGGGGATTCTGTAGCACCTGTGCGGCCGACTGGGCGCTGGGAGAACAGGGCAACCTGTCCGTGGGGGCGGCGGGATCTCGATTTGCGTCGGTCGAGGATTTGATTGCCCGAACCGGGCTGCGGCGAGACGAGCTGGCGATCCTGGCGGAGATCGGCGCGCTCAACGCGTTTGGCTATGACCGCCGGACGGCGCTCTGGCAGATCGAGCGCGCGGTGAGAGAGCCGGGGGAGTTGTTCAAGACGAAGGAGACAGGAGACAGGAGGCAGGAGGCAGGAGGCAGGCGTGCCGCGCAATCGTCGCCGGCACGCACGAACGAAAAACAAAAAACACGATCGCCGCTGCCGCTGATGACGCCGGACGAACGGGTGGTGGCCGACTATGCCGGTACGGGGCTGACGATCGGGCCGCACCCGGTCGCGTTTCGGCGGCAGGAGCTGGCGTTGCGTGGGGTGTTGCGCGCGATCGATCTGCCGCAGGCTCGCAACGGCCGGCGGATTCGGGTGGCGGGTACCGTCATTACCCGTCAGCGTCCGGGGACCGCCAAAGGGTTCGTGTTTCTGACGCTAGAAGACGAAACCGGCGTTTCGAACATCATCGTCCGGCCCGACGTGTTTGCGGTCGACCGGGTCACGATTCTCGAACGGTCGTTTCTGCTGGTGGAGGGGGTGCTCCAACTGCAGGACGGCGTGACGTCCGTCAAGGCGGAGCGTTTTCACGACTTCGCCTTCGGCGAGGAGGCGACTCCCGAGTCGAGAGATTTCTATTGAGGGGCTCGCAGCCGATCGCCCGGCTGCTCGCCGTCAGGAGACAGGAGACAGGAGAAGACCAATCCTCCGTTGTCACGCAAGAATGAACCGGAAGCAGTCGCGTGGCGCGGCGCCTGGCTGGCAAGGCGCGACGAGGGAGCATACAGGCAGTATGTGAACGAGGAAGCAACGCCGTCCAGACGGGATGCCCTGCCGCGCGACTATTCGGTCGGGCCGAGGGTGATGCTACCGTTGACCGTCTTCAGGCGCAGGTCGGGGCCGCCCTCGCCCAGCGTGCCTTCCACCCGCCGACGGGTCGCGCGGGTCGTGTTGACCGGGAGGTCAGTGGTTATCCGGCCGTTCGTCGTCCGGATCTCGAGATCGGCGTTGATCTGTTCCGGCACGTTCAGTCTGATGCTGCCGTTCACGGTTTCGAAGGCGGCTTCGCCGTCCCAGGATGTCTCGCCGAAGGCGGCGCTGATCGACCCGTTCACGGTCTTGCCGCTGGCGGCGCCCTCCGAGGTCGACACACGGACGTTGCCGTTGACCGTTTGTGCCCGGACATCAGCGGTGAGATCTTCGGCCTGGATCGCGCCGTTCACCATCCGACCGGCGAACCGAACACCGGCCGGCACGCTGACGTCGAACTCGACCTTGACGTCATTCCTTCGCGTGCTGTTCCGGCCGCTGTCTCCAGGCGCGCACTCGTTCGGTTGGCTGCCGCTCGACGGATATACGGCACAGATCGTCACTCCATCGGCATGCTCGACCACCACGATCTCGACCTCGTTCGGGTCACTGCGGAGCCCTTTGCGCACTGCCGTGACTTGAACGGTGTTCCCGGTGGCCGGCATGGCGGTCAGCTTACCGTTGATTCCTTTGATCTCGAGCCACTGGTCCTCGTCGACCTGGCCGCTCCATTCGAAGGTACTGTCGGCTTCGCGCCCGAGACTGAAACTGGTTTCGCCGGCGTGGATGCCGCAGCCGGTGAGTCCGGTCAGGGCAATCGTGAGCACGACAGCAGTCGTAACACGGGACATAGGGCCTCCTGAAGCGGACCACCAAGCAGAAATTCGTTGTCCGGTCTGAAGCGTTAGACGGGTAAGCCTGGGCGAAAGTTCGCCCGTTCGCTTTCCGGAAATCGGCCAGGAACCAGGAGGAAGGGACGGTTGCCGGAGCGTGGCGTCCGTTTGGCAAGGCGCGACGAGGGAGCAGACTGGTGGTCTGTGACCGAGGAAGCAACGCCGTCCAGGCGGGGCCCCCGCCCGGCAACCTAGAGCTTGAACCGGGCGGCTGCCGCGAGTGGAGCGTTGAGAAACTGGATGAACGGTGCCAGCGTGGTGAAGCGTCGCACAAGCGTCCCGTAGAACCGGGGACTTATGGCCAGCTTCGGGTCGAGCTCCTCGCCGACCAGAAACTGTTTCAGCCGCAGGTACTCCGCCGCCTCATGATCCTGTGAATACCCGCGTGGCACGCGTTTCAGCATGGCGCCTCTGACCCCGCCCAGGCGCCGGAACGCGGGTGACTCCGCCAGACTCCGGAAGGTGCGGAGGTTGGTCACGACGTGTTCGCGGATCCGCTGCAGTTGGGGAGTCTGCGGGGCATACACACCGCCCCCGATCCACAGCTGGTCGGGGGCAAGATGAAAGTAGAGTCCCGCACTCTCGTGCTTGGGCAACACCTGGTGCGAGAACGAAGCGGCGACGTGGGTCTTGTAGGGGGTCTTGTCGGCCGAGAACCGCGTGTCGCGGTAAACCCGATACATAGACCGTGGCGAGGCCACCAGGTCGGGTGCGATTTGGGGGAAATCCTCGGCCAGCCGTTCGATGACCGCGAGCATCGGTCCGCGCACCTGGGCCTCGTAGTCGTCCTTGTGCGCACCGAACCACTCCCGGGTGTTGTTCCGCTTGAGGGCCTGGAGGAACTTGAGCGTGTCGGGACTAAACCGCGGCGCGGGGCGACTCATGGCGGGAGTATACCTAGCAGGGCGCTGAAGAACGACAAGGATCAGTTTCCGGCGTCGTACTCAAGCCGCGGCCGGCCGGGACAAGGCGCGACGAGGGAGCAGACTGGCGGTCTGTGACCCCTGCAAGCCAAAGCCGCGACGCCGGCCATTTCGGGATGCCCCGCCCGGAAACCTAGTCGATCCACCGGACGTGTGGCGCCAGCGACCAGTCGAACGCATCGAGCCGGTCCGGCCCCAGCCGGTCCACCGCGGCCAGGATCCGAGCGGCCTGGACCAGTAGATCGGCCACGTCGATCTTCTGACAGACAGGCGCGTACGGTCTCAAATAGCCGGCGCCCCTGGTGAGCATGTAGACCGCTCCATGATGGTTGCCTCGCTGCACGTGATACAGCGCGACGCCGATCTGCAGGATGCCCTGATAGAGCGCGCGCACCGGTCGCGTCTCGTCGTGCCAGAGGACCTCGAGCGTCTCATGCTGGTGGAAGAACTCGCCGCGGTTGAGCTGTTCGATCCCGCGACGCAGCAGGCATGGCGCCGGTTCTTCGCAGGGGTTCGACATCGAGGAGATTCTAGTCTCACGGTGAGGTTACCGTGCGCGGGCCGGAGACCCGCAGTGTGAGGAATCGTCGGCGGGCTGCTATCATGCTGCGGTTTCGCGTCCCGGTTTGGGACGCCGAGTATGACGCAACGAACCTCTCACACAGGACACCAGATTGGCTCCGATTTATCGTCCCAAGATCAAACGCAAGCGATCCAAGTTGCACGGCTGGGGAGTCTTCGCCCTCGAGGACCTCAACAAGAACAAGCGAATTGTCACCTACGACGGTGAGAAGATTTCCTCCACGGAGAGCGCCATCCGGGAGGACCGGTATCTCAATCGTGGAGAAATCTGGTGCTTCAGACTGACCCAGCGCACGGTTGTCGACGCCAATGTCGGCGGGAACGTCGCTCGCTTCGTCAACCACTCCTGCACGCCCAACTGTTACAGCAACATCATCGACGGCGAGATCTGGATCATCGCCGGCCGGCAGGTGAAGGAGGGTGAGGAGCTCACCTACAACTACTTCACCGACGGCGACAAGGAAATCCAGTGTCGGTGTCGTCCGGGGTGTGAGAATAAGCTCTGAGGGCCGAGGAGACAGGAGGCAGGAGACAGGAGAAGCCGGTGGGCTTCGCCAACTGTTTTCTATCCGTCCAATCGTGCACGCCGTCTACCTGCATGGGTTCGCGTCGTCCCCGAGCTCGTCAAAGGCATTGTTCCTGGGCGAGCGCTTGGCGGCGTCCGGCATCACGCTGCACTGTCCCGACCTCAACGAGCCGAACTTCTCCACGTTGACCGTGTCCCGCATGATCGGCCAGGTCGAGCGCCTGATTGCGGGGCTCGAACCAGGGCCGGTTGCGCTGGTCGGGTCGAGCTTGGGCGCGTTTGTGGCGCTGCATGCTGCTGAGCGGCGGCGGCGATTGGGTCGGGACGTCTTGGTGGCGGTCGCACCCGACCACCCGATCGAGCGGCTGGTGCTCCTGGCGCCGGCACTCGATTTCGGTGCCAACCGGATGAAGCACCTCGGGCCGGATGGGCTCGCCCACTGGCGCATGACCAACCGGCTCGAGGTGGAGCACTATGCGGAGGGCCGCGTCAGAACCGTGCACTACGACCTGTATGAGGATGCCCGGCAGTACGACAGCTTCGCGGCGGCGGCGACACTGCCGACGTTGATTCTTCAGGGGCGCCACGACGAAGTGGTCGACCCGGAAATGGTCGAGCGCTACGCGCGCGGTCGGCGCCACGTCACGCTGGTGCTGCTCGATGACGACCATCAGTTGAAGGCGAGTCTGGAGCTGGTCTGGCGGGAGACGGCGGTTTTTCTCGGGTTGCCCGCGTCGACGGCGTAAACTGCCGGGCGCAGAGCCCCTGGCCGACACAACGGGTACAGCGTGATGCGCGACCCTTTCGTCTCCGTAATCATTCCAGTCTTGCGAGACGCCAAACCGCTCGCCGAGCTGCTGACACGCTTGGATCAGGTCGGTCGGGTGGAGATGGAAGTAATCGTCGCCAGCGGCGACGCCAGCGATCCGGCACTCGACGTTGTGCGTCGAAGGTGGCCCTCGGTCCAGTGGGTCGAGTGCTCACCGGGGCGCGCCCGCCAGATGAACGCGGGGGCGGAGGTTGCGACAGGGCAGTGGTTGCTGTTCCTGCATGCCGACGCCCGGCTCGGGGAGGGGTGGCTCGACGAGATCCGGTGTGGCGCCGAGGACGATGCCGTTGGCGGCTGCTTTCGGCTGGAGATCGACACGCCGCGGTGGCAGGCGCGTGTCATCGAGCACGGAGTGCGCTGGCGGGTGCGCTGGCTCGGGCTGGCCTACGGCGACCAGGGGCTGTTCATCCGGCGCGACCTGTTTCGCGCCATGGAGGGCTACCGCCCGATGCCCGTGATGGAAGACGCCGACCTGGTGCGCCGAATGCGACGGCTCGGACGGCTGCGGTACTCGGCGGTCGGCGTGTCCGTCTCGGCGAGACGCTGGGAGCGGGACGGTTGGTTCCGGCGTACCGCCGCGAACCTGCGGATTCTCCTGTTCTACCTCGCCGGCCGCTCTCCGGACCGTCTGGCTGCGTCCTATCCCGCCTGGCAGGGCCCGACAGAAGCCGACCCCCAGCCCCGGCATCCCGTTGACAAGGTGCCGCCTGTGGGAGGACCATGAACGGGAGGTCCCAACGTATCTCGTACCATGACAGGCAGACCGACTGGAGGCGCACGATGTTGATCAAGAAGGCACCAGACATCCGTTCGTCGGAGATCACTGACGAGCGGCTGTATCGCAATCGGCGACAGTTCATCCAGGCGGCGTCCGGCGCTGCGATGGGTGCGGTGGCTGGCGCGACGGTGCTCGGTCAGTACGGCGGTGCGCTGCAGGCGCAGGAGCCGATTCCGAATTTGCAGAAGTCACCGTTCAGCACCGACGAGGCCCCCAACTCGTACGACGACATCACCACGTACAATAATTTCTACGAGTTTGGAATGGACAAGGGCGACCCGGCGCGCTATGCCGACGGGATGACGATCGCCCCCTGGTCGGTGCGGGTCGAAGGAGAGATGAACAAGCCGGCCGCCGACGTCGACATCGACGACATCCTGCGCCCGCACACGCTCGAAGAGCGTATCTATCGGTTGCGGTGTGTCGAGGCCTGGTCGATGGTGGTGCCGTGGGTCGGGTTTCCGCTGGGCGATCTGATCAAGCGCTTCGAGCCAACCTCGAAAGCCAACTTCGTGAAGTTCACGACGCTCTATCGGCCGGACGAGATGCGGGGGCAACGGTCGCGGTCGATGCAGTGGCCCTATGTCGAGGGTCTGCGGATGGACGAAGCGATGCACCCGCTGGCGATTCTCGCGGTCGGCGTGTATGGCAAGACCCTGCTGAACCAGCAGGGTGCGCCGCTGCGGCTGGTCGTACCATGGAAGTACGGGTTCAAGAGCATCAAGTCGATCGCCAAGATCGAGTTCGTCGAGGAGCAGCCGCGCAACTCCTGGAACGTATCGATCCCCAACGAGTACGGGTTCTATTCCAACGTGAACCCGGAGGTGGACCATCCCCGGTGGAGCCAGGCGAGCCATAAGACGATCGGCAGGTTCTTCGGTCGGGTCCCGACGCTGATGTTCAACGGCTACGCCGACCAGGTCGCGAGCCTCTACGACGGGATGGACCTCCGCGAGAATTACTGAGCGAGTCATGACGGTGCGCCGCGTCAAGCCGTGGGTGTTCGCGGCGTGCCTCATTCCGCTCGTGCTGCTGGTCTGGCGTGGCTTTACCGGCGGCCTCACCGCCAACCCGATCGAGTTCATCACCCATCGGACCGGAGACTGGACGCTCCGGTTCCTGCTGATCGCCCTCGCGATCACGCCGTTGCGGCGGATGATCGGATGGAGCGGTCTCGCGCAGCTGCGGCGGATGCTCGGGCTGTTCGCCTTTTTCTACGCGACGCTCCATTTCAGCACGTATCTGGTGCTGGACTTTTTCTTCGCGTTCGACCTGATCCTCGACGACATCGTCGAGCGGCGGTATGTCACCGCCGGGTTCACGGGGTTCGTGTCGCTCATCCCGCTGGCAGTGACGTCAACCCGACGAATGATCCGCCGGCTCGGTGGTGCGCGGTGGCAGCGGCTGCACCGGCTGGTCTACGTTGCGGCGATTGCCGGGGTCGTGCACTACCTCTGGCTGGTCAAGCTCGATATCCGGCCACCGTTGATGTACGCGGCGATTCTGGCGGTGCTGCTCGGGGCGCGCCTGTGGTTCCGGTTTGCGCGCGCGCGGTCGGACGCGAAGTCTGGCGTCGATTCATCGGGAGGTGTGCCGGTCGACGCCGACCCGGTGCGATGAGGGTGTTCCGGACCATGAATCCGCTCGGCGTGCACCGACGTCCTATTCGGCAGTAGAGCCATGCAAATTCCCATCGAAGACAGGACGATTCTCCGCGCGCCGGCCTACTCGGTGCGCCACGTATCCGGCGCCGCCGTGGCGCTCGACCCGGGCAGACCACACTGGATCGGCACCGACGAGCGCGGTCTCAGGCTGCTGGGACGATTCGATGGGCGCACACCGTTCGTGCAAGTCGTGCGCGACTATGCGACCGAGAGTGGTCTCGATGTGACCCGCGCCTGGCTCCATGTCGAGACATTCGCCCACGACGGCCTCCGGCAGGGCTTTCTCTCCACCGATGGCGCCGCGCCGGCGCCCTATCTCGGTCGGTCAGCCTACCTGGACACCGAGCGGCTGCAGGAGCTGTGGATCCAGGTCAACGACTTCTGCAATCTGAGCTGCGCCCATTGCCTCGTGTCGTCCGGGCCGGACCGCGAGCAGGGGCTCCCGACCGAGCGGATCAAGGGGGCGATCGACCAGGCAGTCGCACTCGGCGCCGAGCGGCTGTTTTTTACCGGGGGCGAGCCGCTGGCCCGGCCCGACATCCTGGAGCTCGTCGAGTGGGTCGTCACGACCCACCAGCGCGAGCTCGTCATTTTGACCAACGGCACGTTGTTCAAGGGCGATCGGCTCGAGCGGCTCGCCGCGCTGGCGGCCGAGGCGAACGCGCCGCGAGCAGCTGGAGAGTCGGGGGGACGCCTGGGAGTGTCGGACCTGGGCCGTGGACTGCGTATCCAGGTCAGCCTGGATGGCCCTACCGCCGAGATCAACGACCCGATCCGTGGTGCCGGGACCTTCGAGCGAATTCTCGAAGGGGTGGACACGGCGGTGGCGGCCGGGTTGCGGCCGACGCTGACGGCAACCATCCTGCGGCACAATCTCGAGGCGCTCGACGGCATCGTGCGACTGGCGAGCGAGCATGGCGTGCGCAACGTGCACCTGCTCTGGCCGCACCGGCGCGGTCGGGTGCTCGAGGGCGCCCTGGCCGATCTGCCGTCGGCCGAGGAGATCCTCGTGGCGGTGCGGAAGGCGCGGGCCACGGCGACCGAGCTCGGTGTCTCGATCGACAACATCGAGGAATTCCGGCTGCGGCTCGACGGCACACCGGGAATCAAGAACGACCTGGCGGGCGCCGGGTGGAGCAGTCTCTGTCTCTACACGGACGGGAACCTGTATCCGTCGCCATCGATGGCCGGGGTCACCGAGCTGCGGTGTGGCGATCTGGCGGAGCAGAGTCTCGAGACGATCTGGAAGACCAGCGCCGTGTGTCGGGATCTGCGCGAAGCGACGGTCGAACGCAAACCATTGTGCCGGTCGTGCTCGCTCCGCTTTCTGTGTGGCGGGGGTGACGTCGAGCATGGCTACTGGCCGGCCGCCGCCGGGGGGGAGCACCGCCGGGCCGCGTTCGTGGCACACGATCCGTACTGCGAGCTCTACAAGGGGCTGGCCGACGACACGCTGAATGACTTGGTGCGTGACGGACAGGTTGCCGTGCAGCCGCGGTCGGGGTACGACCGCCCGGTGGTCATTCGTGGTATGGGGGAGCACACCCTGCACGACGAGGATGCCATCGTACGCACGACGCACTCGGCCTGCGTGCTGTCTGAAGAGGTGCTCGACAAGTCGAGGCACACCGTGCGCGAGTTCTACGGCGACGCGGCGGAGAAACCGCAGGCGGAGCTGTGCTGTCCGGTGCAGCCGGACGCCGCCGATCTGGAGCACATTCCCAAGGAGGTTGTTGAGCGCTTCTACGGCTGCGGCAGCCCCGTGACCGCCGCCGCACTCGTGGCCGGCGAGTCGATGGTCGATCTGGGGTCGGGCGCCGGGATCGACTGCTTCATCGCGGCGAAGAAAGTGGGAGCTCAGGGGCAGATCTACGGGATCGACATGACCGACCAGATGCTGTCGGTCGCCCGTGAATGTCAGCCGAAGGTGGCTGACGCGCTGGGCTACGACGCGGTGGAGTTCCGCCGGGGTTTCCTCGAGGAGATACCGGTAGACGACGCGGCCGTCGACGTCGTGACCTCGAACTGCGTCATCAATCTCTCACCGGACAAGCCGCGCGTCTTTCGCGAGATCTGGCGAGTGCTGAAGGACCACGGGCGGCTGGTCGTGGCCGACATCGTCTCTGGCGATGATGTGCCGCCGAAGATGCGGGCCGACGGCCAGCTCTGGGGCGAGTGTATTTCTGGCGCACTGACAGAGGAGGCGTTCCTCGCCGGAGTGGAGAAGGCGGGGTTCTACGGCGTCTCGGTGCTCAAGAAGACATTCTGGCGCGAGGTCGAAGGCTGCAAGTTCTACTCGGTGACCGTGCGCGGCTACAAGTTCGAGAAGAAGTCCGGCTGCCAGTTCATCGGGCAGTACGCTGTCTATCTCGGTCCACAGAAGGCGGTGATCGACGAGGAGGGCCACCTCTTCCCGCGAGGCGAGTCGGTCGAGGTCTGCACCGATACGGCCGCGAAGCTCTCGCACGCCCCCTACGCCGGCTCGTTCGCGATCGTCGACGGACCCGACGGTCTCAAGGACGTCACGGCGGACCTCGACGGCGATACCTGCTGCGAACCGGGCTGCTGCTAGGTTTCCTGGCGACGCGCCCGTCTGGACGGCGTTGCTTCCTCGGTCACAGCCCGCCTGGCTGCTCCCTCGTCGCGCCTTGCCAGCCGAACGCCTCGCCAGGAAACCGCCTCCTGCCTGTGCCGATGGGTACGTGGCGCAGGCCTTCAGGCCTTCCATGAGAGGACCAGCCGGTGTCAAGCCGGTCAGGGACCCTGGCTTCCATCCGCACTCTTGAGGGGCCCTGTCGAGCCCGGTGCACGTTGAGGTCCGATCGTGGCCGGGCGCTGCTATCTGCGAGGCGGTCTCT
>MPMF02354559.1_pt1 | contig 56174 bp, 54 predicted proteins | sample 1617271 | NCBI WGS metagenome assembly MPMF02 (sample SAMN05944812, study PRJNA350692) | marine metagenome | biome: marine; feature: ODZ; material: water; isolation source: 120 m water sample prefiltered with 30 um filter, filtered on to 0.2 um... | place: Pacific Ocean | collected 2012-04-09... | reverse complement strand
TTATCTAAGCTTTTAGTAGAAAAAAACGTTGAAGTTAATCAATTAAGTTTAACTGGTAGGACAGCATTAATGTTGGCTGCCAAGGAGGGATATTTAGATATTGTAAATGCATTGATTGCGGCAGGTGCTAATGTTAACTTACAAAATAATCGAAGGATACGGTATTGATGTTTGCTGAAGATAGTGGGCGTTTAGATATTGCAAATGCATTGATTGCTGCAGGTGCTAGTGTGGACGTACAAAATAGAGATGGTTGGACAGCATTGATGTTTGCTGCCAAGGATGGGCGTTTAGATATGGTTGATGCATTGATTGCTGCAGGTGCTAGTGTTGACGTACAAAATAGATATGGTTGGACAGCATTGATGTGGGCTGCAGATAGCGGGCACTTAGATATTGTGCGTGTATTATTAGGGCTAGGTGTCAATCCTAATTTACAAAATGATAAGGGTCATACAGCATTGATGATTGCAAAACAAAAGAAACATGATTCAATTGTGCGCTTACTTGATCCGGTTACGAAAGGTTATTGGGTGCGTAGGGCAGCAGGAGACTTGTTTGGTGATTAAATTTTTCTAAAAAATATCCACAATAATTTGGGATATTACAATAAAAAATTTGTGATTGGTGTTTGAAACAGAACATACAGAATTGCACCGCCTGCTAAAAATGGACCAAATGGAATTGGCTGGGTCATTTGTTTTTTACCAAGATATGCGATGGATAGTATGCCTACAATACTTCCGACAACGGAACCTAAAAGTAATGATAGCCAAACGCCAACCACGCCAGTAAAACTTCCAATTAAAGCTAGAAGGTCATAATCACCTTCACCCATTCCTTGTTTACCAGTAAGAAGGTAAAACATCTTTGCAATTCCCCATAAAATTAAATAACCAAATAAAGTGCCCCACAGTGCTTGGGAAAAAGTAATTGGTAGTAATCCTAGTAATGCTAATACAAGTCCAACAGGAACAAGGCAGAGTGTTACAATTCGTGAAATTAACATTGTTTCTAAATCGGTACGGATCGAAATGATAAGTGCTGCAAAAAAGATGCTATAGCAAAAATAGTATAGCATAGGAACTTTATAGATCAGTCCTAAAAAGACTATAACTGTCAGTAATTCTATAAGTGGATATAAAAATGAAATAGGTGCTGCGCATCTACGACAGCGAGCACGTAAAAAAATCCAAGACAAAACAGGAATGAGATCATACCAAACAATAGTTTGATGACAGTATGGACAGCATGAGCGTGGTGTACGAGGATGCTGCGGATGAACAAGCCGATAAGCCATACAATTCAAAAAAGAACCGAGACAAAGAAAAATAGGTATTAATAACAGCAGTGCTATCATTAGCTGTCTTCTTGTTTGATCTTATCTAAAAGGTGTTCGACTTGTTCTTGTTTTTCCAGTTGGCTGTCAAAAACAAATACAATTTGTGGTACACGACGTGAATTAATCTTTTGAGATAAAGCTTTCCGTAAAGATGGCTTAAATAATTTTAGCTTTTCCAGCTGTTGCTTAAAAAATTCAATGCCTCTAGGAGAATAGAAATAGACACTGCAAAGAGCTTTATCTGGAGACAAAACCACTTTGTTAATAAACAAGGATTGAAAGTCTGAATTATCTAATGCGAGTTCAAAAAAAAGCTTAGAGATCTCTTTAAGGAGTAAAGATTCTTTTTGTTTTCGCTTGATATCTTGTACGGTGGAACGCATGATTTACAGTTGACCTTGGCCAGCCATACGAATCATATTCTGCTTAATTGCACGAATAAGACGTTTGCGTCGTTTTTGTGTAGGAGGTTCAAAATAGACACCACGTTTCATATCTCGAACGATACCTTCACGCTCAATCTTTTTTTTCAATTGCTTGAGTGCGCGATCAACATGGCTATGAACAACTACTTTTATGTTTGTTACTTTATTCATTAAAAATCAACTACTTTACGATTTTAAGTATTATAACGATATTTTACACTTATAGACCCATTATAAAGCCTTATTCCAAATTTGTCCAGGAAACTAGAAGGTAAATTCTAGAGATCCAAGGAGGGTGGTCGACCTGAAGGCACCTTTACGCTTATATGGGATCTGTGCTGCAAACCCGATAAGCATATTAGGTGATATGTCATAATTAAAGCCTATATTGAAGACCTGCATAGAGAACCCACTGACGCATTCAAGATTATTAGGTAGGAACATGGCTAAATTTTCAGCTGTATAGGTACTTGAATTACAGTCTTTTGAGTCTTGATTTAAAGTGATAGTATCCTCCTGGTGGCACATATAGCGGTATTGGAAGTAGAATGAGAGCTTGTCCAGAGGTTGATTGCTGCCAGCAAGGAAATGATAAGCATTAAAGCCAATACTATAATCAAAGTTGCTACCAGGGTTTTTGCAAACACTAACTTTACACGGGAATATGCTTGATTGAGCTTCTGTGCTAGGAACAAAGACATTATTATAACTTTTTGAGTTAAATGCAGTATAACCAGCAGCTAAGGAGAGATTAATGGTTTCATAGAAGTCAAAGGAGAAGCCACCACGGATATACCATGAACGATGGCCGTTATTACCAGCTGGTATTGCAAATGCTTTAGCTGTATCAATAGGTTTAGCAATATCTAAACTACCACCAAGAACAACCATTGGAATGAATAAGAATTTGGGCCATTCACCGGTATGAGATCGTTTATTGATCTGGAACGGATGGCGCCAGAACAACTCACCATATAAATCTTCCATATCTGTTTTTCGGTATGAACAGATATCAAGGCCAATAGCAGTAGCAATAGGGTTAAGGTTAGACATAACATCATTAGATATGGCTTTAGTTACACCTTTCCAGGTAGTTGTGGATGCATTAGTGGCTGAATCACTTACAATTTTTGGGGCTAAGGGATTGTATGAAGTGGCACTAGGAGTTTGATCTACAAATGTAGGACAGAATGAAATACTCGAGATTCCTGATTTAAGAGCGAATCCAAAGCCGCCACAGATAACAGATTCAATTTGAAAGCGGACACCACGTTTATTATATTTAGCTTCAACAGAATAGTAACCCAAGGTTTTTTTAAGAAGGGTTTGAGATTGTTGAGTTTCAAGGAGATTTTTAATGTTATCTACTTCTGTTGGGGTATTATCACTAGAACCAAAGATAGAATTGATTTCTTTTATCAGATTAGTGCCGACTTCAGTTAGTTTTTCAACGTAGCAAGGTGATGGATTAGTATTTCCAGAGTCATCAAGGATCGCTAGCATGTTCCAGAGACCTTTAATATCACCAAGTTCGGCTTTATTGCCACAGGTATCCTTACCACAGCTTGCTCGCTGATAGAACGGCGTAATCGTAAATCCAAAGTGGCTAGGGCATTCTGTTCTGTGGTTGGATTTTATGTATTCTTGTTCAGCTATGCCTAACAGGGCATACGGATATTGAGTTGTGAACATTGGCATTGGGTCGTTGTTGTTTAGTGTTGTGATATCGCTACCGACTATCACTTGTGTGGATGCTAATAACACAACCAAGCACAGCTTGTAGAAAGAGCTCCATTTTTTCATTACTACTATCCTTTGCAAGGCTCGGCCTTTCTGTTCAAAATTTCCCATTATCGATACCTTATAGCATCAATTCAATCACGTCAATGACTAGAAACTTCTGTTGGGTTTCGTACTCTTTTGCTTTTTGTTATACTGTACCTAAAAAATAAAATTTTTTCAAAGGTTGATTGATTATGGTGTATTCTCTTTATTACCAGGCTGAAATCCCAAAGCAATTTGGATGGTATATTACTGCAATTTTGCGCAGTCATGACCATCTTGCGTTCGATCGAACCATAGATGTTAAAAGAAATATTTTTGAATTTTTCGTATCCCCTGACAAGGAGGAAGAGTTTCTTTACTTTATGCAGGTCATGGAACAGAAGGGCGCTGCATTAAATATTCAGAAATTACCGAATAGGTTAGAAGTTTAAACAAGTAAGCTTTAAAAACTTAATAAAAAAGGCTCCAGGTAAAAACCCGGAGCCTTTTTGTTTTTTAAAATAGTTTTAATATTTCCATATAAATAGCACTGAATGCTGATACGACAATAACAAGCGCGGTTAAGAGGCCAATGTATGTGATGACGCTTTTATTGTACTTTGTTGACATGAGACCTAACATAGTAAGGATGTAGGCTATAACAATAGATGCTGCTACAAACGGGAAAACAAGATCGAAATTAGGTGCTGGTAAGTGGCATAGAATAATTGGAATAGCTACAAGTAAAACGCAAGTACGAGTATTAATAATATCTTGTTTTATCCAACTTTTTATCCATGGAGATTTTAAGTTCTTGAGCAGTGAAAAGGTCAAGCTACTAGAGCTCCAGATCATGGAATGTAAGACACCACTGACTGCTGAAACAATTGCAATGTTAATGAATGGTAGGATCCATTTTCCATAGCGAAGTACCTTTCCAAGGGCCTCTGTGATCGGCATACTTGGGTCAGTGAATAGCTGTGTTGGAATAGCAAGGATAAGAGAGAATACGAATAGAATGTATATCAAACCTACTACTGTAATTGCATATGCTAATGCCTTGGGAATGGTCTTTGATGCATTTTCTACAATTGGGAATAATGATGCCGCAGCTTCAAAGCCAAATAGTCCAAAGATGAATACTTGCATAGCTTGCAATATACCGAAACTGCCATGCGGAGCAAATGGAGTTAGGTTATTAATATCTGCATGAAAAAGACAAATAATAGTTGTAGATAAAAGGGCTAAGATTGTAAGTGTAATAATAATATATTGTACGGCTTTTGATATGACAACCCCAAGCAGGTTAAGAAACGTCAGCAACAAAAGCAGTGCAAGGCCTAAACTCCATGGCGTTGCAATAGGAATAAGTCTATAAGCGTATATGCCGGCAAAATGTCCAAGGATACCACCCATTGCTATGACTAACCCAAATATGTAAAGTCCAGCAGCCACAATGCCCATGGTATGACCAGCCCAGGATTTAACATATGCATAAAAGGATCCCTCGGCAGCAACGATAGATGCAACACGAGCGATAGACATCGCCATAAACCAAACACCTACTACAACAAAAAGCATACTGATAATAACTGCAGGACCTGCCATGATAGCAAGCTTTAATGGTGTCGCAAAGATACCAGAACCCATCATGCAGTTCAGACTAATAATCGTTGCTGTGAATAAACCGATCTTTTGAATCGGAGCAGATGATTGTTTGGTAGACATGGTTTCCCTTGTATAGTTAGGGGGGGGTTATAAAAAAAGTACTTTTTTTTAATATTATCCAAAATAAGATTGAAAGCGAGCTTGTGACTCTTGCCAACCAAGGATAGAAATGATTTGACCAATGTGCGGCCCTTGTGGACTGCCAGTCAAGATCATACGTATGATTGGCATCATATCAGATAATTTGATTCCAGCTTCTTTAGCAGTAGTCTTTACTGTTTTTAGAAAGTTTTCTGGGTCTTTAAGTAATTCCAAGTTGCTTGAAAGAATTTTTGATATCTCTTCAAGTGGAGCATTTGGCTTAAGTGTTTGTATTTGATCAGTAACAACTGTTGGCTTGGTGAAATAGAACTGTACTGCCGATACTAGATCATTGAGTGTTACCAAGTCAGTTTGAACTAGTGAGACAAGCTTTAGTAAGGTGTTGCGATCCTGTTGTGCAATGTTGCTGTAATTTTTTTCAAGAACAGGCATACAAAGTTCTAGTAGTTTTTCTGCTTCCAATTGAGCAATCCACTTATGATTAACCCAACGTAGTTTTTCAACGTCATATTTAATCTGACTTGTAGATGAAATATGATCAAAGTTGTATTGAGTAATGATTTCATCGAGTGTAAGAATTTCGTTTTCAAAAGAAGCACCAATGATACTTAAGTAGTTAACAATGGCTTCAGAAAGAAAACCAGCTTCTCGTAAATCATGTAACGAGAAACCAAAATCACGCTTGGATAGTTTTTTGCCGTCCAAGTTACATAGGATGGGCATGTGCCAAAAGGTTGGTAGTGCTGCATCAAATGCGTGATATAAGATAACTTGGTTAACCGTATTGGATATATGATCATCGCCACGGAAAACATAATTGATTTTCATGTTGATATCATCAACACAGTTTGCAAAGATGAAGGTAAAGCTACCGTCTTGTCGTGTTAGAGGGAAGTCAGAGAAGTTTGCAAGATCAAACGACATACGCCCATGACCTAAATCCTTAAATTCAATTTTTTTACTTTGATCGATATTGAAACGCCAAATAAATGGTGTATCAGCTGCTAGTCTCTTAGTAACTTCTTCCTCAGATAACTTAAGGCATGCTCGATCATAGCGTGGAGGTTGCTTTAATGTAATTTGTCGTTGTCGCTTTGTATCTAGTTCAGCTGCGGTACAGAAGCAACGGTATACAGATTTATTTTTGATAAGAACATCAAGTTGTTCTTGGTATAGTGCTGAACGTTGAGATTGGTAGTATGGACCATAAGGGCCATTTTTATGAGGTCCTTCATCATACGATAGGTCAAGCCACTCAAGATCTTTAATGATTTGACGACCTTCAGGATCGAAATCACGCTGAGGATCTGTATCTTCCACACGTAAAATAAATGTACCATTTTTTTGTCGAGCGAACAGAAAGTTCATCAATGCAGTTCTAATATTACCTAGATGCATGATTCCTGTTGGAGACGGTGCGAAGCGAACCCTAGGGGATTCATTTGTTTGTATATTACGGTTTTCTGACACCACGTTTCCTCAACACTATACAGCGGCTATACTTTTTGGGCAATTTATATATAGTGTAGCGCAAGAAACAAAATGCGCCAAGCGTGGAATTCTTTTAAAAAAAAGGAGAGAAGGATAATGAAACAATGTGTGCAAATAATGCTTTCGATAGCATTACAGGACGTTAATCTAAAATCATATATTCAAGAAAGTGCTGGTCAATCAGGTATTGAGGGATTGGCATTTATCAATGATCCTAAAAATGTGACTATTGTTGCTAATGGTGCTGCTGATGCGATCGATCAGTTTATTGACTTGCTTTATGTTGGTGCTGATAGATGCAAGCCAGAGGATCTCAAAGTGGAACCTTATTTACAAGTTAAGGATTTTAGGGGGATCTTTCGCGTTATTGAATAGAAGATATTCACCATTTTGATATACTAAGTGAATAAACTGATTAATAATTAATACTGAGTATATTTGGGTGTTTCTATTCTCTAAGAAAATCATTCTTTTCCTTTTGATTGGCGGTTTCTGCTTGCTTAGCAATGCTCAAACCGTAGAGGTGGATTTGTCTCAAAAGTTGTGGCAAAACTCGCTTTTGGAGCTTCCAGAATCGTTTTATTGTGAATCTTTAAACATAGAGGCTGACGTCAATCAAGATTGTCAGCCTTTGAAATATTTGATCGGTATTCAAGACAGTTCTTGTGTTTCTAAGAAAGATATTGAACGGGCAGTCTTTTATTTAAAACATACGCAAAAATTTGAAAGGCTTGTTATTGAAATTAACGATAAGAAGCTATTGTTTTCTCTTTACTCTTATTGGACACTAGCAAGTCTCAGTTGTAAGGGTGTCTGGGTTGGTAAAGACAAGATTAGTTCTCTCTATAACTTGGATTCTGGTTCTGTATTTATGCCACAGGAACATGATTTGGCAGTCAGTCGCATGAAGGATGACTTTGTTAAACGTGGTTTTTTGAATGTTCGTATTATCGATACGGTTACAAGGAATTATGAAAATAAGACAGTGTCGGTGGTCCTGTCTATTTCCAAGGGGTCTCGTTTTGCTATTAATCAGAATGGGGTTTGTTCTTCTACAAAGCTTTCGGATATGCAGGCGGAGATGCTTGAGTCTATTCGTGTTTATGCTTCAAAGCAATTGCATAATATATGGTACAAGCAACATCTGGTGGAGCGTTTTAAAGAAGAAGTTTTAGCTTATTTAAATCGTAACGGATATCCGTTTGCACAGCTGGAATATAAGATTATTCGTGATCCAGTACGCCATTCGGTTAACCTGGAGTGGAAGGTTTCATTTAATAAGTACCTTAAGACTATGTTTGTGGGAAATCGTTTTTTCTCTCAACAGCAGCTACAAGAGCAGATTTTGCGTGGATCGGAGAATCTTTGGCCCTTATCGGCACCAGTTTGTGTGCATGAAATAGAAGAGTATTATCGTAAGAAGGGATTTTGGGATGTTCAGGTAAAGTGTCGAGAGGCTTATAGCGATTGGACCTTCGATATCCATGAGGGGCAACGATTTATCCTTGGCAATGTTCAGTTTGAAGGTGTTGAGAGGTTTAGTCCACAGCGTTTACGTAAGCTTTTCAATTCTTCACTTAAGCGTCCTTATGATGAAGAAGCGGTTTCTGAGGTTGTTGATTCATTACTGTCAGTTTACCTTGAGCAGGGGTTTTGGGATATTCAGATAATTAAAAAGAAATTCATTTGCGGTCCTGACAAGCAGTTTTGTCTTAAATTATTCATTAACGAGGGTGAGCGGCGTCAGTTGAAGAGTATTTCTATTCCAGATTGGTGTGAGCTTGAGTCTCAAGGTCCATTTGCCAGATTCAAGACTGTTTCTCTGCCAGTTCCTTTCAAGTTTAGTTATCTACAAGAGCAGCGAAAATGGTTGTTGCGTCATTTTCAGCAGCGGGGATTCCGTTCAATTACTATTAAGCCACAGTTGAATGAAACGCCAGAGGGTATTAATCTTGCATGGTTGGTGCAGTTGAGTGATACCAAAGCTCTATTTGGAAAGACGGTAGTGGTTGGTGCACCTGGTGTTAACCTGAATCATATCTATCGTGAGCTTTGCTATAAGCAGGGTGATGTTTGGTCTAAAAAGAAGCTGGAGCAAACGTTTGCTCGTCTTAACGGCCTTGGTATCTATGATACAGTTTCGGTGCATCCGTTAGCCCAAACTGATCCATATGGAGAACAGCCGGTTTCCATTCGGGTTATATCTGATGAGCCGTATGAAATTCGTACTAGGATAGGTTTTCAGAATGTTAGTAAAAATCTTATATTTCGGGAGCGCGCAACCTATAAAATTGGTGGTAGCTTTATTTACAAGGACGTAACCGGCAATGCGGATCAGTTCCGGCTTGATGGTGATATAACCAGGTTTTATCGTATTGTAGAGGCTTCATACTCAGTGCCATGGACCTTTGGTTATCCTATCAAGACAATTGTGAAAGGTTATTGTAATAAGTTTGATCAGCCTGTCTACATTGGAAGTAAGCGTACATTGTATCGTGCTCGTCAGAATGGCGGACTGATTGGTTGGCAGCGTAAGGATTTTGATCGTAATGCTGCTCTCAATTTGGGAATTGAAGATGTTAAGATCGATCAGTTATCGATGCCCTTGGCTGAAGCGATTGATTTTTCTTTCAAGTTAGCGGATAAGTGGGTTCCTTACTTTAATCTTGAGCCGATGATCTTTATTGAGTCACTCAATGATAAATTATATCCTTCTAATGGCTTTTCTACTCTTATTTCATGTAAGTGGATGTTACCGTTAGATCGTAAGGCTGAGTACTTTTTCAAATGTATGATAGATCAGTCATTCTTCTTTCCAATAAGTCGTGCAGTATTTGCTATGCGTGTTCGGGCGGGACATATATTTACCAAGAATTTTTCTGAGATTTTGCCTACAGAGCGCTTTTTCCTTGGTGGTCAAAATTCTATTCGTGCTTACTTGCCTGATTTGGCACCTCCATTGGGGAGGATTACCCTTGATGATAGAGTTTGCTGCTTTCCGCAGGGTGGGGCTACGATGCTTAATATTAATTTTGAGTTGCGTATGCCATTCTTTAAATCCATGTCGGCGGTTGTTTTTAATGATTTTGGGATATTAAATAAGCCAGAGAGTACTAATGAGGCTTCGAGGAGCTATCAAACGTGTTGTAAGTGTGAGATTCCAGAAACCTGGAGAGCTAAAATTCTTGGAGCTGTGGGTATTGGGGTTCGCTATAATACGCCAATAGGGCCACTACGCTTTGATTTTGGTTGGAACATTAATCAACAATGTGGTTGTGACTCTCCGTATGCCTGGTATCTGGCTTTGGGCCACGCATTTTAAGTGTACAATAGGGCAAAAAAACCTTATATTTAAGATATCAGTATTTGTTACTTATTCTATAGGTTTAAAATTGGGGGATCATAACTATGTCTACAACTACATCAAAGAGTCATGAAGAACATGTTCACGGTATTTATGATGAATTTATTTGTCATTTTCCGTTCGGAGTTTTTTCTATCGCTTTAGGTATTATTCTTCTTACTTTCACATCTTTGTTTATAGCTCCAGCAGAAGCGTCTTATGCATATCATGATTTATTTCATATGTTTCACTACTTGCACATTGTGTTTGCAGCGGCTGGAACGATTCTAACCTTTTTCAAGTTTTCTAAAAACATTTTAAAAGGGTTGTTTATTGGGATAGTTTCGCCGACTATATTCTGTATTTTATCAGATATTATTGTTCCATACCTTGGTGGTTGGATTGTTGGTGTTCCAATGAATTTGCATATTTGTTTTTATCATGAGCTTGCTAACATTGGAATCTTTTTATTCATTGGTCTTGCAACAGGCCTTGTCTTGAGTTTGCATCAGCAACACTCTGATTCGAGTGAGTATTTTGCTCGTTGGTCTCACTTTCTTCATATTCTTCTCAGTTCTTTAGCATCAATGTTTTACATGGTAGCTAATGGTTTTGTTGATTGGATGCCACAAGTTGGGTTAGTATTTGTTATCCTCATGGTTGCAGTAGTGCTTCCATGTACGTTTTCAGATGTTGTTGTCCCAGTTATGTTTGCCAGATCAGGAAATAAAAAATGAATGGTATCCGATTAGAAAATGTTACGAAGTTATACGGTGATGAGCCTGTACTTCAAAACTTAAATCTCGAGATTCCCTCGGGAAAGTTTTTTGCACTCCTCGGCCCGAGTGGTTGTGGTAAGACTACTATTTTACGTCTCATCGCTGGCTTTGAGAGTGTTGATTCAGGAAACATTTTTATAGAAGATCAAAATGTAATACACTTACCGAGTAATAAGCGTCGTGTTAATACGGTGTTTCAAAATTATGCTCTTTTTCCGCATTTGAATGTATTTGCAAATGTGGCGTATAGCTTGGTCGTTCAAGGATTACCTAAGGATGAAATCCAAGAACGAGTTATGAAAATCTTGCAAACTGTGCGTTTGGAAAAGCAAGCAAATAAGTCTATTTCTCAGTTGTCTGGTGGACAGCAGCAACGAGTTGCTCTGGCTCGTGCAATTATTAATAGGCCGCGTGTGCTTTTGCTTGATGAACCACTTGCTGCATTGGATCAAAAATTAAAAGAAAAGATGTTAGTTGAGTTGATTGACTTGCAAGATACTCTTAAAACTACATTTATATACGTAACGCATGATCAGAATGAAGCGTTAACAGTGGCAGATCAGATGGCAATTATGAATCCTGACGGTGAGATTGAGCAGATTGGACCGCCAAAAAAAGTGTATGAATTTCCGACTAGTTCATTTGTAGCAAGTTTTGTTGGAACGACAAACCTTATTCCAGGAAAATTAAACTCTGATGGTGGACAATGGTTGTTGGATGCGGAGCATTTTGGTTCGTTTGTTGTCCCGGTTGATATAAAAAAAGACTGGGTTGTTGAGGGTGCTTCTGTGGTTATGAATTTAAGACCAGAGAAGATTTTTATTACAAAAAAAGAGATGTCTGGTTTTTCTAATATCCTTCGTGGAGAGGTGAAAGCCATCATTTATCACGGACGTTCTACGCAGTACATTATTGCTATTAATGATCAGCGTACAATTCAAGTGTTTGAACAGAATGATGAGCATTTTCCAAAAGAAGTTATCAATTATGATGACTGCGTAAACTTATATTGGAAGAAAGAAGACGCACTTATTTTGGAGCGTTAAAATGAGAAAAATTATAAGACAAGAGTTAAATTTTTTCCTCAGTATTCCTGCAATGATTTGGCAGGTAGCTTTTTTGTGGCTACCGTTGGCTTTTTTAGTTGTTTCAAGCTTTTACAGTAAGGCTTATGGATTTTCCTATTCTCATTACCTAGCCGTATTAGATGTTACTCATTTTAGAGTTATTTTACGCTCACTTTTATTAGCATCTGTGAACTCGATGCTTTGTTTGTTTTTTGCATATCCAATTGCATATTTTTTAGCATTCAAGGTTAAACGAACAAAATCTTTATTACTTTTCTTACTTACACTACCTTTTTGGGTTAATTTCCTTTTACATGTTTATAGTTGGTTCTTTGTGTTAGAGCGAAATGGTATTCTTAATAAAATCTTATTGAATCTTCATATCATTAACCAACCTTTATACTTAGCTAATTCGTTGTTTGCTATTGGTTTGGTAATGTTCCAGAGTTACTTACCGTTCATGGTTTTACCGCTGTATACCATATTTGAAAAAATGAATTATACATTGATTGAATCTTCTACAGATCTTGGGGCAACACCGACACAAACTTTTTTTAGAATTACATTTCCACTCACTTTAAGCGGAGCACGTATTGGGGTGTTTTTGGTATTTATTTTATCATTTGGTGAGTTTGTAATTCCTACATTGATGGGTGGAGGTAAAACGCTTTTTGTAGGAACTCTAATTTCTAATTATTTCCTTTTTGATCAAAATCTTGCTTTAGGATCAGCATTTACTTGCTTAAGTGGTGTTGCGCTAGGTTGGGCTTTATTAGCGATTTTCGTTTTATTTAAATATGTTTTTTATCGTGTGACAAGGGTAAGTTCATGAATGTATTGAAAAGATTTTGGTTGCCAACAACCGTGCTCGGACTTTATCTTTTTTTATATGTCCCGATTATAATCATGTTGATATTTTCATTCAATAATAATCAACTTGGTTATTATTGGACTGGTTTTACGCTTGAATGGTATCAACAGTTATTTCAAGCACAAGAGCTTTGGTTTGCGCTAAAGAATACTCTTGTTATAGCCTTTGCATCAGTCTTTTTGAGCTTAACGTTTGGATTGATGATTGTGTATAGTTTTGGAAAGAAGCTGGATAAGTTTTTTTCAATATTTTATCTGTCTGCAATGGTGCCTGAGATTGTAATTGCAGTTGGTTTGTTATCGATATTTTCGTGGTTGGTTATACCGTTAGGTCTTAATACATTGATTATAGGACACACCTTATTGGGTTTGGGATTTGTGGTTCCAATCTTACATGCTCGGTACGCAGAAATGGATAGTCGTTTGTTGGAAGCGAGTGCTGATTTAGGAGCTTCCACGGCGCAAACATTTTTTAAAGTTATTTTACCGTTTTTATATCCGGCATTAGTATCAGCAGCGATGCTGGTATTTATTATTAGTCTTGATGACTTTTTAATTGCATTTTTCTGTGCTGGTCCAAAATCTCAAACGTTATCATTATACATATTTGCTCTTATTCGATCGGGTGTTTCTCCTGTAGTTAACGCGCTGTCGATGTTTATGCTTATGGTGAGTACGTTGCTAGTGCTATTGTTTTCTTACGTAACTAAAAAATCTTCTGGAGAGATGTTGTAATGGTATATAACTTTGTTGCGAGACTTATAGCTCGATTGGGATTTATAGCTTTTTGGATTGGTGTTATTGCGTTATTTGTATACTTTTCTCCAATAACAAACTTATTACTAAAGCCACCTCGTTCAATTAGTGTAGCTACGTGGCCAGATTATATTGATGAAGATAGTGTGCGTGAGTTTGAAAAGAAGACTGGAGTAACGGTCTATATAAACTTTTATGAAAACAATGAAGAATTACTTTCCAAGTTAGAGCTTACTAAATCGCGTGGATTTGATCTTGTTTTGCCAACAGATTCGTCGACTCGTACTCTTATTAAAAATGGAATGCTTAAAAAATTAGATAAGAGTAAGCTTAATTTTTGGAAAGATTTAGACTCTAGGTTGTTGGGCCATTATTTTGATCCTAAAAATGAATATTCCATACCATACTACTGGGACCTTATTGGTATAGGTTATGATAAAGCTGCTTTTAAGGGAGCCCCAGTTAACTCATGGTCTCTTCTTTTTGAGGAGGGTGTGACACTAGGGCATGTTGGTATGACTGATGATCCACGTGAAGTTATTTTTACAGCTGCACAGTATTTGTTTGGTAGTATTAAAGATCTTAGTAAAGAGCAACTAGAACAGGTGAAAGAGCTTCTTTTAAAGCAGAAGCGATGGGTTGAATCGTATTCAGATTTAAGGGGTGAGTTTTTATTGTATTCTAAGACTAGTTCTGCTGCTATGATACCAAGTTTTCAAGTATGGTCAGGTATTAAGAGTGGTCAGTTTAATGACCTAGGATTTATGGTTCCTAAAGATGCATTTATGTTGATTGATAATGTTGTTATTCCAAAGTCAGGTTCTAATACAGATTTGGTTTATGAATTTATAAACTTTTTATATAAAAAAGATGTATTAAGAATCAACTCTGATTTACATGGGTTTTTACCATCAAGAAAAGATCTTATGCTGGAGCGTAACAATTCTCATATGGTTGGAGCTGAGAATTTATCAACTCTTAAAGATTTTAAGAAGTTTTCTTTCTTTGATAGTTCCATATCTCGACAGGATTTAAACCAGGTATGGCTTGCTGTTAAAGCTGCGTAGACTCTTCTTTCATTACTTTGACAAGATAAGAGCTTATCCGAAAATTAAATAGAGGGAGAATCTTCTTTTAAAATCGGCTATACTAGCCGGTGAAAACAAAAAAAGGAGATCTTCCAATGAATAGAATACCAGACGATTTTTGGAATGTAATCAAAGAAATTATTTCAGCAAAAAAAAATAGAGTCGGTCGGCCTGAAATGTGCAGTCGAAAAGCACTTGAAGGTATTTTTTATACGATTAAAGCCGGATCGCCATGGCACATGTTACCAGCAGAACTAGGAAAACCGACAACCGTTCATGGCAAATTTAGAAAATGAGTTGCAGCCGGAGTGTTAGATCAAATTATTGATTTGGTTTTAAAACTGTATAGCAATCAAAGTGAAACTCATACACATTATTCAATCGATGCATCTTTTAGCAAAGCAGCACTTTCATACAATTGGTCAGGAAAAAGTCCTACAGATAGAGGGAAATAAGGCATTAAAAAGAGCATAATTGTTGATAATAACGGGATTCCTGTTTCAATTGCCGTTGGAGCTGCAAATGTACATGATTCAAAGTTTTTCGAAGAAAACATTAAACAATTACGTTTTCCAAAGGGCAAAATTTTAGTCTTAACTGCAGATAGTGCATATGATTCTAAACAATTACGAATGCTTGCAAAAAACAACAACATTGCGCTTCTAGCCTCAACCAATAGGCGCAGAAACAAGGATAAAAATATATATCAACCGAGAGGTCGATGGGTCGTTGAAAGAACATTTGGGTGGCTACATTGTAATCGCAGAATCAAAACTTGTTGGGCTAAAACAAAGGAATCATTTTTAGCTTTTCTTCAATTTGCCTGTTCTAGCCACATTTTTAGAGCCGTTGGAATTTTCGGATAAGTTCTTAGTGAAATTTTTTCTTAATTGCATACTATACTCCATCATGGGAATGTCGTTGAATGGATTTTGCTGATTTATAATTAGACTTCAAATAGCATTAACGCCTTGCCAGACATAACCCTGGCATTCTTTATATTTGTAAACAATGTTTGTATGAAGTTCTTCTCGTAGCGTTGGGTCAATATCATTTGGAACATACGTTTTCATAATACCAGTAACCATGGCAGGCATTTCCTCTGTTCCATTTTGATTAAACCGATCAGAGACTATAGGATAAGGTGATTATTTAGCTAATTTTTTCATATTATTTTTCCTGTTAATTGGCAGGGGCGTAACGACCGTACCATAACGAGTTTTGTGAATTCGTGACATTTCAATTCGCCTTGTATTGCTTGCAAGTTGCGGTAGTTCCAATGGAACAAAAGAAGCATTCAAATTTGGGGGGCGTTGAAGAGGAGGGGAAGGAGTCTTTATTTCTGGTAAATAATTTATTCGTTTCACTGTTTTTTTCTTAGAAATTTTAAATGAATCTAGGCAGTCACGTATTTCTGGCGATGCGTAATCGTATGCAGTTTTACCAGAAGTGTCTGGAATGTCCCATGAATCTCCTGCTTCAACTAATAATTCAAGAGTTTTAAAGCAGGCTATTTTTCCTACAGGATTGGTTGGGGATGTTTTTATTGCATGCATAAGTGCGCTTTGCCCCATAAAGTTTCTAGTTTGGCAATTAGCACCTTTACTAAGGAAGAATTCAACAATGTCGTTTCGATGTGCACCTGCAACTACCGACAGTAAGTCCGTTCCATCTATATTGGTTGCCGATAAATCTAATGCTCTGGTGTTATAAAGATATTCCACTTCACCTAAGGAGCATTTAGGAATTGCTTCCATTATATTTTCAATGTGTTCAGAAGATTTAGTATTAACTACGCGGCGTTTATTTGGATTACGTTTTTTGACCATAGCAGTCAATGGAGTACCAGCGAGAAGTAGCAAAATGAGTGGTGTATAGAATTTCATGTGTATATCTTTAGGGGTAGTATTACTCTATAATCTCGCCACTTTCAACAAGCTTTTCGTTTTTTCTACCAACCATGATTGCAGCAATGATCCAGAATCCAATGATACCAAGGCTGATAACACTACCATAGATAATTAATTCATTAAAACTATGTTTAAGCGTATCTGTTACCCGTGAGCCGATCATTTTAGTAGTTCGGCTACCGAACATATCAATCCAGCCTTTTGTCTTAAATCGAGCGTCTCTGCTTGTTGGAATGTATAGGATGTCCTTAGCGGGATTGTTGACGGTGAAACTTACTGTTTTAATAAGCACCATGGCAATGAGAGACATGAATAGAAGTTGATTGATTGAAAGGGTAAAGTTTAGGTATAAGCTCAAGAAGGTTATAACGATAAGAGCAAATACAAATGGGTAGATGAGTAAGCAACGTCTTACTCCAAACTTTTTAAATAGGAAGCCAGTTCCTAGTAATGCAATAGCAAATGAAAGTGTGTTTGTTGTAATGCCATAAATTCCTTGGAATCGAGAGAAACCAATTTCGCCATGGAAAAGGGTGCTAATATCTGCAAGTGAATGCATTTGATAATCCATAATTTGGCTTGCTACATCATAAATCGTGGAAATAATTAAGATTCCCATTAGATAAGGTTTGGTGCATAGTAACTGTACACCACTTAAGAATCCTTCAACAAACCCTTCTTTTTTATTTTCAGAAGCGTGTGCTTTTACATTACCAATTAATTGGCTTTCAGGGATTACTCGCATGAAGTATGAAATAATAGGTATAATCAAAGCAATTGCAGCTGCTGCAATGATAAACAGGAACCAAGTTCCACCCAATTGTTCGGTAAATAAGTTTAATGACGAGCCTATAATAGCTCCTAATTGTCCTCCAGCAATAATGAGAGGGAATCCCTTTTTAGCCTCATTAGTGGTTGATATACTAACAACGAACGACCAGAAAAGAGCAATTATCAAAGATCCAAAGCTTTCAGTACCAAGGTAAACTGACCAGCCAATACCAGCTAGAAGAGATTTTCCAAGGCAAGCGCTACCCATGGATAGCTTTATACCCAGTAGGACTCCAACAACAGTAAAGAATATGGCGTATCCTGAACATATAATATAAAAAAGAGTTTGCTTTTTATAGCGATCAATAAGCTTTGAATAAAGGAGGATTACCACGATAATCAGGAGTGGCGATAATGATTTTGCCAATGGTTGCATCATACGTCCGTGACCACATGCCCAGCCAAGTTCTACAGGGAAAGCAACCTTGTACATTACAGTATCTTTTAAAAGACGCATAAGCCAATATGCACCTACAATAGTAAAGAAACCTAATGAAAGTATGCTAAACTTGCGGACTTCTTGGTCACTAAGATCGGGAAAAAAGCGATGTATAACACGATTAACCATCGAGTTGTTCCTCCATAAACTTAAACTAATTTGGGGATTATTACACCTAATTATAGCATATGCAGAGAAAATCGTCTATAAATCCAGAAGAAAACCTCTAGATAGTAGTTTGAGAACGTGCTATTGGCTTATTTTTTTTTAGGCGGGTTGGCTATTAGATATGCTGCATATGCCTCGCGTTGGTGCCGTCGTGTATACTCTTTAACAAAGCCATGCCTATCATCAACAAGGCGATGCCATAAGTTTCTAGTATTAAATAGAGTGTTTATAAAGGTTCGATCAGCATTTTGTTGTTCATTTAGTTGGCGAGCTTCTTGTAGTATTAAGATAGAAGCTGTAAGAAGAACTCCTGATGTGATAACTAGGGCGTGTGGGATGTACTTTTTCCACTGACGGGGAGGTGGATCGGGTTCAAAATCTTTAGAAGAGATGGTCAGGCTTATTAATAATAAAAAAACATATAATTTTTTCATAATTGGCCTGCTAAAAAAAGAGGGCCACGGAAACTCCATGGCCCTTAATGCGTTTAAGCACAAAATTCTCTAGTACATTCACGTCGAGTAGATGCGTGTAAGTTACGACTGTTCATTTGCTCAGACCATTCTGGATGTTTTTTCAATGTTACCATTGCTTCTACAAGAGCTTTTCTAATGACTTTTATTTCTGATAAAAGAATAAAACACTCATCAGCAACGTCTTTGTTGTTACTTGCTGCTACTAACAATTCTTCAGCATGTACAAGTGAGTTGTCATATGCATCAAGTTGTGCAAATGCTGTAATAAGTGGGAAGTGACTATAGAAGAAGAATTGGTTAATTTCTTTATAAAAAGTGACAGGATCATTAGACTTGTTGCAGATTTCTACAAGGTGGTGGTTTATTTTATTCATTTCACCTTTTGCACGATCAATTCGCCCATCAGGTGTTGTCTTGTATGCACCATGGTAACCAACTAAACCAGCTAATGCTGTTGTTGCCATGTAGCGAATAACTTCTTGAACTTTTTTATCACCAAGTTTACAAAGAACCCATTCATTATCAAAGTAATCACTCTTATAAAACTTGTAACCTTCATAAAGAGCAAAACCGGCTAATGCTGCAGCAGCAACACCAACAGTAGTTTTTACTTTAGTTTCTTGAGACAATCTTCTTTTTTGTTCTTCAGCCTGTTGTAGCGTTGGAAGTAAGAGGAGAAAGAGAAGTATTTTCTTCATAATATGTATCCTTTTTTTTTGATATGAAACATCATTTACAGAGTGTAGGCTCATTGCTAAATAAATGCAATAAAAAATCCCCATGCGTTAACATGGGGATTTACTTATATCTATGTAAGGTGCTTCTTAAGCGGCTATTTCACAACTTTCGTCGCAACAGTCGTAGTCATAGTTTTCTTCAATAGTCATATCAGCTTTTGCCATTTCACTACCAAGTTCATTAACAACATTCATTATTTGAGGTTGTAGGAATTCTGAAATTTGAAGCATCATTGGACCTTGAATATTGATAAGCTTTTGTCCAAATTCACTTTGATATAGATCTACAAGCATTTGAATTTCTTCAGCTGTAAAGTAGTTCAAGTAAATATCAGTGAGAGCTGGTACATTTTGCTTCATAAGAGCAAATACTTTATCAAAAATTCTTCCCATAACTTTTTCAACTTCTGCTTGCTCTTCTTGTGCAAGGTTAGGTTGAGAAGCAAACATACGTGTTATATCGTTTGCAAGAGACTTTGTAAGCGTTTCATTCAAAATCCATTCAACATTTTCTTCTACAGTTACTGACTGTGCATCAAAGCAAAGTGCTGAAAGGGATAAGAGTGAAGCTAACATTAATTTTTTCATGAGATCCTTAAAAAAGTAAGAGAAATTAGTTGTTACGGTTACTGTTATCAATATAGATATTATCTTTTGGTCGTAATGCATTCATCCAAGTTGCAAAAGCAAGATCACTTTGTGCTCGAGCTTGTCTTTCTTGTGCGCGAGCGGCTCGTTCTTGTGCCAATCGAGCTTGTTCGACTTCATAAGCTTTAGATTCTTCAAGCCATTCAGGAAGTGCTTTTAATGTAATGCAACCAGCAAGAACCATTTCTTGCATGCTAGCTAGTCTATTTAGAAGATAGTCAGATGCTTGAGCAAATGTTTCTTTTTCACGAGTAGACAACAAGAGAGATCTTGCTTCAGCTAAATTAGCCTTAAGTCTTTTTAGGTTTTCAAATGCTGTTGTAAGAGGGTACTTGCTATATGCATAGAATACATGAACATTTTCTACAAAGTACTGAGCATCATAAAGATAGCAATTGTCACCATTTTCAGAGCGATAGAAACAAGCATTTAAGAGGTCACTCTGGAGTAACTTTTTAGCTCGTTTGTATTTTGAATCTGGAGTAAAGTAGTAACCAATTTTTTTACCGAGGTAGCCACCAGTAAGGGCGAATGTAGTATATAAAACAGCATTGAATATTGGAGCATCTTCAAGTGAAAATACTGAATACTTTTCTCGTGAATAATATGATTGATTATCACGCCAATAGGCATATTTTATTGCTTCTCTCATTCCTAAACCAGTTGCAGCACCAGTTACAGCACCAAGAGTAGACTTGATTTTAGCTTCCCAAGTTTTTGATAGACAAGGGCTAGCAGTTGTTAAAATTAAAATCGAAAGTAATAGTTTTTTCATGAAATGATCCTTTACTGCAGGTTTATAATGTTATTCTAAGTATACAAACAGGTCTTAAAATCGCAACAGGGTCAGCTTTTTTGCAGTGCTGTCTTAATTTCATCCCTGTAAAAGATGAGTAATCCAATGAAAGTTACTGCTGCTGAGATGAAGAAGCTGATGTATAAAGGTTCTCCAATAATGAGCCAGCCATACAGGTATACGAAGAATGGGAGGCTGAATCCAGCCAAGGATACAAACGTAGAACTGTAGTGCTTGAGCAGGCGAGCATAGAGGTTGTAGCCGATAACATTACCAATACAGATGGTATAGGTTAAGAGTATAAGAACCCATGGAGTAATTTGTAGCGTTGCTCGATCACCTTCTCCCACAATGAAAGCGGTAGAAAGTGCCAAGATACCACCAATAAGCATTGTTACAGCGGTTATCTCCATAGGGACAAACTTCTTTGTTCTAAGGAGCTTTTGGACATAGATCCAGCCAAATCTACTTAAGGCTACAGAAGCAAATGCTGCAAGCTCTGCTAAAGATAGGAATCCAAGGACTTCAATGTTTTGTACTTGGCCTGAGTGGTAATACACCAGAATAACACTTCCAATAAACCCCAGAAGGATACCAATGAGCTTATTTTTTGTGAGCTTTTCACCGAAAATGAAGTAAACATATATAGCAGTAATAAATGGATCTAAGCTTCCAATCAAGGCAACCTTTGATGATAGGGTATGCTTCAATGCGTATGCTTTACACAAGGCGGGAAAGAAGGTCGTAAACAGGGTGGCGATAGTAAGCCAGCCATAATAGCCTTTAATCTTTTCAAAAAAGCTTTTTGCACGAGTTTTGAGTAATACGTACGCTAAAAGTATAAGACCAGCAGGGATCATGCGGACACCAACAAAGAAAATAGCTGGTAAGTCTCGTAAAATCATCTTATTTGCTGTGATTCCACTCGCCAAGATGGCAAAGGGAGCAATTAGTGAAAACATAGTGAAGTACCCTAAAATTGATAAAAATGACCTATATATTCTAGTATACCAGCTATCGTATCTATGCCAAACCGCAAACGGCCAAAAAAACAAAGGTTGGAATTTACAAAGAGAAATATTTGCGATATTCTATAGAAAGGGGTGTAGTAAGCCAATTCTAGTCATAAAACCAATCTTTAGGAACACAAAATTATATGGATAAGAGAAAACGCTTAGATTTAAGAAACATAGCTATTATTGCACACGTTGATCACGGTAAAACTACTTTGGTTGATGAACTGCTTAAGCAGTCTGGTACGATCAAAGAGATTGATGATCGAATTATGGACTCGAATGAGATTGAAAAAGAACGTGGTATTACGATTCTAGCTAAGAACACTGGTATTAAGTATAAAGATAAGTTTATTAATATCGTTGATACACCGGGTCACGCCGACTTTGGTGGTGAGGTAGAACGGACTTTACAGATGGTTGAGGGCTTTATTTTGCTCGTTGATGCTGCTGAAGGTGTACTGCCTGGAACACGATTTGTACTTCAAAAGGCTTTAAGCCTCAATCTTAAACCGATCGTGGTTATCAATAAGATTGATAGAAAAGATGCTCAAATTGATGTAACTGAAGCTCAAATTCATGATTTGTTTTTAGATTTAGCGACTCATGAAGATCAGCTTGATTTCCCAGTTCTTTACGGTTCTTCCAAGAATGGGTTTGTATCAACAGATTCAACAAAGCGTTCAGGTGATATGACTCCGCTTTTTGAAGCGATTTTAAGTCATATTAATCCACCAGAAGAAAAAACAAGCGAAGGACTTCAGTTCCTAACTACAAGTCTTGATTCTTCTGATTACTTGGGTCTTATTGCTATTGGTCGTATGTTCAGTGGTGAAATATCAGTAGGTCAGCAATTTATCTGCTGTCTTGATAACACTGTGAGTAAGCCATCTAAGATTACAAAAATTTATAAATTTGAAGGTCTCAACCGTATTGAGGTTGATAAGGCAGAGTTTGGTGACATTATTGCTGTTACTGGTTTTAACGAACCTGTTAAGATTAACACAACATTGTGCGATCTTGATAAGCCGTTGCCATTGGATTACGTTGCAATTGATGAGCCAACACTTGTTATGTACTTATCTGTCAACAACTCTCCGTTTAACGGACGAGAAGGTAAGCTTCTAACGTCTCGTCAAATTAAAGAGCGATTAGAAAAAGAATTAGAAACCAACGTAGCACTTAGAGTAGAAGCGACAGATTCTCCGGAATCATTCAAGCTTTCTGGTCGTGGTCAGTTACACCTTGGAATCTTGGTTGAAAACATGCGTCGTGAAGGTTTTGAATTACAACTTTCAGCTCCAGAGGTAATCTTTAAGACTATTGATGGTACTAAGCATGAGCCTATTGAAAATCTTATCTTGGATGTTCAAGAAGAGCACCAAGGGATTATCATGGAAAACCTTGGAAACAGAAAAGCCGAGCTTACTAATTTGGCACCAAGTGGTGAAGGAAGAGTAAAGATTGAATTTGCGATTCCATCACGTGCGCTTATTGGATTTAGAAACCAATTCCTAACGGATACTCGTGGTACTGGCTTGCTTAACGTAAGTTTCAGAGGTTACGAACCATACAAGGGCGATATTCCAACTCGAAACAAGGGTGCTATCGTTACTATGGAACCAGGTAAGATTACAACTTATGCACTTGATAACCTTCGGTCTAGAGGCGAGTTCTTTGTGAAGCCAGGTGACGAAGTGTATGAAGGTATGGTTATTGGTGAAAACAGCCGAGAAGTCGATCTTGAAGTGAATCCATGTAAGACTAAAAAGCTTACTAATATGCGTTCTTCAGGTGCTGATGATGCTGCACAAGTTGGTGCTGTACGTGTCATGAACTTGGAAAAGTGTATGGAATGGATTCGTCCGGATGAGCTTATTGAAGTGACTCCTGAAAACATTCGCCTTCGTAAGAGAATACTAAAAGCATCTATGCGAAAACGTGCTTAATCACGAAGCATAAAAAAGCAAAAAAAAGACCCGCGATAAACGCGGGTCTTTTTTTTTATATCTAAAACTTATTCTTCTTCAAACTCATCTGGAGCAGCGTCCTGCAGATCTTCGATGATTTCTTTAAGAGGAGGAACGATCATTTCCATATGATCTTCATCGGACATGCTGTCGTCAAGGAATATTCTGTGCTTAGTTCCTAGCTCACTTGAATTCCATTCAACGAGCTTTTCAAGTTCTTCTACTGAAAACTCTTCAAGGTAGTATTCAGTTACTGTAGCTAGATTTTGCTTAAGATTGGCAAGTGCTTTGTCTTTAGTAGCTTCTAAAAAAGCATCATCTTTGAGTTCAACCATTTCTGCCATGTGTTTTACATGCTCAACGATTGGATCGCCAATGAGTTTGAATACTAATTGTTCTGCTTGTGTATTAGCCATGAACTTCCTATTTATGTTTTACAACAAGCTCTTTGAGCTTATCTGGGTTGTATCCAATAACTTCATCAACAAGCTTGCTGTCTTTAAAGATCTTAACAGCAGGGATGCTTGTAACTTTGTATTTCTGAGCAAGTTCTTGAGCAACCTCAAGGTTTACAGAAACGAACTTAATATTACTGTTATCTTTAACAAGATCGTTATAAGGTCCGTTAAGCATTCTGCATGGTGGGCATGAATCAGAGTAGAACTTAACAACAACAACGTTATTCTCTTCAGTAAGAACATCTAATTCAGCTTGAGAGCTAATAGCTTCAATGTCCTTAGAGGCTTCTACCATTTGAGGTATAGCAGCTTGGCCACCTTGTAATGATTGCATTGCCTCTTGGAAAATAGGCGTAAAAAGCTTCATGTAGTCGGCATTTTGAGAAAGGCTAACATTGAACTTATTATATTTTGAACCAAGTTCTCCATTGAAGAAGTTAACAAGTTGTTGAAGTTCTTTTGTTGAGAATTCAGCAGTGTAAACTTCAGTAATATCTTTTATTTTTTCTTGAATGCTTTCTTTAACTTTAGAAATCGTAGCTTCTGTAGTTTTAGTACTAGCTTTTAGGTTGCCTGCCATTGCCTCAATATTTCCAACCATAGAATGCTCTACAAGCTGATATACAAGCTTTTCTGCCTGAGAGTCACGATCCTTTGCAGCAATAGAGATTGATGTCACTGAGGCAAGGAGTGCCGCCAATGCGATCTTGGAGGTAAGGGTAGTTGCAAATGTAAACTTTTTCATAAGTTCCTTTCGTATTTAATTAAATAGAACTGTATATAAAGCCTACGGTTTAGGCCTTAAAAGTCAAATGGGTACCTAGTTTTTAACTGTTTTACAGGTGTAGGTGGTTATTATGAATGCTGCTGTTGCAAGGCCAAGGATGTAGAAGTCTGCAAGAAATATTGGATAGATCCAGAAGAGAGTCTGGCAGAGGGCGCCGGTTATGACGCTAGCCCAAGCAGCTTGTCTACAAACATCCTTTTTAAAGTAGCAGATCACCAGTGGTACAAAGAGAGTGCTAATGGAGATGCTGTAGCTGCTGATGAGGATATCGATGATACCAGCGTTGATGAAGTAGGAAACAGTCAGCATGATGATACCTACAAAGAGGGTGATCCACTGTGATCGCTGTATGGATTCTTTATTTCCAAGGAAGCTGAACTTGAAGTCTTGAGCAACGTTGGAGCTGATAGCGCATAATAAGGAATCAGCTGTTGATGTAATAGCTGCAATTAGACCGCATATCAATAGTGCGAAAACAAAGCTATTAGCATAATATTGTAAGCTTGGAATAAGCGGGTTGCTGCCTGCAGGGACTACTAAATCAAGTAATTTGGTCTGCATGCCAAAGTATATTGGTATGATTGCAAAGGTGATCATAAAAACACTAGAGACGATTGCTGAGCTTGCTGCGATTGCTTTGGTTCGAGCAGAGAAGAACCGTTGAGCCAAGTCTTGTTCGATAAGACTGAACAGTGCCGGGGCAATCAGCGTTGGTAAGAAGGTTGTTAGTTCATAATACGAAATATTGAATTGTTTTTGCGATGCTGCAAAATTGGATGCTGTGAAAAAGCTTGCAGGTTCCTGCCAAAGGGCATATGCAAAGATCGCAGTGAAAACCACGATAATGTAAAAGAGTTGGAATACGTCGGTGATGACTACCGCTTTAAGACCACCAATGATGGTATAGGCAATAATGAACACCCAGAACAATAGGAATACAATCTCAGTTCCAAAGGTCTGAGCTTGAAAGATTCCAACGATAAATTCTCGAGAAGCGACAATCTGACCAATCAAGATACCACATAGTGTGATGATAGACAGGACTGAAGCGATCTTTCTTAATGTGATGCTGTTGTATTTGGTTTCAAATAACTGTGCCGTTGTGGCTACGCCAAGCGCCTGCATTCGGGAAGCAAATCCCATACTCAGGAGGATGAAGCCAAGGCTGATCCCAAGAGCGTATACGATACCATAGTATCCAACCTCATAAGACTTTTGGGCGATACCGAGTAGGGTTCCACTACCAAGTTGAGTAGCAACTAAGGTAGCTACAAGGGAAAGTAGACCAAGATCCTTACCAGCAAGGAAGTAATCCTTGAGCGTGCTAATGCGCTTAGAGGCAATATAGCCAAGGTATAAATAAATAACGGTTAAAACTGCAAAAATTGAAATAAAATAAAAATTCATCATAGCTCCGATAACTTAAAACTTAAATATATAGTAAAAAGACCTTTTGTGGCTGGTCAAGAAAGCCATTAATTGGAGTGATGATGAAGATGAGAGAGCGTAGAAATGAATAGTGACAGCGTATTGCTGGATAAGTTATTAAAATTATTCATAGGGCATTCCTCTCATATAATTGATATATACCTTAAGATTACCAATTCTATGTCAGCTGGTCAATTAAAAGGCAGCACCATTTCGATGGTATAAGATGCGACAATTTTGAATAAACTCCTTATTCGAGGTAGACTATTAGGGAAAAATATTGAAAGTTTTGTTTTCAGATTAGGAATTTTGTGAATAGATTTTACGTTACTACGCCAATTTATTATGTAACAGCCAAACCACACTTGGGTACGCTTTACACGACAGTGCTCGCCGATGTACTTAGCCGCTGGGAGAAATTACAGGGCAAGGGCACCTTCTTTTTAACTGGAACGGATGAGCATGGCCAGAAGATTGCTAGCGCTGCGCAGAAGGCAGGTAAGACGCCAAAAGAGTTCACCGATAGTTTCATTGGAGCGTATAAAGAAACGTGGAAGCAATTTGATATCGATTACTCCAAGTTTATTCGTACAACTGATGAGTATCATGTTAAAGCTGTACAGCAATGGCTTCAACAGTTGATTGATAAAGGTGATGTGTATAAGTCTAGCTATAATGGTTGGTACTGTACGCCATGTGAAACATTCCTGTCTGATAAGGAGGCTGAAGGCGCTCCTGAGGATAAAGAAGCGCAAGGACCAGCATGTCCAAGCTGTAGTCGCGGAACTCAGTACATTGAAGAAGAATGTTACTTCTTTAAGCTTTCAGCGTATCAAGACAAGCTTTTAGATTTTTATAAAAATAATCCCGATTTCATTTTACCTAAAGAACGTATCAATGAGGTTGTTAGCTTTGTTGAGTCAGGACTTAAAGATCTTTGTATCTCTCGTACAACGGTCAAGTGGGGAATTCCATTTCCAGGAGATGAAAAACATGTTGCGTATGTTTGGGCAGACGCTCTTAATAATTACATTACTGCAATTGGTTATCTTCAGGATGATAAGAAGGCTGAGTTTGCAAAGTGGTGGCCGGCTAATCTTCATGTCATGGGTAAAGACATTGTTCGTTTCCATGCGGTCTACTGGCCAGCGTTCTTGATGGCTTCTGATTTACCAATGCCACAGCATTTGCTGGTGCACGGTTGGATCAAGGTTGGTGATCAAAAGATGTCCAAGTCATTGGGTAACGTTATGGATCCTGAATTTCTGTATAAGGAGTATGGTCCAGATGCTGTCCGTTACTTCCTAACTACACAGATGGCTGTGACACAGGATTCTCCATTTAGCTTAAAGGATCTTGAGCAGCGTATTACCTCTGATCTTGCAAATGAGATTGGAAACCTTCTTAATCGTATGACTACTCTTGCACAACGAAGTGATGTAAAGACTATAAAGCCTCCAGTTGAATGGTCTAAGGCTGCTTGGGAGTTGCAGGAAGCAGGTAAAACAATGCTTGCTGATGTTGATAAGTACTTACAAGAATACTCTTTACACATGGCCTATGCTGAAGTGAAGCGCTTTGTTGCAAGAACTAATGCGTACTTTCATGCACAAGAACCATGGAAGCTTGCAAAGTCAGATCAAGCGGCATTTTTAGAAGTGCTCGCAGCTACGTGTCATGCTCTCAACATGATCGGAACTATTTATTGGCCGGTTATGCCTAACAAGATGGAAACATTGCTTGATGCAATTGGTTCTAAGCTTGAACTGAAGGGTGACGTTGTTGAGGGCCTTAAAGATTGGAATAAAACATTTGAATTGAAACAAGTACCAGTACTGTTTACTAAAATTGAAAGCAAAAAAGTGTCAGAAGAAAAAGTTGTTGAGAAAAAAGAAGAAGTCGTAGAATCAGGAATCATCGATATTAAAGACTTTATCAAAGTTAAGATGGTTGTTGGAACCATTGAATCAGCTGAAGAGGTTGAAGGTTCTAGTAAGCTTATTAAAATGCAGGTCAACTGTGGTGATAAGGGCATGCGTCAGATCTTTGCTGGTGTTAAAAAGTTTTATATGCCAGAAGATCTTGCAAGTAAGCAGGGACTTTTCATTATTAACCTTAAGCCGCGTAAGATTATGGGCATGGAATCTCAAGGTATGATGCTTGTTGCAAAGGATGATGATGATAAATTGTCTCTCCTCTCTCCACAAGTTCCAATGGCTAATGGGTCTATCTTAACCTAATTGTTCAAGTTATTCATGTATAAAAAAAGCCTCCCATATTATGGGAGGCTTTTTTATTTGTCGATATTTTAATTTAAGCGTTATAGGCATCATTTAAAGGCATTGTCTATACAGGTTAGATTGCTTTTAAATACTACTTTTTCTTGGTAGTTTTTTTAGCAGCGGTCTTTTTAGCTGTAGTTGCCTTTTTAGCGGGAGCTTTCTTAGGTGCGGCTTTTTTACGAGGAGCAGCCTTTTTTGCTGCAGGCTTACGAGTTGTCGTTTTTGCAGCTCTAGCCTTAGGCTTGGCAGCTTCAGCAGCTTCCTTATTACATCCTGGGCAAGTGAGCGCAGCATTACCATCTCGATCAACCTTCTTCAGGTGATATGGAGATTTACACTTTGAACATGCTTTTTCTTCAATATCGCTAAAGACAGCAAACTTACACTTAGGATATGACTTACAGCCCCAGAAAGTTTTTCCTTTCCAAGAACGCTTTCCAATCTTGCCACCACAGTCTGGGCATGGGAACTTAGCAATCTCTTGGTGAATGTACTTACAGTCAGGGTAACCAGAACATGAGATAAATGGACCAAACCGACCAACCATATTACGTAATGGCTTACCACACTCAGGACATTTAATGTCTAAGAGTTGAGGTTTTTCAGCTTTGATAAGCTTAATAGATCCATCTTCTTCACGTTCAAAGTTGCTGGTAAAGTCACAATCTGGATACGTTGGACAGCCAAGGAATTCTCCAGCCTTACCAAATCGTATGACAAGTTTTTCTTTTTTACACTTTGGACAATCAACGTCTGTAGGTTCTAAAGGTTTTTTACCTTTAGCAGTACCCTTGAATGCTACTAAGTCTTCAGAGAAGCTTTTGTAGAAAGTATTAAGGAGCTTATCTCTTTCAAGATCGCCTATTTCTACTTTATCCAATTCTTCTTCCATACGTGCAGTGAATTTTTCATTGATGACGTGAGGAAGGTTTTCTACTAGTAGCTTGGTAACTTGCATACCAAGTTCTGTTGGTGTAAATCTTTTTTTAGGATCCAATGCTGTATAGTTACGTGCTTGGATAGTACTTAAGATGGCACTGTACGTACTTGGACGTCCAATACCTTCTTTTTCTAATTCTTTAACAAGCGATGCTTCACTGAACCGTGGAGGTGGTTGAGTAAAGTGCTGTTTACCATCAGTTTTTTTATTATCGATGGATTTATTAGCTTCAAGTTCTTTAGGGATGACAGTTTTCTTTTCCTTTTCATCCTCTTCAACGTTGTAAACTTTCAAGAAACCGTCAAAGACAAGCGTCGATCCGGTAACTCTGAAAAGATATTTTTGACTTGCAATGGTCACTTGACGCTGTGCATACTGCGCAGGAGTCATCTGACATGCAACAAATCGTTGCCAAATAAGCTTGTAGAGCTTAGCTGCATCAGGTGGTAAGAACCGACTAACTTGATCTGGTGTCAAGTTTGTATCAATTGGCCTTACAGCTTCGTGAGCATCCTGAGCTTTACCCTTTTTCTTAGAGTAAACATTGCTTGTACTAGGTAGATATTCATCACCATAGACTTTTTTAATGAAGCCTCGTGATTGCTTGAGCGCTGTATCAGAGATACGAAGCGAGTCAGTACGCATGTAGGTAATTAGAGCAACAGGTGTACTCTTATCCTGTAGAGGTATACCTTCATAGAGCTTTTGAGCAACAGTCATGGTCTTTTTAACAGAGAACCCAAGACGGTTGTAAGCAGCCTGTTGAAGCGTACTTGTCATAAATGGAGCTAAAGGCCTCTTGAGGCGCTTTTTATCTTGAATGGAATCAACATTGAAGTTGTCCTTCTTAATTTCCCCAATGACCTTATCAGCTTGTTTTTGGCTAGTAATTTTAAATGCTTTTTTGTTGATCTGTGCAAGATCGGCAGCAATTTTGGCTTTGCCTTGCTGGAATTCAGCATGGATTGACCAATATTCTTCAGGTTTAAATTCTCTGATTGCCTCTTCACGATCACATATAAGCTTGAGTGCTACAGATTGCACGCGGCCAGCAGATAGGCCCTTCATAATTTTTTGCCATAGGATTGGCGATACTTCATAACCTACCCAGCGATCCAATACCCGACGTGCTTGCTGTGCAGCAACTTTTTCCATATCAACGTTAGATAAGTGTTCGAGGGATTCTATAATAGCAGGTTTAGTAATCTCATTAAAGGTGATACGGTGTATCTTGGCGTGCTTTGGAGCTACTCGTTTGATTTCTTCTTCAATATGCCAAGCAATTATTTCTCCCTCACGATCAGGATCGGGAGCTAGGTAAATTTCATCACTCACACTGGCTTGTTTGCATATATCAGCAATGACCTTTTCTTTACCTTCGAGAGTTACATATTCAAGATTAATAGTATCGCCTATGCTGATACCAATTGATTTACTTGGAAGGTCTTTGATGTGGCCTACTGTAGACATGATTTTAAAATCCCGTCCCAGAAACTTGGAAATGGTTTTAATCTTGGCAGGAGACTCTACTATTAATAATTTCTTCATAATCCTCTTTTGGTCATGCGGTTCACGCCCACTTACTCTTCCAATTTTTTTTGATCTTAGATTTAATAATAAGGTATTTATTTTCAAAAAGTCAAATAATCCTTAAAATTCATTTCGAAGCCTTTTGTACAGGCAACTTCTTTTTAGCGTGAACTAATACTTGAGTATGTATGTGGAAGATATAGCAAAAACAAGGAGAATGCAAGGGTGAATTGTTGACCATTCCTGTAAATCATTTATAATAATGACTATTAGGAGATTTTTGCAGGGATGGGTAGAGAGTGAAGCGTTTATATAGTATAGGCATTTAAATGTGGGGTTATAAAATGTATACAATGCGACACTTATCTCTTTTTGCACTAATATTGAGTGTAATCATAGCAAGTCCACTTCGGGCGGCGTTTTTCTCTGCAGAAGATCATAATAAGGGTATTTCTGTTCGAGTACAAGAGCTGTCACCTAAGCAGGCACAAAAAAAGTTAAACAATTCTTTTTCTCGTCGGCATCACCAAGAATCTACGATTCCTTTAGAAGTGACGGTTACAAATAATTCTAATAAATCTGTAGATTTTCTACAAAAAGATATTCGATTGCAGTTGAAGTTATTAGAAGAATTTAAGCAAGAACAAAAATCAAAAAGGACATTTGGTCTTATAGGTATGACCTTACTCAGTATTGTAGCGCTTCCAGTACTGTCATTTGTAGCTATGATTGGTGTGGAGCTTCTTGGTGGGGCTTTATTGGCTACGATGATGTTTATTGGTACAAATGGTGTTTCTTTACAGGCAATTGCATTATCATCTCTTTTGGTAATTCCAGTATTATTGTGTATAGCAGGTGTGGTGGGAATAGTGTGGAGTTTGGATGCTTTGTGGAAACAGGCATTGAATAAGGATGGTAAGTTAGGTAATTATGCTGTGAATGATCTTTTATTTATAGAGCCTAAAACCACTCGAATGACAACTGTTTTTGTAAAAAAGAAAAATATGCGTAAGGCATTTGCGGCTTTAGTTCGAGATTCAAAAACCAAAAAAACGATTCCCTTATGGCTAGAAGAACAACAACAATAAGGATAAGCATGAATATTTTACTTCGTCTTACATTTTTAACATTTACCCTAGGGCTTGGTCTGACTGGTTCACTTCAGGCGGCAAAGTCTAAACAGTCCAAGCAGAAACAGTTTTCTCATGAATATATGAAGAATGGTGTTTCTATAAAATATAAAGAAATCACTTCTCAGGAATCTAAAAAAAGACTAGGTCATTCTTTTAATTTGAGAAGAGGGTCTGATAGAATTATTCCTATTGAGGTAAAAATCACTAATCACTCCTCCCGTGGTGTTAACTTTTCTAAAGATGACCTCGATTTAAAATTAGTGTCACTTAATGAAGTGAAAGCATATGTAAAATACCAAGCGCGAATGGAGCGTATTTGGGGAATAGAATGTTCTGTTCTTTTAGCTCCAATTGCGTATTTTGCGGTGGTGATTGCAGCTTTGGCCTGTGCAGTGATTAATCCATGGTGGTTGTTTCCTGGAGTTTTAGTAACTTCGTTAATTGTTACAGCAGCACCGACAGCAGCGGCTTATTGGAGTTATAGAAAAGCACAAGAGAGTGTACATAATAAAATGCTGACACCATATGCTCGATTTGATATCGATTATATTGCACCGAATAAAACGTTAACTCAGGTTGTATACGTTAAACGAAAAGATCTATCAGCACTTCAAGGATAAACATGAACATTTTACTTCGTCTTACATTTTTAACATTTACCCTAGGTCTTGGTCTGACAAGTCAACTTCAGAGTGCAAGATATCGCTATGATTACTTTTCTCATGAGTATAAGAAGAATGGTACTTCTGTGAAAATACGAGAAATTCCAAGTAAAGAAGCTAAAAATAAATTAGGGTGGCCGTTTAAGTATAGAAAAAGCTCGTCGGCAATTATTCCATGCGAAGTGAAAATAACCAATCATTCTTCTCGCGGTATTCATTTTTCTAAAGGTGACCTTAATCTCAAGTTAGTATCGCAAAAAGAGCTGAAAAGATATACAGAAAGCAAAACATGGGGTAATGGTTTACTTCCTTACTCTTGGGCAAGGTTTGTAACATTTCTAGGTGGATTGGAGCTTGGAGCTTTATTAGCATTTCCATTTGCGGTGTTATATTCAACTTATTTATTCGTTCCAATTGTTTTGGGAGTTGCTGTGGCAAATCTAATATATGTGGATTTCCATTTGCGTCGATCAGAAAAATCTTTCCATGGAAAAATGCTATATCCCTATATTCAGTTTGATGAGAATTATATTGCACCGGATGAAATGTTAACTCAGGTTGTATACGTTAAACGAAAAGACCTATCAGCACTTCAAGGATAAACATGAATATTTTACTTCGTCTTACATTTTTAACATTTACTCTAGGTCTTGGTCTGACAAGTCAACTTCAGGCGGCAAAGTCTAAACAGTCCAAGCAAAAACCGTTTTTTCATCGATATAAGAAGAATGGTTTTTCGATAAAACTTCGAGAAATGACTCCTCAAGAATCTAAAAAAAGACTGAGTCATCCTTTTGAGCCGAGAAAAGGGTCTGATAGTATCATTCCTCTTGAGGTAAAAATAACCAATCACTCTTCTCGTGGTGTTAATTTTTCTAAAGATGAGCTTAATTTAAAATTAGTATCTCGTAACAAGGTGATAGCGTCCGTAAGACGTCAGTTGGGACCTATTCGTGAACTTATTATTTGTTTACTGTGTTTATTGATTATTATGTTGATTGCTTTTATTCTTATGTTCATTTTTCCATGGGCTGGAATCACATTTTATATGTTGATGAACATCGTAGCACTTCCTTATTGTCAACCTATTATAAAAAGACAAATGAATATAAGAAAAGTATGCATAAATGTAACATGTCCCTATATTCGCTTTGATTATTTGAATTACATTGCACGAAAAAAAACATTGACTCAGGTTATATACGTTAAACGAAAAGACCTACCATCGCTTCAAGGATAAGCATGAATATTTTACTTCGTCTTACTTTTTTAACACTTACCTTAGGACTTGGTCTGACTGGCTCACTTCAAGCGGCAAGATATAAACAGTCCAAGCAAAAACAGTTTTCTCATGAATATATGAAGAATGGTGTTTCTGTAAAATATACAGAAATCACTTCTCAGGAATCTAAAAAAAGACTAGGTCATTCTTTTAAGCCAAGAAGAGGGTCTGAGAGCATTATTCCTCTTGAGATAAAAATAACAAATCATTCCTCTAGTGGAGTTAAATTTTCTAAAGATGACCTCGATTTAAAATTAGTGTCACTTAATGAAGTAAAAGCATATGCAGAGCATCAGGCCAAAATTGGTGGTATGTGTGGAGTAGGATGTTCAGTTCTTTTGGCGCCATTTGTAGAGGTTGTATTTGTGCTTATAGCTGTTTCAATCTTTGCTATTTTATCATCAGTGGTGACTTCTCTTTCTACAGGACTAGCCATTGGGATTCCTCTAGCCATATTGTCTACGTTAGCTATTACTGCGGCACCAGCGACACTTGGTTGTTGGAATTATAGAAAAACACAAAAAATTGTACGCAATAAAATTCTGACGCCATATGTTCGATTTGATATCGATTACATTGCACCGAATAAAACACTGCCTCAGGTGGTATACGTCCAGCGAAGAGACCTACCATAAACTTGGTTTCTAGTATAATCCGGCAATATCGGCATAAATAAAATTCACTTAAAAGGCCCTGTCAGAGTTATCTTTGGCAGGGCCTGTTTATATATATACCCAAAAGGCCCTACCTGTTGCCAAATAATTTCTATTTGATAATATATTATATAGAAACGTAGATACATTTTTGATTAAATCATGGAGGTTTTAATGTCAAAGTTTAATAAGATTAACTCACTTTTTGCTGTGGTACTGGTTGGGGCTTTAGTGCTTCCGTCATGTACTTTTAGGCCAACATACAATCGTAAGTCTCTTACGGGTCTTAATAGTGGTAGTGCTGACTACACTGAAACAAAAGACGGTGTTACTGTTTTGATTAGAAAGTTAACAGTATCAGACTGTAAAGAAGCTTTTGATGGTAGAAGTTTTAATGATCCTAAAAATTCTATTCTTCCAATGCACATAACGATTAGAAATAGTTCTGATCAAAGCGTTGTTTTGAAGAAGAGAAATATTACGCTTGCGCTTCTTGATAATGAAGAAGTGTCAAAAGCATTGCATTACAATACAGCTGGACGTTCTGTTGCAGCAGCTTTACTACCGGGTGGTATTTTTGCTGGAGCTGTATATGGCTCACTTTCAAAGGGCGGAAATGCTAATGTTGATTTAGATATTGAAAAAAAATCAGCAGAAACTTCTATGGTTGATGCTGGTGATATTGTTAACACTCTCATTTTTGTTGATGAAGATGGTTACAAAAAACACTTTAATATATCATTGCAAACAGTTGGATCTCATAAGAAGGTAATTGATTTTAAAGTTGCTTTATAAGATTAGATCATTTTAAAAAAGCCTCGAAAAACTCGGGGCTTTTTTTTGTTGTAAATTGTTCAATGTTATTTTTTATTTTTTTTGTCGATCGTTTGTTCTTATTTGGGTTATCATAATTTTGTGCTACGCTAAAATTCTCAATAGATAGATTAATAAAGGTACAAAGTAAGATAACGCATGGTGTTCGATATACATTTCGCTCAACTTAATTGGTTATACTTTATAGTCCCAACTTTGCTAGCGGCTTTAATATACCGTTTGTGGTTATATAAACCCGTGACGTATCAATATACATTGGTAGGTCTAATAAAGCAGATGGGCATTCGTGGTTCTGCTATTCCAAGCAGGACATTCTTCGTGCTTCGTTTTGCACTATTACTTGTTCTTTCATTTTTAATGCTCAAACCCCAAGCTGTGGATAAGCGTTCTAAGGTTCCCGTCGACGGTATTGATATTATGTTGGCATTAGATCTTTCTGGAAGTATGCAGGCCCTTGACGATCTTAAAGAGCGTAAAACTCGAGTCTCTATAGCCAAGGAAGAAGCCGTTCGCTTTATTAAAGAACGAGATGATGATTCAATCGGTCTTGTTGTATTTGGGCAGAATGCTTTATCACGAGCACCACTAACATTAGATAAAAAGATTTTGATTGAGATTATTAATGAGTTGGATCTTGGCAATACTGTTGATCCTAATGGCACCGTTGTTACTAAGGCATTAGCAACAGCACTTAATCGACTAAAAGATTCTGCTGCAAAAAGTAAGATCATCATTCTTTTAACTGATGGTGTTCCAAGTCATCATGATATACAGCCGCATACTGCAATTGATATTGCAAAAAAATTGAATGTTAAAATATATACGATCGGTATTGGCGGTAAGCATGGTGGTTATCTTCATAATCCTATGGCTGGTTATCAGCTTGCCTATCCTCCGCTTAATACAGCATTGCTTGAGCAAATAGCATATGAAACGGGAGGTAAGTTCTTCCGTGCAAAGAACCAAAAAGATATGCGTTCTGTTTATGAAGTTATCAATCGCTTGGAAAAGACTAAGCGTGAAGCTAATCTTTATACGCAATATAAAGACACGTTTGTTACGGGTTTATGGATTGCGTTGTTATTAATTACTCTTTATAGCTTGCTTTCAAGCTTCGTTTGGCGGGTGATATAATGTGGGGTAATATTTCTAATCTTTGGATTGTGTTCATTGCAGTTGCGTTATGCTTATTGCGCTTGGTTGTTTATGGTCAACTTGCAGTGCTCATGCGTAAGGCTGGATTTACGTTTAAAGAGAATAAATTCCTTTTACATTATTCGAGCATGCGACGTTTATTGAGGACGTTACTTTTTTGTATTGGAACGTTGGCGTTAGGCCTTGCATTCTTGCATCCGCAATGGGGAAAGAAGGAAGAGGCTGTTCAGCAACAAGGTCGAGATCTTTTTATTCTTCTTGATGTATCTAAGAGTATGTTAGCACAAGATATGGAACCGAGTCGTTTAGAGTTTGCAAAGAAAAAAATTAAGCAGTTGGTTGATCGACTTGCAACTGATCGTGTTGCTCTCGTATTGTTTGCAGGACGTCCAATTGTTCAGTGTCCTTTAACACAAGACATAGAAGCGTTTAAGTTGTTTTTAGATCAAACAAGTTATGAAACTGTTGGTTCTGGAACAACAGCACTTGATGTAGCGTTAAAGAAAGTTATTGAGCAGTTTGAACGAGCTGGAAATAAAAAAAGTAAGCTTGCTGTTATTTTTACTGATGGTGAAGACTTTTCTCATAACCTTGCAGCTGTAAGGCAGGAAGCACAGGACAATGGATTGTTTATTTTTGCTCAGGGATTAGGTACTGCTGATGGTGCACCAATCCCAGTTTATGATCGACAGGGTCAAAAGTCTGGTGTGTTGAAAGATGATGACGGTTCTATTGTTATTTCACGTTTAAATGAATCGTTATTGAAGAACTTGGTAACACAAATTGGTGGCGTTTATATTGCACCAACAGAAAATCAAGATGATGTTGAAAAAATATATGCTAAAGTGCAGCGATTTGAAAAAGAAAAATTTGGTAAGCGTAACATGGCAGCCAAACAAGAACAGTATCCATGGTTTATTGCTGTCAGTTATATATGCTTCCTTTTGGAGTGGATATTATGATGAAAATGTTATTCATTCTAACACTAGTATCATTCAATTGTTGTTCTCTTGATACGCTTGAAACATATCAAGACTATCAAGCACGACGCGCGTTAAGTGGTGGTGATTATGGTCAAGCAAAAGAGATTGTTGATGAGCTTTTGGTAGAGCATCCTGACGATCCAGGTCTTAATTTTAATGCCGGTGTTATCGCGCTTCAAAAGAATGATTCCAAAGGTGCTATTCGTTCATTGGAGCATGCTACAATGAGTGGTGAGTTGCAAGATAAAGCCTATGTAAATATTGGTACTGCGTATGTGAAAGATAATAAATTAGAAGATGCGTTAGAGGCGTATGAACAAGCATTGAAAGTTAATGCGAATAATGCTCAAGCGCAGAATAATGTAGAAAAGATAAAAGAATATTTAAAGCAGCAAAAGCAGAGTGATAATAAGGAAGAGCAGGATAGGAGCAAGGAGAAGCAGGAAGACAGTAAGGGGGACAGCGACAACAAGGAACAGCAACAAGGTCAGCAGGAGAAAGACAAGTCCCAACAGTCTAAAAAGCAAGGGGATAGCAAGCAGAAGAATGACGGGCAACAGCAAAAGTCCGAGCAAGGACAACAAGACGATAAAAATGACTCTCATGATTCTACTCCTCAATCATCACAGGGCGACAAACAAGAACAACAAACATCCGGCGGTGGCGATCCAAAACAGGACTCTGAAGAACATGGCCGCAAGGACGATAGGAAACAAGACGGGGGAAATGACCAACGCGATCCCGCAGACAACAATCTTGAGCAAGAAGGAAGGGGCGTATCGGATACCGATCAAAACAGCCAAGGGGAACAGCAACAACCATCCGTCGATCATAATAGCTCTCAAGAAAATAATAATAATAAACAATCACCACAACCCAATATTACTGAGCAGAAGCAAAAAAAGCCAGAAAATAACTTGAATGAGCATATGAAAGCTGTGCTTGAGCAGTTGGAACAAGAAGATAAGGCTGGAAACAAAATGTTCATGCAAGCACAAGTGCAAGAAAAAATGAAGGGGGCTCGTGGACAAAAGAATTGGTAAGCTCTTACTCGCATGCCTATTGTTTACAACGTCACTATTTGGAGAGATATCATTTAGAGTCGGTCTTTCTAATATGCAAGGTGAGAGCATTAAAAAGATTGGTGCTGGCGTACCATTCATACTAGAAGTTTCTGTTGTAGGAAATGAAAATGTATCTGAAAAGCCAGAAATTAAACAACTTAATAAGCATTGTTATACCGCAGGTTCGGTACAAACATCAGTACAGAATATTAATGGTAGAGTAACCGCTATTAATAGTTATACATATCAAGTTCGTATCGATAATCCTGGTACCTATGAACTGGGACCTATTGTAGTAAATCATCAAGGACGTTTAATACAAAGTAAACCATTCACCGTTAAGGTTGTTAGAGAAAAAGATGCTCCTGCACCACAGGCGACTGAGGAAACATCAGAAGCATTAATTACGATGAGCGTGAATAAAGAAAGTGTTTATTTATATGAACCCGTTACGCTTAAAGTACGTATCTATATTCGTGGTGAAGTGGGACAAGTGCAGCCACAACTTCCAAATACTGAAGGCTTGTCTGTTGGTGACCCAATAGGACCAATAAGCGGTACAACCACTTTGAATGATAAGCAATGGGATTATCATGAAATAAAAATGAAAGTATATCCGGAAAGGATTGGCGACCTTACCATTCCTGCTACCGTATGTAACTATGTAATTGCACAACCTGCGCGTAATCAAATGGAATCAATGTTGCAAATGTTTGGTGCGTTCAATGCGGAAAGTAAACGCATGGTATCAAATGCAATCAAACTTTCTGTTAAGCCGTTACCACCGCATAAGCCTTTGGTTAAGCATGTAGGAACGGTGTCAGCTTTTACAGCATCAGTTAATCAAAGAGAAGCACAGCAGGGTGATGCTATCGTATTGAAGTTGAGCTTAACTGGTAACGTTGATATGAAGAAGGTTGATTTGAAATTGTCTAAATTTCCAAAAGAGTTGAAACAATATCATTCAAATACTTCTGTTAAGAACGGAAAGCAAAATCAAACAAAAACATTTGAATATATTGTACAAGGAACTAAGACTGGCCCTATAACTATTCCAACACAAGCGTTTACATTCTTTAATACAAAAGCAGAACAATACCAAACTATTAGAACTAAGCCAATCAAGCTTAATATTCTACCATCACAATACGGGTCTGCAGTAGAAGATAATGATGGAGAGTTGTTGGTAGAAAAGGCTCAAAGTTTATGTCCAAATATTAATTCAATAAGGACCTATACAATAACATTTTGGTATATTTTAGGTTTGATTTTTATGACATGGTTAACCGCTATGTATTTATTGTACTGTTATGCTCAGGGTTATTATGTTCGTAATTATTTATCCATACGGAAAAAGTTTGCATTCTATAACGCGCAAAAAAAATTAAAGCATCTTGAAAGAACGCAAAACTTACTTTCGCTATACCCACTATTTATTGAGTTGGTAGCGGCATTGTTGCAGGAGTCTTCAAGTAGTATAAATGCTGCAACGATGAAAAAATTACTTATGGTTTTGCAGTTGGATGAAAAACAGTTGCAAGAATGGGATGTGTTTTATGCTGGAATTGAGCAAGCAGCGTTTAGTGATGATCGTGAACAGTTTAAAAAGAAAGTTGTTATAAAGAAGCTGTTACAACAAGCTGACCATTGGATTAAATTGATTCAAAAACAAAGCAAAAAGGAAAAGTTATGAAGAAATATCTTTATTTATTTCTTTTTTGTTTGATTAGCCTTAATGCATCGGATACGCCAAAAACTCCATGTGATTGGTATAATACAGGGCATGCTGCATATAAGGATGAAAAATTAAATAATGCATATACAGCGTGGCTTGTTGCGTATCATCAGGCATGTCGTGATGGAAACTTGGTAGTGTTTAAGGCTGCACAAAAGGGGTTGGCACAATTGGCAGAGGAGCTTGATCAGCTTCCTGAGATTGAATCACGATTGTGGCTAATGGATAATTGTCAGAGGTTTGCGGGAATTGTTCCATTTTGGTTTTGGTGTCTAATGAGCTTGTTAATATTTAGTTTTTTGTGTGGAGTTCTTGTATTGTGGGGCACTAAGCGATCTGGGTTGTTGTTTGTATTCGGCGTTGCTTGGCTGCTTTTGCAGATTCCTATCATTGGATTGTATAAATATAATACAATCAAAAGAGGCATAATTATTGATTCTGGTGTAGAATTATTATCAGGGCCTGACAAAACGTATAGTGCTCGTTGTCATGTAGGGTGTGGTGATCAAGGGGTTATTACACAGGAACGAGATGGATGGTACCTAATCCATACTAAGAGTGGTAAGGGATGGGGCAATAAAAAATTTCTGGTGCAAATTGGATGTTTACAATAAAAAATATCAAACTCAACAGTGTTAAGCTTCTATGGCTGGGTTTAGTTTGTATACTAGGCGTGAGCTGTTTTATTTTTTGGCGAGACTATCGTACTCTTAAAGAGTCTACGGAGGAACTGTATGCTCTTCAGGAGGAATATAGAAGTTACTTAACTACGCTTAAGCAGATTATAGATGAGCTAGCGCCAAATACAGAGCAAGAAGAATCTACTGAGAATGACTCAGCGGATGAAAAAAAAAAATCACTAAATAGTTCGAGTGAGTTTGAGATTGTCGATCGACGTCCTACTTATCTAAAGCAATCATTACTTAATTATATTCAAGAAAAAGATCTCAACATAGACATGAATGAGATCGATCGTATTTATAAGTCATATACTGATCACACCGCTGAGCACCTTTCGTCATTACATAAACGTAAGCTTCGTTCATCTGGTCGTCGTCGACCGGTTCGGAAGCCGATAATGAGACGTCGTCCTTATGCACGTGATATTGTTTTCTCGTGGCCGCTTGATAGAGAGCGTTTTTGGATTAGTTCTTTTTTTGGGCGTAGAAAGCGTAGTGATGGCAGTTGGGGCTTTCATCGTGGCATTGATCTTGCTGCTTTACGTGGAACACCAATTAAGGCTGTTGCATCGGGAAAGGTGATAGAGGCAGGGTTTGTAAAAGGGTATGGTAATACGATTCTTATTATGCATAATGATAAATATAAAACTCGATATGCTCACTTACAAAAGTTAAGGGTTAAGCCGGGACAGATTGTTCGTAGAGGGCAGTTTATAGGAACTGTGGGAGCTACTGGATATGTGCGTAAGTCTGGTCGTGATGCATCACATTTGCATTTTGAAGTTCATCGATTAGGAAAGCAGATTAACCCGCTTTACTATTTGGCTTAGCAACTATTAATTTCTCATTTTTTGTAATAAACTATCTGTAACTGTTTTTATTGATCAGAAAAGGATTTTGCGATTATGACTTCACACATTCGAAAATTTCGCGCTTGGTTAAAGCGCCCGAATAAGTCAACCTTGGCATCTTGGATTGAGAGCGCTATTATAATTTTACCATTAGTGTTCATTGTTAGAACATGGTTTTATGGTTTATATCAGGTTCCAACAGGGTCTATGGAAACTACAATGTTAGTTGGTGAGGGTTTCTTTGCGGATAAACTTTCCGTATGGTTTAAGAATCCAAAACATGGTGACATCATTACATTTAATGATCCAAATTTTGCTTATTCTGATAACACACTTAAGAATGTTTTTCAGCGGTACATGTGGGGTCCTACTAATTATACTAAGCGTGTAATTGGTGTACCGGGTGATACAATAAAAATGACACTTGAAGAAGGTCAGCCTGTCGTATATCGTAATGGTGAAAAGCTTAATGAGACTTATCTTAATAAGTATCCATTAATTGCTGTTTATGATCCAGATGCATCTCGTTCTCCATTGACTTGGAAATCATATGATCCGAGCTATTCTTATAAGAATCAGCCGTTTTATAGGGTTAACGCACGAGAAGTTAAGTATGGTAAAATGTGTGCAAAACGGTTTGGAGAAGAAGATCTTAAACCGCCAGCAGCGCCATACTCTGAAGGTGGTCGTATTTTAGATACACAGGAAGTTAAGCTTGGACCTGATGAGTATTGGGCAATGGGCGATAATCGCCGTGGTAGCCATGATTCTCGTAGTTGGGGCCCATTAAAAGAGAAATATATACATGGTAAGATTTTGCTAAGGCTTTGGTCTTTTGATACGAATCAATCTTGGATACTTTTTGACTTGTTGCGTCATCCGTTTGACTTCTGGCGCAGGGTTCGTTGGTCTCGATTCTTGCAAACAGTGTCATAATTGATTGCACTAGCGCATTCTTTTAGGTATTATTAGTGAAAATTGTGTTATACTATATAAGGAGTTGTGATGGAATTTTTGAGTAGAATTTTGAAATTATCGTTTATTTGTGTGAGTCTTTTCATATTGCCTGCGTGCAATTGTGAAAAAGCAGATGTGTCTCAGGAGTCAGTTTCTGAGTCACAGGCAAAAAAAAAACTAGTTGTTGTAAATGTTGCTGATCTAGATACTTATAACGAGTGTCATATTAAGGGTTCAGCACAGCTAGATTTTGGTAATGTGGAAGGTGCTTTTGCGGATGTTCCTCGCGATACTCCGATCGTGACATACTGTGCAAACTATCAGTGTACAGCAAGTGGTGCTGTGGCGCAGATGTTGAAAGATATGGGCTTTACGAATGTAAAAGCTTTTGAAGCAGGTATAGCGGAATGGTATCAAAAAGGTTATCCTGTAGAAGGTACTTGTACACATAAAGATAAAAGTGCTGTAAGTTCTTACTTAACAGCAGAGAATAAAAAACATGACGATGCAGAAGATGATGGTATTGTAATCATCTCCATCGATCAATTGAAAAGTGATATGACAAACGCTGGGTTACTAGCGTAAGTTGATTGGCGGCATAGCCAAGTGGTAAGGCATGGGTCTGCAAAACCTTGATCCCCGGTTCGAATCCGGGTGCCGCCTCCAATTATCTATTGTTATATCATTTTTGAAATGTGCCGGGGTGGCGGAATTTGGTAGACGCAAAGGACTTAAAATCCTTCGGGCTTTTTGCCTGTGCCGGTTCGAGTCCGGCCCTCGGCACCATCTTTTTAAAAAAAACATTTATTTTAAAAGGCTTGACAAAACTCCCAGTCATAATATGGTACATGTAAGTACTAGCACGGGTCTGCCTTATTAGAATTTGGTTGCATAAGGTTAGAGGAAGTGTATATGAATAAAGCGAAGTTAGTAGAGCAAATGGCAAAGATTACTAAGCTTCCAAAATCACAGTGTAAAGACTGTTTGGAAGCAATGATCTCAGCTGTTGGCGGTGCTTTAAAAGGTAGCAAGACAGTAGTCTTAACAGGGTTTGGAACCTTTTCTGTTATGAAAAGAAAAGCGCGAACTGGAGTAAATCCTGCGACAGGCAAAAAAATGCAAATTCCTGGGAAGAAAGTTCCTAAGTTTAAGGCAGGAAAAGCGTTAAAGGATCTTGTTAAGTAACCTTGAGGCTTCATTCAAAATTAAGGGGATGCGAAATGCATCCCCTTTTTTATTGTATTTTTCCTGTCCGCCTTTAGATTGGTTAATAATTTCTTGTTATTACAGGGTGGCTAGCATAGACTGATATACTACGGTATGCAAAAAATTATGATTGTTACAAAGGAGTTAATCATGGATAAGTCTACAGCTGCAGCAACAGCAACTGAAAAAGTAACTACATGGGCTGATAAGTTTAAGTCATATGCTAATCTTGATGGGCTTTCTCAGCGTTTCAATATTTCATCACAACAATTTATTGAAGTGGTAACTTATTTGGGAATAGCCTTTTTTGTAGGATTTATTTTTAAAAAATATTCTCGATCAATTATTATTGGAGCTTTTGCTATTGTTATAGCACTGGTATGTCTTGAAGCATTTGAGATTATAACTATTGATTGGGTTCAGCTTCGACAAATAACAGGTGTTCATCCGCAAGATACGGTGAGCGGTTTGGTAAGTATGTGGGTAGAGCTTGCTCGAGCGCACGTAATGCTTGTTGTTAGTATGGTAGTAGGGTTTTTTATTGGTTATAAAGTTGGATAGTAGGAGGTTGTATGGATGGAAATAGTGGTTTTGTAGAAGGTTTGACCAAGATTCTTGTTAAAATGAAAGCTATATCTGAAAAAGATATGGAAAGTTTAATTCATGATTTTAAAGTAAGTCCTAAAGCTAGATTTGATTACTTCTTATTGGAAGAGGGAATTGTTAAGAAAGATGATCTTTTACCTGCATTGGGTGAGTACTATCAGATTCCTTACTTTGACCTTGAAGGTTACTTTTTTAATCGAGACCTGCTTATCTTGTTCCCAAAAGATCTATTAGAGCGTAAAGCATTTATTCCTATTGAGCTTGATGGTAGCATTATGACGGTTGCTGTAAGCGATCCTGAGCTCGAAGGCCTGCGTGAAGATATTGGTGAGTATACTACACATGTTATAGAGTTCCGTGTTGGCTTACGTCGGGATATTATCAGTTCTATTCGTGATTACTATGATAAGAATGCAAGAGAGCTTGAAGAAGAGGAATCTGAGAAAGAAGGTGGTAACGTTCCGAATGACGATGATAGTGTAGATTTCATTTCCTAGATATAAAAAGAGAGTTATATGGCAGGGCAAGATGACGTTTCTGTAGTCAATATTGTTGATCAAGTGATTCATAAAGCGCTTGAATTGAATGCATCAGATATTCACTTGGAGCCTTTGGAGCAGGAGCTTCGTATCCGATTTCGCATAGATGGCATGTTGCAGGATGGTGCAGTTGCCCATAACTCTATAAAAAAACAGATCGTATCTCGTCTTAAGGTCCTTGCGCATATGGATATTACCGAGCATAGGATTCCTCAAGATGGGAAGTTTCTTTTAAAGACTTCTAATGGTGCTGCAATTGATATGCGTATATCTACTTTTCCATCCTTGTATGGAGAAAAGATGGTGATACGTATTTTAGATAAGAATCAAATGAATATTTCTCTTGAAGACTTGGGGCTCTCTTATCATATGCTAGAGCAGCTTAAGCAGCTTATTTCTCGCCCTCAAGGATTCTTTCTTGTTACTGGTCCAACTGGGTCAGGTAAAACAACAACATTGTATGCTGCCCTATCCTTACTTAATTCTTCACAGAAAAATATTATTACGTTAGAAGATCCGGTTGAATATAATATTGAAGGTATTACGCAGGGGCATATTAATCGGGCTACAGGTTTTACATTTGCTCGTGGTATCCGATCTTTACTTCGACAAGATCCAGATATTATCATGATCGGAGAGATTAGAGATCCTGAGAGTGCGCGTATTGCAATTGAAGCTGCGATGACAGGGCATCTTGTGCTGAGTACATTGCATACTAATGATGCACCGAGTGCTATTATTAGATTGATGGATATGGGTATTGAACCATTCTTGATTAACGCATCGGTTACTGGTGTACTTGCTCAGCGTCTAACGCGTAAGGTCTGTGATGAATGTAAGCATCTCGATACATTGTCAGAAGAAGAGAGAAAGTTTTTGAAGAAACAGTTCAATGGCGATAGTGAGCGTGTGACACATGCTTATCGTGGTGACGGATGTGATGCATGCTTGGGTACAGGATTCAGGAAGCGGACAGGGCTGTTTGAGTTGTTGGTTATGAATGATGAGTTGTCATCATTTATTAATCAGCATCCTAAATTGGAAACAATTCGTGTTCAAGCACAAACTGATGGTATGCGATCTTTGGCATACGATGGTCTTGAAAAGGTTGAGAGTGGCGATGTATGCGTTGAAGAGCTGATGCGCGTTTTAGTGTGATGCCTGTTTGCGTTTATACGTTGTTAGGTCGCCCTTAATGGTTACTTGCTGTCCCGGTGTGAGTTTTTTATTACAGAATGGACGAACATCAACCCATCCCTTGAACTTGGGTGGTATAACAACGCTAGCATCCATTGAGTCAACTTTGTTCAACTTAAGAAATTCAATGCCTACTTCGATTTTTTTATACTCTTCATGGTAGTTTTTGATGAATATATTGAGTTGAGTAATATCAAATTGTCCAACAGTACGCTTTATGGATCGAAGATTTTTAACGATTTCTTCCATTGTATTTATGATTCCAGCAATTTCTTCCTTGGCTGCAGGAGAATTCATAAAGTCAGTTCGCATTGGAGTAACTGCTTGTAGTTTTTTGATATTAGATTCAATTTGATTTGCATACTGGCTATATAGATTAATAGCTCGACGATGGCTGGTTCGATCTACCAGTTTTTTCATTTTAGTGAGAATTGCATTGAATTCTTTTAGTATTGGAAAGAGTACATTTTCTGCCCAAGGATGTACTTCATAGGTACATGTTACGGGAATTTTAATTTCACGTAATGGAGTATCGGCTGTGCATAGAGCTGCCGTACTGAGTATATATATGCAAAATATAATTTTTAATTTAGTCATGATTCCTCCATTTGATTGAATCTCTACATAATAATTATATAGAGGGGGGTAGAGCAATAGCAATAATTTGGGGAGAATGGCTTAGGGATGCGATATAAACAAATACTTTATTTTTTTCATGAGTTGTACTAATCTTCTGAGTAAGTTAACTATATGCCTAATGGAGTTATGGATTGGACGTACGTAGAGATTTTCCTTTTTTACAACAAGATAAAGAGCCTATTTATTTAGATAACGCAGCGACCACGCAAAAGCCGGGTCAGGTTATCGATGCTCTTTCAAAATTTTATAGTCATGAGTACTCAACTATCCACCGTGGTATCTATCAAAGTGGAGAGAAGGCAACTGCTTTGTATGAAGAAGCTCGTGGTAAGGTTGCCAATTTTATTGGTGCACAGGCTGACGAGATTGTGTTTACTCAAGGATCCACAGAGGGGATTAATTTTATTGCTTCAACGTGGGGAGAGTCTGAGGTTGGGGCTGGTGACGAGATTGTTCTGACACAAATGGAACATCATGCCAACCTTGTTCCTTGGATGGAGCTTGCCAAGCGTAAGAGTGCAATCATAAAATATATTCCTATCACTTCACAGGGAACTTTGGACTTGGATGCTTTACCAGAGCTATTATCTGAAAAGACAAAATTGGTAAGTGTTACTCATGAATCTAATGTACTGGGAACGTTGAATCCTGTTGCAGAGATTGCTGAGATGGCGCATCAGGTGAGTGCGCTTATGATGGTTGATGCAGCGCAATCGGTGCCACACCTTCCGGTTGACGTTATAGACTTAGGAGCTGATTTCCTAGTTTTTTCAGGGCATAAGATGTTAGCACCGACTGGGATTGGTGCTTTATATATAAAAAAAGAAATTCAAGACAGTGTATCTCCATATCAGTTTGGTGGTGGTATGGTTAAGCGTTTAACTTTTAGTGAAGCATCTTTTGTTGATTCACCTTATAAGTATGAGGCGGGAACACCACCGATTGCTCAGGCAATTGGCTTAGGGGTTGCAATCGATTATTTGAATAAGATAGGATTGGATAAAATTAATAAGTATGAAGCGAATCTGTGTGCTCACCTTATTGATGGATTAGCAAATATTTCTGGAATTACGATGTATGGACCGTTGGATGAATTACGTCAACACGGACATTTGGTTAGTTTCGCGGTAGAGGGAATCCATGCCCATGATGTTGCAGCATTTTTGGATAAGCATGGAATCGCAATACGCGCGGGACACTTCTGTGCACAGCCATTGATGAGCGTTTTAGGGGTAAACTCTTTAAATCGTGTCAGTCTTTATTTATACAATACTTTAGAAGAAATCAATTATCTACTTGACGTTTTGCGTTCTCTTTGTAAGAAATAAAAAGGATTAAAAAAGTCGGGTAAATTGTTCTTGTCAGTAATAAAAATGCTAAACAAGGAAAGGATATTTTTCAGAAAATAAGTTTTCTGGTATGAAATTCTTCAAAAACGTATTGCAAATATGATATAGTCGAATTTGCATAGTAATGAATATGTTAGATTTTGCTCATGAAAACCCAAAAAAAAGAAAAGGAGACCCCCATGAGTTTTTTAAAGAGAGTTGGAGAAGGAATTTCCATCTCAGTAGTATCAATGCTTTTCCCATTTAAGCACCCGGCATTGTTTCTTTATCCTCTAGCTTGTTTTGCAATTGCATTCCCTGCAGCATCAGTCGTTATGAATATTGTTCGTAATAATGCTGGTAGTTTACCACTTGATATCGTCATGTTTATGATGGAAGTGGTTACTTTCGTTGTAGTTTCAATTTTCTTTCTTGGTCTTGTTAGAGGTTCTATTGCTCGTATGGAAGGCAAAACTATTAAGTTTTGGAAAGCCATGGCAGTTGATGGAAGAATGCTTATTTGTTTATTCTTCTATGTACTTATTAAAGCATTCCTTGCTTTTGTAGTACCATCAATCGAAACATACTTTAGCCCAGATTTCTCATTAGATATGATGGATTCAATGGGTGGTGGATTATTAGCAGTGTACGTTGCATGGTGTGCAGCTACTTTCTACTTCCTTCCTGTTCTTGCTTATGAAACAAAGAACTTCTTTGATGCTGTTGGTCATTCTGTAAAGCATTTCCTCAGCTCATTTGTTGAAGTTATTTGTGGTATTGCTACATCATGGGTACTTGTAGGTTTCTTTGTTGGAATCGGTGTTTTCCTTCTTAAGGTCGACAAAATGGATTTCTTCACAAGAATGCAAGAAGCTGTAAGACAGCCACTTGCTATGGTTGCTGCTGAAGGTGTTGCTGCTCTCTTTGTAGTTGCAGTTGCTCTTATCTTAGCAACAGGTGTTATGGTTCTTGTTCCTGCTCTTTACTTCTACATCACACGTAAAAGAAAGAACCCATTCACAAGCCCAGTTCGTAAAAAATAAGCTTTTCTAAGTTTATTTATTTAAAGGGTCACCCTAGCGGGTGGCCCTTTTTGCTTTTAAATAGGCCAATCTATCGAAATTTCTTTATGTGTTCGGTTATAATAATCTCTATAGGGGTTTTTAATGGGGGTTATTTATGAAGAAGTTATTGTTTTTGGCAATGTTTGCTGTTGGAATGGTATCGGATGTTTTTGGTATGGTACCAGTTCAATCTGCTACCAAAAAAGAAAAAGAACAAATAGCACGAACTATCGTTGTAAAGGCACAAGCTTTGCAAGAATTAAAGCAGCTTTCAGGTTTTCAAAAGACTGGGTTGAAGGATCAGCGCACAAATAATTCAAGTTTATTTCAGAGTTTGCATCATATTGACAAATTAGTGCCGCATGTTGACAATATTGTGCTGAATGAAAAGCTTTTTGATCTTAAAATAAAAGCATTACTACGGCATAATGGTATATCTCCTACATCATTAGGGGTATTTAAAACGTTTATTAATAACATTTTACAACAAGATCCTGAAAAACATTCTGAATGGGGCATCCTTACAAGGTTTATCAATGAAATTTTAGCAAGAGAGGAGGAGTACTCTAAAAACTATTATGTTTTTTATCATTCTCATGATTGGCAACTAGCAGTAATATTTGATGTGTATAAGTTACTTAATAAATGGCTAGATACGCATCCTATAGGTGCAGATATTTTATTGAGAAACCGTTCAGTAGGTGAATTTAAAGATATTAACGAGTTTATGACCTACTGGGAAAACCTGTTTGGAGGTTCTTGGGACAATAATCATCCATATGCTTTATATGGAAAGAAAAGAAACTTGGCGGAAACATTGCTTTCGGTGAATCTTTCTTTGTTTGGAAATGCAAGCAATTCTTCTAGTAACTCTTTCCGTTACTTTTTAGACTCTAAAAGTGCAAGAGCGCCAGGGGGTTTATTAAAAGAAATATTTGGTGAGTGGGGATTTAATCCTAAGTATAAAAAAGAAATAATTAAAGCATTTGAGGAATTGCATCATGATAATAAAGGCCAGCTTATTCAAATGTTTATTCCAAAAGATAAGGTTAATGAATTTGTATACTTGGCTATACCGGGCGGAACTCCATATCGGGATAAGGTTACAGATAGCTTTGATTCTAAACTGAAACGACATGTGCTTAGGGACAAAAAAGGTGCTGTTATTGGTAATGATATTGCTTCCATATTAGAGGCCTATCAGAATGGAACCTTACAGTTGGATCCGACTAGCTTAGATCAATTGCAAGCACGTATCGTTATGTTGCCGGACTTTTTCTTAGCGGAATCAGGGGTTAAATATTTTGTATATAATCTTGTTCCACCAGTAGAAGAGAAGCGCTATAAAGAGAAGTTAGAAAAAATAGTACATAACATGATACATGATTGGGTAGTACGTAAGTTGCAAGGAGCAACTGGAGCAGCTGATAAGCCAGGTTTTCAACGCTTGGTTAACTATATTATGCAGGGAGGGAAACCGCGCAAAGCAGAGGTTGTTGTAAAAGATCCTCAGAAAAAGTTACAAGATCTTAACTATAATGGATTGTTTGATAACTTAGCTCATTATAAAACAACGAATGTTAATTTCCACTCTGGAGATCCATTACAGCACTCAGCTTGGACAGCGCAAACGATTGAGCGTTGGTTTGATCAGGATAAATTTTGGACTGAAGGATTAGATAAAGATAAGAATAAGCGGACTTTATCATTGGCTGGATTTATTCATGATATTGGTAAAGGAGGAGATTTAGATTTTACGTATTACGACAAGCCAAACCATCCTTTTGCAGGATATGAATATTTAACAGGAAAGAAAGTTTACAAGAAAAATGAATTGGATCAAACATTTGATGTTCCAGGTTGGTTAAACGCTGTTATTAAAGAGTCTAATGATTTAGGACGTCCTATTACAGAGGATGATAAAAAATTGGTTATTATCCTTGCAGCAGTACATTGGGACTTTGGTGAAGTTGTGCGGGGAACAATGTCGCCACAAAAACATCTTGATATTCTTAAGTCTTATGCACACCAAACTGGTTACAATAGGGGTAAAGTCGATGAGCGACTTGTTAGAGCAGCGATCTTGATAGGTGCCGCCGATATCCGCGCTGCGCGGCCAGTCAATTATCGTAGTACTGAGTTTGCAGATCTAGCTCATATATATATGTCACCGCATGCTAAACTTGGTGCCGACAAGTACAAAGAATTTAATATGGAAACTCAGGGTAAAGTGGCCCGTGATGCCATTCTGAAGCAATTTGCCGAATCACAGAAGCAGGGATGGGGTGATTGGCTTAAGAGTAAGTTGTAGATTTAGTAATTAAGTTAGGGTTTAAGTGGGGGTTGTAGATGAAGAAGTTATTGTTTTTGGTAATGGTTGCTGTTGGAATGGTGTCGGATGTTTGTGGCATCGTACCGGCTCAGCCCGCTACAAAAAAAGAAAAAGAACAGTTAGCGCGAGCTATTATGGCAAAGGCAGGAGCTTTACAAGAGTTAAAGCAACTTTCAGGTTTGCAAAAGCCTACTGTAGAAGAGGGGCGGACTGAGCACTTAGCGTTTTCAATAGAAGCGCTTCCTTTAACAAGTGTTCACCATATTGATAAGATGGTGCCAAATAAAAAGCCCTTTGAAGATAAGATAAAACGTTTACTGAAATATAATCATCACGTTCCTTCAGCATTATTGGAAGAATTTACAAAATTAGTTTATACAATATTACAGCGAGAGGCTGAATATTCTAAAAATTATTTTGTTTTTTATCATGCTCATGATTGGCAATTATCTGTAGTATTCGACGTTTATAAATTGCTTAATAAGTGGTTGGAGGCTCATCCTATAGGAGCAGATATTCTATTGAGAAATCGTACTATGGGCGAGTTTAAAGACATTACAGAATTCATCGATTACTGGGAAAAGTTTTTTGCGGATTATAATTTTCGGGGCAGGAAGGGGATGTGGAATAACAATCATTTGTATCAATTATATGGGAGACAAAGAAATTTAGCGGATATGTTATTGTCTGTTAATATAGCACTTTTTGGAAATATTTCTCGCATAACGGGTGCAGAAAGTTCATTTGATTACTTGTTGAGATCTTGGAGTTTTAAAGCGCCAAGAGATTCGTTAGGTGAAATTTTTAGCGAATGGGGTTTTGACTCTAAATATAAAGATGAAATAATTAAGGTGTTTAATGAGTTGGATTACAAAAACAGAGGGCAGCTAATTCAAATATTCATTCCAAAAAATAAGGTTAATGAATTTGCTTATTTGTCCGGTGGTATGGGAACTCCGTATAGATATAAGATTACAGATAGTTTTGATCCTAAATTAAAACGACATGTGCTTAAGAATAAAGATGGTGCTGTTATTGGTAATGACATTGCTTCCATATTAGAGGCGTATCAGAATGGAACTTTGCCGTTGGATCCGACTCACTTAGATCAATTGCAAGCACGTATCGTTATGTTGCCGGACTTTTTCCTAGCGGAATCAGGAGTTAAATATTTTGTATATAATTTTGTTCCACCAGCAGAAGAAAAGCGTTACAAGGAGAAGTTAGAAAAAATAGTACACAATATGGTATATGATTGGGTAGTGCGTAAGTTAAAAGGGGAAACTGGAGCAGCTAATAAGTCAGGTTTTCAGCGACTGGTTAACTATATTATGGAGGGAGAGCAACCGCGCAAAACGGAGATTGTCTTAAAAGATTCTCAGAAAAAGTTACAAGGTCTTAACTATAATGGATTGCTTGATAACTTAGCTCATTATAAAACAACGAATGTTCAGGATCATTCTGGAGATTTGTTACAGAGTTCAGCTTGGACAGCGCAAGCTGTTGAGCAATGGTTTGATCAGGATGAGTTTTGGACTGATGGATTAGATAAGGATAAAAATAAGCGTGTTTTGTCATTGGCTGGTTTTATTCATAATATTGGCAAAGGTGGAGATTTAGACTTTACGTATGATGATAAGCTAGGTTTTCCCTTTTATGGATATGAATATCTAACAGGAAAGAAAGTTTACAAGAAAAATGAATTGGGTCAGACGATAGATATACCAGGTTGGTTAAACACTGTTATTAAAGAATCTAATGATTTAGGACGTCCTATTACAAAGAACGATAAAAAACTGATTATGATCCTTGCTGCAGTAAGTAGGGATTTTGGTGACGTTGTTTTGGGAATAATGTCACCACAAAAATATCTTGAGATTCTTAAACTTTTTGCACAGCTAACTGGTTATAATAAGGGTAAAGTCGATGGACGACTTGTTAGGGCAGCGATCTTGATAGGTGCTGCCGATATTCGTGCAGCGCGGCCAGTTAATTATCGTAGTACAGAGTTTGCAGATCTAGCTCATATATATATGTCACCGCATGCTAAACTTGGTATCGACAAATATAAATACTTTAATATGGAAACCAATGGTAAAGCGGTACGTGATGATATTCTGAAACAATTTGCCGAATCACAGAAGCAGGGATGGGGTGATTGGCTTAAGAGTAAGTTCTAAGTAAAGATTATTTCGACTATATAGATTGTTTTTGAAAGTGAACTGTTTTTTTTTAAGTAGCTAAGATACCTTTATAAGGGTTGACTCACTGTGTTAATTCAAATAGAAGCTTTATGTTTGATCTGTTATACTATTGAGTATTAATAGTTTTCATTAGTCTATATATAGTAAATTGGTTTTTATGAATTTATACAAAATATTATTACTTAGTTTAGTGCTTCTTTTACATTGGGAACGTGTGGTTGCAGTTGGTCCGCCGGAAAGAGCATTATGCGTAAATGCATTTACTTTACAGAGGATGTCAGAGACGGGAAGAGTATCCTTAGGGGACTGGAGAGAGCGATTTGAAGAGCGCAAGAGAGGGCTAGGGGATCAATTTGGTAGTTGGAATCAGCCTATAGAGCTTGAAGGGCATACGGATAAGGTTCGGATAGTTGCAATCTCTGCAGATGGTAACCGGGTAGTTTCAGGTGGTTCGGATAGATCAGCTCGTGTCTGGGATACAGATACTGGCAGGTCTACAGTGCTTAAAGAGCATACGAGTACGGTTAATTCAGTTGCAATCTCTGCAGATGGTAGACGGGTAGCTTCAGGTTGTTCGTATGGAAAAGTTTGTGTCTGGGATGCAGCTACTGGCAGGTCTACAGTGCTTAAAGAGTATACGAATACGATTAGGTCAGTTGCAATCTCTGCAGATGGTAACCGGGTAGCTTCAGGTGGTTATGATAGAAAAGTTCGTGTCTGGGATGCAGACACTGATGAGTCTACAGTGCTTGAAGGGCATACGGATTGGGTTCAGGCAGTTGCAATCTCTGCAGATGGTAGACGGGTAGCTTCAGGTGGTTCGGATAGAAAAGTTCGTGTCTGGGATGCAGCTACTGGCAAGTCTACAGTGCTTGAAGGGCATACGGATTGGGTTCAGGCAGTTGTAATGAGTGCAGATGGTAGCCGGATAGCTTCAGGTGGTTCGGATGGAAAAGTTTGTGTTTGGGATGCAGCTACTGGTGAGCTTTCAGTGCTTAAAGGGCATGAGAAGTGGGTTTGGGCAGTTGCAATCTCTGCAGATGGTAGCCGGATAGCTTCAGGGGGAAACGATAAAACAGTTCGTATCTGGGATGCAGCTACTGGCAAGTCTACAGTGCTTAAGGGGCATACGGATAGGGTTAATTCAGTTGCAATGAGTGCAGATGGTAGACGGGTAGTTTCAGGGGGAGACGATGAAACTGTTTGTGTCTGGGATACAAGATATATTGGAAGAGATCCATTGTCTTTTCTAGACCTAGGGGAGGCAGAGCGTAAAATGTTTGCCTATAAAAAAGAACAAGAAAAAAGTTAAAAAAATTAGAAATTACCTTATGAATTTATACAAAATATTATTACTTAGTTTAGCTTTGCTTTTACATTGGGAGTGTGTGGTTGCAGTTGGTCCGCCGAAAAGAGCCTTACGCATAAATGCATTTACTTTACAGAGGATGTCAGAGACGGGAAGAGTATCCTTAGGGGACTGGAGAGAGCGATTTGAAGAGCGCAAGAGAGGGCTAGGCGATCAATTTGGTGGTTGGAATCAGCCTACAGAGTTTCAAGGGCATACGGATAGGGTTAATTCAGTTGCAATGAGTGCAGATGGTAAACGGGTAGTTTCAGGTGGTTATGATAGAAAAGTTCGTGTCTGGGATATAGATACGGGTGAACTTTCAGTGTTTCAAGGGCATACGGATAGGGTTAATTCCGTTGCAATGAGTGCCGATGGTAAACGGGTAGTTGCAGGTGGTTATGATAGAAAAGTTCGTGTCTGGGATATAGCTACGGGCAAGTCTACAGTGCTTGAAGGGCATACGGATTTGGTTCGGATAGTTGCAATGAGTGCCGATGGTAAACGGGTAGTTTCAGGTGGTGATGATAGTTCAGCTCGTGTTTGGGATGCAGCTACTGGCAAGTCTACAGTGCTTGAAGGGCATAGGAGTACGGTTAATTCAGTTGCAATGA
>MPMF02228995.1_pt1 | contig 56195 bp, 48 predicted proteins | sample 1617271 | NCBI WGS metagenome assembly MPMF02 (sample SAMN05944812, study PRJNA350692) | marine metagenome | biome: marine; feature: ODZ; material: water; isolation source: 120 m water sample prefiltered with 30 um filter, filtered on to 0.2 um... | place: Pacific Ocean | collected 2012-04-09... | reverse complement strand
TCTGTTTGACCATATGATTGAGCGTCAGGTCGAACGCTGCCAGCGTGTGGCCCGTGTTGTCCATGACGGTTCGCGTCTGTTCATTCAGACCCTGTTGACTGAGCACCTCGCCGGATGGGCCCATAGGCAAGTGGGCACTGAGGAAAACGAGATCCTGGCAACGGATTGCCGCCGGATAAGGTAACGGCAGGGGCCAATCCCACCTTTCGCTGTGGTATGCCTGTCGCTCAAGGCGCTGGCCATCGAGACCACGCATGGCCCACGCGTCGACCCGGGCGAACTCACCGGCTGGCAGGGAGAGGGTCGGTAGCTCGGTTGTGGTTGGCGCGTTATCAGGAAAGAACTTTCCTCTTTCAACGGCCTGATTTTCCCAAGAGCTTCTGGTCCCGTCACCGCGGTACCAGCAGCCCGTCCTGACGATATCGCCGAGGTCTGCATCGAGGTCTAGAAGCACGTTCTCGATCCGGCTCATCATCGCTGCGGTCTGTTCGCATATGTCCGTGGACTGATCAGAAGAATCCGAGTGCCGACGAGTGGGCTGGGCGCTCACCCAGGTGTGGGTACCGCAGCGAATGCCGTGGCAGAAAGGCGCTGGCAGTAGTGTCAGACCTTCGGGGTTGGTCGTCACTCTGTCCGTCGTGGGTTCCTGTGCCATTGCGACGGCTTCGATTTCCACCATCATGCCCGGCAGGGCAAGACAGGGTAGGGGAACTGTGGTTATCGCAGGTCCACGGTCTCGCAGGGTGTCTTTGCTGTGCTCGATGATGCACAGCCCGACGTGTTCGAGGAAGATCTGCTCATCGATGCTTCCGTCGCTGGCGTAGAACGCCACCAGTTTGGTGACGTCTTTGAGGCCGGAGCCCAAGCCATGAAGCACAGTGTCGATGTGACCGACGACCGCAGCGGTTTGTCGCTCAAGGTCATAGGGATGCAGGGGTTCGCATTGGTCTGTCTTGTCCACCTGTCCACCGACGAACATCAGGTCTCCCACCCGAATACCGTGTTTGAACGCAAGGTGCTGATACCAGTCCCAGTGGCCGTCGGGCCAGGAGTACTTCCTTTGCTTCATCTGCGTGAGAGTTTGCTGAACGGTATTAAGATGTTCTGAACAGCAGCTATCCTGTGGGTAAACTACCCTGCCAGTCAATCAGTTCTTCCCCTGGATGTAGTAAGCCGAGACACTGCCCGGAGATCAGGTCATGAAATACCCAGATCGCAGCAATGATTCGTCCCGGCCGGCCGTCCACGAATATCCCTTCTGGAGAGAACGATCACCGCTTCGATCGGTGGTGGATGGGGAGGTGCTTCCGGCCCAGGCAGATACTGTCATCGTCGGTGCCGGTTATTCGGGTCTTTCGGTCGCGCTGCACCTGGCCCGTGCCGGGCGCGATGTGGTTGTGCTCGAGAAAGACCGTCCGGGCGAGCACGCCAGCACATTGAATTTTGGCGCCTGCGGTCGAACGATCCGGCACAAATTTACCAAAGTTGCCAGTGACCATGGCTTGGAAACGGCGATCCGGATTTTCAGTGAGGCCAAGGCCTGGCTGGACTACACCGTCGATTTTATTGACCGCGAACAGATCGACTGTGGTTTTACCAGGGCGGGTAGGGTGTACGGAGCACACACGCCGGAGGCCTTCACGGCCATGGCCGAAGACCTGGCGTATCAACAGCGCCACATGCCGGTTGACAGCGTGATGATCCCCCGTCATGAACAGCAAAACGAGGTGAGCAGCGACGACTTTTTTGGTGTTCAGTTGCTGAACGATGTCGGGCATCTGGATCCTGGGCGATACCATGCAGGTCTGCTGCGGTGCGCCCTTGATTCGGGTGTCCGTGTCTACAGCGGCTGTCGCGCCGAAGCGTTCGCATGCAACCGTGGCGGTTATGACGCCAGGACCACCCGCGGTTCCATTCACTCGAAAGAACTCATTCTGTGTACAAACGCCCAGACCCTTGGCGCAGACCCTGTGCTCAAGAAGTTTCGTCGGCGGTTGATTCCCGTGCACTGCTGGTCGGTGGTCACTGAGCCCCTGGATGATCAGAGTATCCGCCAGGCGCTTCCCAGCGAGAGAATGCAGCTGGAGACGGTATTGTTTTATACCGCGGTACGCGTGGTTGACCCTGACCGGCGGATACTGGTGTGTGCACAACATCTTTATGACCACGAGGATGCGCAGACGGCGGCGGTTGCGGTTCTCGATCAAGCTGCGGAACGGATGCCGGTGCTGAAGGGCATCAGGGCGGATTACTGCTGGTATGGCCAATTTGCGATGACCTTTGATTGGTTGCCCCATCTGGGCACTGACCCGGCAACCGGCATTCATTATCTGATCGGTCTGGTCGGCACCGGAGTGCCCGCATCCGGGTATCTGGGCTGGAAGCTTGCTAACCGGATTCTCGGCAATTCAGAGGCAGAGACGGTGTTCGCAGATCGGCCATTTCCGACCCGGCCGTTCTACAATGGCAACCCCGCATGGGTGCTTCCTGCAGTCAGAGAGTTCTACCGATTCAGGGATCAGCGAGCCTGGAGAAGGGCTCTGGTGAAAGATCCCCGACCCCGATGACTTATCCGATGCGTACGGAAGCGTTGGGGATCATCGGAAGTGATTCCGTGGGAGCACATTTGGGGACGGTCAAGGTCGTTCGCAGCGTTTCTGTCTGGTACTCCAAGAGTGCATTTCAACAGAAAATCGTAGACTACGCAGACCTGGTTAAAGGCAACCAAGGAGCAATGCCGTGCTTTTGGGTCCTGGTTGTATCTGGCGATCACCAGATCATCAACATCTGGATCGAGGGGATAGCCGGAACAGCCCGCAGGGGAGGGGCTCGTTCTCCATAACCGAACAGGAGTAAACGATGAGCAGGGAGATTCAATCGCCGGTCACAGGAACGGTGTGGAAGATCGAAGTGGCTGTGGGTGGGCAGGCAGATGCCGGTGATGACCTGATCATCGTCGAATCCATGAAGATGGAAATTCCGGTTGTCACAGACAGCGAATGTGTCGTGAAGGAGATTCGCTGCAGTGAAGGTGACGCGGTAACGGAGGGTCAGGTGCTACTGGTTGTCGACCCTTGAGTCAGAAAGACCGAAAACAGGATCAACGATGAGCCGCAAGAAAAGCACAACCGCACCTGATGAAGGCCCACGCCCGGACCTTACCCGGGTCCTGGAGGCTAAGGCCAAGACACTGGATGAGAACCGGCCGGAAGCACTGGCGAAACGGGCTGCTACCGGCCATCAAACTATCCGCCAGAACATCACGCAGCTCATCGACCCAGACAGTTTCCAGGAATATGGTCAGCTGGCGGAGCCGGCCTATCAGAAACTGAACGGGCCGGCAGATGGGTTGGTGATGGGCACCGGCATGGTGAGTGGTGCTCGCGTCGGGTTCATGGGTTACGACTACACCGTTCATGCCGGCACCCAGTCGATCATCAATCACGCCAAGGCCGACCGCTTTCTTCACCTGGTTGAGTCCCTGCGTCTGCCGCTGGTTCTTTGGGCTGACGGTGGTGGCTGGCGACCGTATGAGAACAACATCAATTCCAGGGACTATGAGGAGACCTTCGCCATGATGGCCCAGCTGTCCGGTTTGGTGCCCACGGTCGGGGTCGTATCAGGGCGTTGTTTTGCCGGTAACGCTAACCTGGCGGGCCTTTGTGACACCCTGATCGCGACACGCAAGGCGGCACTTGGAATGGGTGGTCCGCCGCTGGTGGAGGCAGCGCTTGGCATCACACTCACTCCGGAAGAACTGGGACCTGCCGAGATGCATGAAGCCTGTGGTGCTGTCGACGTACTGGTGGATGACGAGCGCGAGGCGATCGACTGTGTTCGCAGATACCTTTCTTTTTTTCTGGGTCCTGGGAGATCGTCGGATGAAGCGCCTGATACGGCTGCGCTGCGCAGATTGGTACCGGAGAACCCGCGCCGCGCCTACGATGTGCGTAAAGTCATCGAAGGAATCGCAGATCTGGACTCAGTCCTGGAACTGCGTCCCCGCTTCGCCAGGGCAGCGGTAACTGCGCTGGCCAAGGTACAAGGCGTGCCGGTGGGGGTGCTCGCCAATCAGCCCATGCACCAGGCCGGTGCCATCGACAGCCCTACATCGGACAAGCTTGCGCGGTTCATCCAGTTGTGCGACGCGCACGACATTCCGATGCTGTATCTGTGCGACACGCCGGGCCTGATGGTGGGGCCTGAAGTCGAGGCGACAGCGCTGGTACGGCACAGTTCCAGGATTCTCAACGCAGCGGTCAATGCCACGACGCCGTTTATGACCGTTATTCTGCGCAAAGCCTATGGTCTCGGCCAGTACATGATGGGTGCGCTGCCACTGAAGCCGGCGCTGCTGGTGGGTTGGCCGACGGCAGAGTTCGGAGCGATGGGGTTTGAAGGTGCGGTCAAGATCACCCACAAAGCTGAACTCGAGGCCATCCCCGACAAAAAAGCGAGGCTCGAGCGCGAGCGGGAACTCGCCGACGGGCTTCGGGCGCACAACACGGCGCTGGGGCTCGCTGGACGATACGAACTCGATGACGTGATTGATCCTGCCGATACCCGTGAGGTGGTGATCCGGTTTCTGGGCAGCCTGCCGCCTGTGCCGCCGCGAACCGGGCGCAAGCGAACCATCGACAACTGGTAGAGCATGATCAGAAGCAACCAGAACGTTCACTGTTTTGCGCCAATAGCCGGTCCCGGCCAGACGCGTGTGCAGTTGCAGACCGAATTCTCCGAGAGGCCGTTGTGAGGTGAACAGATCGGTCAGCCGCTCTGTCACCGTCGATGAGATCGATGCTTATCACCGCGACGGTGTAGTCTGCCTCCGGGCGCTGATTGATCCGGTCTGGGTGGCGGAACTGCAGGACCTGGTCGACCGGAACATTGCCAGACCTTCCACCATGGTGCGCAATATCGATGAACCCGGAGGTACGGGATCGTTTTTCGGCGATACATTTGTCAGTCATCATATCGGCGAATTTGTCCGCTTTATTCACGACTCCCCGGCCGCCGATGTGGTCGCAGCCTGTATGGGGTCGTCGAAGATCAACCTGATCTTCGATCAGATCCTGGCCAAAGAACCCCGGACCAGCACACGAACAACCTGGCATCAAGATGCCACCTACTGGCCCGTCGCCGGGGACATGATCGGAACACTGTGGCTCGCGCTGGACCCCGTCACTTCCCAGAGCGGCGCTGTGGAATACATCAAGGGCTCTCACCGGTGGGGCAAACGGTTTGCGGCGGTGAGCTTCAGCCCGGAGGAAACCTACCAGGAGTCGCTTGAGCCGGTACCTGATATTGAAGCTGAGAGGAGCGTACACAGCTTCGCCTGTTTCGAGATGGCGCCAGGCGATTGCACCATCCATCACGGCCTGACGGTCCATGGGGCACCCGGTAACCGCAGCGCCAGCCTGCGGCGCAGGGCCTACATCACCCGCTGGGCAGGTGACGATGTCACCTACAACCCCCGTCCCAACCTGCAGCGTATGTTGCGTGATCCGGGTATCGAGCCCGGCCAGTCACTGGACTGTGAGCTCTTTCCAGTTGTTCGTGAAGGTCTGACGCGAAGATAAACCCGTCGTTTCCCCAGGTCAGGGCATCGACATCGGATCTGGACATAGCCGGTAATCGTCATCCAGGGCATTCAGGCACTCCATCTGATCAGCGCTGATCTCGAAGTCGAAAACATCAGCGTTATGCGCAATTCGGCGTGGGTTGCTGGATTTCGGAATCACGGCCTGGCCCTTCTGCAATGCCCAGCGGATCATGACCTGAGCCTGGGATTTACCATGTTGAGCAGCGATTTCAGTGAGCGTCGGATCGTCGAACCGCTGTCCTTTGGCCAGCGGACAGTAGCCAGTCAGCTGAATGTCCTGGGACCTGCAAAACTCGGAAATCGGCCTCTGCTGCAGAAACGGACTCAATTCGATCTGGTTGACGGCTGGTCGCTCCTTTGCAGCTGGAAACAGTGCCTGCAGGTGGATGTGCGAGAAGTTACTGACGCCGATAGATCGGGCCCTGCCATCGGCCTTGATCTGTTCCAGCGCACGCCAGGAGTCGGTGCGTAGTGATTCAACCGGCCAGTGGATCAAATAAAGGTCGACATAGTCCAGGCCCAGTTCAGCCATGCTCCGGTCAAATGCTTCTAGGGCCGCATCGTACCCCTGGTCGCTATCCCATAGCTTGGTAGTAACAAAGATCTCTGTGCGCGGGACCGTGCTGGCGCGTACCGCTTCTCCGACATCCTGCTCGTTGCCGTACATCTTGGCAGTGTCGATGTGTCGGTAGCCTGTTTCCAGTGCACTGGTCACCGCATCACGGGTCTCGCCACCGGCTTTTGCGGCCCAAGTACCGAGTCCGAGCAGCGGCATGGTGTGGCCGTCTTGGAGTCTGACCCGGGTGTCAATCCGAAGCATATTGCCGTCCATCTCGGACAGAATCAGGGCGCTCAGCCTATCCGGCAGGTCATGCCGCCGTCGACCGGCAGGGAGACACCGGTAATAAAGCGGGCCTCATCCGAGGCGAGAAACAATGCGGCGTTGGCGACATCCCAGGCGTCGCCCATCTTGTTTCCAAGTGGTACCTTGGCATTCCGCGCGGCGACCACTTCCTCGCGGGTCTGGCCCCAGGCCTTGGCCCGGTTGTCCACCGCCATGGGAGTATCCATCAGGCCAGGCAGGATCACATTGGCCCGGATGCCGTATTCGGCGTTCTGTATCGCCAGTTGCTGGGTCAGCGTCACGAGCGCCGCTTTACTCGCCTTGTAAGTAACCCATGGATAGTTTTCGATGGCTGCGATGGACGAGATCGTGATGATGACGCCGCTGCCCTGAGCGCGCATCACAGGCAGGGCATGTTTACAGGTCATGACCACGCCGCGTAAGTTGACTGCCATGATGCGGTCGAAGGCTTCGACGGAGATTTCGGTGACCGGAGCATCGCCGCCTGTCACGCTGATGCCGACATTGTTGTGCAGAATGTCGAGCCGGCCGAACTGCCCGGTACAGAAGCTGACAGCAGACTTCAGGCTGTCTTCGACGACGACATCAGCCTCGGTGGCCTCGGCTGTACCGCCTTCGGAACGGATGATCTCGACCGTCTCCTGTGCTGAATCCAAGTCGTTGTCCACAGCCAGCACCTGCGCGCCTTGGCGGGCAAAGAGAAGTGCGGTGGCCCGGCCGTTACCCATAGTCGGGCCCGGGGTCTGGCCGGCACCGACCACCATGGCGGTCTTGTCTTTCAGTCTCATGAGGGTCCGCTTGGGTCGATCGACGTTCAGGGCGAAAGAGGCGGATCTTCGCCATCGGGCAGCGGCATGTCGAACACATTCAGGGTCGCCGAAACCAGGCAGTAGTACCCCACAACACCAACCAGATCAACGATTCCACGATGACCGAGCACTTTTTCTGCCTGCTGATAAGTCTTCTGGCTGACCGTTCGGGTCTCCAGCAACTCGCTGACGAAGCCGTAGATCAGCACCTCGTCCGGTTTGCTCAGTTCCGGCTTTGTCTTGACTCGAATGGCCTCTACTGCCTCGGCTGAAACTCCAGCTTCAATGGCCTCCGGAGCATGCGCATACCACTCGAATTGCGCACACCAGTGCCGAGCGATCACAATGATGGCAAGCTCGGACAGGCGTTTGGGCAGGGAGCTTGAAAACCGGCAGAAGGCACCCAGTTTCTGTGCCGGGTCGGCGAGTTTCGGGCTGTGCAGCCAGGCGTGGAACGGCCCCCGCAGGCTGCCACGCGGGCCCGACATGATGTCGTCGAACACTGTCTTCTGGTCCGGGTCCATCTGTTCGGGTGTCAATTCAGGTATGCGCGGCATTGTGCATCTCGTCATGTGTCGTCATGGTGCGGAGTAGTGGCACGGGGCAAGTGGCTTAACTATGCCCAATCCAAGGGATCGACGCAAAACGCCTCCCCTTAATCAAACGCGGAGTTCTCCCAGGGCAGGCGGTCGTCGTGTCGATCGAAAAACCTGCTGGATTCATACGCTAGGTCCCGGTTCGCTCGGTGGCAGGGTCCGGTGGTCAAACCCGGTCTCCACGAGTGACTTGATCAGTTCCACCTCCAGCGCATGGGCTCTGGTCAGTCGGTTCCAACGAGTATCGTCCATACCGTCTACACGCAGAGCGGTGATCATCAGCAGGCAAGAATCGCCGGCCACCCCGATGACAGTGCCGGGGGTGACCCGAACGAAAATTCTCGGCTGCAGATTGTCAGCTGCACTACCGACCTGATAGTCGATCAGCAGTCGCGCCGGGTGAGGTTCGATTCGCACGAACACCTGTGCGCCGTCGTAGATCGCCGTGCCGACCACAAGTCCATCACTCTTTACCGATACCCGCCAGGTGCCAAAGGACCACAGGTCCATCTTGCCAGGGTCCGTCATGAAGGCGAAGACCTCTTCCGCAGGCCTATCGATCCGTACCGAGGTCGTGTCCGCGCCCGTCATGGTGCATCCTTTGTATAACGGTGTGAAACCAGGACCAGAATCCGTGCAGGCTTGTCGCTGCTGCAAAGGTATGCGTGTTGCTGAAGACCGTCAAAGTAGAGGCAGTCACCTCGTTCAAGATGGGTCGGTGCATAGAGGTCAGTATGGATTGCTACCTCACCTTCCAGCACATACAAGAACTCTTCGCCCTCGTGAGTCGAGAGTCCGCCCGCTTCGGCCAGGGTGCGGGCTTGTATTGTGTTGATCACCGGGTGCATGTCCTTTCGCGATAGATCCGCACACAGAATTTCGGCATCGTAGCGGTCCAGTGCCTGATGAACCCCCTGGTCCTTTCGGGTCAAGGATCGCATGCCCGGCATTACAGGCGCGGCGTCGTCACCGAAAAAACGAGTGATGTCTACAGCCAGGTACTGGGACAGCGCAAATAGGTTCTGGGCACTTACAGCAGAGTGCCCGTTCTCGATTCGGGAGAGTGTCGCTTCCGACAGCGCACAGGCTGAGGACAGCTGGGCAAGGGTCAGCCCACGCGACTTGCGTAGTCGACTGATCCGCTCACCAAGCGCCATCGTTTTGCCGGTCGCTCCGGTCATTGCCGGTTTCCCCGGTTGTGCAGCGCTGTGACTGGAAGATCGAACGGCCTGGTTCATACCGACACCTGCTGGTATTTCTCATCCTGCCAGCGGTTATCCTCAAGGATCTGCCGCAACCTAGCGATGGCTTCCCAAATGTCCTCGAAACTCAGATACAGCGGACCCAGGCCGAAGCGCAGAGAGTTCGGGCGTCGGAATGAACCCACCACCCCGGCCTCAAGCAGGGCCTCGGAAACCGGTCCGGCACCGGGGTGGCTGAATCCGATGTGGCCACCGCGCTTGGAGTAGTCGCGCGGTGTGTTGACAGTGACCCCGAATTGACCGCACTCCTGTTCAAGCAGTTCGATGGTCAGATCACCGAGCGCCTGGTGTTTGGCCCACAGCAGATTCTGGTCAACATCTTTCCAGATCTCAGCCGCGCAGAAAAAGATCTCATCGGCAATGACCGCGGGCGTGCCAGTGGCATGCCGGCCGGCTCCTGCGAGGGGTTCATACTCGGTAGCAAAGGCAAACACGTCGCGGTGGCCCATCCAGCCACAGATGGTCGGCCAGCCTCTTTCTGCGTGCCGGGGGTGTGCCCAGAGGTAGGCTGGCCCGCCTGGTCCACCGCTGAGATATTTATACCCGCAGCCCACCGCAAAATCGGCATCGTCACCGATCAAGTCGACTGGAATCGCACCTGTGGAATGTGACAGGTCCCAGACGGTCAGCGCATCCGCTTCGTGTGCCTGACGGTTGATGTCTGCCATGTTCCAGCATTCACCGGTACGGTAATCTGCGTGACTCAAGTAGACCACGGCGGTATCCGGGCCGATGCTGTTGACCAGTTGATCCCGGCTCGTGCAGACGCGGGTTTCCGGTTTGTCCTGGTGAGCGTGTCCCAGTCCCTGCGCCACGTACAGGTCCGTCGGGAAATTGCCATCTTCAGTCAGTACGACCGAGCCCGATGATCTGGCGCGCCAGGCGTAAGTCAGGATCTTGTAGAGATTGACGGTTGTGTTATCTGAGACCAGAACATTACCGTCTCCAGCGCCCATCAGGTGGGCAATGGCATCACCAATCTGGCGGGGTCGCTGCAGCCACTCCGAATGGCTCCAGCCCTGGCGCCGAAGTTCGACCCACTGGTCCGTGCAGAAGGACGCTAGCCGATCGGGCACGGTGACCGGCATCGCGCCCATGGAATTGGCATCCAGAAAAATCGTGTCCTTTTGCGGCGGGGTAAAGCGGGTCCTGAAACCTGATAACGGGTCTGCTTGATCAAGGTGCTGGCAAGCGGCTCTATCCATGGGCTGGTCCCTCCAGATCAGTGCGGTATCAAAGCCGAATCCGCTTTTTCTTGCAAAAATGGAATATACCTTGCAGAATCGGAAAATTCAATCATCATTCGTTAGATCTGGGACCGGTCGATGGCGAAACCTTCCTGTCGCATCGCAGTGGACATCGGTGGAACCTTTACCGATGTAGTGCTGTGGTGTGCCTCCAGTCAGACAACCACCAAGATCCTGACTACTGCTAAAGCACCCGAGCGGGGCGTCATCGAAGGCGTTCGCCAGGTACTGGATCAGGCGGGTCAATCGGCTGCCCAGGTCCAGCTGCTGATTCACGGCACAACGCTGGCAACCAATGCCCTGATTGAAAGAAAAGGGGCAAAGACCGCACTTCTGACCAGTCAGGGGTTTCGAGACATTCTTGAGATGGGCTATGAAAAGCGGTTCGCTCATTACGACCTAAACGCTACCCGGGCGGCACCACTGGTGCCGCGGACGCTGCGGTTTACGGTACCCGAGCGTGTGACGGCGGGCGGCAGGACGGTGACACCCCTGGATGAAGGCGCCGTACGCAGCGCTGCCGGTGAGATGGCACGGGCCGGTGTTGAAGCGGTTGCAGTCGGTTTCCTCCATGCCTTTGCCCATGCTGCGCATGAACAGGCTGCGAGAGCAGTGATCTCGGAGATACTGCCTGATGCCACGATATGCCTTTCCAGCGAGGTCTGCCCCGAGATGCGCGAGTACGAGCGCTTCTCGACCACTTGCGCCAACGCCTATGTGAGGCCGCTGATGTCGGGTTATCTCGGCAGGTTACAGGCATTGCTCAAAGAAGAGGGCTTTGATTGCCCGCTCTACCTGATGATGTCAGGGGGCGGTCTGACGACGATGGACCAAGCCATTCGATATCCCGTTAGGCTCATTGAATCAGGTCCGGCGGGTGGTGCCATCATGACTGCCCAGCTGGCCAGCGCCCGGGGGTTAAATAAAGCACTGGCATTTGATATGGGAGGGACTACGGCCAAGATCTGTCTGATCGACGATGGCCAGCCGGATCGCAGCCCGGCATTCGAGGTGGCCAGAGTCTACCGGGACATGAAGGGCAGTGGTCTGCCAGTGCGAATTCCGGTCATCGACATGGTCGAGATCGGTGCGGGCGGGGGTTCAATTGCGAGGCTCGATGCGATGGGTCGGATCAGCGTCGGGCCCGACAGTGCCGGCTCAAGACCGGGGCCTGTGGCCTACGGCCTGGGCGGTGAAGCACCGACAGTGACGGATGCTGACCTGGTGCTTGGCAAACTCGATCCCGATCGATTCGCCGGCGGCCGGATCTTTCTTGACGAGGGTTGTGCCCAGGCATCACTGAGGCAGGTCATCGGTGAACCCCTAGATCTGTCGGATCACTGGCCTGCCGCCGGGGTCAGCGAGATGGTCGAGGAAAACATGGCGAATGCGGCCAGGGTGCATGCAGTAGAACGCGGCAAGACGGTTTCCGAATACACCATGGTCGCTTTTGGAGGTGCAGCGCCCCTGCATGCGGCCCGACTGGCAGAGAAATTGGGCATGAGCCGTGTGGTCGTCCCTTCTGGTGCAGGCGTGGGTTCGGCGATCGGCTTCTTGCAGGCACCGGTCGCGTTCCAGGTGGTCCGCAGCTTGCGCGTGGCGCTCGACGCAGTTGACCTTGAGATGCTCAACACCATGCTGGAGCAGATGATCAGCGAGGTAACCCGAGTCGTTGCTGCCGCTGGGGAAGATGCTGAGTTGCTTGAGCACAGGCAGGTTGCCCTGCGTTACATGGGCCAGGGTCATGAGCTTGCCATCCCCCTGCCTGACCGTACGCTTGACCAGCACAGCCTGGCCGGCTTGCGGGAGGCCTTCGAGGCGGTTTATCAGCGGGTTTACGGCCTGACTATGCCTGATGTGCTTGTGGAGTGTGTCTCGTGGTCGGTCAGTTGCTCGACAAGGACTCCTCCAGTCGAGACCGTTGAGCAACCCCGCTGGCACCGGCAGGTTCGAAGCGAGCGGCTGAGACGTATTTATGACGCTAGCGCTGGTGCAATGGTGGACGCTGTTCTGTACCGACGGCTTGATCTGGCTGCAGGTGACTGGCTGCGGGGGCCAGCACTGGTCGAGGAAGATGAAACGGCCACATTCATCCCGTCGGTCTGGGCCGCTGTATTGGATGACGGGCTCGCACTGGTACTTGAGCGCAGGCCGGGGCACAGTAAAGGAGAGACCCTGTGACCACGGGACCCGTGGAGCAACCGCGTTCGACGATCGACAACCAGGTCATGTGGGCCCGGCTGATTTCGGTGGTCGAGGAGCAGGCCCAGGCGCTGCTGCGCACTGCATTTGGCTCTGTGGTACGCGAGGCTGGTGATCTGTCTGCCGGTGTCTATGACATCCACGGACGAATGCTGGCCCAGGCGGTCACCGGAACGCCGGGACACGTCAACACGATGGCCATGGCAGTCAGTCACTTTCTAGAGCGATTCCCGTTAGACAGCATGAAGCCCGGTGACGTGTTTGTCACCAACGACCCCTGGATGGGTACCGGACATCTGTTCGACTATGTCATGCTGACTCCGGCTTTTCGGGAGCACTACCCCGTGGCTTTCTTTGCCTCGACCTGTCACGTCACCGATGTGGGTGGGCGCGGTTTCACCGCAGATGCGAACTCCATTTTTGAGGAGGGCGTTCTGATTCCGCATATGCAGATTCGCTCTCAAGGTGTCGTTAATGAGGAACTCCTCGCGATCATCGCCGGCAACAGTCGCAATCCGATCGAGGTCATTGGTGACATTCGTTCGCTCATCTCCTGCAACGATGCAGGTACCAGGCGGTTCAAGGACATGATGGTGGAATTTAGCCTGGAGGATCTGGACGGGCTGTCGGCACACATCCTTGAGTCCTCTGCCCGCGCGATGCAAGCGGCAATCAGGGCGGTACCCGACGGCATTTATGCCACGCAGATGACCCTGGATGGCTACGAGGCGCCGATCACACTGAAGGCCCGTCTGACAGTAGACGACGAGCGGGTTGTCCTGGATTACAACGGTTCTTCCAGCGCTTCCCGTTTTGGGATTAATTCGCCCAAGTGCTATACCGACGCGTATTCGGCCTTCGGCCTCAAATGCATCGTCGCACCCGACGTGCCGAACAATGCCGGTTCACTCGCCTGTTTCGAAGTCATCGCCGAAGCTGGTTCATGTGTCGATCCCAGGCGGCCGTCTCCGGTGACTGCCCGACACGTGATCGGGCAGATGCTGCCGGACATCGTCTTCGGTTGCCTCGCCCAGGCATTGCCGGGGCAGGTGCCTGCCGAAAGCGCCGGTTCGATCTGGGTCCTGGCTATGTCGGACCTGGCGACCTCCGAATCTTCCGGTTTCAACGTTATGAATGTGGGGCTTGGCGGTGTCGGTGCCGGTCCTGGCAGTGATGGACTCAGCACGACGGCTTTTCCGTCCGGCGTCGGCACGATCCCGCTGGAGGTCACCGAGACGGAGTCACCGCTCATCTTCCATCGCAAGGAACTACTCCCCGACTCCGGTGGCCCAGGTACCCAGCGCGGCGGGCTGTCGCAGGTTATAGAAGTCGGCCACACCCGGTCCGAAGCGTTTGCAGTCTCGGCCGCAACTTGGGACCGCCTGGTCCATCCGGCGCGGGGTCGCGCCGGTGGGCACGACGGTCAGAGTGGTGCGGCTTATCTGGGGTCCGGAACCCGACTTGAGGGTAAGCAGACACACCGGATCCCTGCAGGAGATACGCTGGTGGTGGAGCTTCCCGGTGGCGGTGGCTTCGGTGATCCTGTACAGCGTAGACCGGAAGAGATCGAAGCGGATCTTGAGGCCGGGTATGTGACGCGGGTTGGGGTCCAGAAGGATTATCGCGGGCCCTGACCCAGGTTACTGTGGTGGGCCCGATCGCGTTAAGATAGGCCGAAAACGGGGTCCAGATCCCGCCTAAAAGATACCAAAAAATTGCCGGTTCCCACCTGGGCGTCGACTCTGGCGGTCGCGTCTTAACACCGGTTAAAGTTTTTCATGGAGGACAGGATCGTGGCAGAACGAAAGCTCTCGGCAATTCTGGCCGCTGACGTCGTCGGGTTCAGCCGCCTGATGGGCGACAACGAGGAGCGAACGCTCAAGACCTTGACGACCTGCCGTGAGATCATTGCCGCCCATGTGCTCGAGCACCAGGGGCGAGTATTCGGCTCGGCGGGTGACAGTGTGATCGCCGAATTTTCAAGCCCGGTCGAAGCCGTGCGCTGTGCGGTGGCTTTCCAGAGCACATTGCGTGATCGCAATTCCAGTGTCGCAGAGGACAGGAGGATGACGTTCCGGGTCGGCATCAATCTGGGAGATGTAATCGCCGAGGAAGATAACCTTTACGGTGACGGCGTCAATGTTGCAGCCAGACTCGAGGGTATCGCTGAGCCCGGAGGTATCTGCATCTCGGGTACGACCTACGACCACATCAAGAACAAGTTGACCCTCGAGTATGGTGAACTCGGGGAGCAGGCCCTGAAGAACATTGCTGAGCCGGTTGCGGCATTTTCAGTGCGGCTGGACCAGGAGGTGTCCGAGCAGCTTGTGGAAGCCGATGGCGGGTCAGTACTGCCGGCGGACGCTAAGCCCACAGTCAGGCGGGCCATAGCCGTGTTGCCTTTTCAGAACATGAGCGGTGATCCCGAGCAGGAGTATTTCTCCGACGGTATCTCCGAGGACATCATCTCGGTGATCTCCCGTTATCACTGGTTGTCGGTCATCGCGCGGAACTCATCATTCGTTTACAAGGGTAAGGCGGTCGACGTACGCGAAGTGGCACGGGATCTTGAGGTCGACTACGTGCTCGAGGGCAGTGTCCGTAAAGCCGGGTCCCGGGTCAGAATTACCGCACAGCTTATTGAGGCGGATAGCGGTGGTCATCTGTGGACCGAGCGTTACGATCGCGATCTCGACGATATTTTTGCTTTGCAGGATGAAATCACTGAGACCATCGCTGCATCGATAGAGCCGGAACTGGCCCGTTCCGAACGCCAGCGCGCACGGCGCAAGAGAGCCGATAATATGGATGCCTGGGACCTGTTCCAGCAGGCCCAGTGGCAGATGTATCAGTTCTCAAAAGAGAATGTCGCCTCGGCCATTTCTTTGTATCAGCAGGCGATCGACCTGGATGGCGAATTTGCACCGGCCCAGGCCGGGATCTCGGTGGCGTATCTGGTACAGGTGATCTCAAACTTTACCGATGAGACCAAGCCATGCATCGAAGCTGCGCTGCGTCACGGTGAGCGGGCAGTGGTCCTGGACGACCAGGATCCTTTCTGTCGCTATGCCCTTGGCCGCGCCTTTGCTTTTTCGTTCCAGCCGGCAAAGGCCGAGCGTGAACTGAAACGCGCCATCGAACTCAATCCAAGCTACGCGCAGGCCTACCACGGCCTTGCCCAGTCCTACCTGATGACAGGAGACGGTGATTGGGAAGTGTCACTGGAACTGTTGAACGATGCGATCCGGCTGAGCCCCAGTGATCCGCTGCTGTGGGCATTCGAGCAGATGAAGGGGGGTGTGCTGCTGAATCTAGAACGCGACGACGAGGCCATGGAGTGGTACCAGAAGGCGGCCAGTCACCCCAATGCCGGTTTCTGGGCTTTTCTGGGGCTCGCCGCCTGCCACAGTCTCAAGGGAGAACAGGCACAGGCCGAAGCGGAGCTGGCGAGGGCGCTGGGAATGAATCCAGGTCTCAGCAAGGCTTATTTCGACGAAACATTTCCGGACGCGTTATCACGATTCAAAGACGCGCTGGTTGTCGCCGGCCTGAAGTAGGCTGGCCTGCCAGCCTCTCTTCATGCCGGCCCGCCGCTCAGCCACTGCTTCCGGCACGGACACTGTCAGCCAGCTGGTCGATCGGCCGGCCGCCCGCCAACCGGAAAGCCTCGCGCTGGTGGACCGTAGTCATGTCTGGACCTACGGCAGGCTGGCTGCAGAATCGCGGCGGCTTGCCAGCGGCCTGAAGAATTTGGGAATCGGTGCCGGTGACCGGGTTGCTTTCTGGCTGCCGAATATTGCCCCTTACCTGGCCCTGCATATTGCTTGTGCGCGCATCGGCGCTATTACGGTGTCGGTCAACACCCGCTTTCGGGCCCGTGAAGTGGGCGATATCGTCGGTCGCGCCGGCTGTCGGGCGCTCGCCTTGTGGCCCTCGTTCAAGGACATACCGTTTCTCCAGACCCTGGGGGAGATTGAGAGTGCCGCCCTGGCAACGCTTGAGAGCATCATTATTTATGGCGACGATCAGCCGGTACCCTCATTACCCGGAACACTTGCCGGCCGGTCGGTTGTTGACTATCAGGAACTCGCCGACACGGAGGAATTCACAGGAGATTTTGCCCAACCGGAAGGCGGTGTCGTCGTCTTTACCACCTCGGGGACCACTGCGGTGCCGAAGTTCGTACTGCACAGTCACGCGAGTATCGCCTGCCATGCCGACGACGTTACGCAGTTTTTCGGCTGGTCGGAACCGGATACCGTGATCCTCCAGGTCGTACCGCTGTGCGGTACTTTTGGCCACGCACAGGCCATGGCCGGCCTGGCGGCAGGGCGGCCACTGGTTATGATGCCGGTTTTTTCAGGCCCTGAAGCCGCGAGCCTCATGTACGAGTACGAAGTGACGCACTGTAACGGCTCGGATGAGATGTTTGCCCGTATGCTCGATGCAGTCGATGCGCCGCTGGCGTTCCCGTTATTTCGTTTCGGAGGTTACGCAGCTTTTAATCCGGTCTACCAGGACATCGTTGCGCAGGCCGACAAGCGGGGCATGAAACTGGTTGGCTTGTGGGGTATGAGTGAGATGCAGGCGCTGTACGCCCGCCAGGATCCTGGGGAAACAGTTGAAGTGCGGGGTCGGCGCGGCGGTGTGCTGGTGTCCAAGCACGCAAAGGTCCGGGTCCGTCATGCGGAGCACGGCACTCTGCTGCCGCATGGCGAGGTCGGCGAGTTGGAGGTCTGTGGCCCCAGCCGTATGTCTGAATACTTCGGGGATACAGCCTCCAGCGAGTCGGTGCTCACCGAAGACGGTTTTGTGCGCACCGGTGACCTGGGTTACACGGAGACCGACCAGCGGTTCGTGTTCCTCGGCCGGATGGGCGATGCCATTCGTCTGGGCGGTTTCCTGGTCAACCCCGCTGAGGTCGAGGAGTACCTTGAATCACATGCGGCGGTTGACCGGGCGCAGGTCGTGGCGGTGGAAACGCCGCAGGGAATGCGGGCCTTTGCATTTGTGATCACTGATGACACTGACGAGTTTGATGAAAACACCCTGCTCGCGCACTGTGCTGCTGGTATGGCGGCTTTCAAGGTGCCGGTCGGGGTTCAAAGACTGGTCCGATTTCCGGTCACGGAGAGTGCTAACGGAGTGAAGATCCAGAGAAGCCGCCTGCGGGAGATGGCTGCGGATCATCTTAAGTCCAGCTGAGTGTTTACGTGGTCGGCTGTTGCCTGGGCCTGCAGTTCGGGTCCTGTCACTGGGGTCGCACGCGGATTTGGTAGAGTACCGTCAAAGATCGGTTAGGGCCTGGTGTCAGCTGTAGACCCTTCGACAGTGCATTACCCTTGATCAGAATGGGCCTTTATCAATGACAATTGAATTGCGTAAGCTGCATGACGAATTTGGTGTAGAAGTGCTGGGCGTTGAAATCGGCCCGGGTCTTGATGACGTGGGGTTCTCACAGATCGAACACGCGGCCGAACGCCATTCACTGGTCCTGCTGCGTGGCCAGGATCTTGATGACGAGCGCCAATTGGCTTTCAGCAAACGATTCGGCGAACTCGAATTTGATCATGTGACTTACGGTCGTGAGCGTCGCATCAATTATGTCTACCGTATCGGTAATGTCGACCGGGAGGGCAAGCACATGCCAGCCAGCCACGAGCGGGTGATATTCTCGACAGGCAACCAGATGTGGCACTCGGATTCCTCGTTCAGACCCGTGCCGGCCAAGTTCTCCCTGTCCTACGCCCACGAGGTCACACCGGAAGGCGGTGAACTCGAATTTGTCAGTGCCAGGGCGGCTTACGCGAAGCTCCCAGATTCACTCAAGGCGACAATTGAAGACCTTATCGTGATCCATGACTATGTGTTTTCCCGAAGCAAGGTCAGTCCTGATGCGGTCACGCCATCGCATGCCGAGTCGCTGCCACCAGTTCAGCAGCGGCTGGTGCGCACTAACCCGGTGACTGGGGAAAAAAACTACTACGTGGGTTCTCATGCCCGGTCAATAGAGGGCTGGTCTGAGGAGAATGCTCGTGAACTGCTCGACGATCTACTCGAACGCGCAATTCGGCCTGAACATATCTACAGTCACCAGTGGCAACTGGGCGATTTGCTGATCTGGGACAACCGCTGCACCCTACACCATGGTTGTCCCTTCGACGCAGATCGTTACCGGCGGCGCATGCATCAGACCCGCGTCAGTTGTATTGATTCATCGCTCGAGGAATGACCGCCGTGCGATCGAGCAGTTCCTAAAAGTCGGATAATCCCGGGATGGCCTGGTCCTGGCTCGATGTGCGCTGACTCAGGCTTTGGCTGCCCAGGCCTCGATCTCGATCAGGATATCGGGTGAGGCGAGGCCATCGACAATGACCAGGGTAGAGGTGAACAGCGTTTCGTCGCCGATGACCTTTGATCGGGCCTGCCGGTAGCTATCGGCAAACCGTGAATCGGTCAGGTAAACGGTCGTTTTGACCAGGTCCTTCTTGCGCATGCCCTGGGCCCGCAGGCAGGCAAGGATGTTCCTGAAGGTCTGTTCGGTCTGTTTGCGAATTCCCGTGGCGAGCTGACCTTTGGAGTTTATTCCGACCTGGCCGGACAGAACCAGCCACCTTGCATCGGCCGGAACCAGGGTAGTGTGGCAGTACCTGCCCAGGGGTTTGTGTACGGTGCTCGGGTTAGCCGAGTGGTTCATGTCCTTCTCTCCTTTGACGGTGAATGGTTGGGACGAGTTGCCCAGCGCAGGATTTTGCTAGTCTATACCTATCGACGAATTGACCCTGTGTACTGACGCAGTACGCTCGGTCAATGAAAATTCGGGAGGATCGAGATGAGTAGTTCACGTCCGAGTGGTGTTCACGGCGGGATCGAAGCAGGCAAAGGGGGCGACCTTGATGTTCTGGGCTGGCGACTGAAGCTTGGTGTAATTGTGCCGGCGACCAACACGATCGTGGAGCCGGAGTTCCATGCGATGGCGGTGCCGGGTGTCACGACACACACTGGCCGATTCCCTCTGCAGAACGTCAGCATCTCGAGTGATGCCGACTTTGCACGGATGGTGGAGGTGATCCACACAAACCTGGACGTTGCCATTGACGGTCTGGTGCCGTGTGCCCCCGACCATATCATTGTCGGCGTTTCGGCGGAGACTTTCTGGGACGGTACAGATGGTGCGGCCACGATCAGATCACGTCTGTCGCAGACGTCGGGGGTCTCAGTCAGCCTCGGTTCGGATGCGGCCAGGGTCGCACTCGAAACGGTAGGTGCCCGGCAGATCGGTGTTCTGACACCCTACTGGCCGGTCGCCGACGAACGGGTACGCCGCTATTTCAGTGAGTGTGGGTTCACGGTGCAGCGCGTTACCGGGCTGAAAGCCACCAGCCCGGTCAACATTGCTGAGCAGAGCATAGAGACCATGACCCGGGCCGTCTATGAAATGGATGGCGACGATATTGACACCATCATTCAGGTGGGAACCAACCTGGCCATGGCCCGCCTGGCAGGCGAACTTGAACAGGCACTGGGCAAACCCGTCATCGCGATCAACACCGCTTTGTACTGGCACGCCCTCCGGCAGAATGGCATCACCGACAGTATTGCTGGCTTTGGTCGTCTGCTGAAAGAACTCTAGGTGGCGATGTTCTTATGGAAACTGTCATTCTATAGGTGGCCGGTTGAGGAAAAGTAAACAAACGTGGCCTCAGCCGGCGCCGGGACAGACGTGACCGCGGGTCCTGAAAGCGATCATGACGGTCTGCATCTGGATGCCGATCTGCTCGAGACGCTTGGCGCCCGTTTGCTGAGCGCTGCCGGCATGTCGGATCACTCGGCCCGTAGCGTGTCGAAGCACGTGGTCGGCAACAGCCTGTTGGGTGTTGACTCCCACGGGATTGTTCGGTTTCCACAGTATCTGGAGCTCATTTCGGCGGGCTCGATTGACCCGGCTGCCGAAGCGGTCGTCGTCACCGACCAACCAGCATTCACCCGCATCGATGGACAGGCCGGTCATGGTGTGCCCGCGATGATCCGCCTGGCGGAGTACACCGCGAACAAGGCCCGGTCGGCAGGTATGGCGACGGGCGCGCTGATCAACTGTGGTCATACCGGGCGCATCGGGGCCTATGCAGAAACCATTGCCCGGCAGGGCTGTTTCGCTCTGATCATCGGCGGCGGAGGTCACACCCGGGGCAATCCGAAAGTCGCACCGTACGGGGGTCGGGAAGGCATCATGGGTACCAATCCGTACACGCTGGCACTGCCGGGTGGGCCAACGGGGGCGGTGGTCGTGGATTTTGCTACCTCGACGATCGCCCAGGGCAAGCTGCTGGCAGCCTCAAAGACGCGTACACCACTGCCACCGGGAATGATCCTGGATCGGGCAGGTCGACCCAGTACGGATGCGGCAGACTATTACGCCGGTGGAGTGCTTCTGCCGGCGGCTGGACCCAAAGGCTATGGCCTGGGGTTGATCGGTGAGTTGCTGGCCCACGGCGTACTGGGCCAGTCCAGGGCACTGAACTGGCTGGTCGTGGCTTTGGATCTTACGACACTATCTGATGGCGGCGATTTCCAGACACGGATCGACGATTATCTATCGTGGGTCAAGTCGCGCGACCCGGCCGATGGATTTGACGAGATACTCATCCCGGGCGAACCGGAGTATCGTTGTCGGGAGGTTCGGCAGCACCTGGGTATTCCAGTAGCCGAGAAGATCTGGGAAGAGATTCTGGGCTGGGCCGAGCGTAGCGGGGTCGAGTGGGACGGCCTTCCTAAGGGGCCTTTACAATAGCTGTGTGGAACAACTGATCGTATTCTGGCGTCTGCACCTGGGTTTGGCCGCCAGCTACATTGCCTCCCAAATGGATGCCCCCGTGGGGGCAGGTGGTGCCGAATTCATGCGCTTTCTGGATCAGATGGCACGGGAGGGAGACTGCCGAACAGTTCCTTTAGGATCTGTGTCGCACGCTGCCTATTAAAGGAGAAAACACTATGCGGGATCTGTTTTCAGTCAGGGGAAAAACCGCGCTGGTGACCGGTGGTTCACGGGGGATCGGTGAGATGATTGCGGCTGGCTTTCTGTCAAGCGGCGTAAAAGTCTACATCAGCTCGCGAAAATCCGAGGCCTGTGATGCGACCGCCGCTCGGTTGAGCCGTGATTTCAGTGGCGAATGCGTGTCGCTGCCAGCGAGCATCTCAGAGCTCGACGGCATCGAGTCCCTGGTCGAGTCACTGTCGGCGCGCGAGGAGAAGTTGGATATCCTGATCAATAACGCAGGTGCAGGGTGGGGTGCACCGCTGGATGCGTTTCCCGAGGTGGGCTGGGACAAGGTGATGGACACCAATGTCAAAGGCATGTTCTTCCTGATTCAGAAATCTCTGCCACTGCTCAAAGCCTCGGCAACGGCCGAGGACCCTGCGCGGGTCATCAATATCGGCTCCATCGACGGGTTAGTTACCCCGATCTTTGACAATTTTTCTTATGGCCCTTCCAAAGCTGCTGCTCATCACCTGACCCGGGTGCTGGCGGCCCACCTGGTCAAGGACCACATCAACGTCAACGCGATCGCACCCGGCCCTTTCCCGACCTGGATGTTGAGTACAGCGGTGGGTATGGGCGGCCAAACCGACGGAGACTGGAGCCAAGTGGCACAGCGAAATCCCAGCCAACGGGTCGGCACCATGGAAGACATTGCCGGGCTCGCTATTTTCTTGAGTTCAAGGGCCGGCGCCTACACCGTGGGCGAGACCATTGCCTGCGATGGCGGTGCCGTTGCCAGTGCCCACATTTAAGAGTCGCGAGGCCCGACCATGACATCGACCTGCTTCGATCTTTCAATAGACAACCGGATCGCACACCTGCGCCTCATCCGACCAGAGAAACGCAACAGCATGATTCCGGCGTTCTGGGATGAACTGCCACGAATCATTCGTGACATCGACCACAATGTCAGGGCACGGGTCATTGTGATTTCTTCGACCGGTCCGCACTTCAGCGCTGGGCTGGACATCGGTACCTTTCTCAAAGACAGTTCTGGAGAGGCAACGGGTGCCAAGGCCCGGGACGTCCTGGGGGCACGCGCTGCGCTTCTGAAAAAAATTCAGCACATGCAGGAGACGTTTTCGAGCCTGGAGGACTGTCGAATACCGGTGATTGCTGCCATACAGGGAGGTTGCATTGGTGGCGGTGTGGATCTTGCCACCGCCTGCGATATGCGCTATGCCACCGCCGATGCATTTTTCACGATTTTCGAGATCAATATCGGCATGACCGCGGACGTCGGCACCTTTCCGCGCCTCACCCGTCTGATTCCCGAGGGACTCGTTCGGGAACTGGCTTATACGGGTCGGCGGATGGGCGCCGAAGAGGCCCGTCAGTGTGGCCTGGTCAACCGGGTTTACCCGGACCAGGAGACCATGCTCGCTGAGGTGACGATGGTGGCTGCCGAGATTGCAAGCAAGGCTCCCACGGCCGTTTTTGGCAGCAAGCGGGTGATCAATTATTCGAGAGATCACGCGACGGCCGATGTGCTTGATTACATCCGGGTCTGGAACGCCGCTATGCTGCAACCTGAAGAGATCATTGAGGCCCTGGCGGCGAACGCCCAGAAGCGCCCCGGGGAGTTTGCCGAGTTGCCACCGGTTGGCGAGCAGATGTCCGACTCCTGACAGGCTCTGTCCGGCCCGGGAGTTGCTGCCTGCAGTGGGCGGCTATTTGAGGAACTGCAGAGCCCGAAGTACCTCGAACCATTCGCCGGTCTCGACCCGGACCGTGTCGTCGCTCATCAGCACGGCACCGGGGTAGAACGATGCGGCATAAGCATCAAGCGGGATGCGATAGCGGATCTCTAGGGTGTAGGGTTTGGGCATGGGCTGCAGTGCGGCGTCCGGCAGGTCTGTGAGGGCCCGCCCGACGCCTTCTTTAATCTGCTCGATTGAATCAGCCGGGTGGCGGCCGAAGGTCGATGCGCCGACTCCTGTGTGCGTGGTTACTGTCACGATGCCAGGCTCAGCTTGAACCGCTTCGTCACACAAAGAGGCGTCACCACTCAGAAACACGGTGGGGACGCCTTCAGCGCGGGCGGTCAGACTGTTGACCCTGAATTCGCTGAGTCTTTCGCTGTTCAGTTCGATGCGATGGATAGAGCTTCTGAAGGTGTGTGCCAGCGGGTGCCCGCCGCTCGCAGCAGGGGAGTGGTAACCCACCAGCAGCAGCGCATCGAAGCTGCTATCCAGCGCCTGTACCATGTCGTAAGGGTGGCCGCTCCAGCCACGGATCAGCTGGGTCGGGGTGGGAAGTTGCTCGGCCAGGATGTTGCGGCCGGTGCCATGGGCGTCTTTGACGACGATGGCCTGAGCGCCGGACGCGAGCGCCGCCTCGCAGGCAGCCGCGGTCTCCGCGGTCATCCGTTGCTGGAACTCAGCGTAGGCAGGGTGGTCGCGAGTGGCTTCATCCCAGTGGGCGATTCCGGTAATCCCTTCGATATCGGCGCTGATGTAGATCTTCATTGATGATTCCCTGCATTGAAAAATTCCGGGCTTGCAATACCCGGTCTGGCCGAGTTGCTTTAGCTGCCGTGCTCCCCGATAGGCTGGTGGATGACTCCTGACGTTTCGAAGCCATCGAGCTCCTCGGGACCAAATCCCAGTTCCTCGAGCACTTCCCGGCTGTGCTCGCCAAGTCGCGGCGGCCGGCGCTCGACTGCCGGGCGCCTGCCGTCGAACTTCAGTGGATAGGCGACACCTTTCAGCGGCTCGCTGCCAGTGTTGGTGTCGGTGTATTCAAAAACCATGCCACTTTGCCCGGTGTGGGGATGGGCCGATGCCTCACCTAGGCTGTGGACCGGTGAGCACGGGATTCCCGCTGCATTCAGAGTTTCAAGCCAGGCGTCCCGGCCCTTTTCCAGTAATAACCCGCGCACAATGGAAACGGTTTCCTGCCGGTTTTCAACGCGGTTGGCATTGGTTTGAAACCGGGGGTCGTCGGTCAGTTTCTCGATTCCAGCCACGCGGCAGAAAGCCCGCCACAGGGCGTCATTCGCAATCCCCAGGATGATTGGCCGATCAGCGGTCTCGAAGGCCTGGTATGGGCACAGCGATTCATGGCTGGAACCTGGTTTCTCGGGTTCCTTCCCATGTAACCAGTAGCCCTGCAGGGGGTAGGCCAGCAGCGCTGTTGCAGTGTCAAAAAGAGACGCTTCGATGTGCTGTCCTTTGCCAGTCTTCTGACGTTGGATCAGGGCGGCCAGAATACCAGCCAGAGCATGCAGGCCTGTTGTCTGGTCGACAGGTGAGAACGGGCTCCTGGACGGTGAACCGCCGGGTTCGCCAGTCATCGAGAGCATGCCGCTGAAGGCTTGCAGGATCAGATCGAAGCCTTTGCCCTTGCGCATCGGGCCGCTGGATCCGTAGCCCGAAAAGCTGCAGCAGATCGCCCGCGGGTTGCTCTGCTGGATGGACTTGAAGTTCAACCCGAGGCGTTCAGCGACACCCGGGCCAAAACTCTCTAGAACAATGTCGGCCGATGCGATCAAGCGGTCGCGTATGCGGGCGCCTTCACTGGATTTGAGATTCAAGGCGATGCTGCGTTTGGAGCGGTTGGTACTTAGAAAGATGACACCTTCGTCTTGGCGGAAAGGAGGCCAGCGCCGAGTGTCGTCCCCATGTTCGAGGGGCTCGACCTTGATCACGTCGGCACCCAGATCACCCAGGTACTGGGTGCACAAAGGCCCGGCCAGCACCTTGGTGAAATCTACGACCCGTATATCTTTGAGAGCTTTCACAGGGCAGGTCTTGGCCGCGATTTCCTGACCACTGTGAGGATGAACGGTCGCGTTGCTTTCAGTGGAGGTGCGGACGGATGTCCTGGGCAAACCGGTCCATGCTGTCCAGGGCACAGCTGATCGTTTCCGGTACCAGGTCGAAGACGAAATGGTCGACACCCAGTTCCCGGAACCTGTCAATCGCACCTGCGATCTCCGCTGGCTGTCCCCGGGTGGGGAATGTATCGCGGTCCGGGGATTCATCTTCGACGACCAGCGGCAGTTTGACTGCAATCTGAATCGCGTCGGGCGCCCGGGATGCCTCTTCAAGGTAAACGGCCAGTGTTTCTCTGGCTTGTTTGATCAGAGCAAAAGTGGGTCTGACGGGATGCCAGGCATCGGCGTAGCGGGCCGCGCGGCGCAGGGCCGGCTCACTGTTGCCGGCGATCCAGATTGGTGGCCCGGGCTGCTGGACCGGCTTCGGTCCGAAGTAGGCATCGGCAACATTGTAGAAACGGCCCTGAAAATTGACCGGGTCGGGGCCCCAGAGTTTGCTCATCAAAGCCAATGCCTCGTCGGTTCTGGCTCCCCGAGTCCGAAAATCCTGATTCAGGATCTCAAACTCCTCTTCGAACCAGCCCACCCCGAGACCCAAAGTGAATCGCCCGCCACTGAGTTCATCGACTTCGGCAACCTGTTTGGCGACCTCGAAGGGGTTGTGCATCGGCAGGACGATGATGCTGGTGCCGAACCTCAGGCGGGTGGTCCTGGCCGCTAGGTAACTGATGACCGTGAAGGGTTCCCAGTAACGTTCTTTCCAGTGCGGCGGGTGCATCAGATCGGGCACCATGCCGTAACCGGAACGGACTTGGGGTGGCAGGACGATGTGGGCGCTGCACCAGAGGCTGTCGATATCCAGTGACTCGGCGCGCTCTGCCATCAGGGTAAAGTTTTCAGGGGTCGCATCACTGCCCCGGACGATCAGGGAGAAACCGAATGTCATGTCGTTACCTCGAGGCGCGTGGTATTACTGCAGTTTTCTGTCAACGGCAGTCCAGCCGTCGTCATGCTAACAGGTCTGGATGCAACTTCAACAGGCTCTTTCCGAGGTTGGTAGCCGGGTCGTTTTCGGTAGTCACGGAGAATCGGTGTAATAGCCGCGGCGCAAGTCGTTCTGAATCGAGGCGGGGTCCCGCTCGCCGGGCGGTCCGTAACCGCCACCGCCAGGGGTGTGCACCTCGATCCAGTCACCAGCCCTCAGCACGTAGCCTTCACCCTTTGAGACGTGTTCCGGCGTTGTGACCGCACCCGCCTGACCGACACGGATCTCGTTGGGTGCCCCGGAATCACCACCTGTCATCCCCGGCGGTCCGTCCCGGCCGTGGTCCATCAGGAAGGACGCCTTGCCTTCACCACGCAGGAGGCGGATCCGGTAGCTGACTCCGAAGCCACCGCGCCGCTTGCCTGTTCCACCGGAATCTTCTCGCAGCGCATAGGTCTCGAAAAGCAGCGGATAATGCTGTTCGAGTATTTCAACGGGCTGGGTCTTTGATATGCCGACCGTCGAGCAGCCATTGGTCAGGCCGTCACCGTCAAGCCATCCGCCGTAGCCGCCTCCGGAGAAGAAGTACATGATGTAGTCGCGTTCAGCTTCTGGATCGTGGCCGCCGAGGGCCAGATTACCGCTGGTTCCAGCCGGCGCGCCAAATAGGCGCTCGGGCAGGGGCTGGGCCATCGCCCCAAAGACAGCCTCCATGATGCGTTGCGCGACCTCCGCCGCACAGCCTGCAACGGGCCTCGGGTATTGGGCATACAGGAAGGTATCCCGGGGTGGCTTGATGTGCAGAGGCGCAAAACAGCCGGCGTTGATCGGGACCTCGGGAAAAATATGTTTCATTGCCACGTATACCGCCGACTGAGTCGTCGCCCAGACCGAGTTCATTGGACCCCGGCACGGGGGGCTTGAGCGGGAAAAGTCGAAATGAGCATCGCTGCCATCGATAGTCAGGTCGAGGACAATGGCCAGCGGCTCATCGATGACGCCATCGCTGTCGATGTAAGCAGTGAAACTGTAGGTGCCGTCGGTTATTGCTGAGATCACCTCACGCATGTGCTGTTCGGACCGGTCCCTGAGATCGGCGATTGCGGCAACGACAGTGTCCGCGCCGTAACGGTCAAGCAGTGCGGTCAATCTCTTCTCACCGGTTTTCAGGGCACCGATCTGGGCCCGGATATCACCGATCCGTTCATCCGGTACGCGGATGTTGTTGAGGATGATATCGACCACATCCTGTTGCAGTTCTCCTGCACACATCAGTTTGACAGGAGGCAGGCGCAATCCCTCCTGCTGGATCTCGGTTGCGGTTGAATTGAATCCGCCCGGGACCATGCCGCCGGTGTCCGGCCAGTGGCCGGTATTAGAGAGAAAACACCACAGTTCGCCTGCGTAATAGAACGGCATCATCATTTTGACATCCATCAGGTGAGTGCCGCCAAGATAGGGGTCGTTCTGAATGATCACGTCCCCGGGGCCTAAGTCGCTGCGCTTTTCCAGAACCGCCTGGGTGGCGAACTGCATGACTCCGAGGAAGATCGGCAGCCCCAGTTCGCCCTGGGCGATCATCTCACCGCTGGATCGATCGTAGATGCCGTTCGATCGATCGAAGGCTTCTGAGATAACCGGTGAGAAGGAGGTTTTTTCATGCACCAGATCCATTTCCGAACAGACCTGGCGGAGACCGTTTTCAATCACGGCGAGTGTCACGGGATCCATTGTCATTTCAGGTTGCCTCTTCAAGGATCGGGTTGGGTTTCGATGATCAGGTTGCCGTCAGGATCGACTGTAGTCCGGGCCCCGGGATCAATCAGGCAGGTGGTGTCTGCCTGCTGCACGATGGCCGGCCCCTCCAGTGATGTTCCCTGGATGAGGACATCGCGGTCATAGACGGGTGTGTCAATCCAGGCACCAGCGAAGAAAACCGGACGACTGGAGACAGGGCTAGGCAGGGGAACTTCCTCACCTTTGCCGAGCCTCTTGAGTACAAGATCGGGACGGTGACCGATGACCGTGGTCCGGAGGCTAGCTAGGACCGGTGTCATGTCTTCCAGGACGATGTCGAACCGTTCCCGGTAGCGCTCCGAAAAGGCGGCCGCAACATCACGTTCGGAAAATCCTGGGCTCTGCACCCGGACGCGGAACACGTGGCTCTGCCCCTGATACATGAGGTCGGCCTCATGAATGATGTCGATCGATTCAGTTGGTACGCTCTCATCGATGATTGTCTGGCGACCCTGTTCTGCGTGTTTGCGGAAAATCCGATCGGCACTTTCTGGATCGACCATAGCGAGGGGCCGCCATAGTGTCTCAACATAGTCATGTCGCAGGTCAGAGATCAGGCAGCCGAGGGCTGATGTGATGCCCGGAAAGCGGGGAACCAGTACCCGGGGAATGCCCAATTCCCGTGCCAGACCGACGGCGTGAAGCGGTCCTGCGCCCCCGAATGCAAACAGTGCGAAGTCGCGCGGGTCATGGCCTTTTTCAATTGAAACCAATCGAATGGCCGAGGCCAGTTGATTGCTGGAGATCGCGAGGATCGCTGCGGCTGCGTCCACGGTGTTCAGGCCGAGGGGCTGGCCGACAGTTTCGTCGATCGCAGCGGCGGCCTGTTTGCGGCTGTCAGGGTGCTGTCCGACCCCGGCAAACCCCGCCACATCGATGCGGCCCAGCACCAGATTGGCGTCTGTGACCGTGGGCTGCAAACCGCCGCGCCCGTAACACACGGGCCCAGGTTGGGCACCGGCGCTCTCCGGTCCGACCCGAAGCAGGCCCGCCGAATCGACCCGGGCGATGGAACCACCGCCGGCACCGATTGTGTGGATGTCGACCATCGGTACCCTGACCGGTATACCGTAGGCCAGGTCTTTCTCGGACGACAGGGCCGGGGTGCTGCCGATGATGACGCTGACATCGAAGCTGGTTCCGCCCATGTCGCAGGCGATCAGGTTTTCAAATCCTGCCTGCTGGCCGATGTTTGCTGCGGCCACAGCACCGGCAGCCGGGCCCGACATTACGGTCTGAACCGGCTGGCGGGCAGCGGCCTGTGCGGTGAGGGTGCCGCCATTGCCCTGCATCACCAGCAGCTGGTGGAGAAACCCTGCATCTTTGAGGCGCTGAGAGATCCGCTCCAGGTATGCTGCGAGGATCGGTTGAACGTAGGCATTGACTGCGGCAGTACTGCCCCGTTCGAATTCACGGACTTCCCGCAGGATCTCGCTGCTGGTCGATATAAATCCGCTTTTCCAGATCTCCCGTGCGATCTCGGCGGCACGCTCCTCATGGATAGGATTGGCATAGGCGTGCAGGAAATGAATGACGACCGCTTCGGCCCCCAGTGACTCCAATCTCTCGAGCGCACTTCGCACTTCGGTCTCGTCCAGCGGCAGCACAACCCGCCCACGCGCGTCGAGCCGCTCGCTGACCTCCAGCCGCAGTTCTCGATCTATCAAGGGCTCGAATGAACCGGTCATCCCGTAGTTGTTGGGGCGGGTTCTGCGCCCCAGTTCGAGCACGTCTCGAAAACCCCGAGTGGTGATCAGCCCACAGCGTGCGCCCTTTCGTTCCAGAACGGCGTTCGTGGCGATAGTGGTGCCGTGAACCACGGCCTCAAGTTCCGCCACAGGCATGCCGCCGGTTTGGAGCCCCTCCAGCACTGCCAGCGACTGATCGGCAGTCGTTGTGGCGACCTTGCTTACCTGGTAGCGGCCGGTCTCAGGATCGAGAAACAGCAGGTCGGTATTGGTGCCGCCTACATCCACGCCGGCCTGCCATCCGCTCACGGCAGCATCTCTTGTAGGGGTGCGAGGTGCGCCGGATCACTTGCAAAGCCGATGCCCAGGTCGTTGACAATCGCGACGATGCGGTCATTGAATGGTGTGGGTATGCCGAGTTGACGACCTGTTTCGGATACGTGGCCGTTCAGGTAGTCGATCTCCGTGCGCCGCTTCTTTCGGACGTCCTGCCCCAGTGATGGGACGCCCTCGCCACCATCGCTGCCGGCATTTCGGAGCGCCTCCAGGACTTCCTTTACGTTTCTGCCCTCGGCCGCGTCGATGATCTTGTGCGGTGAGACTCCTGCGACCGGGTGTAGATCGTGTTCCAGGGCGAGCGCTACGCGGGCCGTCTCGGCACCCAGTTGTATCGCTAACCGGGTGATCTCGGGAATTGTTCTGACTTGGGCCGTGCCGTACCCACTGAGGCCTGCCAGCGCATTGGCCATACAGTTGACCATCAGTTTCGACCAGCGATTGCCCCACAGGTCGGTCGTCACTTCGGCCCGTGCGATGCACTCCAGGATCTCGGCGATACGACGGGCCCTGGCGGTGTCAGTACCGTCGTGTTCGCCCACTTTAAACCCCAGTTGGTAGGTATCGGTACGGATCGCTTTTCCAGGTTCATAACAGCCCACACCAATGGTGATGACGCAACCCAGTGAGCGTTCTTTACCTGCCACCGAAGCCATTCGCTCGTCGTTGATTCCGTTCTGAAAATCGACGAAGACCCCATCTGGGCATGCCACGTAGTCACGTATCAGTGCGGTCGCCCAGGTCGTGTCGTAGCTCTTTACCGCGATGAACGCGGCCTCAAAAGGTTCACAGACCTGCGGCAGATCACAGATGTGGATCGCCTTCGGGTGGGTGAGGTGCGTCTGATCTGCTGTTTCGATGATCAATCCATCGCGCTGGATCTTTTCGACGTGTTCGGGCCAGGGATCGATCAAAGTAATGTCGTGTCCCCCACGGGCGAGCAGGCCGCCGACGACACTGCCGACAGCCCCCGCACCGACGATTCCAATGCGCATGTGTTCTTCTCCTTTTCGGTCTAGCGAGATCGTTTTTCGGCTGATTCCACCGGCCACCTGCCGGTTTTTGCGTGGGACCGGCTCACGCACGATTGTGTCTCTCAACGTGCACGTTTGTCCACGCTATCTCCATGATGCCAGATCTCGGCACTCAAGGAGATCCTTTGCGGTGCGGAGGTCCGCTGGCATCCAGAGGTTAAGCCCGGGACAACCCTGACCGGGCGCTATACTTCGGCCGCGACGTTACAGACTTTTTGAGGAGACGCCAAATATGACGATCAGCAACGGGCGGGAGTTTCTGGTCATCCCCGGGCCTACGACCATCCCCGATGAAGTGCTGCGTGCGATGCACCGGCCTGCGGTTGATATTTTTGATCCGGAGCTGGTCGAGATCACCGACACCTGCAGGGCGGATCTGAAGACGATTTTCGGGACCTGCGGTGAGACCTATATTTATGCGGCCAACGGGCACGGTGCCTGGGAAGCGGCGCTGGCCAATGTGCTCTCATCGGGTGACGAGATCCTGGTCCTGAACAGCGGTCGATTTGCCGAGGCCTGGGGAAAGATGGCGGATTTGATGGATCTTAGGGTGCTGAGCCTGCCGCAGGATTGGCGGCATGCGGTGGATCCTGAAGCTGTCGAGGCACGCTTGCGGGCCGACACCAAGGGCCGGATCAAGGCAGTACTCGTCGTACAGGTGGACACGGCGTCCGGCGTTGTCAACGATATCGCAGCGATTGTCGCGGCTGTTCGTGCAGCAGGGCATGACGCTCTGGTCATGGTCGACACGATCGCATCTCTGGCGACCATGCCGGTCGAGATGGATGATTGGGGCGTCGATATCGCTGTCAGTGGTTCACAGAAAGGCCTGATGCTGCCGCCGGGTCTGAGTTTTGTCGCGGCTGGTGAGAGGGCATGGGCTGCACACCCTGCTGCCGGGCTGCGGACCCGTTATTGGGACTGGACGGCACGGCACGGAGAACTGCACCCTGAAAAATATTGTGGCACACCGCCGGAGCATCTGCTGTATGGGCTTCGCTGTTCGCTGGACATGCTGCTTCAGGAGGGTCTGGAAAATGTTATCCAACGCCACCGGCTCTTGTCTGAGGCTGTGCGCCTGGCGGTGGCCACCTGGTGTGAAGCTGGAGCGCTGGAATTCAATATTATCGCTCCAGAGCAACGGGCCAATTCAGTGACCACTGTTCTGATGGATGAAGCCTACGATCCGTTGGGGTTTCGTGACTTCTGCAGGCAGTGTTGCGGTGTGGTCGTGGGCGGTGGGATTGGTGATCTTCGGGGCAAGGCTTTACGCATTGCCCACATGGGTCATATCAATGCCCCGCACATACTGGGTGCGCTCGGCGTGGTCGAGTTGGGATTGATCGCGAGGAACGTTCCACACGGTACAGGTGGAACGCAGAAAGCCATTGAATTTCTGGGACAAAATGTCCTGGCTTGAGCAATTAATCTGAGTCTCCAGGACTGCAATTCACATTTCACAGTACTCCATCGTCTAAAGTATTGTCAGACTGATCGGTACAATTTGTGTGCCAAATTGGGGCAAGTGGGGTCAAGAGGATAGTAGTTATGTGGACGGTTCCTAACATTCTTCTGACCCTATTCGGCCTGGTTCTTATGGTTACACCTCTAGCGCTTTGGGTGGCGTGGACAACAGCAATATTTACTGGTGTACTTGTCGCTGCCTTGTTATCCCTGATCGGAGCAGTGATCATCACGAGAAGCCAAGGCAAGAACAGCGCGAACTAAATTTGGCACGAACTGAACACTACCGCCCCCATCTGATTTCTGTACGTTGAATTATGTCCTGCCCACACGGCGGTGAGAGATTTTGAGCATCTGAAATTCTGGGGTGGGAAATTTACGGCTAACCAACTAACAATTCAGGAAATGATAGATCGAGTGTTTGGGGCCAGCCTTCACCGACATAATTCACGATCAGAGACCTACGTATTCCATTGATGGGTTTTTTCGCAAAACCATGCCAAGTTTGGCTGCTGGGAACGAAGGCCAGTCCACCTCTGATAGTTCTTGGCTGTGTAGAGACATAGATGTGGTCATTGTCATAAAGATCTGTTCCCATCGTTTCCAGATGGAGAGCTCTTGGTAAGGTGACAACTAAGGTAAATCTTTTGGGGTCAATCGAATCAGTGTGTGGTTCAAGATAGTAACCGTGGCAATCTTGTGTGTATTTAATTCGGAGCCGTGTGTTCGTTAATTTAATATCAGCCCACTTTTCGATGAATTGACTGACCTTTTTCGATTGAAAAGCCCGTGCGACATCATCACACACCGGGAATAGAGAACGATTGGTGGGCGAGAAAAAGAATCGACCTTCGAGTTCGCTTCGTTGGGTACCAACCAAGGCTTTTGTGGAAGGCGCTTCAAAAGGAATTTCAACGATTGAATCTAGAACATCCGGTGGCAGTGACTCAGTTAGGACCCAGTGCCGGAACGGGTGTTGGTAGATCTAGCTTCTAGATAATGATCGTCTGAAATGATTAGCAATTTGTTGTGCTGGGCTCATCAATTGGAGAACTTGAGTATATTGATTTGGTGAGCGGTATTTTTCGAGTTGAAGAAATCAAGCGACGTTAACTTAGGTGAAAGTAGTCTAGTCTTTTACACTACATAAAGCCTCAGTATGTTCTGGTCCGAGTCCACAGCATCCTCCAATAATGTTTGCACCCGTATCTTTCCACTGGTTAGCAAACTCAACCAGGTGATCAGGGGTAATAACGTCTTCGAATTTCCAATTAGGGGATTTGAAGTAGCCGCTATCTGGATAAGCCATAATCAGACCGTCATGTTTTGTCCTGATTAACTCGATGGCATCTTCAATTAGGTCTACAGAAGAGTGCATGATGCCCATTCCTTCAAATCCAAAGCTGGCTGCTTTCTCAACGTTATCAATAAGTGGAATTGTTCGATCGCTATATCCGGTGATCGTAGCATCTCGACGAGATCTTTTGGCAGACAGACCGCACCACACTGGAAGTGTCGAAGATGATGCGCATTCAAACAGCACTAGCATGCGACTCGGAACGGACATCATTTCAAGAAGTATCAGATCTACTTTACCTTCTTCATAAAAAGAGACCATTTCATTAAATGCGTCAAATAAGATCTCTTTCGATGTATTTCTTTCTGCTCGTTGCCGTAATTCATCTGTGTATGGCAGTTGGGTTGAAATTGAGCCGGCTACTAGCACATCGTTATTACCACAGCGTTCACGTGCCAGTAATGCAGCCTCGATGTTCTTCACGTTTATTGCTTTCACTTCATCCGTGAATCCTGCCGGTCCAAGCACCAAACGAGAAGATGCGTAGCCGTTGACAGTTATAACGTCCGCACCAGAATCAATATACGACTGGTGGGTTTCGACTAATACATCAAATGATTCGATAGACGCACGAGCTGACCAAACTTGATCATTCATCGTTATGCCACGGCGTTCTAATTCAGTCGATGTGCCACAATCTAGGATCGCTATCTTTCCAGAATTAATCTTAGAAAGTAGCGTTTCATATCGGGTAAACATTTTCTTAGCTTATCCTATCGCCCAATTTCGGGGGCTGTTTTGAAACTTGAAGACCTGTAATTAAAAGGCGGTAGAACAACCTTCTAATATCAGCGATTTCTTGGATGTGCAATTCTGTCTGGGTAACGATACTGTTGGAAAACAGTATGCAGGGTTGCTTATGGCCCTGTGGCTCGGGTAGAACTGTAATGGCCAATTGCATATCCTTTCCGCCATTTTTTGTTCCGAACATCCCCAAGAACCTTAAACCTTTCTGATGGGAAAGGCGACATTCAATCAGAACCCTCGCTCTCTGGCTCCCATCCCGCTTTAACAAGTCCTTCGATCAAGATATCTGCTAAAGAAGAGTTCGGCACGAAGATTTTCTTGTAATCGTCTTTGGTTTTTAGATTCGGGCGCAACTTCAGATAATCATCAAGTGCAGCTTTCGCTTCATCTCCTTTATCCAGATAACCCATTACGGATGCCCTGAAGCCTCTATACATTCCAGCGTTTGGAGCGTCCTCCAAGATCTCTTCCACTAATTCATAAGCATTCTGATAATCTTCAAGCCCCATATAGATAAAGAAATGCGGGATTTTACGAGCCCATAACTGGGGATCGAGTGGATCAATTTCTAATGATTTTCTCACCAATTCTTCAGAATTTTTGTAGTCTCCCGTATGGATCATTGCTTGTGCCAGTCTCATATAGGCCTCTGGATCACTTGGATTAAGCTCAACAGCTTTTTCGGAAAATCGTTTTGCCTGTGAGAAGTTGCCTTTAAAAAAGTAATGAGTGGCAGTCATTAGCGCAGCAACTGGATTTTGAGGATCAAGTTCGGCTGCTTTTTTGGAATGTTCAAGAATTTCATTCAAAGTCTTTTCTGAATCTTCTTTAGTAAATTGAAGCAGTTCAGATCTACAAATTATTGCCAGCATTGCATGAGCATGAGATAGACCCGAATCTAATTCGATAGCCTTCTCACAGAGTTCTCGCGCCTTACCAAGATTTGTATCTTCTCCATCTGTAGCACTTCTTTCATTAAACATATGAAGCGATTTCAGATAATATTCCCAAGCATTGAAGTTGGTAGGTTTAGACCTTTCTATTCTTTCTCTCTCATGACTTCCTAACGTCGGACTCACCTTTGCAGCGATTAATGTCGAAACTTCGTCTTGTACTTCAAAAATATCATCGACATTGCGATCCCATTTTTGGGACCATAGATGATGATCTACATGGGCATCTATTAACTGCGCGGTAATCCTTATTCTGTTTCCACCTTTTCTCACGCTACCTTCGACTATGTAACGCGCTCCTAATTCTTCGGCTACATCTTTGACATTTACAGATTTACCCTTGTAGGTAAAACTTGAATTTCTCGAGATAACAGGGAAAGTCCTCCAAGAAGAGATATTGGTGATGATGTCTTCAGTAATGCCGTCTGCAAAATAATCCTGTTCAGGATCGCCACTCATGTTGGTAAAAGGAAGTACTGCAATTGCAGGAATACTATTCTCAACCGTTCCTTCTCTTCTAGCTTCTTCTGTATTATCAATGTGAGTAGATATCTCTCCCGAATAAACAAGATCCGCAATTTCTATCTTGTAAGTTGGGACAGGAGTTTGAATATTTTTCATCTCCTGATCGCCGGTTGAAACAAAACTCATATCGAGCTTTCGACAGACTTCATCGTGAAACTTTCCTGAAAGTGAGATTCCACCTGGCTCCGCTAGGGCTTCCAGTCTTGCTGCGACGTTCACGCCGTCACCGTAGAGGTTGTCTCCTTCCACGATTACATCGCCAAGATTAAGACCGACACGGAACAACATCTGATCTTCTTCAGGCACTCCTTCATTTCTTTGCCTGAGGTTTCTTTGAAACTCAGTGGCAGCAATCACGGCATCCACAGGACTTGCGAATTCAGCAATTATTGAATCGCCAGCACTCCCAAATATTCGGCCGTGATTAGACGAGATACAGTCATCCGTGAGGGTTCTACAGGCTTTTAGGTTCTTGAGGGTCCGATCCTCGTTCTCTCCCATCAAAGCGCTGAAATCGACGACATCCGCCGCAAGGATGGCGGCAAGTTTTCTTCTGGGTTTTGACTCATTCATGGTTCTATCTTAAACCCAAATTAGAGTGCTGTAATTATTATCTAAATCTCAATTTCCAGTTCAAATCTTGATTGATAGGGCAGCTGCAGGTGTTACCTTTGGCCTGTGCTGATCTACCAGTTGCGACTGGTGAAAGTATGCCTATAGTCCTCCTACACGGGTGGCTAAGATTATGCCCGCTCCAGCGCGAAAAACTGCAACAAAGGATGGCCGGGTCCTGAAAGCGGAATGTTTCATACAGAATTAGGCGGCGTAGTAGTAGAAGTGAATGGCTGTTTGTATGTGGTCCTCCGTAGGCAACATAACTCTCTCCTGGTCTAGGTCAGGTTCAAGCTTGTATCAGACGCTCTGATTCCTGCCGGTCATCAATCGGCTAACAGAAGACTCAAGGTATACCTATCTGCTTGAGGATGTATATATCGGCGCTGGTCTACGCCACAGCACCAGGGGCAATTGGCATTGTCTATAGGTGACTGTCCGGTAAAGCGATCTGGGTATGTTTTTATTGAGAAAGAAAAGCGGTGCAACCAAGTGCTGGTTACACCGCCATGGCTCCGGTTCGACCCTGGAACTCGAATCTTGTTTCAGTGAATACTGAGAATTCGAATAATCACGCGTAGATTGATGTTGAAACTACCGAGTGCAGCTTGGTAATCCGCATTGGCACCTAAAGCATCGTAGGTTTTTTCAATTGCGTCCATTGACGGGTAGGTAACGCCAAGTAACTGGTTACCAGCATTACTACCTGTAACTATCGTGCCGAACCGAAGGGTCATTGCGCCGTTAACCGCAAAAACGGGAGCGAGCTGAGTGATGGTTGCAACAGACGAGGCAGGTGCCGATGCACGCGTCAAGACTGCAAATTTCATTGTGTCACTGGTGTTTTGCTCAAAAGGAACCGAATGCAGTTTAAGGATGTTTCTCATGACTACCTGAACTTTTCCGCTTGCCATCATGGCCTGATAGTCGGAAGAGGCAGCATACACGTCCATGGCTTTTTCAAACCCACTCAAACTCTCATAGGACTGGAATAGGGCGACTGAACCTGCCTGTTCCCCAGTAGCTATTCTGCCAAGAGTTACAGTGATGGCACCGGCCTTGGACTTGAGATCATCTATAACGCTGCTGGCCTGTTCTACAGCGGTATTGAAATAGTCAGGTTCGGTCTTTGCGACCGTAATTACAAAATAATTAGCATCCGACATAGTTGCATCCTCCTTATAGTGGTTGAGTCCATTTCTTGATCCCAGGCTCATAGCCTAGGTATTAAGATGTTACACGATTGTGATGCACCCTAATCTGTCCCCTGACGAGTCGGCATCTTCACGGGGCAACTAAGTATTTGATTAGATGGTGGCTATGGCTGGGATTGGGATCGAACAGGGCTATAAAATGCTGAAATATTGAATATCTCTCATCTCCACCATCATAGCGGATCAAACGGGGGGGAATCTCGCGCGTTTTTCAAACTCATAAGCTGGCATGTTATTGCGAATATAGCTGTTTGTTGCGTCGCTTGCGGGTTCGTGATCCCAGGCGAGAGACTGTTTGAGCATCACCTCTTTTAACAAGGCGCGCCGGCGCTGGCTTTCAAGTACCCGTTCCCTCAAAGCCGCAGTGTCGTATCGACTTTTGATCTCATCGATCATCGATTGCGTGGTTGTGGCGTAACTGGCGCTGCTGGTAAGATTTTCGATCTCATTCGGGTCTTGGATGACATCGAAAAGCTGCAAGGGATCCTTGTCTGAGTAGATCGCCTTGATGCTGCCTCGGCGGATCATGAAGATGGGCGTATCGGTGCCTTCGGCAAAGTATTCGCCTATCGCCTCGTCGTGGCCTTGGTTACCCGAAAGATGTGGCATCAGCGAGCGCCCCTCCAGCGGTGTGGCATAGTCTGTGCTGCTACCGTCCGTGGCCATATCGATCAGGGTGGGCATCAGATCTACCAGAGAGACAGCCTCACACACCCGCCGGGTCGCGTAGCGCGAGGGCGCGTGCACAATCAAGGGTACACGGGCGGAGTGTTCAAGAAAAGACATCTTGAACCACATGCCACGTTCGCCCAACATATCGCCGTGATCGGCGGTAAACACCACGATGGTGTTGTCTTTAAAGCCGGCCTCCTCTAACGCGTTAAGCAGGTCGCCGACTTTATTGTCGATATCACTCACCGAGCCGTAGTAGGCCCGCCGCGCATTACGGATAGTGGCGTCATCAAGGTCGATATCCGATGCGCCATAACTGTATCGCAGGCGCTCACTGTGAGGGTCTGTTACATCACCGGCAGCGACCCGCGGCAGGTCGATTTCGCAATCTTGGTACAGATCCCATTCGCTCTGGCGGCAAAGATAGGGGTCATGTGGCTGTATCAGCGATACCGTCAGCATGAAAGGCTGGGGATTGCCACCGCGAGCCTGTTCAAACAAGTATCGTTTGGCCTTGAATACCGCTTCGTCATCGTAATCAAGATACATCGAGCGTACGCAAGGCCCTGCCTGGGTCACGACCTCCATGTTGTGGAACCAGTCCAGGCGATCATTGGGTCGGTCCCACTCAGGGTGCCAGGTGAAATCTGCCGGGTATACATCGGTAGTCAACCGTTCACCGAATCCATGTAACTGATCAGGCCCAACGAAGTGCATCTTGCCCGACAAACAGGTGCGGTATCCTAGGTTTTCAAGGTAATGGGCAAAGGTCGGGACTTCGGCGGAGAATTCCACGGCGTTATCCCAGGCAGCAATAGCGCTGGGCAGGCGCCCGCTCATCATCACGAACCGCGATGGGGCACAAAGGGGCGAATTGGTATATGCGGCGTCGAACACCACGCCTTCATCGGCGAGGCGTTGCAGCTGCGGTGCTTTGACTACCGGATGACCATAGCAAGGCAGAAACTGGGGCGCCAGCTGGTCCGCCATGATAAAAAGAATATTGGGAGTGCTTGAAGACATAAAGGTGTACCGTTCAGTTTATACCTGCATCCGTGCCGCCTGCGGGGTAATGGTGGCTGGTCAGCCGATAATGACAGGCTGTTTCGGTTTTGTTTCATTGTTCGAGGTCAGTATTCCCGAGACGCTGGGTATCGGGTCTGGGATTCGACCCTCAATCTGTTAAATGATGAGGAAACCCAGAGTAAACGGGGTATACATCTGCCTGCCCCGCACATTCCTAATTCAATCTAGCCAGCGAAGATTCCAGTTTGCGTGTGTTCAAGTAGACGAAGACCCTAAGATGATTTGGGTGCAACGATATAAACACAGCGCTTTACCGCTCGACTTAGCTACAATCTCGGCATCCCATACCTGCGTACTACGCCCTTTGTGCTGGGGTCGGGCGATACATTCAATCAAACCAGAACGAACTGTGGCCAGATGGTTTATCTTTGACTCAACCGTCGTAAAGCCAGATGCGCCATCAGGCAACGACTTAACACAGCCATAACCGGCACATGAGTCGGCCAGAGCAAACAATGTTCCAGCGTGAAGATAATCATGCCATCCTGAATGGTGTTGTTGAAGTTCGATGTGCGCGACGACCTCTGTCGCTTCGACTCGAGTAAACACCATTCCAAGGTGTTCAAACAGGAATCCTTCACCATAGCGGTTAAAGTCTTCTAGGGTATGTGGGAACTCTCGCTCCATCGATATTTCTTATCTGCGTCTTTGTTTACTTCTACGTATTATCTACAAAAGTGGCCTTTAAGTTTTCCAAAATATGAAAATCTGTTCCTGTTTCCTGTGGTTTCCAACAACAGACACAAAGTTCTCTTGTTGTGCCTCGAGCCCACCGGTACGCACTCAACCCAGTCTAGCCAGAAAAGATTCTGGTTTAATGTGGGTATAGCTCTACAGTCCCCGAGTAACTCGCGTAGGGCCTTCAATGATATCGAAATCCTTGGACACAATATTTGCCAAAGCCGGATTGGCTCCAACTCCAGCAAAGAGATCGGACTTCAAATACCCTTCATAGGCATCCTTTGATTCCCAGATATAGACACCGCCATAGGTATTGTTCTCGTCATCGGCAAGCCAGTGTTTCGAAATGAGTCCCGGCAGTACTGCGAAAGCTTCAGCAAGTTCGTTACATACTGCTTCATACTCAGCTCGACTAATACCCTCTAGGTTGAAATTAATGACCTGGATATGCATATATTCCCTCTCCAATGTTGACTGTGATCGTCATAAAAAGTCTAACTCAGTCGGGAGACCAAAGATTCTAGTTTCAGATGGGTGTGCCGTTTCATAATTCTCAAGTGTGGCCGAACATAGGGGCACTCATACTGAACACGCAGGATCACACGCTAGCTGCACAACTTGGTTGTAGGTGAGGTAGAGGCCGGGCAGCCTAAACATCAGGGGAGGTAGGGTCAAGCGGTGGTATTAGCCTGGTCCAGAATACGACCCCAAATACCTTAAGACCAGAGGAAACGGCAGATGGCAGGAGCGGTGTCAGGAAAAGAGTATTCCAGTCAGGTATAAATCCTATAGACGATGTATAACAGACCCGCGGCGGCACTGAGTTCCATCAGAAGCACGCCCATGATCATCCATCGATTGAGTTTACGTTTGGGCAGATAGGTATTGTTCTTCTGGGCAATCTGTCGTTCCTGCTCATAGGTCAGTTTACTTTCCGGGTTTCCGTCGTTCATCGTGGTTTCAAGTTATCCGGTTCATCGTTCGAAAACAAGCACAGGGGCGTACAGGTAAAAGCGGGTGCGAAGGTGGCTGAAATTTCTTCTTCAAGAAAATGAATTTGTGGTTGCAATGCTTTTCCAGTATGTTGTTCTTTCCAAAAATGACCTGAAGTAGGAGAGCGAACATGACCGTAGTAACGACTAACATGGTTAAACCCATCACTGGCAAATCACAGCTTGCACAAGATCGAATGCGCCGAGCTGCAAAAATATACGAAAAGCATGGTGGTAAAGTGCGCATTGTACGGTTTCTGATGGGCGCGTATGCCGGAAACATGGCGCTGCAATCGGCTGCGTCGGATTTTACGACCTCAATGTCAGTTGCCGATGGAGTCATCAACGACTCGTCTTTTGCTGATTTGATGCAAGAACGCGAATCAGAACCGGCGGCTGAGATGATTGGCCCGTTCCTGTTTCGCACGATCTATGGTGACATTGCCTGGGATACCCATCCGGTATCACAGATGCGCGCTTACCAGATGCCGAGAAAGAACGTGCCGGCCGCTGTGGAGATTCTGGGAGAAGTCGACCAGCTGACCGATGAAGTCGAAGTGGCCGGAGTGGCCCCGGTCGTGAGTGAAGACATGACGCTTATTCTTGCGACTTATCAGTTCACATCCATAGCCGACTATGGCGTACAGCTGGACAAGGTCGGGATGTCGGACGCATTTCAGCAGATCGTCAACAAAGCCAGTGAGTTAGGCACGCTGGTGAGCTCGAGTGTCTACATGACCATCTAGATCCGTGACCGGACAGTTCTCCCGGTACTTCGTAACGAAGGCAGGGATTCAGGGCCCCGCTCAGATGGGGCCCTTACTTTGTCAGGATACGAGAGCCAGTCGCGAACCGGCCTTACCGCCCTGCGTGCTGTGACGATAGAATGAGACGGTCATGCCTGGGATTGTCACAGTGTTCACTCTGCCTGGAATATTCAGTGACCGGTCTGACTCGCCGGGCCCGGTTCCGTCGACCTGATGACAGCAAAAAGCAGGCCCCCCATCTACACTTTTGACCGGGTTATCCGGCAGAACGCCAGCCGATATCCTGATAAGACCGCATCGATCTTTCGCGATCGCAGGGTCACCTACGGAGCCCTGGACCTGCGCCTCAACCGCCTGGTCAACGCACTGCAGCGGCTTGGATTGGTACCGGGCGACCGCATCGCTGTTCTTTCACGAAATAGCCACATCTACATTGAGACTCTGCTCGGTGCGGCCAAGGGCGGTTTTGTGCTGACAACGCTGAATTTCATGCTGGACCCGGTTGGGTTGTCCTACATCCTCCGCCACTCGGACGCGAGGGTGATCCTTTTTCAGTCGGAGTTCTCGGCAGTTGTGGAATTGATCGCGTCAGATTGTCCCGCACTTGAGCACTGTATCGACCTGGATGGTGTCACAGAGTTTGCAAAGGGATACGAAGATCTGCTGACTACATCCTCGGATGAGGATCCGAAGGTCCGTGTCCACGAATCCGACTTGTGGCTGCTGGTCTACACCAGTGGGACCACCGGCCGGCCTAAAGGTGTAATGCTGAGTCACCGTAACATCTGTACTAACGTTGCCGATTCGGCTAGCGGTGTCGGACTGACCATCTCGACTATCAACCTTAATGTCTGTCCGCTCTATCACGTTGCCGCGAGTGTTTTTCAAACTCTGACAACATTCTACCTGGGTGGAAAAAGCGTGACTCTTGAGAGTTTCGATCCGGTCGCCGTGCTGGAGGCGATCGCGCGCGAGCGTATCACCTATACCTTCTTCGTCCCGACCATGATATTCCGGATCCTGGAATTGAAAGATGCTGGGTGCCACGATCTTTCCAGTCTCAAGCGGGTCGGCTATGGTGCTGCGCCTATGCCGATCGATCGTCTGAAAAAAGCAATCGATCTTTTTGGGATGACTCTGTTTCAGGGATATGGGCTCACTGAAAGCACGGCCAACATTGTCATCTTAAGCCCCGAAGACCACGATCTGACTGCCTCCGGTGACAGATTGACCCGCCTGCAATCCTGTGGCCGTGGCCATTCCGGGCACGAGTTGCGTGTTCTGGATGACCTCGGAAACGAACTGCCCCCCGGTGAGATCGGTGAGATCTGTGTACGCAGCGAGAGCGTCATGGAAGGATACTGGAAGGATCCAGATAACACCTGCAAGGCTATCCGCTCGGGCTGGCTGCATTCTGGTGACATGGGATACATGGATCAAAACCGGTATATCTACATCGCCGGCCGCCGAAACGACATGATCAAGAGTGGCGGGGAGAAGATCTACCCACAGGAGATCGAGGAATTGCTGTTTGGGCATCCCGCGGTGCTGGAGGCGGCCGTCTGCGGCGTGCCGCACCCGGACTGGGGGGAGGTGCCCCGGGCTTATGTTGCGCTGCGACCCGGTTCATCCCTGTCGGCAGAGGAGATTCTGGCTTATTGCGCATCAGCGCTGCCGGGCTTCAAGTGTCCGAAGGACGTGGTCTTTCTGTCCGAGCTGCCCAAGACCGCTTCAGGAAAAATCACCCGGGCCGCTCTGCAAGTGGGCCCATTGGGGTCTGCCCCCGAATGATTTCGTTGGGTAACGCCAGCCGCTGCGTCGGCCCATGAAACTTCTGGAGCCCATCACGATAGGCTCGCTGAAACTCCGTAACCGGATCGTGATGCCACCTATGGCGACCCTGTACGGGTCCGCGGACGGAACGGTCTCTCCGAGGCTCTATGAGTACTACCTTCGCAGGGCCCGCGGGGGCGTAGGCTTGGTGGTTGTTGAAAATACCGCACCCTCTCCGGGTGCGATCAATTACCCGAATACCCTCGAGATACACGATCCCGCCTCGGAACCTGGTTTTGCTCGGTTGGCTCGTGGAATAAAGGCAGCAGGTGCCGCGGCAGCGATACAGCTTTTTCATCCCGGCCGGCAGATGCATCCTAAGTACACGGGAAACGTGCCGGTCGCACCATCGGCTATACCCTGCCCGGTTATGCGGGCTGTTCCCCGGCCGCTGGATGTTGACGATATCCAGCGGCTCATCGAACACTTTGTTCAGGGCGCAGTTCGCGCGCGCGCGGCCGGTTTCGACGCGGTTGAAATCCATGCGGCCCACGGCTACCTGGTGGGACAGTTTCTGTCTCCTCTGGCCAATCAGCGCAGCGACGCTTATGGCGGCGATACCGCGCGCAGGGCCCGTTTTGCTGTTGAGATCGGCAGTGCTATACGCGAGCAACTGGGTGATGATTTCCCATTGTTGCTTCGCTTCTCGGCCGACGAAAAAATCGCCGGTGGGCTGACCCTGGCAGAAACACGGCGCCTGGTCCCGTTATTTGAGAAAGCCGGGTACTCTGCGCTGCACGTCTCTGCGGGTTGCTACCCCAGCATGGAGTGGATCGTGCAGCCTTACCTCCAGACCCCAGGCTGCCTGGCAGAGTTGGCTGCTGCAGTCCGCAAAGAGACGAATCTACCCGTGATCGCGGTCGGGCGTATCAGCGATCCGAACATCGCGGAAGCGATCCTGCGCGATGGCAGTGCCGACCTTGTGTCGATGGGTCGGGCACTTATCGCCGACCCTGATCTACCGCATAAGACCGTAGCTGGGAGACAGGACAGCATCCGGCCATGCCTCGCCTGCAATGTCTGTATTCAGGCTGTGGGGCATGGTCCGACCCGTTGTGCAGTCAACCCGGAGATGGGACACGAGGCCGAGCAGGGCAGGGCTTTGCCGGCTGCGGCACGGATCTTGGTTGTCGGTGGTGGTCCCGCCGGGATGGAGGCTGCACGGGCAGCGACGAACAGGGGTCACCAGGTGACACTGATCGAACGTTCCATGGCGCTCGGGGGGCAGCTCAGACTGGCGGCGGACTTTCCATCGAAGCCCGAGTTCGGCAGGCTGCTGAAATACTACCAGGCCAGCCTGGCACGGTCGCCGGTCGAGGTGATCCTGAATACCGAAGCCGATGTTCGACTCCTTGAGGGCTTCGAGGTGGATCGGTTGGTCGTGGCAACCGGAGCTATCCCGAGGCCACTGGCTCTGGTTGAGCCTGCGACACATCCCCGTATCTGTCAGGCACTCGAGATCCTTGAGAAACGCACACCTTTGGGTGGCGACATTATTATTGTGGGCGGTGGTCTGCTGGGTCTGGACACAGCGGAGTTCTTGTCACCAAATGCCGACCGGGTAACGGTTTTCGAGGCCGGCCGACACGTTGCTGATGAGCTCGAGTGGAACGTGCGCAGGATGCGGCTGAAATCTTTAAAGGCCCGTGGTGTCCGGATTGTGGAACAGACCCGGTTAGTCAGGTTAGATGGCCACAGTGCCATATATCGAGATCGGGAAGAGGTTGAGCACGCGATGCGGGCCGATGCCGTGGTGCTCGCACTGGGTCTTGTGCCATACAACCCGCTCGGTGACGCCGGGCCCGGGCTGCCTTTTGAGGTCACACTGATCGGGGATTGCCGTCATCCTGGCGGGATCACCGCGGCAGTCAGTCAGGGTCGAGTAGTAGGATCTGGATAACGTCCGCCGGCCGATGACCGGCTCGGAGAGATTCGATAGGCTTTGCAGCCTGGATGAGTCAGGGATGCTCTGGCGGCTACAGCACTCGTTCTACCAGGCGATCATTGTGGCGAAAGGCCCGCCCGGTCTTGGACATCGGCCTGCCGTCCACCTTCACTACGTCGGCGGTGAAGTCACAACTGCCCTTCATGAAAGCTGAGCCTACCCCATAAGCATCGGTTGGGACTTGTTCGGATTCGAAGCGCGCGATTTTCTTGGAATCGAACCCACCGGAGACCACGATGTGAACGCTCGTGAACCCAGCCTTATCCAGTGCCTGTCGTACGTTCCGGACCAGTGCTGGGGTGACACCGGTCTGTCGGTCGGCGTCAGGCGCATGGACCAGCGACGCGTCGATCATCGTCTCAGAAGTATCGAGCCGTACACCCCAGAGCCGGTCACCCATGGCTTCTGCAACCTCCAGCGAGGTTTGGACACAGTCGTTTTCGAAGTCGACCAGGGCTACCAGCGGGGTGTCTGGAAAAGCGTCGGCAAATGCACGTGTCGCCTCGACGGTGTTGCCGTCACAGGCCGCGATCAGGCAGTGGGGAATGGTGCCGCCGCCTTTCATACCCCACCATTCTCCCTGCGCGTCGGTTGAGACCGCCGTGGCCCCGCCGATTGACGCAGCGTAACCGTCACCGCCCTGTACCGCCCAGTGGTCAAACCGGGCCGGGAAAAAGAATACTGGCTTGCCGTCGGCTGCCCGAGCAACTTCCGCGACGTTGGTGGCGATTCGAGTGCGTCGGGCCAGAACGCCCAGATAAAGAGTCTCCAGGTGGACGAATTCCGATAGCGGTCCTTCGATCAGTAGAACCGTCTCCCGAGGGTCGGCCATATCGCCGTCGCGTAGTGAGTACACCCGAACACAATCGAGCTCACTGACCCACTCATCATCGAGCGCTGTCTCGATGCGCTTTCTTTCATCGAGAGCCTGCCTGAGTTGCTCCGGGTCGCCCCGGTACAGGGCCCGAATTCTTCTTTTCTGCTCGATGTGCCGGTCGAAGAGGGCAAAGGCTCGGCTGGCATCTTGGTAGTGCCCGACCCCCACAGTTAATATTGCCAGGGCTTCCTCGATGCCGCAGACCACGGCATGTTGCTTTTGGAATACCTGCATGGTGGCAGTGCGGTGCCGATTACTTGCCTCCAGCGCCCGTTTGGCCCGCCAGAAGTAGACGTCACTTCGGTATCCGCGCCGGATCTCGTGAACCGGGAGGTCGAACACTTCCGTCGGAATGGTAACGGCCAGTGGTGCTTGCTGGGAACTATTCACTGGTATCGTTCCGTTTTGAAGGACTCAGACATTCTTTCGGTAGTAGGCATCTCATGTCAGGCTGGCACTACGCGCCGGGCTTCAATAATAGCCAGTCCGGCAACCATGGGGAATCTGTAAAGTGTAATCGGAAAAGATACTGACGGCTCGGTCTTGGCCGATTCCGTATGATGAAGGTGTCTGGGCCTATGGTTACCAGGAGGTGAATATGGCGTATCATTCAGTCAGTTAAGCTGGTTTCAGGAATCGATTAAAGGCGTTTTGGTTTCACGGTCAGTTTCTGCCCCTGGTCGCCTGGCAGTCCCATGCCGACAGGAGAAAATGAAGTGGCATTCAGTCTCAAAGAGTTTGTTCTCGAAGCGCGATCGGCTGCTGCGGAGGAACACCCTGTTGCTGCGGTCAACAATCTGATGGTACAGACGTTTGCCGACCCGGATGCGATCGCTGCAGCGGTCAGGCCCTTCGGAACTGGGGATGAAACGTTGTACGAGGATGAGCAGGTCTCCGTCTACTGGGTTAGTTTCGCCCCACACGAACTGGTGCCGCCACACAACCACAAAATGCCGGCATTTCTGGGGGTTTATCAGGGTGTGGAGATCAATCGGCTGTACCGACGGGCAAGAACCGGGTCATTGGAAGAAATCAAACAAAAGCGCCTGCTGCCCGGCGACACTCTGTCACTTGGTGGCGAGGGGATACACGCGGTCTATGCTGAAGGCGACGCGCCCAGTCTTGGCCTGCATGTCTATCTTGGATCGTTGAGCACGATCGAAAGGGAGTTGTTCGATAGCGAGACCGGTGAGTCGATGTCTTTCACGACCGAAAACTACCACAAGCTCGTCCGGCCACTCGACTGAAAACCCTTCCGTGGCGCAATACTGAGGTTGATCGACGGTGAGCGAGGCTCTGACTGAAAAAAGACCAACTCGACCGGATTCCGGTGCAGTGCTGGAACCGATCGGCGTACAGCCGCTGTCGGTGCACACCGGTGCGCTGATCGACGGTGTTGACCTTACCCGGCCCTTGCAGCCAAAGACAATCGATGCGATCAGGCAGGCTCTTCTGAAGTGGAAAGTCCTTTTCTTTCGCGGCCAGAATCTTGACCATGCCCAGCATGTACAGTTTGCCCGCCAGTTCGGCGCACTGACCCCCGGGCACGTGGTGTTTGGTCATGACGACACCTACCCAGAGATTTATTCCATCGCCAAGTTCCGTCCTGCCAACCAGAACCAGGCTCCACCCGTTACCCGACTGTGGTCCGGCTGGCACACCGACGTCACGGCCGCAATCAATCCGCCTGCGGCCGCGGTACTGCGCGGCGACGTCGTGCCACCCTATGGCGGAGACACTCAATGGACCAATCTGGTCGCGGCCTACCAGAGCCTCTCTCCAGCGCTGCAGGCCATCGTAGTCAAGCTGTGGGGTGTCCACCGTTTTTCAGCAGCTGGTACAGGAAAAAGCGCAAAAGAATTCGAAAGGTCTGTAAACAACCGACCCATGGTGAGTGAGCACCCGATCGTCACCATGCACCCCGAGACCGGTGAACGCGTGCTCTTCGTCAGCCCGAGTTATGTCAAGTCGATCTCAGGTATGACTGACCGTGAGAGCCAGCAGTTCCTTGAACTGCTTTGGGAACAAGCACTGCGCCCCGAATTCACCGTGCGTTTCAGGTGGGAGCCGGGAAGTGTTGCGTTCTGGGACAATCGCGCTACGGCTCATCTGGCTCCAACTGATATTTACCAGACTGATTTTGACCGGCAGTTCTACCGTGTCACTCTGCTCGGCGAGATCCCACGGGCGGTTGACGGAACGCCATCACGGCCGATTGAAGGTGATCCGATCGGATCTGTCTAGCGTCAGCGAATCGTGTGGCTGCATCTAGACCTCCCGGGGACAACATGAATCTGCTGCGTGCGTTCTTTCGGCCCGCCAGAGCGGTGCCGGTGACGACCTGGAGCGCGGAGCATCCGATGACCTTCAGGCCTCCGCTGTTGAGTCTGATGTTCCTTCTTGCAGGATTATGGATCTTTGGTACGGGCCACGCCGTTCTGATCGCAGCTGGGCTGGGTGTCAGTCCGTGGACCACCCTGGCCCAGGGCGTTGCGGCACAGACCGGCTGGACGATTGGGTTTTCCGTTCTGGCGATAGGTGTGCTGGTGCTGGTCGCCTGGATCCCCATGCGCGAATGGCCAGGTCTGGGCACGATACTGAACGTCGTTCTTGTGGCTGTCGCCATAGACACGACGGTCCCCCATCTGCCGGTACCTGATAGCCAGGTTTTTGGCCTGCTGCAGAGTGCCATCGGAGTGATCCTGCTGGCAGTCGGAAGCGCCTTCTATCTGACCGCCAATCTGGGTCCCGGTCCGCGGGACGGATTGATGACCGGCCTGCAGAGACTGACAAAGTTACCCATCGGCTGGGTCAGGACCGGCCTTGAGGTAACGGTGCTGACTGCCGGTTGGCTGTTGGGCGGGGTGATCGGTATTGCCACTTTGATGGTGGCCCTCGGCGTGGGCCCACTGCTGGCCCGCTGTCTTTCGGTCGTCGATACTATCGGTGGTGCGCCAGGGACGGGTTCGGAGCGTGGCGGCTGATGCCAGGTTCATCACACCAGGGTCTTTCAGGAAAGCCTTGAACTACCGATCCCTCAGCTTACCCAGCGCAGCGCTGCTAAAAGTCATTTTGACGGGGATCTTGTTGTTTGTACACGACGTTGCGGGTGCGGTCTGCCCATGTACCTATACCCCGGTTACCCTGGATCGGGTTGTGGACGGCAATACGGCATGGTTTTTCGTCGAGGGTGTCCGGACCGAGGTCCATTTTGCCTTGACCGATGTGCCGGCCCTCAGGCCCGGTGAGTCCGGTGAAGCGTGGTGCTCCGGAGAAGGCGAGAAGGCGATCAAAGCCAAAGCCCTGACCGAGCGCCTGCTGCAATCAGCTGAGAAACTGGCGCTGGATATTACGGCGACCGATCCAGACGGCAGAACCCTGGCTGTTGTCTACGCAGACGGCTTCAGCGTCGGGCAGGAGTTAATGTACAAGGGTCTGGCCGTCGAGAAGACCGAGCCCAGCAGTTGGTGCGACTGACTGCGTGTCCGGCTTGCGTGGGAATAGATCGTGAAGCTGGCTATGAAATCCATTGGTGAGTGGTTTGAAGAATATGCTGAGAGCCGCTGCAACCCCACCAACAAATCGATTCACTGGGTCTGTGTGCCTGTAATTACCTACACATTGTTAGGCTTGTTGTGGGCACTGAGCCTTTATGCCCTGCTGGAATTTTTCTGGTGGCGCTGGTTTTCTACTTGACGCTGTCGGTCAGGATGGCGTCAACGATGCTGCCTCTGGTAGGGGCCATGGGCTGGAGCTTTACACTGTTTTCCCGAAAGATGCTGGTCATATTCTATTTAGTGGTGTTTGTTCTGGCATGGGTAGGGCAGTTCATTGAGCGTATCATCGAGGGTAAGAAGCCTTCTTTCAACGCCCTGATCACAGGACACTTCTCAGCTTTGTCATGCTGACGGTACGGCGATCCTTTCCAGGCAAGGAAAGCAGCGAGAAGTCATTCAGCAGGAAGCGGGGCGCTCCACTGCAGTTGTGCAGAGGGCCGCACTAATGAGTTCCAGTTGATTGCATCGGGGTTGCCAGGATCTCGTCTACCCGGGTGCCGCGCCAGCCCTGCTCGCGTTTTCCCCAGTAGCTGGCCTGCAGTCGACGGGTGACAGGACCCGGTTCGCCGTTGGCCACGGGCTGGTTGCTAATCCGGGTCACCGGCATCACACCGCCCGCCGTTGTGCTCGCGAACACCTCGTCCGCCTCGGCCAGCTCATCGGGGTGAATTTTGCGCAGTTCAAATGGAATATTTTCAAGCTTACACAGCTCGGACAATGCGCCGCGTGTGACGCCTTCCAGCACGTTGTAGTCAGGACTGGCAACCCGTCCGTTCTTGACCACCAGCAGGTTGTATCCTGAACCTTCGGTCAGGTATCCATCCGGGCCGCAAAGGATCGAGTCATCGCAGCCTTCATCGAGCGCCTGGAAGCGGGCCTGAACGAGATCGGCACGGTTGTAGTTCTTGATCCTTTGGTCGACGGCCCTGGAGGACACGCGCTCGAAACTACTGAGGTAGAGGTTGGCACCGTTTCGGCACTTCTCCTCTCCCCAGATCCAGACATAAGGTATGGCATAGGCGACGAACGCACTGTCGGACAGGCGGGGATCGACGGTACGACTTGACATTACACCGCGTGACATCTGCAGCTTGACGTAACTGTCGTCGAACCCTGACCGCTGGACACACTCGGCACAGATCTGACGGATCTCATCACGGCTGTAGGGGCTTTTCAGCTGGAAGCGGTCGCAGGAGCGTTGAAACCGGTCAAGGTGTTCTTCGAGCATGAAGAACCAGTTCTTCCAGGTCGAGGTCACATCGTAAGCAGTGTCTCCCCAGACGAAGCCGACATCAAAGATCGACATCTTGGCATGCTCTGGTGAAACAAACTCATTATCGATAAAAACGATTCCGTCAGGCATGGCGATCCCCTTCTGTTTTGACGTGAATACTCAGTCAGTCGTGCTCTCTATGGATGGTTATCTCGGGCAGGTAGAGCCACATCATAACAGAGCCCACCAGTCCCGGCCCTCTGTAAGGTCCGGTCGCAGTCCGGCGAGCTCCCGGCGGATCTTCTGGCGCGCACCGCGCGTGCCTACCGCCACCAGCAGCAGATCGAAGTCCAGCTCAGCCAGGGTGCCCGGCGGATAAACCGGGGTGCCGTTTCGGGTTGTTGCACCAGTGATGTCGACCACGGCGACGACCGTGTGTCCACAGGTTTTCAACCAGCGCAACCACGGTCTGCCGCCGCGCAGGCCAGCCCATAGGACTACTCTTTTGGGCTTTCGAAGTACGGTCGATTCCAGAAAATCCCGTCGGCAGCGATCGAAACCGGCGCGCTGATAGCGGGCGTCGGTACGGGTCAAACGACCCGCGTGGTCACGAATGGCGACCACCTTCCGTTCGACACTGGCAATCCGGTAGCCATCAGCGACCAGTCTCAGCCAAAGGTCGTAGTCCTCCGGCATGTTGCCTTCTCGGTATCCACCAACCGCGCTCACGGATGCCGCCCGAAAGGTCACTGCGGGGTGCAGCAAGGGGCTTTCTACCAGCAGTTCCCGGTGCAGGTCACCCAGACCGTTGATCCAGGCGATGTAATGCTGCATACCCATGGGTATAGAGCCAGTATCGACGAACAACGTGGCCCGGCCACCGACGACGGCGAGTCCAGGATCGGCCTCAAGTACGCCGACCTGACAGTCGAGCCGGCCAGGCTGGGCAAGGTCGTCGGCATCGAGCCGAGCGACGAAACGGCCCCTGCAGCGTGAGCGGCCCAGTTCCAGTGCCGCTACCAGACCCTGTGCATCCTGCCTCAAAGACCGCAGCCGTGGATGAGGTGGCAGTGCCTTTACGCCACCGTCGCTACTGCCGTCGTCCACCACGACGACTTCGTCCTGGTCGCGACACTCACCGAGCGCCGATGCGACAGCATCGGCTACCCACGGTGCGCCATTGCGCACCGGGATCAGCCACGAGCAACGCAACATCCAGCCTCGGTGATGGGGGTCGCGATCAGTTCAGACTCAGTAGTTGTGAAACCCCAGCAGGCCATCGACCTCATCCAGTTTCTCTACCAGCGCTCGCCCGACGAGATTTGAGAGTGTCTCCGTGGTGCCGCCACCAAGTGATCCATAGCGGGCACAACAGTACTGTCGAGCCACCAGAAACTCTTCGACGAAACCATAGCCGCCGTGGATCTGCACCGCCTCGCTGGTGACCCGAAGCGACATCTGGTTGCAGGTCATCTTGGCCAGAGCAGCGAGGATGGGATCCGGGAAGGGATCGGCACTGGCGCAGGCGCGGTACAGCAGACTCCGCGACGACTCTATGTCGCGGTACATCTCGGCCACCTTCCAGCGCATGCCCTGGAAATCGCCGATTCGCTTCTCGTACGCCTTGCGGTTGCGCATGTAACGGATCGATTCCTCCAGCGCGCCCACCCCAAGGCCGAGAGAAATACTGGCATTCATGCAGCGCTGAATATTGAAGGCGGAAATCAGGTCGCGAAAGCCACCGCTGTCCACGAGCAGGTGCGATTCGGGAATTCTGCACCCGTCGAATACCACCTCGGAGAGGTATTCACCTCCGATCGTGTGGTAGGCCGTGTTCACGGTCATGCCGGGTGTGTCCCGTTTGACGTAAACCCCACCCAGGCCGTCGATGCCCGGTATGTCACCGATTCTGGCGAATACCACGAACCCCTCGGCGACGTCGGCTCGGCTGATCAGTGTTTTGGTACCCGAAAGAATCAACTCATCGGCACTGCGAATAGCTTTAGTGCGGATTCGGCCAAGGTCGGTGCCGGCGTCGGGTTCGGTCATGCAGATCGAAAGTACTGCGTCACCGGAGGCGACCCGGGGCAGGATATCCTGCTTGATGTCCTCGGGGGCAAAGTGGGCAATCATTCGGGTCTGGGTACCGACCTCGCCCAGCACGGCCATCGCCGTGACATAGCAGACCTTGGCCAGTTCCTCCAATACCAGGGCAGCGTCCAGCACCGACATTGCCAGCCCCCCGTAAGCCTGCGGTACGGACATGCTCAGTACGCCGATCTCGGCCAGGTCGTGCATGTTCTCCCACGGAAAAGCACCATCCTGCCACTGACGCCAGCGGTCCCGGAAGCGTTCCTGTGCCAGGCGACGAACGGACATCACCATCTCACGCTGGGTGGCGCTCAGCTCAAAAGAAATCGTGTCGTCAGTCATCAATGTGTCCCCATACACCAGGGTGGTCTTTCAGGCTGTGGCCAGTGAAGTCTGGATGTCAGCAATCAACTCGTCGACAGTGTGCTGGACACTCACACCAGCCTGACTGAGTGCATCGACCTTGGCATCAAAACTGCCGTGATGGCCGTGCACCAGCGCGCCGGCATGCCCCAGTGTCTTTCCTGCAGGTGCACTGGCGCCCGCGACCAGGCAGTGGCAAGGCTTGCCGAACCGTTTGTCTTCGATCGCTTGGGCGAGTTCCTCTTCTTCCATGCCGCCAATCTCGCCGATCGCCACAACTGATTTGGTGCGCGGATCAGCGCCGAAGTAGTCTAGCAGTTCCGAAAACCGGGTCCCCTTGACTGGGTCGCCACCGACGCCGATCCACGTGCTTTGCCCCAGACCTGCACGGACCAGTCGGTGACAGACCTCGTAAGCCAGGGTGCCGCTCTTGGACATGACTCCGATAGGCCCGGGGTTGAGCGAGACGTCGGGCATGAAGCCGAGCTTGATCACACCCGGAATCGTAACGCCCGGTGTGGACGGACCGATCCATATTGCACCCCGCTCCCTGGCAAATCGCATGATGCGGGCGCTGTCGTGAACCGGCACACCTTCGGTCACGGTCACAAGGAGTTTGATTCCGGATTCAAGTGCCTCACGCGCCGCTTCCGCAACCTGCCGGGCGGGCACAAACTGGATGGCGATTACTGCTGCACTTGCGGCTCTTGCGGCTGCGCACGTGGAATGAATGTCGATTCCGTCGACCGCCTCACCGGCACGACCGGGCGACACGCCAGCCACAATATTGGTGCCGTGTCGCCGCATCAGGGCCATATGGCGCCGGGCTGCGTGCCCGGTCGCACCCTGGACCATGACCGGTGTATCGGCACAGAGCAGCTCAGAGAGGTTCATAGGCTGCTCGTTGCGAGTAGCTGATCGACCGCATCCAGCGCCGGTCCAAGGTCGGGATAGACTGTGATATCGAACTGCGAACTATCTAGAATCCTGGTTGCTCGGGCCGCGTTGGGTCCAGTCAGCCGGGCGATCACGGGTAATACCGGTGCCGACAGCTCATCCAAGGCCCGCACAAGCAGTGCTGCAAACACAGCCAGGTCGGTGATCCCGGCGAAGATGTTGACCAGGATGACCCGGGTGTGGGATGCGCAACAAAGCCAATTCAGCACATCGACCAGCCGTTGCGGATCATCACGCAGACCGCCGGTGCGAATGTCGCAGAAGTTGTAAGGCTGTAGGCCTCGTGTTTTCAGTTCATCACAGAGCATCATGCTGAGTCCTGCGCCAGTGGTCAGCAGTCCCACCGCTCCGTTTGGATCGGTGACGATGAAATCGAACCCGTGGTGTTGTTTCAGATGGGCCTCCGGGTAGTCCACTGAACGATCTTCGATCAGCGACTCGATCTGTGGTTGCCGGCTGAACGCGTTGCCGTCGAGCACCAATTTGGCATCACCAAGCAGGCAGCCGCCGTCAGGCAGTATGAACAGTGGATTGATTTCGAGCAGTATCGCTTCCAGGTCGAGAAAGGCAGCGGCCAGGTCTTCAAGGACTTTATGCAGTGCCTGTGGATCCCCCTCCAGGGTGTCGATTAACGGTGTGCCGGCGGCGATTATTGCAGCGCGTTCGGGCAGCGCCGATGCCCGGTGCAGCGGTGCACCGTCGGCGACGGCGGATTCGATCTGCACCCCGCCAACGGGCGAGACCAGGATGTCGACAAGCCCCGTGACAGTGTTCAGAGAAAGGCTGACGTAACCTTCGTGCTCGAATTCAACCCTGGATTCCACCCTGCAGCCGTGTACCGGCAGGTTGCCGATAGTAAGGCCCTCAAGGTCGCGTCGAACCGGGTCGAGAGTTTCCGTCTGTTCGCAGGTCCGAATGCCGCCCGCGTTGCCCCGACCGCCGGTCGCCGCCTGGGCTTTGACCATCCAGGGTCCGGGCGGCAGTGTGCGCTTCGAATAATTCTGGCCGGCCTTGAGGTAGATACCCGATGGGACCGGCAGGCCGTAAT
>MPMF02048891.1_pt1 | contig 56608 bp, 49 predicted proteins | sample 1617271 | NCBI WGS metagenome assembly MPMF02 (sample SAMN05944812, study PRJNA350692) | marine metagenome | biome: marine; feature: ODZ; material: water; isolation source: 120 m water sample prefiltered with 30 um filter, filtered on to 0.2 um... | place: Pacific Ocean | collected 2012-04-09... | reverse complement strand
CCAAATTATGAGGAAGCGTTTAATTGGTATAAAAAGTCAGCAGATGCTGGGTGTGTTAGTGCTATGTCTAATTTAGGGGTGATGTATGAGCGGGGTGAAGGTCAGCCAGAAAATAAGCCAAATTATGAGGAAGCGTTTAATTGGTATAAAAAGTCAGCAGATGCTGGGTGTGTTAGTGCTATGTTTAATGTAGGGGCGATGTATAAAAAGGGAGAAGGTCAGCCAGGAAATCAACCAAATTATGAGGAAGCGTTTAATTGGTATAAAAAGGCAGCAGATGCTGGACATGCTAAGGCTATGTCTAATGTAGCGGCGATGTATAAAAAGGGTGAAGGCCAGCCAGAAAATAAGCCAAATTATGAGGAAGCGCTGAAGTGGTCTCAAAAGCCAGCAGAGGAAGGAGTTGCTGTTGCTATGAAGAATTTAGGGATAATGTATAATAAAGGTGAAGGCCAGCCTAGAAAAAAGCCAAATTATGAGGAAGCTTTGAAGGGGTTTAACAAGGCAGCAGATGCTGGAGATGAGAAAGCAAAGGGAAAGGTTGTTAAGATACAAAAGTTGATTCAATGAGATAAACAATCAAAAAAAGTTGCTGATAGTAGTATGGTGAAGGGTGCGGCAGCAGGAGGCATCTGTAAATGGGAAGGCCATATGTATGCTGCTTGTGATGAGTAGTATGGATGATATTTGACAGAAGTATAATAAGCATAAGTGAAGCATAAAAGGGAAAAAAGAGTATGATAAAAAATATCTGCTCAAACAGTTGAGAAAAAATGAAAAAAAAGTGCTATATGCAATATAATTGGAGATAAGCATGAATGCATTTAAATGTTTGGTAATAATTATATCACTTTTATTTCATCAGGTGTACGCAGAAGATAAATTAACGTGTGATGAGATGAAAGGACACGTTCAAAGTGTATGTAAAAAGGCAATAACCGGAGATGCTGATGCCATGTATGATTTAGGGTTGATGTATGATACGGGTGAAGGCCAGCCAGGAAATAAGCCAAACATTAAAGAAGCGATCAAGTGGTATACAAAGGCAGCAGGTGAGTACGAAGCGTCGGCAGGACCTTCTAAATACCAGAATGTTGGGACTTAAAAACCTATAAATGATTAGTATTTTTAGTTCTAGAAGTAAGGTTTGTTATGGTTTAATGGATGTCTCAAGTATTAGCTATGAAATAGATTACCATGTGTGTGGTTTTTTTCCTTTGGGGCTTATTGGGGCTATTCCCCCCCCCTTTTTGTCTGGAGAAGAGGTGGGTTTTCCTTTGATTTGATTAAGTTTATCTCTTATTGTTTGCGAGAGGGGTTTTCGAGGCAATCGCTGGGTGATAGATTTAGCTATGTCTTTGGTTGAGGGCAGTTTCTGGATTCTTGTTTGAGGGGGGGTATTGATCTCAGATTTAGCTATTTCTTTGGTTTCATCAACCATGATCTTAAGGGGTTTTGAGCCGGTTAAAAAATCTTTTTGCTGTTGTGTTAATGGAGGTAGACTATATTTTCTTACATGACTTGATTGGTAGTGTTTCGCTAGTTTGTCCCAACTTCTACTATCATTATTAAACAGGAGGTATTGGTTGGGGTTTGGTGAAAACTCTATGAAGATATTATTTTCAGTTTTATTGCCTGGATTTCCAGGTGGAATACAATATGCAATAGATCTGGATCCATCAGAAAGCTCTCTTGCATAGATATAAGGAGAAGTTTGGTTATGTGCTTGGTTAAGGTTAAAGGATCCAATAAACTTTCTGGATGTTATAATTTTTACCCCACCAATTTTTAGGCGTTCTTTCTCAATACCATCAGGCCTATTATGCTCCACTACGGATTTATATGGATCCTTAAAATAAGTTATCTTGACATTTGTCTTTGCGTTCGTCCTTGTGATAGGATTCTTCTTTTTTTCTGTCATATAGATTTCCCATGTTAGTATAGATAATTATAGTATTTTTTTTATTTAATACTGGTTTATTTTTATCTGATCACAACCCATGAGCTATTGTAGAGTGACTTCAGGGGTTGAATGGAGGTTAGATAGCAAGTAGACTTTTTTATGTTTCATGGATGAGTGAAAGATGTTAAAACTTATGATCTAGAATAATTCTTAATCACCATAAGTCTATGATGACCTATTACTGTTTACAGAGGTCTATTTAGAGTAAGTAGCTATGTTGAATGTTTTCTATCAAAACATTGTTTATAAAGAAAAAATTACATTTTACTTGTTTTTGGTGCTATTTTATACTAAAATGTATTTTCTTCGGGTTGGGTTATAAAAAGACAGATGATTTTAAGATATATTGAGTTAGATAAGGAATCTTATAAAGTAATAGTGCATTTCCCTTTGGTCAGTGGAGATACCATAGGTTTAGAGAATACATGCCAGTCGGGTGTTGCCATGCAAGAATTCTTTAAGTCTTTTAAAAATGAATACGCTTTGGCAAGAACTGATCTTATTAATTGGATTGCTCAGGGTATTCAACAAGGAAAATCTATTGCTGAAGTTCAAAAAAGATCTGTATGTTTAAAAAAATTAGATAACTATCATCATGATTTTGACTATATTATGGCTCGAGAGGTAAGAGAGGGTTCACTGAAAAGAACATGGTTTAAAAAATACTTCAATACTCGAACTCCTATTGTACCACCCGAGGTTATGGAACTCATTCAACATGATCCTTGCCTTGGATCCATCCGTATAGATACTCATCAAAATCATGAGTTTGAGAGATTTTCTAAAAGTATTGTATGTTCCTTTGGTGTTAGAAAGAAGGAAGGGCTTGAAAGGTCTATTTTTAAAGATAAGCTTAAACATTGGCTTGTATCTAACCTGGAGAAATTACGAAAAACAAAAAACCAAGCGGACAGTGATACGTCCTGGAAAGACAAGCTCATTAACGAGCTTGAATTAAAAATACGAAAGCATTTAATGACATCGGCAACAGGTAATTCTGAGGATGTCTTTGAAAAAAATATAACTGAACAAGAATTTCAAACCTTAATGAATATGATTTATCTATTTTTGAACTCAAAATTTCAAGAAGTCAAATCTGTTCATACCCCAGAAAAAATCGTTAAACTTTCAATTATAGATCAAGTTAAGAAATCAGTAGAGGCTGCACAGCCTGGCTTTACGAAAGATTTTTCTAACAACATTAATCAAGAAGGGTTGACGAATAGTCAATTTTACCAATATTTATTGACGATTAACAGGGGGGTTTATGCAAGTGATATCATCACTACATTGACATATCACCTGCAATTAAAGGATTTAGTGATTTTTCCAGAAAGTAATGTGATGCGGATGTCTTTAGAAAGTAACTCTGGATTTTACGCAGGTGCACAGCATTTTACTCAAGATCCTATTGCACGGATAAATTTAGCTATTCAATTTTTTATCGGAGTGATTAACAGCTATCTAATAGCTCAAGACAAGGTGCCGCAAACAGTCAATTTTGGACACATCATTGAAGGCATTAGTTTGAAGAAAGATAAAAAGAATGTCGATGAAAATAAGCAAATGGTTTCATCTTTATTAGAGCGTCTAGATCATAAAAGCCTTGAAGATTTTGAGTGGGAGATTATTTCTTGGATCAATGATAATAAAGCTTGTTTTTCACTGAAAAATGATATTACAAGAGAAGATCGAGAAAAGATTTCTGAGCTTTTTTTAGGTTGTTTTAACACAGTTAAAGCTAAGAAGCACTGGGATGAATTTTTAATTAGAGTCCCTTTAGCAGGCAACAGCTTATTTCAATCTAGAAATAATATGATCATTGCTGATTTTGATGAATTATGTCGCATAGGGTTTAATATTCCTTTGTTCAAGCTTGATAAAGCTATTAAGTCATATTCAAATTCCAGTAGTAGTTACCGCTGGAGTTTATCTGATGTGCTCCAGATAGTGCCTCAACCTGAAATTAAGCTTATTTTAAAGCATAATTTATTACACTCTCACAAGGAGTCGCCGTGGTATCGTAATATTTTCAACCTTGGAAACCTAGATAAAATAAGTAAATCTATAGGTATAAGTCGAATCTTAATAAAAAATTTGATGGGATATAACATCGAAGATAATGAAATTACAAAAGAAAGCTTGAAAGAATTATCTGCTGGCGGCAATAATTTATTGATTTTGTTGCTTTATTACAGACGATATGATTTGATTCATCAAATCCTATCACATCCTATTTTTACCAAAGATAAAACAGCTTTAATTGAGTACTTAGTCAATCTTAACAAGGATAATAGAAGTCCGATTACTTTTGCTTTTGAAAGAGGCTGTGAACTGAGTATTATTGAGTCATTATGGAAGGTTGCGGGGCATAAATTAGATAATAAACAGTGTCAGAGAGTTTTTAAATTAGCAGTAGATTCTAATGTGTATGCAAATTTTAATTTTTTGCTTACACAAACTCAAGCTGACTTACCCGCTGAAGCGTACAGTGCTGGAATGGTTCAGCTTATTATAAAAAATAAGTTTTCAGGATTTAAGGCTAAGTTTTTTAATGGATTTTTTAATGATTTTCTGAAAACCTTGTCAAATGATAATGCTGTTAAAATGAAATGCCTTGAAACATTGAAAAGTTACTTTGCGAGGATATATCAGGCGAATTCTAAATCGAAAAATATTCAAATAATACGAGGTAATATTGCAATCCTACTCTTGTCTTTAGTGCAGGATAACTCTTCCAACGCTGATTATATCATCGATATATTTGTTCAAGCTAAGTGTTCTTTAAATTGTGTACCCCATAAATCTTCTAAATCCTTGCTAATGTATGTATCCGAAATCGGTGAGCTACAAAAAATTCAATATTTTATAAATCACAAGGCTAATATTAATCAAAAAGATCAATATGGTGAAACTGCACTTATGTATGCTATTAAGAATAAAAAAATAGCAGCTGTGAAACTTTTGTTGCAGAACGGCGCCAATATGGAGATGAAAAATAGTCAGGGGAAGACAGCCATGGATTTAGCTGATGATAACAATTCTAAAGATATTAAAAAATTATTAGATGTGTGTTATAAATACTCATCGACTTCCAATCAGTCAGAGATGATTGATTTATTATCGCAACAGAAAGATTTATTGACTGGGATGTATTTTTATAAGTTTAAAGGATTTTTACCATTAGGTTGGGCGATATTTAAAAACTATCATAAAGTTGCTAAAAAACTTCTAGAGAGTAGTCTCGATGTCAATGCAGTGGACAAAAATCATAGATCAGCGTTAGAAATCGCAATTTCAATGATAAAGCTCAATTCTAATCAAACCATGGATGTATTGAAAACGCTATTGCAGTACCCCACGATTAATCTTGATATTCAAAATAAGAACCAAGAGAATATGCTAATACATGCTGTTAACAGTGGATGTGGACTGCCAGTTATAAAATTATTAGTAACTTCAGGCATTGATACTCTTTATCGGTGTAAGGGTAGAGATGTGATCGATTATGCAGCTATCAAAGGTAATAATGAGGTGTTAAGATATTTAATCTCGCGATTGTCTAATAAAAGAATAACCGTGAAGCAGAGACTCAGAAGATTAGATGAATTTATTCGGGCAGGAACCATAAAGCCGCATACTGACTCTTTGAAAATGCTACAACAATTGGCTAAACACGATCAGAGATTATCTATCATTGGTTCAGAGGATTCAGGCGAAAAGCTAGAAGAGATCTTTTATCACAATAAAAATGATTTTTGTGCGAATATTAACTTCCAAGATGAGAAGGGTATGACGTTATTGATGCATATCGTGGAACAGAATGATCAAGCAGCTTTCAGTAGTTTACTCACTCTTGGAGCAGGTAATATTAATCTCAAAGATTTTCAAGGCAGGACTGCTATGTCGATTGCTAAAGCCAATTCGAACTTAGTGAGTATATATCAAAAGCTTAAGTGTTATGCAGAAATCTTTTTTCAGTCTACTGTCCCCAATCAAAACTTATATCAATATTGTTTGGATAACCAAGATAATATTATTTGGGATGCAGTCACTTGGACTCGTCGTAGATATTCATACCAACCTCTTGCATTGCTGCATATTGCTATCAAGCAAAAAAATCTATCTTTATTGCAGTATGTTTTTCCTAAAGTTAGAGAATGTTTTAGGTATAGTTCTGCTCTAAGTTTGTTACGGTTAGCAGCTAAAGAGAGTAGTATTGAGTGTTTCCGCTGGTTATTATCACAAGGTCGTTGTAAGCGTGATCTTAATGACGTTAGGGCACAAGGCTTAGTGGATCTTGCTTTTGAAGGAGGGAATCTTGATGTGTTATGTTATTTGGGTAAATTTGGTGTAATTTCTTGGCCTTTGGAGATACTTGTTCCTCGTAATGTATCTGATAATATGCGAGATATTATTGATGACTTTAAGATATTATTAGCAGAACTCGATATTGGTTCAGTCATTAATTTTGAGTATTTTAAAACAAAAGTTGAAAAAAATCCGTTGTTTTTATGGTTAGTGGTGAAAAATGATTTTAAAAAACTGGATTTACTAAGCGCTGTTATTAGATCTAGGAAACAATATCTGATAAATTATTTGTTGTTACAATATAACTTTAGTCCATTGATTATTACGCGCATGATTAATAATGCTATACTACGGACTGTATCTTTTGCTGATATTAGCTGTGTACGACTATTAGTTTGTTATCTAGAAAGTAAAAATTATCGTTTTTATCAAAAGGATAAGGCTGCTCTCAAAGCTTTGAAGCATAGTAATATTGATATGGTTGAATTCCTTCTTGAGAAAGGGGGGATGTTGGAATGTAAAAAGCCTCAATTTACTCGTATTTTTGATTTTGTTGTTGATAATGGTGATGTAAGAGCTTTTAAATATTTTGTGAAATTTGAAGAATTCTTTAATAAACAATTTGTTTTTGGCGGGTTGGGATTGTTAAAGAGAGTTCTGAAAAAGAAAGGAAAATTAGGTTTTATAAAATTTTTATATCATTTTGATAACAGCATGATTGAGTCGGTAGATAAGAATCACACTGCGTTAATGTTAGCCTCTAAACTGGGTAACAGTGAATATGTTAAATATTTGGTTGGGGTTGATCGCAGCAGGGATAGTTTTAATCAATCTTTAGAGCTTGCCGCAAAACATAATAAAATAGAATGTTTAGCTGCTTTATTAGCTGCTTTATTAGCTGCTAAGCAACGTGATCATACACCTATTATTAATAGAATATTACAAAAAAAAATAGCTAAGCCTAGAGCAAGACAATATTTGCAGGAATATATTAAACCCCAAGAAAACAGTAATCTATCTAAGAAAAGGTCATTGAGTCAAAGCTTGTCTAGTCGAAAAAAACACAAAGGGAATGTAGAGCAAGATTTATCTGTAATTCAGTCGCGTCAAAGCATATTAAATTCGCCAACGGCTTTTGGTTTGTTTTCCAGTCCAGATAATTTTACCACTGAGCGCATCGATAAGAGTAATCAGACCGAAGTGAATGAGTTGTCGATATCTCTAGACGGGGGTTGTAACCAATAAGGATTGAGTTTTATAGTAAGGTCAAAACTTACAGTATTATCGATGCTAAAGTTGAGGGCGGTTACTTTTGTTTTAGCTTTAGGGTATCAAGCATTGAACGGACGAGATTTCTTCTCCTGTTGATGTGGTTAGTTTTGTTTGATGAGGTTGACTTAAGATGGCATAACTCGTTTGTTGAGTATTATCAATGAGGGTGCCAATTTCTTTTTCTTGGCAATAAATTTTTGAACCAATGCCTGCCTGGTTGCTGGATAGCTGGTAGAGTTTTCTTTTCAGAGTTCCTAGGCGAGTAAGTCTTGCTAAGACTTCTTGCCCAAGGTAACAGCCTTTATGGAGGTTAACCATATCATGCAAGTCATACCCAAACGATTGAGGAAGGAATAGCCCAGAGGTGGCTTTTTCAACATGAATGTAATGATGTTGATAGCGTTTTTGTTGCCAGTGTTGATCAAGTCTGTTTTCAGTCACTGGGTTAGGGGTCAATGAAATGGAGAGATTATCTAAAAGTTTAGCTGTAATACTATGAGTATTGATGGGATTGTTTGAGAGGATATAGGGTTCAATAGAGCAATGGACATCGGCTAAAATTTTATAGTGATTGATATGGTTGATAACAATGTTAGCTACGGTGGTGTGGACCAATGCGAGAAGAGCATGGGGTTGATAAACCATAAGAGCATCGGCTAATACTCGGCCTTTGGCATCACACCAACAGGTTTTATGATGCTGTTTGCTGTGGACGTCGGTGGTGATTAGTCCTTGTAGCAGTTCTAACCTATCTTGACCTTGAATGTTGATAACAGAATACATCTTGACCTCATCTATTCAAAAAAAGTAGTATACCCGTAAATTTAGGATTTTCCTATAGAGGTTTTTATATGTCAATGGTGCAATGTCCGTGTGGTTCTGAACAAACATTTATTCAGTGTTGTTCTCCTTATATACAAGGAATTAAGAGACCAAAAACTCCTGAGGCATTAATGCGATCTCGATACAGTGCGTATGTGTTAGCTAAAATGAAGTACATTGCATCTACCATGAGAGGGGAGCCCAAGGTTAATTTCCGTGCGAATGAGGTTCAGGCATGGGCGAAATCTGTTAAGTGGCTACATTTAGATGTGATTAGAACTTTTGAAAAGCAGGGAGAGGGAGTTGTTGAGTTCAAAGCATATTATAAGGAAAAAGGCCAATCCCAATGTCTTTCAGAGATAAGTCGTTTTCATTGGCAAAACAATCGATGGTTTTATGTGGGGCAGTATCAAGATTGGTCGGAGGTGGCTCAATGAAGGTCGTTGATACTTTACTGGATCAGGTATTAGATCGTTTACAGGGCATTCGTATAGTTCCCAAAACGATTTTATGTATTTATCCTGAGAATTTTTTGGATGATAAGTTACAAGAATTCTATCCTGAGGCAAGTATTACCCGTATTTCTATCCAGCAATTGAAGCAAGAAACTAGATCTTATGATTTGGTGATGAGTATTGGGGATGTGACCTTTGCTGAGGAACCTTTAGAGTTATTATTAGCGATGTTAAAATTAGTGGTGAATGATCGAGGGTTGTTAATGCTGGCCGCCTTTGGTATCGGAACTGAAGGTGATCATGGGCAGAAGTTATGGGAGGGGTTGCAGGATATTCATAACTGGGGTGATGCCATGACAAGGAATGATTGGGGCCATCCGGTTTTAGATGTTTTATCGGTGGATATCCAATCACCTGAGTGGGTTAAAGGAGTAGAAAAAGTTTGGCCGATGATTAATAATACCACGGAAATTCGTTTAGAGATCATCTTTGGATTGGCTTGGAAAGAGGTCAAAGATGAGGTTGGTATTTCCCTATCTGAGATTAAAAGCTCTCGATCTAAAAAATAGAAAAATGGCTAATTTTGTACAATTATCAATTAAGCTTTAGATGGGTACTTGGATGCTTTTATGTAGATTGTTCAGTTCAATTATTCTAGTTTAAGGCAGGGATAAATAGTTGTTGAATAATTAGTGATAATGGTAAAATCGTTCCAAATATTAAAAAAGCATCGAATATAACTATAAGATAAGAATTAATAGTTTTTCTGAAAAAAACCATTGATGTGCTATAAGTTATTTATTAGGAGATAAAAATGAATATATTTAAGTATTTAATAGTGATTATGTTCATTATTGTGATGCAGGTTTATGCCGAGAAGGAGTTAAGTTGTGAGGGGATGGAGGGGATAGTATTAACACAATGTGAAAAAGCAATGAAGGGTGATCTTGAGGCTATGTATAATTTAGGGGCGATGTATCAGGGTAAAGGTAAACTTGGGGAGGAGCCTAATTATGAGAAGGCGATCACATGGTTGAAAAAGGCAGCCGAAGGTGGAAATGCTGCTGCTATGATTAATTTAGGATTGATTTATGGGTATGGTATAGGCCAGCCCGACAATAAACCTAATGATGAGGAGTCTTTTAAGTGGTATCAAGCAGCCTTTGAGGTGAATAACAAGGCAGCCGATGATGGAGATGTTCAGGCTATGAATGATTTAGGGGGAATGTATTATAACGGAGAGGGCCAGCCAGGAAATAGACCTAATTATCAAGAAGCCTTGAAATGGTATAAGATGGCAGCTGAGGGGGGATATCGTGAGGCTATGTTTAATGTAGGGTTGATGTACTATAAAGGAGAAGGCCAGCCAGGAAATAGACCTAATTATCAAGAAGCCTTGACATGGTTGACAAAGGCAGCAGAGGAGGGACATGTTGATGCTATGTATAATTTAGGGTTGATGTACTATAAAGGAGAGAACCAGCCAGAAAATAAGCCAAATTATAAAGAAGCTTTTAAATGGTTTAAAATGGCAGCCGAGGGTGGACAGGTTAAGGCTATGTTTAATGTAGGGGTGATGTATGCTAAAGGAGAAGGCCAGCTCGGAAATAAGCCTAATGATGAGAAGGCGATCGAGTGGTGGACGAAGGCAGCTGGGAGACATGATAAGAGAGCACAGAAACAGCTGGAGAGGATACAAAAGATAAGCAGATCAGCTGATCCAGATACCGGGGGTAAAGGTACCACGGCAGGAGTGGAGTGTGATTGTGAAGAAAATAAAGAAATAAGCTATTATTTTAATTCTGAAGAACTTGACGATTTAGACTTGCTGAGAGAGGACTATGGTGATGATCTAATAGAAGATGGTGGGTACTATTATATTGAATCAAAGTTTAGTTATTGGGCTGATAATGAAGAGATGTATGTGTTTCCAGATAAGTTTTGCCAAATTCCAGAAGTGACAGTAATGGTGGACTTATCTTACAAGGATGGAGGTACTAAAGAATTCTATGATTACTACGATTATAATGTTAACTTTTGGAGTGATGATTTACTAGAAGAATATATCTATGCAGCCTGTGATGAGAGAGAGTGAATTTAGTAGATAAAGCAGATGCTGGAGATAAGGGGTACTACGGTTATTACGATTCTGATCAATACTTTTGGAGCGAGGATTTAGAAGACGCCGCTGATAAGGCTGATACGGAAATGGTGTATGCTGCTTGTGATGAATAGAGGGTTTGAGTTTTGAAGGGTTAGTTACAATGTCAAAATATTTTTAAACATAAAAAGCATCAAATATAACAATAAATTGCTGATTAATATTTCTTATGCAAAAAAACAAATGTGTGCTATAAGTTATTTGTTGGGAGATAAAAATGAATATATTTATGTATTTAATGGTTATTATGTCAATTATTGTGACTCAAGTGTATGCAGAGAAGGAGTTAAGTTGTGAGGGAATGAAGGGGAAATTATTAATACAATGTGAAAAAGCAATCAAGGGTAATCTTGAGGATATGTACCGGTTAGGAGGTATGTATTATATAGGAGAGGAGCAGCCAGGAAATAAGCCTAATGCTAAGGAAGCCTTTAAATGGTATAAAAAGGCAGCAGAGGGTGGATATGTAGAGGCTATGAATAATTTAGGGGTGATGTATCAATTTGGTCAAGGCCAGCCAGGAAATAAGCCAAATTATAAAGAAGCCTTTAAGTGGCATAAAAAGGCAGCAGAGGGAGGTAATGTTGGGGCCATGTATAATTTAGGGGCGCAGTATGGTAGTGGCCTGGCCCAGCCAGGAAATAAGCCAAATTATAAAGAAGCCTTGAAGTGGTATAAAAAGGCAGCGGATGCTGGAGTAGCTATTGCCATGTTCCAGTTAGGTGGGATGTATCAGTCTGGTGAAGGCCAGCCAGGAAGTAAGGCAAATTATAAAGAAGCCTTGAAGTGGTATAAAAAGGCAGCATATCGTAGAGATGCTAGGGCTATGAATGATTTAGGGATGATGTATCAGTTGGGTGAAGGCCAGCCAGGAAATAAGCCAAATTATAAAGAAGCCTTGAAGTGGTATAAAAAGGCAGCGGATGGTGGACGTGCTATGGCTATGTTGAATTTAGGGAGGATGTATCATTCTGGTCAAGGTCAGCCAGGAAATAAACCTAATTATAAAGAAGCTTTGAAGTGGTATAAGAAGGCAGCTGAAGGTAGAGGTGTTGAAGCTATGTTTTATTTAGCGGATATGTATTATTATGGAGAAGGCTTGCCAGGAAATAAACCTCATTATAAAGAAGCTTTTAAATGGTATAAGAAGGCAGCCGAAAGTGGACGTGTTGAGGCTATGTCTAATTTAGGGGTGATGTATTATACAGGAGAGGGTCAGCCCGAAAATAAACCTAATTATAAAGAGGCAATCAAGTGGGTGAAAAAGGCAGTCGAGGGTGGAAATGTTGAGGCCATGTTTGTTTTAGGGGGGATGTATTATAACGGAGAGGGCCAGCCTAATTATGGGAAGGCGATCAAATGGTGGAAAAAGGCAGCAGATGCTGGTAATGTTCTGGCTATGTATAATTTAGGTGTGATGTATTATAACGGAGAGGGCCAGCCCGGAAATAAACCTGATTATCAAGAAGCCTTGAAATGGTATAAGATGGCAGCGGCGGCTGGAGATGAAAGAGCAAAGAAAAGTATTCTTAAGATACAAAAGTTGATTCAACAAGATAAAGAGTCCTAAAGAAGTTTCTGTTAAATAGAGATTCAGAATGGTTGAATGTATAAAATTTGACTGTGCTATGAACCTAGCTAGGTTCAGGTTAATTTAAAATACTTTGTATAAAAAACAGCAGATATCAAACTAAACAAATAACCGTCAAGCAAGCCAAAAAAGAAACAAGAGAGGGCCTTGAATGCAAGGGTTCAATGAATCTACGCGGTTGATCCTGAGTTATCAAGCCCTAAAGCATTAGAATGATTATTTATCTAGGGGATCATCTCCATAATCATTAGGGCCACGATCACCTTTTCGAAAAACTAAATAGAGGGAATATGGAAAGAGCCATATAAACCAACCACTGTGGTTAGTATCATGTAGGCGCCTTACCCCCAGGCATGTCTGAAACAACATCCAACACAAAAACACCATCGAAAGCAATTGGTCCAATGTATTGTTTGGATCAAAATTATCATAGAAGCCAAGAGCGGCAAAGCCCGCAAATAATAACAACGTAAAACCCAAAAAAGCTGCTCTAGAAATTCTGCCCTTAAGCGGTGAAAACCCCATTTTTAAAATATTTTTACTCATCAATTTCTCCCATCGATAATTAAGCTATAGTATAAGGGTATTGTTTAACCGTGTTTTTTAAATCAAAACATTGGACCAAAGCCATATTCCTTTAAAAGTGAGTCTCTGAAAATCATAACAAAGTCTCAACAAGTTCCACGTGTATTATGGCATGGCCTATAACCTCAATCAACCACTGAATTAACAGGTTTATTAAGGCGGTTATTTAAGTCAACAGTCATTCCTTAAGCTTAGCCTGTAAATATGAGAATAATAAATTTATTGGTTGATATGGTGAAGCAGATGCTAGAGGTGAAATGATAAATGGAGGATACCTATTATGAAGATGGTGGGGCTAGAGATTGTGGGGGTCATTATCATGATTGGAGCAAAGATTTAGAAGAAGACAATATATGCGGTTTTTGATGACGACTGGGCAGATTTTTTTTGGTCAGGAATAGAATGAATTTTTTACGGAGAAGTTTTCCAGTATTCTTTTTCAAGGGTGATACACATGAGACCGTAAGCTATTAGGCAGCTCATAGATGCTGTCAAGGCATAGCCTAGCTCCGGAGTGTATAAGCTAAGGGTTAACCAATGGATAAGCTTGTACCCGATGAAGCAGGCGGTGAAGGCTCTCCAATCTTTGGAAAGCATTTCGAGGAAGATAAAAGCCAAGAAACAGCCAAAAATAAGGGCTTGTGTCAAATACAATGAGATGCTTTGGGTATAGCTAGATGGCAAGGATAGAGCTAGCATGACTGCCATGATATAGATAACATGTTTAGGTAGTTTTTGTCGTAAGTTAATTAGGATAAGAGAAACAAATACAGTGATTCCGGCTAATAAGCCTTCCAAACTTGTATAAAGTGTCGGTTCGAGAGTGTTATAAACGTGAATGAAGGGCAAGTTAAGTTGGGGGGTGTTATGGCTCAAAAGTAGCCATTCGTTGATAATATAAAGAGTGCAGCCTACCACAAAACCTAAGGAGTACATTTGATAGTGTGGGCGGGTGTTTTGATAGGTGTAGCTAGCTAGGGAAGTATTCAGTAAGCCAGCCAAGACAACCAGTTGTACTAAGGATCCCAAGGCACTTAAGCCTATTTGAATAAGAAGGGTTTGCGCATGGTTTCCAACCGTCGGAAGAAAGTATAGCAAAGAAGGCAGGTTTAAATAGCTGAGGGGTAATAGGAGACAACTTAGTGCTAGGAAAAGTTGCAAGAATGGTTTTTTAGGGCGATGGGCTAAGTGTTGTATGCCAAGGTACAGTGAATAGAATATGATGAGGATTAGAGTCATCATGCTCACGTTGTTAAAATGCTTTAGAATGGCTTGAAATGATAAATGATTTTTGATCCATTTTTCAGGTATTTTTAACGAGTAACTTTGATGCAGTAATTTCATACCAGAAAGAGTTATCTGATAAAGGAAGTCGGAGTTTTTGGGTAGATCGGTCATCAAGGCTCGATAGGTTGCTGACCAATCTTTTCTTCCTTGGGGATGCGTTTCTTGGTGGGTGTCTTTTAGGCTCCAGGCACCATGGGTAGGAAGCAGTGGTTTGGTCGATTCAATAAATTGTAGTTTTGTCAAGGTGTCGGTTTTTTTGTTTTCAGGTAGTTCATGAGAATACTGGGTCATTTCACCTAGCCCATTGAAACTAATCTCGAAAGATTCTTGTCGATCTAGAAGGTTGGCAGAAGTGTCTTGATGTGATCGGTTCCATTTGATCGACCATGTTGGGTAGCTTAACGCTAGTCGGTAGGGATTTGCTTTGAGGGGATTTTGAAGGTTGTTTTGACTGATAAAAGCCCATCCGATTGAGTCATTCGCAGGAAAGGCTAAAACGTGTTGTTCCCATTTTGAGTCATCAAGTTTGATATTTAAGTTATGTAGTTTTTGATAAGCGAGTTCGATAGCCTTGTCTTGAGAGATATTTAAGGGTGTGATGTTGAGTGGACGATAAACCCAGGGGTAGGTGGAGATAACTATCAGGCAAAATATGAAGGTGATGGTTAATGAGTTAGTTGAAATATATGTGTTATGTTCTTTATGGGTTAGTACTTTTGGTAGGTTAACGTATTTGAATTGGTTGTTGAGGTAGGATGTATCAAAATTTACGTGCTTTGTTAAGGAGATTAACCAAATTATAAGAGGAGAGGAGAGCAAAAAGATTAGGATGCCCTGAGAAAGGAAATAGTGGGTGGTTGCACCCATAAAGATAGGCATCCCCATGAGTAGTAAGTCAAAAAGGAAGTGACCAAGGATTACAGGTATTAATCCAAATCGGACATAACAATAGTTCAAGGCCATGCCAGCAATGGATAGTTCAATAACTCTTGCATAATAGGGTGATACAGGATAATTGGCATGTGCTCCGGCCCAAATAATAGCACTAAGAGTTGCTACCAAATAGACCCAAAGAGAAGACCTTTGGGTTTGTTGGACCCAGATTGATGTCATGGCAATGGGGATGGCTCGAAACCAACACTCTTCTGTAACGGATGCAGTCAGCGCACCGATGACTGCTTGAATCCAAGGAAAAGGCGTTGAGAGTATATTGGGGTCTGATTCGGTGTTGGTGGGTTGCCAAAAGTTGAAATAGTGGGTTGTTATCGCATAGTAACTGATAACGTAGATCAGGATGCCCACGAAAATAAACCATCCTCTAGCCAATAGGTGTTTGATAAGGTCACTTTGCAATAATTTAGATCGCCAGCATTGGAATAATTGAGGTCCATGGGGCCTGATTTGTCTATCAAGTCCTTCTGCAGTGGCCATGAGAAACCCAACAAAAAAGAAGCTGGAGGCAGCTGAAATTGCGGCAGAACCAATCAAGCTAAGTTGGAAGCTTAGGGTCGGGGTGGTCGTGGTATAGAAAAACCAGTTTTGCGACCAATGGTTAATACTATTGATTAAGTTTAAAAAGGCAAACGTAACGGCAAACCCAAAGCATGCTTTGAATGCATAAAGTTTCTGTTTGATAAGGTGTAATACACCTTGACCACCGAGAAGAATAAGTAGAAGCACCATGCCAATGGAGCTCAATAAAGAGATGTTGTTGTGGTAACTTCGAAGGTCTGCGTAATGGGTTCTGAATGATTCAGGGATGCGCACATCGGGAATATTAGCGGTAACTTGGTTTCCACTAATGATGATGGTTCGAATGTTGAGACCTTTATCAGGGAGGTTTATTCTAGGGTCTTTGAAGACCAGGGTATGATCTAGTCGATGAGGTTGTTTGTGTGTGGAATAATCGATGAGTTGCATGTTAATCTTTGCGGGAATAAATTGTTTAAGGTTTTTTAGGGCTAATTGAATAGCTGTTTTTTTTGATATCAGAGGTAAGGCTTGGTTTTCAGATATTCTTTGTTCAAACCCTATGACCTTCCCTTGAGGGGATAGGTAGGCATAGCTTTCTTTAATTTGTTCGGGTTGATAAAATCTTACGCTCCAATATACGATGGGAAAGAGGTTTTTATCAACCCATCTTTGGAGTTGATCGGGGCCGCTTTTAAGTTCCAGGTAGTTTTTTATTGGATGGTTTGTTTTGACTATACTGACTGAATGATCTTTGTCATCATACAGGTGGTTTTTTTGGAGGAAGGATATCGCTTTTTCTTCGGCCTGTTGTGAGTTAATTGAAAAATCAATATCTAGAACGGGGAAGGATTTTTCATAATTAAATAAGGCAGTAACGAGTAATAATGCAGTAATGACAATGCTTGCATGCCAACGATTCAAGGTGATCATAGGGTTTCTTTAATCCAGTCTTTGGGTGATAAAAAAGTTTCTATAAGTTTTGCTTCAGGTGTGTTTTGTTGGGGTTGATAACCGTACTTCCAAGCAACTTTAGGGGGCATGGAAACAAGAATATTTTCTGTTCGGTGCCCAGATTGTAGCCCAAATAAAGTTCCACGATCTTGAAGGAGGTTGAATTCAACATAGCGTCCCCTCCGGTAGTGTTGAAACTCAGTTTGTTCTTGTGTATAGGGAGTGTTTTGTCTTCTGGAAACAATGGGGGCATAGGCTTTTGTTAGGTTATCCCCGATGGATTGAATGAGTTTTGTACAGCTTTCAAAGGAAGGTTCGTAAAGTTTGTCAAAAAAAAGTCCGCCAATGCCACGGTGTTCTTGTCGATGTTTTAGATAAAAATAATCATCGCATTGAGTTTTAAACCAAGGGTAGGGGTTGGGGGTGCTAGCTGAGCATGCAGTTTGACAGCTTTGATGCCAGTGAATGGCGTCTTCACGATAGCCGTAGTAGGGCGTTAAATCCATGCCTCCACCGAACCACCAGGTGTCTTGGCATTGAAAATATCGAAGGTTAGCATGCATGGTAGGCACATGAGGGTTTCTAGGATGAAAGATCATCGAGATGCCGGTAGCTTCGTAGGGTTGGTTAATAATTTCTTTCAGTTCACTGGCGTGATCAAGGCTTGCTTTAGGTAAGGATTGACCCGCAATATGGCTAACACTAATGGTGGCTTTTTCAAAACAAGGTTGATTTTCCCAGTGGGTGATATGCCCTTGATAGTTTTCCCAATGTAGCGGAGACTGCTGGGATGTGTCTTGAGTTATATGATTGAGTTCATTGTGAATGTTTTTTTGCAAATCAAAGAAATATTGAGTGATGTCGGTGATTGAGTTCATGCTAACTCCCGATTTTTTATGAATGTAAACAGATCATAAAAAGAAGGGTGATTTTTTAGGGATGTTGTAATGTTATGAAGGGTTTCTTGAAAATGGTGGTGGATCCATTGTTGAGCAGTATCTAATGAAATAAATTGCAGAATGGAATGATGGTCTTGGTCGTGGTCTTGGATGTCATCTTGTAGCTGAAAAGCAATGCCAAGGTGTTTTCCTGCGAGGGTAAGTTGTTGAACCTTCTGGTTATCCAACCTAGCAATTAATGCAGTTAATTTAAAACATGTTGCAATAAGCTCGGCAGTCTTCATGGAGATGATTTCAAGATAGTCATCGGCAGATTGGGCATGGTTGAGACAATCTAGAGTTTGTCCACCACAAAGGCCCTTGGCTCCGGTGGCTTTGGAGAGAGTTTGGACCATTTCCATGGTACAGCCAGGAGTTTGGCTAAGAGCTTCATAGCTTAGAGCTTGCAAAGCATCCCCTGCTAAAACTGCGATAGCTTCATTGAATTTTCGATGACAGCTGGGCTTGTTTCGTCTGAAATCATCGTTGTCCATGCAGGGAAGATCATCATGAATAAGGGTGAATGAATGCATGAGTTCAACGGATATGGCAATAGAGTCGAGGGTGGTGGTAGGAATATTAAGGTCATGGCCTAAAGTATAGATAATGAGTGCGCGAATATGTTTGCCACCTATACAATATGCCAAGGCCTCTTGTAGAGGAGGTGGGCTTTTTTGCTTGTGAATATAGCTCAATAACAAGGTGTTAATGCGATGCTGGTAGCTATTTAGAATCGTCATGAACGGTATCCGCGGGGCTTAGTTTATTAATGATTTGTTCGGCATCACTTAAAGACTTTTGACATTGTTGGCTGAGCTGAATGCCTTTTTCAAAGGCTTTTAGAGATTCTTCTAGAGATAGTTGTCCGGATTCAAGTTTTTTTGTTAGTGACTCCAAGTCCTTTAGGGCCTGTTCAAATTGGATCTTTGGCATAATTTTATCTCATTGAAAGTTGTTTCAGCGTAACCATTTATCTATATATAATCAATAAAAAAATGGAAATGCTGCAGGATAAAGTCTATAATTTATATCAATCTGTATAGGAATAGAGTATGACGGAAATCGAGGATAGTGGTTCATCAGAAGTGAATATTAGTGATGTCTATAAGATGTCAAAACTTACTCCTGAAGATATTGCTTATTTGAAGTCAACCAGGTGGGGGTATTTAGTTTTCGAAGACCTTCCTTCTTCTTCAGAAGATCCCAAAGGCCCTTATGCTGACCCTCAACAAGATGTTTTTAAGGAAAAAGCCTACGTGTCAATGGATTCAGGGGGGAGGATGATTTATACGCCTGAAGGTGAGTTTCCGTCTATGATACAGATAGCAGTCACGGGAGATCCTGAAGGGTCTGACCAAGAGACAACACACAAAAGTAGGGGACATTATATAGCTGTCGTCAAAGAAGCTTTTGTTATTGCAATGAAGCAAGGGTGGAGAGGAATTCATATTCTAGAGGGAACAGAGAAGTGCTTGAGGCTTGCATGGATGTTGGCAAAAATTCAAAATGTACCTTGCCCTAACTTTGAGGTTTTTCCAAAAGATGAGCATGTTTTGTCATTAAATCAAAAATCTTTAGCAAAAGAGCTTTCAGAGGTTTTAGTTTCCAAAAAGGGACCAAAGCCAACTGTGACAACAGGTTCTTCGGGCGAAAATGTTGATGCTGACGGGTGATACCCCCCTGAATCGATAGGATTTAAGACTACCCCGAAGCTTTTCCTACCATTCTGTTTTTTTGAGTAGGGAGGGTTGAAGGGGGAGAATTGCTGTTTAATGGTCTGTTCAGTCCAAATTTCAATAATGTTTTCCCAAATTGAGTTAAGGCCTTTCTATCGTCAATAACTTTTCTTGGTTTTAGAGGCATTGATCGTTCACTGAATGCTTTCAAAAGAATATTTTTGTTTTCTTTAAGACGTCTTTGAAAAAGTTCATCTTTAAGGATATTTTGTTGATAAGGGTTGTTAATTTCATTGGGTTTGGGTTTGGATTCGTGAATAGCTCTTACGATGATGGATAATTGCCCCAATGGTTTTGAAAGACTTTCTTTGGAAGAATGGGGATGAATATCCACTTCGTTAGAAACTTCATGCAATATTTTTTGTAGGCAGAGTAAATCCTCATGAAGAGGGGTTAATGTGCTTTTTAAATAGAGGATGTTGACAAAGACATCTATAATGTGCTTGACGTTTTGTGGAGACCTTCTTAATGTTTTAAGGTCGCTGGTTTTAATCCAGCTGACGTATTTCTCAAATGCTTTTTTCTTGACTTTAGTGGCAAGGTTGATTTTTGCAACAAGAGGTTTGCATTCTTCAATGGCTTTTTCTTGTTCTGTGCGATGTTGGGTATGCTCTGCTGGTTTAAAGTGTAACCCTCCTTGTGGTAGTTTTCTTTGTTTCATGAGTTCGTAGCAGAGCTCTTGTGGGTTATGAATCCCTTTTAGTTCTAAAGGGTTGTCATCGTTAAGTTTCCCTGTTGCGATAAGGTGATTGATCAATTGTTGTATCTGATGGTTCCATTGATTAAATAAATTTAGTGAGGGGTTTGACATAACAAGTCTCCTGTTGTTCAATTTCGTTATCAACTGTTACTAATTATAGAATATAATTCTCATTTTAACTGTTTTAATAAGGTTAATTGTTAGTTAGTTCGGGTGCTATGATAGGGATGGCTGTTGGGTTGCCCTTTTTAGCTCTTTCAATTTGTTTTCTTACGTACTCTTCGAAGTTGGTGGGCTGTATCTCAGGCGTGATTCTATTGAAGTCTGCCATGGAAGGGGCTTGACGTCTCAGGTTGTTTGCTCTTGGTTTTGTCGCTGTCATAATATATTTCATCTTAGTGCTTACACGATTGTAACACAATTGTTGACTAAAAATCTATCCATGTTGTAGTTTTGTAATATTTTTTGTTTAAATTGTTTGAATTATTTTAGGGTTGGTTGGGTCTTGCATCTGGTTCAAGGGTATTTTCTCTGGGTTAGGTGAGGGTTCTGTGCTGAGTGTCATTGCGGGGATAGGTTGAGGTTTAAAGCTTGCGATATACTCTTGAAATCGGTTGATATCTTTTGATTTTATGAGGGTTTTTAGGGTTTCAATGATTCTGTGCATTCGGTCTTGACCCAAACCCCATAAAGTTCGGCCACTGTATTCTAAAGAGTCTAAACTAAGACCAATGTGGTGAAAATTTAGAATGCCCATAAGAGTAAGGCTCAATAGGCCAGAGAACATCATGGTTGTAAAAGCAATCACATTCAATAAGCATAAAAGAAGAGGTAGCGCCAGACCTAAAATCAGAAGGGTTTGCTGAATTGAGATAGGGATTCTAAGGTTAACCAAGGGTAAGGTGATGAAGCTTTGTTGCCGTAAGTGTGTCAAGTAATTTTCTAGGCTTCGAAACACTTCATTCAAGCGAAAAAGATAGCCTGGGCTAGGGGCTCCTGATTGAATGATTGCGTGCTTGGTGTTGTTGCTGGGGTTTTGGAGAGCAGTATGAAGTCTTTCTATACTTTTGATGATGTCAGGGTCCTTATTAAGAGGGGCGCCATAATCATCAACTTGGCTGATAGAATAAATATCTTCTATAGATTTGGGGTCGCTTTGGATCAATTTGATCAGGGTTTTTTGCAGGTTGGATGCAAAGTAACGTACCAGGGGGAAATTATAATACCGTCGGGCATGTGTATGGCATTGTTGGATTAATGAGCGGATTTTATTTTGGATGGTCGTTTTGTCGTGCTTAAAGACTCGGTCTCTTACATGATGATTAGCCCATGTGTCGATAAATGATTCTGCATTGAGCATGAATAGGGGGTCGTTTATGAGGAATTTTAGTTCATAGATTGCCTGATTATAGCTATCGCTGTATGGCTGTCTGTCTTCTTGATTAAGGCCGCTCAAGTCATGAGGCGCTAAAATATTATTCATCGCAGCATTGATTTCATAATCCAGCATAGAATTAGTGTACATGACCATGAGGTCAAGGCTATCGTGGAGTAGAGCAAAGGCTATCTGTCTAGAGCGGATAGCTAAGGGGTGGTGTTGTTTTATTTCATCAAGCTTTTTAATAATTTTGTCTAGGTTAAACAGGTTTTGATTGAAAAGCCCAGCGGCAGCAAGTTCATTGGAAGTGTGAGATGACTTTTGATAATTATAAGATCCGACAATTAAAGGTTTTGCATTGACAAGAATAAGATATTCTAAGTAAGCGGTTAGCATGGCCGCATTTCCAGGGCCGATGACATCGTCTAGCCAGTATCTGAAGTTACCAAATCTGGGTTGAAACGTTAGTGGGTTGGGTAAAAAGTTGATGGTATGTTTGTCATAGTTCCAGTGCCGTGTTGTTGTGAAATATTGATGTATTATCGCCATCTCTGAGCAAAAAGATTGGTTTTTTCTGTTTTTTCTTGAATACATGTGGGAGTTTTCAGAGAGGTAGATTGTATTGACAAAATGATTGATTCTGCTTTCTTCATTGGGTTTGGAGGCTAGTTCGCTTTTGAGCGGTTCTTGAATCATTCCTCGAGCGGTAAAGTCATTCATTTTATGCTTAAAATATACGTTGGTAATGCTTAAAGTTCTTCTTTTATGAAGTTCTGTGATAGGTTCTAAGAAGGCGGTTCTTTTTTGATGGGATCCTTCAAAAAGGGTTGCTAGGTGAGAGAGGTCATGTTGGATGGCCTGGGTGTTGGGTTCTTCTTTGGGGAGATTTTCATCAAATAGTTTTGATATATAGTCTGCAAATGCTGGTTGAGAATGTTGAAAGATTTCCTCATTGAAGCTGCCCTTGACGTTTTCAATATTGATGGTTTCGTTGGAATGGGTTCTTTTGAAGAGAGTTAGGTAACCGAGGATAATATGTTTAGGAGAAGGGATGTCTACGAATTTTCCGTCTTTTTGTGCGTTGGTGACTTCATCATCATGCAGGGCCATTTCTTTAATGGAATGAAAGTAGTGAAGGGTTGTCAACATAGGGCCTGATACTTCGATATAATCGTCGCCATCAAGACCTGGTAGTTGGATGCTATAATCAAACGGGTTAAGTAGCGATGTGAACGTTGGAGAGTCGTAGTGACATATCTTTTGTAATGAATTAATGGTCATGTTAAACCCTGTTATTATTGGGTATTTAAAGCTTATCAGGTTTTGTTGGGAGAGGCAAGTGCATAGTATCCTGTTTTTAATGTTTATTTGATAGAAAGTGCTTGTAACTTGTTTAAGGTTAGGATAGTATAACACACTTGAAATTAATAATTGGATTGATATGAGTAAGCAAAAGACTTTGATGTCTCAGAAAAATATCGAGAATTCTTGGCGTTTAGTGAATGCCCAAGGGAAGGTTCTGGGGCGATTAGCCACCCAAATTGCTACAGCACTTTCGGGTAAAGATAAAGTGGATTATGCTCCACATATTGATAATGGGGACTTTGTCGTTGTTGTTAATTGCCGTGAGTTGGTTATTAAAAACGCTGATAAGGTTTATCAATGGCATACGGGATTTCCTGGAGGGATTAAGTCTGAGAAGGCTACTCATAGGCTAGAAAAACATCCTGAGCGAGTATTGTTTTTGGCGGTTAAGCGCATGCTTCCTAGAAATATACTTCGTAATGCAATGCTTAAAAAGCTAAAATTATTTCCTGGTGCAGAGCATCTGCATGCTGCACAAAACCCACAACAATGGTTGAATGATGATGAGTAAGCAAGCTGGTAAAAAAATTACTTTTGTAGAGAAATCTTATGGAACAGGGCGTCGTAAAAGTTCTGTTGCAAGAGCCTTTCTTTCACCTGGTAAAGGTGAGATTACTATTAACGGAAAGACAGTTGATGAGTACTTTGGAGGAGCTGTTATTCATAAAGTTAATGCAGTAGAGCCTTTAAAGGCTGTTGGAGCAGAGGGTCAGTTTGATCTTAAAATTACTGCTAAGTCAGGAGGCATTAAAGGTCAATCTGGGGCTATTCGTTTAGCCATTTCTCGTGCTTTGGTGGCTTTTCAGATTGCGCAGCAATCCATTCAAGATGCTGTTGACAGTGCGTGGCACTCTATCTTGAGAAAAGGTGGTTTCTTGACAAGAATTGCAGCAGAAACAGAGCGTAAGAAAACAGGTCAGCCGAAAGCTAGACGTAAGAAACAGTTTTCTAAACGGTAAATTAGTATTGACTATAATTAAGGGGTTTGTATGGTTATGATCAGACGAACATCTATGGTTTTTTTATCTCATCCTAATAGCATAATATCCCAGCGAGCCCGCATGGTCTTGACTGAAAAGGGAGTCAATGCTGACATTGAGTATGTTGACCTTGAAGATCCTTCTGAAGATTTTTTGCAGTTAAATCCATACAAAACACTGCCAGTGTTGGTGGACAGAGATTTGGTCTTAAATCAATCGAATGTTATTATGGAGTATCTGGACGAGCGTTTTCCTCACCCGCCTTTATTGCCGGTCTATCCTATATCCAGGGCTAAATCAAGGCTGATGATTCATAGAATTGAGCAAGATTGGTACACGTTGTTAGGTGATATAGAAAATAACCGTGACCCTGATAAAGCCAGAGAATTGATTATCAGTCAATTACAGTCGATTGTTCCCGCCTTTAAGGAAATGCCTTACTTTCTTAGCTCAGAGTTTTCATTAGTAGATTGCTGTATTGCTCCAGTATTATGGAGGTTGCCTGCATACGGCATTACTCTCAGTGATGATATGAAACCTTTACAAGACTATATGGATAGGATTTTTGAAAGAACAGGTTTTCAGGCGAGTCTGTCCGAAGAAGAATTACTAATCAGAGATATGTATGGGTATGACGACGAGTAAACCTTATTTAGTTCGAGCTATTCATCAGTGGATTGTTGATAATGAGCTTACGCCTTATTTGCTTGTTCACGTAGATCATCCGGGTGTAGAGGTTCCTATGGAGTTTGTTGAAGATGATAAGATTATTTTAAATGTCGCTCCTAAGGCTACCCGTAATTTAGATATTGATAATCATTGGTGTTGTTTTTCTGCCAGATTTTCTGATAGTTTTAAAGTGGTTCGGCTTCCAATGGTTGCTATTCAAGCTGTTTATTGCAAAGAGAATAGTCAGGGTATGTTTTTTGATGAAGATGAAGCCGATGACACGCTGCATGGTTTAGATTTGAGTTACTCGGGTTCAGATTCGGAAGAAGATGACGAACCGCCTCCTTCTGGTGGTGGCAGCTCATCAAAATCTCATTTAACTGTTGTTAAATAAACAGCCTTATTAAAAGGTATAATTCATATTAACCGGCAAGAAAAATGTATGGGCCGGCAAGTTAAGCCATTCGGATAATTGGGTTTTAAAATAGATGTCTATGGGTGAGATTATATTCCCTAAGATTCCAGTCAAAAGCAACCCTAGTATAATAATGAAGCCAACGCTTTCTAATTGATAGTAAAAATAGGATAGGCGTTTGCTTAGAAGAACATTAACCATACGGCTTCCATCGAGAGGAGGAATGGGTAAAAGGTTGATGGCAGCTAAGATACAGTTTATTTTTACACCAGCCAGGCACATTAAAAGCAGGCCAAAGGAGCTAGAGACTGTTGAACCTCCTTGAAGGGCTAAGTTTGCTTTGAAAATACCGGCCCAGATCAAGGCCATAATCAAATTAGATAAGGGCCCTGCAAATGCTACCAGAGCCATATCTCTTTTAGGGTGATGCAACGCTTGGTCGTTGACTGGAACAGGTTTTGCCCACCCAAAAATAATACCAGACCCGGTAAGTATTAGACACATAGGAACTAATATCGTGCCTATAGGGTCGATATGTTTGAATGGGTTAATTGTCATTCTGCCAATGATGTAGGCTGTTTTATCACCGAGATAGTACGCAGCTATTCCGTGAGCGGCTTCATGGACGGTAATGGCGAATAGGGTTGGAATAACCCAGACTAATATAATTTGTATTTCATCGCCTGGAAGGGTCATGATGGGTCCATAAGGTTAACGACTGAGCTCACTCCCTCAACACTTTTTGCGGCTTGTGTTGCTTTGCTAACATCAGAGGAGGATCCTGTTCCCATAAGGAATATAGTGCCATTTTCTGAACTTATTTTGATGTTGGAGGAGTTTAAGGATTTTTCCTTGATGAGGTTGGCTCTTACTTTTGTTTTTATCCAATTGTCTGATTTGTTTTGTGACTTTGTTATAGAAGAGACTCTTGTGTTATTGGATACCTTCGTTGTTCCATTAATCTCTTGAAGAAGAGAGTTAATATTGTGTCTCGATTGGTTGTTCTTTACCACTCCGGTAACTAAAACATGGCCATTGAGCACGGTAACTTTAACCCTGTTGCCATCTCTGTTTAACTTGCTTAATTTTTTCATGGCTTTGTATGTGAGGGCTTCGTCATGATGAATGCTGGAGAGGTCTCGGCGCTTGAGTGTTTTGGTTTCTGATTCTGCAGGGCTTTCGCGTAGTTCAAAAGGGTACTCTCCCTCACCATAGTAATCAAATGATGGGAATTCTCCGCAACCGGTTAGGCAGGCAAGGCTTAAGAAAATAGATAGGGGTCTCATTGTGTTTCTCCAAAGTTTAGTGTTTGTATTTAAGGTAAGCTGCTGTAGCACTGGCTGCTCCTAAAATAAATCCTGATGTTGTGTCGCAACCGCTTACCATTAGAAGTAGGCATAAGCATAATATCCTCATGGGGTTATCTCCTGTTGTGTTAAACCATTGCGGTATCTTAGTAAGCTAAGTTCTCTCCATATGTGCCCATTATTAAGTAAGTAGAGATGGCCGGTGGCTCCCGTCAGTTGGCTGTGAGGAAACTGTTCCAGTATGGGGAGGTGTTGGCTGAGGTTGAACGCATCAATACCCAAGGCGTAGTGGATTTTATATTGCTGAAAGTGAGTGTCTTTTAATTTGGATATCGTGTGAAATAAGTTGGCATTGTAGGGGTTGAGGTTGATCTTGTCTGCCATCCAGTTAGGGGCTAGAAGATGGATTTCATTCAGGTCGGTGTTTTTGAAATGGTTACTGATACCGTTCAGTAGAGTTGATGTGGAGTAAATGTTAGAGGGGTCAATGAAATAGTAACGTAGCAAAGGAACTATTTTGCGAGCCTGTCTGCGACTAAGAGCAAGAAATATTGAATCAAAATCATTCCTTCGTGTGGGAAGGAATTTCATTTTATTGTTTTTGATGTTCAGTTTAGATTGAATTTGGCGAGCTCGGTTTTCACTGTTATTGATGCCCATCAGGTTTCGAATTATCTCGGGTTCTTTTCCTTTAGATAGTTCGGTTATCGTGACGGGACTTCTGGAAGATAGGCTTAATATGTCACTAAAATTTTGCCCTAATTGTTGGGACTTCGCGTCGTCGTAGTGAAGGATGATGGTTTTATTTAGGTGGTGATCTTGTAGTGCTCGAGATAGTTGCTTGAGCTCAATTTCTTGGTTGAGGTTTAAGGTATAAAGGTTGTTGCGTTTTTCTTCATGGGGAGCTAAAGCGATAACGGGAGTGTTGATTGGGATGATATCAAGAGCTTTTTTGACTTCATCTGGAGTGGTGAGTCCGATAATTAGGTCGGGTTTGTTTTGTAATGAGGATTGAATGGATTGTTGAAAGTTTTTTGGGTCGATGTTATAAAAGTTAAGTTTGATATTATTCGGTTGTTTGGTTTGATAATAAGCGGCTAAAAGCCCTTGCTTAATGGCTTTATTTTCTTCTTCCATGGGGCCTTTGGGAGAGAGTAAAACCGCTATGGATTGAGGTTTTTTCTTAAAATTTGTTTCATGAATTTTAATCCAAGCAGGAAGGTTGTTGTGATGCTGTTTCCATTTTTCCAGCCCATCCAGGTCACCTGTTTGGATTAGCGGGCCTAGTTCTAGCCAGTTGCGAATGGGTTGGGCTGAAGGTAGTTTGGCAATAGAGGTGAGGATGTGGGTGGGCGTTTGATTGATGAGTCTCCAGGCCGGGGGGCAATTTTCTTCATGTTGATTTTTGCAATAGCTTAGCCATGATGAAAGGGCGGTTAGAATGTCTCGGCGCTGTTCAGCTATTTGTGCTTTAAATTTGAAATAAATGGGGGGGGAAGAGTTTTTTGTGGGTGAAGCAAGTTCTGAATTGAGAAGGTTTTCTGCTTGATGCCACTTTTTATGTTTTATAAGCTGATTGATTTTATCAGTGGTCGGTTCGTAGGGGGTGTTAATGTGACTTTTATTAGAAAGGTAGAGATGGTTGGGAAAACCTGTGGGAGTTACTTGACAACCACTCAGAAATATGAAGAAGATAATAGGCATGATCCATTTAAACATAGACAATCTCTATTCGTTATTGTCATATTAAACCAGATATAAGCTCGGGAGACAATTATTCAAGTTAAAAAAATAGGAAAATTGTATATTGTGGCAACCCCCATAGGTAATTTGGCTGATAAATCTTCAAGAATGTTGTCGGTTTTGAGCTCGGTTGATATTATTGTTGCTGAAAACCCAAGGCACACGCACAAGCTATTGCTTGATCATGAGGTTGACTGTGAGTGGGTTAAGGTTGCAGATGCTACGGAGAAAAAGGTAACGAATGATATTTTTTTTCGGATTCAAGAGGGGGCTAACGTTGCTTTAGTCAGCGATGCAGGAACGCCTTTGGTGAGTGATCCGGGTTATCGTTTGGTTAGAATGTGTCGTGAAGGTGGGGTTGAGATCTCTCCTGTTCCTGGCCCATGTGCTGCTATTGCCGCATTAAGTGTTTCAGGAATGCCTGTTCATCAGTTTAAGTTTATAGGTTTTTTGTCTTCGCAGTCGGGGACTAGGCAGCGACAAATTCATCAATTGCAGTGGAGTCAGGTCACGACAATTCTTTATGAGTCGCCTCATCGCATTGCCAAGCTTGTACTAGAGTTGAGTGATATTTTAGGCCAAGATCGTGAAGTATTTTTTATCAGAGAAATGACCAAGCAGTATGAAGAATCTTTTTTTGGTACGGCTTCTGCTCTGTGTGATTTTATTCATCAAAAAAAATCGCGATTAAGAGGAGAGATGGTTGTGATTATATCGCCTGCACAAGAGTTGATTGATTTGGGGCCGTTGGAAAGAATGGCTATGCCTTGTTATCGAGTATTGGGGCTTAGTAAGGCCAGCGAGATGCTTTCACATGGGTTAGGTTTAAAGAAGCGATTTGTTTATGATTTTATTAAGAAAAAGATACAATAGTTCTTTAGTTTTTTTAGCTTATGTGTTATGATCTTCAAGGAGTTAGCTAGGCAGCCGCCACGATAGTGGAGGAAAGTCCGGGCTCCTTAGAGTAAAAGTGCCAGATAACTTCTGGAAGGTGTAAACCTATGGAAAGTGCCACAGAAAATAACCGCCGAAGCTGAAAAGCTGGTAAGGGTGAAAAGGTGCGGTAAGAGCGCACCGCTCAATTGGTAACAATTTGAGGCTAGGTAAACCCCGCTTGGAGCAAGACCGTGTAGGAATCTACGATGTTACTCGCATCGATTCGGGTTGGTCGCATGAGGCTTATGGTGACATAGGTCCTAGATAGATGGTTGCCCATGACAGAACCCGGCTTATCGGCTAGCTCCTGATTTATTTTGAAACTGAAGTTATGACTGATAATACGATTGTACAATCAATATTTACCATCTTTTGTGGAGCTGCAATATTCTCCACAGTGGCTTTGTATACACGACAATCCCTGATGGTTTCTTATATGCTCTTAGGTATGATACTGGGTCCTTGGGCTCTGGCGTGGGTCAGTGATACGCACATTATAGGAGAAGTTGGTGAGATTGGTATCATTTTCTTATTGTTCTTATTGGGGCTGCACCTAGATCCTCAGCATTTGATGCAAACGCTTAAAAAAACAACCATTGTTGCCATAGGATCCTCTCTGGTTTTTGCGTCGACAGGGTATTTGGTGGGTGTTTATATAGGGCTTCCCTTCATTGATTCGTTGGTCATCGGCTTGTCGATGATGTTTTCAAGTACAATTATTTCACTGAAGTTATTGCCGAGTAATATTTTACATCATCGACATGTTGGTGAGGTATTAATTAGTGTTTTGTTGTTGCAGGATTTAATAGCGATGTTTGTTTTGCTGACTTTAAGGGGGATGGAGCAATCATTTGAGGCCCCTGAAATCGCCATGATGCTGCTATCATTGCCATTGTTGATAGTGCTTTCTTTGTTGGGTGAAAAGTATGTTTTATTGCCTCTATTTAAGCGGTTTGAAAAAGTAAGAGAGTACTTGTTTTTATTGGCAATCGCTTGGTGTCTTGGGCTTTCCGAATTAGCGGTTATGATGGACTTGTCGAATGAGATTGGGGCCTTTGTAGCCGGTGTGTCGATTGCATCATCTGGGCGAATATCACTTTATTTGGCAGAATCTTTGCGGCCATTAAGAGATTTCTTTTTGGTGATGTTTTTCTTTTCAGTGGGGGCTAATTTCAATGTCTCATTATTAAGTGATATTTTGTTACCAACATTATTGCTTTCAGGTATTTTTCTCATTCTTAAGCCAGTTTGTTTTCGTTACTTATTAACCTGGGTAGGTGAGGACTTGCCTTCGTCTTGGGAGGTTGGTTTTAGACTGGGTCAGGGCAGTGAGTTTGCTTTAATGGTAGCTGCATTGGCTGTGAAAAACACGATTGGTAGCCAGGCTGCTTATATCATACAGGGTGTGACAATGATTACCTTTGTTCTATCATCTTATTATGTGGTTAAGCATTATGTAACCCCTATAGGTGCAGAACAACAGATGCCGCAAGAGTAGGGCGATGTTTTTGTCAACACTCTTGTTCAATTGAGCGCAACAATAATATACCTCCTAAGAGGCTATCAAAAAGAGTCTTATTTACTCTTCAAGGTTTGACCAGTCTTCAAAATAATGTTGCAGTTCTTCTTCAATAGACGATTTTTTTTCGTTGAGTGTCGTGAGCTTTTGATCGGGGTTTATGTATAATTTTGGGTCGTTAAGTTGAAGGTTTATCTTTTTTAATTGTGTTTCTAATAGATCTATCTTTTTGAGAATTTTACGAATGTCATGAGCTTTTTTTCCAGACCCTTTCTTTTCAGGTGTTGCGGTGTTGTTTTTAGGTTTTTGCTCGGTTGAATTGATCATGTATTGACGGTTGAGTGTGTGGTCAATGATGATGTCGCCCGATGGAGGCAGGTGAAGGATTTTATTGGCAACTTGATCGATGAGTCGGCGATTGTGTGTAATCAAAATCAAGGCGCCTTTATATTGTTCTAGATAGTCAATTAATACTTCTACACTCATGAGATCTAGGTCGTTAGTGGGTTCGTCAAGAATTAATAAATTGGTTGGACGAAGTAACAGTTGTGCTAAGCAAGCACGCTGTTTTTGGCCGCCTGAGAAATGTCTAACTAAGGTGTGTGCTAACGAGAAATCAAACTGAAAATCATTTAAAAAACCCATCAACTCACGTTGTTGATCTCCGGCAACCACTGCATCTAAATTTTCTAGCAGGGTATGGTTAAGTTTAAGAGAGCTTTGGTGTTGATCAAGATAACTGTAGTTTGCCCGAGCAGCCCATTGACAGGTACCAGAATGATTGCGGTTGCCTAGCAAACAATTAAGTAAAGTTGTTTTTCCCACACCATTGGGGCCAATAATGGCAAGTTTGTCGTGTCTTCTTAGAATAAGGTCGAAGGGTTTGAAACAATGATTATCGCTAATTTCCTGGGCTTGTAATAAAACTTCTCCAGATTTTGGAGGGGTGCTAGAGGCTAGTTTTAAGGTGTTGCTCTTAGGGGAAGATGACTGAATGGTTTCAGTTAATTGATGAAAGGCTTCAGCCCTTAATTGATTGCGCTTGCGCCTTGCTGTGACCCCCCCCTTATACATCCATTCAAATTCTCTTTCTTGTTTTTTCATGAGCTTTTTATGATTTCTTGCTTCATTTTCATAGGTGGTGTTTTGATGTTCCATAAAAGCAGTCAATGACCCTTTAAAGCGTGATAGTGTTCCATCTCTTAGCCAAAGGAATTGTGTGCATAAAGCATGAATAAATGCATAATCATGGGCAACGGTAATGAGGGTGCCTGAAAAGTCTTTTAACCATAGCTCTAAGGACTGCAAGCTAGCTATGTCGAGATGGTTGGTCGGTTCGTCTAATAAAAGGATATCTGAATTAGCACGAATAGCTTTAAGAATTTTAAGGCGTTGTTTTTGGCCGCCCGATAATTGATTGATCGGTTGTGTAATGTTGATGCCCTCAACCCAATAAAGATGCTCTGAGTGAAGTGGGTTTTCATCTGAATTGAGATAAGTATTGATGTTCATGGACTCATCAGGTAATGATTGAGAGAGAAAATAAGTCGACAGTGAATGGTTGCGGATAATTCTTCCTGAATCTAAAGATAATTGTTCAGCTAAACAATTTAATAAAGATGATTTGCCTGATCCATTGTTTCCAATAAGGCCGATGCGCTGACCGTGAGTGATAGAAAATGAAACATTATCTAGGCAGGTATGACTTCCTAGGGTTAGGCAGGCGTTACGAATGTCAAAAGCAGTGGTCAATGTCTTCTCAAGTTAATGGTCGTATCATATATGAATTTATCTCATAAGTCACTTGTATCAATAGAGTTTAATCAAGTTATCTTTGACCCCATTTTCTTGCAATAGCTTCCTGGGCGGCTTTGAATTTTTTCTTAGGATCTTTGATTGTGTCGATCTCTTTGGGGGTAATCTGAGATTGGTCTAGTTTGTTGATCACTTTTTGTCTATTTCCAGGGTTGATTTTTTCTATGACTTGGGATCCATCGGGGTAGAAAGTCTCTTTTTCAGCTGACGCTGCTGTAGTTTTGGTAATGATGCCATTGGGATAGTGCTCTTGCGTATCACCATTGCTCAAATAGTGAGATTGATGGCCGTTGGCATACTCGTATACGGTGTCTTTATTATCGTAATAAGTGATGGTTACTCCTTCTTGGCTGGTATCATCAATCCATCCATTTCCCTCTTTGTTTCTTCTGTAGTTCTTGCTCATAGTGCTCTCGTTATAACGTTGGTTTTAACTTCTATGGTAATTATAGTACAAGATTCATGATTTTGATGGGTTTATCAATTTGGAGGGTGGGGCGAAGTGATACAGCCCATTTTAATCAGGAAAATAGGCTGATCCAAGGCCATGGTTTCATGGCAAGAAGGTATTTGAAATAATAACGCCTGTGTTTTTTATCACAGTCGATTGCGATAGGATATAGACTTTTATATGTAAAAATGACATAATTTGGCCACTTAATATGACTTGATTTTATATGAAAGCTGGTACGAAAAAATTACTTGATCACAATGAAGTCGCCGAATGGCATAAAGCATTTTCTTCTTTGGTGCGCTATGTAGGGCTGGAGGCAGGTGCTGAGGTATTAGATGCTTTAGCGCAGGTGCTTTATTCTCATGCATATACTAAGCGAGTAGGGGTTTATTCCAGGTACGTTAATACATTGTCCGTTAAAAATGAACCTGAATTTCCTGAAACGTTTCATTTGAGTGAGCAGGTAGGTCAGTTATGTCGATGGAATGCGGCTGCAATGGTGGTAAGAGCCGGAAGAAAACACCCTGAATTGGGAGGTCATATCTCTTCCTATGCTTCGATAGCCGGGTTGTATAATGTAGGCTTTGATTACTTTTTTAAAGGGAATGATCAAGGCAATGGTGATTGTGTTTATTTTCAAGGGCACTCATCACCGGGTATTTATGCGCGGTCTTTTGTTGAGGGAAGGTTTTCTTGTGATCAATTAGATGCTTTCAGGCAAGAAGTTGGTGGCAAAGGGTTGGCTTCTTATCCTCACCCTTGGACCATGCCTGATTATTGGCAATTCCCAACCGTGTCGATGGGTTTGGGGCCTTTGCAAGCTATTTATCAAGCCCGGTTTATGCGTTACATGCAGGCTAGAAATTTGCTGAAAAATGATGATAAAAAAGTGTGGGCCTTTTGTGGTGATGGTGAAATGGATGAACCCGAATCCATGAGTGCTATTAGCTTAGCGGGCAGAGAGCAACTCTCTAACCTTATTTTTATTGTCAATTGTAATTTACAACGGCTAGATGGCCCCGTTCGCGGTAACGGTAAGATTATTCAGGAGCTTGAATCTCAATTTGCTGCGTGTGGTTGGTATGTCATTAAGGTTGTGTGGAACCGTTATTGGGATGAGCTTTTTAGTCAGGATAAAGAGGGGTTGCTTCAGCAGCGTTTAATGGACTGTGTTGATGGAGATTTCCAGCAAATTGCAGCGGAAGGTGTGGCGTCCTTAAAACGGATTGTTTTTAATACTCCTAAGTTACAACAACTGATTTCAGGCTGGAGTGATGAGCGCCTTTTACTACTGAATAGAGGGGGACACGATTGGCAGAAAGTATATGCAGCTTATCATGCTGCGGTTAATCATCAGCATCAGCCGGTGATTATTTTAGCAAAAACGATTAAGGGGTATGGGTTAGGTTCAGGGGTTCGTGCTGCTAATACGGCACATAATCAGAAAAAGCTTTCCGAAGAACAAATGCAACAACTCTCTCGAGATCTCAATATTCCTTTAAGTGAAGATCAGGCTGCGAAAGCGAATTTTTATCGCCCTGAATCGCATGATGAGCTTTACCAGTTTATGAGTAAGCAGCGACAGTCTCTTGGGGGTAAAATCCCTTATCGAAGAGATCAAGTTGAATCACTGCCTATCCCTGACTTGCAAGTCTTTAAGAGTTTGCTTGAGGGGTCTGATCGTGAAATGTCAACCACGATGGCTTTTGTGCGGATGTTGGGGGTGTTGCTACGAGACCCTAAGTTGAAACCTTATTTGGTGCCTATCTCTCCAGATGAATCAAGAACATTTGGAATGGAGGGCCTGTTTAGACAGCTAGGGATTTATTCTCCTCTAGATCAGCAATATCAGCCGGTTGATCATCATCAGGTCATGCCCTATAAAGAATCTCTTTCAGGTCAGTTTTTACAAGAAGGTATTAATGAAGCTGGAGCCATGGCCTCTTGGATTGCTGCAGCAACAGCTTATTCTGTGCATCAAAAGCCGATGATTCCTTTTTATATCTATTATTCAATGTTTGGTTTTCAGCGCATTGGTGATTTGGCTTGGGCAGCTGGAGATTCCATGGCAAGAGGTTTCTTGTTGGGAGCAACTTCAGGAAGAACAACTTTAGCCGGAGAGGGTTTACAACATACCGATGGTCACTCACATGTTTTAGCAGCAACCATTCCTAACTGTATTTCTTATGACCCAACTTATGCTTATGAGTTAGTTGTTATTATTCGCCATGGGTTGAAAGAGATGTATCAAGAGCAAAAGAACGTTTTTTATTATCTAACAACCATGAATGAAAATTATTCACAAAGGGCCATGCCTAAAGGTTCTGAAGAAGGTATTGTTAAGGGGCTTTACCCTCTTATCCAAGAACCCAATGAGGCAGTTTGCTTGGTGGGTTCAGGAGCAATTCTTAGAGAATGCCTTCAAGCCAAAGAAATCTTAAAGCGTTATGACGTTACCGCTTCGGTTTGGAGTATGCCTAGTATGAATCAAATCGTAAGAGAACAACAAAAGTTGGATCGGAAACGTTATCTTCAACCTGAAATAAACCATCATTCAAGCCATTTAGAGCATTGTTTAGGAGGCGATATCCCCGTTGTGGTTGCAACAGATTATATTCGTCATTATGCTGAAGGTCTTCGAGCGGGTATTAAAGCTCCTTTAACTTTATTGGGAACGGATGGCTTTGGGCGTTCAGATACAAGAAGGCGGTTGCGACAGCATTTTGAAGTGACTGCTGAAAACATAGCTTATGCTGCGCTCTACCATGCTTATCAACGTGGTTTTATGTCCCAGGCAACGCTGCTTGAGGCACGAAAAACCTTGGAAGTCAATGATCAAAAACCAAATCCTATGGAGGTTTAGGGGATGGGTAATAAACATGTCAATATTCCTGATTTAGGGGGAATAGAAAGTGTTACCGTTTTAGAGGTCTTGGTTAAGTCAGGCGACTTTGTTGCTCAGGATCAGCCGTTAATGACCCTTGAATCTGATAAGGCCACCATGGATGTGATGGCAGAAGATGATGCCAGTGTTGTCAATGTTTTGGTGAAGGTGGGCGATAAGGTCTCTGAGGGTCAGCCTGTTTGCGAAATTAACGTCAATGAATCCAACCCTGAACCCACGCTACCCTCATTGAGAAAAGAGCCCATCACGATTCCTGATATGGGGGGGATTGAACAAGTTATTGTCTTAGAGGTATTAGCTCAACCAGGAGACTCTGTTGAGGCAGAACAACCTATTATTACATTAGAAAGTGATAAAGCTACCATGGATATTTCGGCTCCTTATTCCGGGAAGATCTTGTCTGTTGAGGTGAAATCCCAGCAGTCTGTGGCAGTAGGTGATGTGGTGGCCATGTTAGAGACAGAGGCAACGAAGGATGAACCTTCTGAAAAGACAATAGAAGTTGATAGAGAGCCTGCTGTTATGGAGGCAGTTGAGGTGATTGATCACGATGACAATGAACTCTATGCAGGTCCCTTGGTTCGTCGGTTAGCCTTTGAATTAGAGGTGTCTTTAAAACAGGTTAAAGGCACAGGTAATAAGGGGCGTATTACCAAGGAAGACTTGGTAAAGCATATTCAGAGCAAGGGGGGAGGAGGTCTTCCCTCGGTACCCAAAGAGAATGCAAAAGCTTTTGGACCCGTTGAGAAGGTTGATTTAACTCGTATTCAATCGATGGCGGGCCCACATTTGCACGCATGTTGGGTGAATATTCCACATGTGACTCAACATATGGATGTTAACATTACTCAGCTTGAATATTATCGAGGTCTCATCAAGGATACCCTCAAAAAGAAAGGGGTTCGATTAACTCCTGTGGTATTAATTATTAAAGCGTTGGCGGATACTCTCCACCAGTTTGGGCGTTTTAATTCATCGTTAAGTGCTTCAGGTAAGACGCTTGTTTTAAAGAAATATGTGCACATAGGTGTCGCTGTTGATACTGAGCAAGGGCTGGTAGTTCCTGTGATCAAAGATGTTGATAAAAAATCAATCGTTCAGTTGGCAGAAGAGCTGGCTGAGACCAGTCAACAGGCCAGAGAAGGACAATTGAAGCCTTCGCAGCTTCAAGGGGGCTGCATGACTGTTTCTAGTTTAGGCGGTATAGGTGGGCGATATTTTACGCCGATTGTTAATGCCCCTGAAGTGGCTATTTTAGGCCTTTCGAAAGCTTTTGATAGTTTGGCTTTGGAAAATGAAAAGGTTGTTGTTCATAAGATGCTACCCATGTCAATATCTTATGATCATAGGGTTATTGATGGCGCTGAAGGCGCTCGTTTTGCTGTAGCACTTGCTCAGGCAATAGATCATATGGTAAATGATTCAATATTTGATGACGTAAAAGTTTAATAGAGAGGTTATAGGTATGAGTAATAAAGTATCGACGCGTTTTGTGGTCATTGGTTCAGGTCCTGGCGGTTACGCTGCAGCCTTTCGTTTGGCAGATTTAACTCGCAAAGAGTCCAGTGGTAATCGTGAAGTCAATGTTGTCTTGATAGAAAAGCATTCTACTCTTGGTGGGGTGTGTTTAAATGTGGGTTGTATTCCTTCCAAAGCTCTTTTGCATATGGCAGAGGTTGTTAATTCAGTAGAAGAGGTTTCAGGGCATGGTTTGACTTATGGTAAGCCTAAAATAGATGTGAAAAAGATAGTTGACTGGAAAGATAGTATCATAAGTCACTTAACACAAGGTTTGAAGGGTTTGGCTCGTCAACGAAAAGTAAAGGTACTTCATGGAGAGGCTCAATTCATAGGCCCTAATCAGATTCAAATCAAAGGTGACTCTGATACAATCGTTGATTTTGATAAGGCGATCATAGCTTCGGGGTCTGAAAATGTTAATTTACCTTTTATTCCCCAAGATGATCCTAGAATTCTAGATTCAACAACTGCCTTAAATTTATCTAAAACCAACGGTAAATTGGCTGTGTTAGGTGGGGGTATTATTGGGTGTGAAATGGCCACAGTCTATAGAGCGTTAGGTGCTGAAGTAGATGTGATCGAGATGCTGCCACAGATCATGCCTGGTGCCGATGTAGACTTGGTGAGGCCCTGTCAGAAAATAATGGAGAAAAGAGGGGTTAAGTTTTATTTGTCAACACAAGTATCCGGCGTTAAGGCTGGCAAGAATGGCCTAACAGTTTCATTTAAAGAAGGCCAAGACAAAGTGTATGATCAAATGTTAGTGTCTGTTGGTAGGCGGCCTAAGGGGGCTGATGTCGGTGCTGAACATGCCGGAGTTAAGGTTGATGAAAGAGGGTTTATTCCTGTGGATGAATGCTTGACGACCAATCAGCGTCATATTTACGCCATTGGGGATGTTTGTGGTAATCCCATGTTGGCACATAAGGCGGCTGCAGAGGGTCGATTGGTTGCTGAAGTTGTTCATGGTAAGCGGGTTAAATTTGATGCCCAGTGCATACCTTCAGTGGCTTATACTGACCCTGAAGTTTCTTGGGTAGGTAAAACTGAAGCTGAGTTGAAAAAAGAAGGTATTGCTTATGATAAGGGTGTTTTCCCATGGGCAGCAAGTGGAAGATCTTTGTGTTTAGGTCGATCAGAAGGTTTAACTAAGTTATTGGCATGCAAGGAATCAGGTAGAGTTTTGGGCGGAGGCGTTGTCGGAAAATCTGCAGGTGATATTATCTCTGAAGTTGCCTTGGCCATTGAGATGGGGTGTTATATCGAAGATATAGAATTGACGATTCATCCTCACCCAACACTTTCAGAAACGATAGGGCTAGCAGCTGAAGCCTGTATGGGAACGATTACTGATTTGTATATGCCGAAAGATTAATAGCTGTTTGATGAAGGTTAAACGATTGGTTGAGTTTTTTTCGGTATAGTGACCTGATGTAGGGTTGGGTTATCATTCATTCATGTGGTGTTTTGAATGTGGTGATTTTTCATGGGATGCGAAGTGTCAACGTTGCCTCATGCAGATGCCTTACCTGTTACGGTGTTGTCGTTGTGGGTTATTACAATTAGAAGCTAAGCCCCACCCATGTGCACAGACCTCAGCAGTTAGTCAAAGGGTGTGGAGTTTATTTAGAAAAACTACTGAAATTGATCGCATATTGTCCAGGCGTCATCATGATTCTTTGGCCTTAGCTTATTGGGTTACGAGCTTCTGGAATGAGCGTTGCTCATTACAAAAACCTTATACTTTTGTCCCCTGTTTGGGCAATTATCATGAGTTTAATGCCTTGGTTGCTGATCTTTTGGCATGTCAGCGTCAGCAATCGTTTTCCTATGCTATTCAAGAGGGGGATCAGGTTTGGGTTGATATGGAGGTCAGGAGAGAGTGTTTAATTCAGTTAAATAAGAATTCAAATTGCATTTTATGGGCTTTTACGGCATGGTTATCAGATGATGATAGTTGAGAGTTAAATTATGAAATGGCTAGTTTTGGGTGCTTCAGGTACCTTGATGGCAGGGGTGATTCAATTGGCTCGTGAGTGGGGCGACGATGTGATTGGCATAGATGATCATTTTTTACCTCCCATAGGGCCTCAATTAACTCAAATGGGGATTGAATTAATACAGGGGTATCCGGATTCATTGCCCTTTAAGCCAGATGGTGTGATTGTGGGGAATGCTATTAAGCGGGGTAACCCAACCATGGAGTGGGTCTTGAATCAGCGAATACCTTATTATTCTGCCCCCGAATGGTTGGGCGCAAGGCTAAGAGATTATGACTCAATCATAGCCATTTGTGGTACCCATGGTAAAACATCAACCGCAGCAATGTTAACATGGGTTTTGCAACAAGCAGACTTGAACCCAGGGTACTTGGTTGCAGGGGTGATGAACGGTTTTGAAAAACTCGCGAGTAAAGGATTAGGTAAGACGTTTGTCATTGAAGCAGATGAATATGATTCAGCTTTTTTTGATAAAAGACCTAAATGTTTACATTATCGACCAACGCATCTTTTGATTAATAATTTGGACTATGATCATGCAGATATCTATCCAGATTTAGAAAGTATACAGCAACAAATGAGGTGGATGATAAGAACGGTTCCTGGAGACGGGCTGATTGTTGTTCCTCATGGGGATTCTCATGTTAGTGCTGTAATAGACCCTTGTTGGACACGAATTCAAAGTTTTGGGCAGCGTGATTTGGGGTTGGAAGCGGTCAAATCAGCCCAGGGTTTTGATGTCTATCAGTCCCATGCCTTGGTGGGTCAAGTTGAATGGGACTTGGTTGGAAATCAATGGATGCATAATGCTTTAGCCGCAATAACTTTGGCGGTCTCTATAGGTGTTGAAACACAAGATGCTACACATTATCTCTCAACCTACCCTGGGGTAGCAAGGCGCAGGCAGTTAAAGGGCGTGATTGGCGGGGTAGCGTACTGGGATGATTTTGCTCATCACCCCACAGCCATTACTAAAATGTTAGAATCTTTTCCATCTAAAGGGCGTTTAATAGCTGTTTTCAACCCAGTTAATTTCACCCAAAGAAAGGGGTTGATGCAGGCAGAGCTGGTGAGGTCTTTATCCATTGCTGATCAAGTTGTTATGATCAAGCCTCTGCCCTATAAACCTGAAGACTGGTTGGGCTTTGTTCAATCGATCACGAAACCCTTTCATTGGGTGGATACCCTGGATGATTTATCAGCTTTCCTAGACGGAGGTGTGCAGGAGGGAGATACTGTGGTTCTAATGGGAGCATCTCATTACGATAACTTCTTTTCTCAGGTGTTTTCTAAGGGGGTACATAATGAGTAACTATGGGGGAGTAACCTCAAGAACTTTTTGGAGAAAATAACATGCTAAGGGTTATTATTCCCCTTTGTTTAATCGCAACCATGGCCCAATTTGCGACAGATATTTATTTGCCTTCGCTGATATCCTTGTCACAAGATTTAAGTTCATCGGTGCATATGGCTCAAGGCACCATCGCCATTTACCTTATCTTTGCCGCTTTCTCACAGCTTATCTTTGGTTCTTTATCGGATGTGAGGGGGCGTTATCCCCTGTTGGTTTTTTCCATACTCTTAGCGATGTTGGGAAGTGTTGTTTGCAGTCTTTCTACCTCGATAGAGTATGTTTTTCTAGGCAGGGCTATTCAGGGTCTGGGTGGGGGAGGAACGGCTGTTTTAAGCAGAATTATTGTGATTGATACTTTTAAAGATGAAGCCTTGATTAAAGTGACCTCATACTTGTCGTTTTGTTCCATAGTTATTTTGGCCATTGCTCCTATTTTTGGTGGTTTTGTCGAAGAATTATTAGGGTGGAGAGCTAATTTTATCGTGTTAAGTCTTTATATGCTCATGATTTTAGGTGTGGTCATTATCTTTATAACAGAAACGTTGCCTATCGAGAAGCGTAAGGTGATTTCGATCCAGCGATGGTGGAAAATTTTTTATGAGCTTATTCATACCCTGGATTTTCTATGTTTTTCACTTTGTTATGTGGGTTCGTACAGTTGCATTATTGTGTGGTTAACAGTTAGCCCTATTTTGCTTCAAGGGTCGCTACATTTAACGCCCATACAGTTTGGGTATTGTTATGCAGTGGGTTGTGGTGCATTCGCCATAGGGGCCTTGAGTAATCCGAGGTGGGTTGTGTTAATGGGGGCAAGGAAGACGCTTTTTTTAGGCATTGCTTTGGAGGTTGTTGCAGGTGTTATTTTTACCCTTCAAGGTGTTTTTGAGGTGTTTAGTGTATACAGTATATTATTTGTTAATGCAGTCATGATGTATGGGTGCATGCTGGTATTAAATAATTCATTTGCAGCAGCCTTTCATTCTGTTCAGAGTGTTTCAGGCATGGCTGCATCCATCTTTGGGTTTGGGCGCATAGCCTTGTCGGCCGGTGTTAGTGCAATAATTGCTTATTTACCTGAAGAAACACCTTTTTCCCTGGGAGTCTCAGTAGTCTTGTTGTCAGTGTTTAGTTATCAAGTAGCCTCCAAGGGTTATCAAAAAAATTAGCTAACTCTGTTGATTGAGTAACACTCATTATTGATCATCAAAATGGATGGTTTTTAAGGAGCCGTTTGATTGTGTTGACGATAGGATGCTTGGATTTGATAAGATTTATCTTCAGTAAATGTTGTCTTGAAAATGGTTTGATGGGCTGTTAGTATGAAGGGGGTTGTGTTTTGATGCCATATGGTGCAAAGACCTTTGTTTTATAATGTTTTAAGGAGATTTTGATGAAGAAGAGCTTATGGGTGTTGATCCCTTGTCTTTTGGCTGGAGGGTGTACAGAACAAGGCGTATCCAATGAAGATTTTGGTCGGCTTACAGGCAGTATTCTTGGCGGGGTTGTGGGTAAAGAGATCGGTGGAGATAGCACGGGAGCTATTATTGCGGGCAGCATCATTGGAGGGCATATTGGTGGCCAGATTGGCAAGTCGATGAGTCAGCAAAGTGCAAGAAATGTTGCGCATAGTTTAGAAACAAGCAAGTCAGGTCATAAAAGTACCTGGGTAGATCCTGATAGCGGGTATACGTATGTTTTGGTTCCTAAGAAATCATATCAGTCTAATCATAGAGTTTGCCGTAAATTTACCATGTCTGTTAATATGAACGGTCGTTATGAAACGACTCATGGGGTTGCTTGTCGTCAAAATGGAAGGTGGGTTATTCAGTAAGAATGCCCTGGGCAGGATTCGAACCTGCGACCTATCCCTTAGGAGGGGATTGCTCTATCCAGCTGAGCTACCAAGGCTTAGGCGTATTTTGACATAAAGATTAAGGTAAGGGAAGGCATAGATTATCTAAGTATTCGTTTCTATGTATAGGATGTACTTGATTGTTTTGGTGCAATTTGGCATCTTATCATAAGCAGCTTCAATTTTATGGAGGTAAGCAGTGGATTATTTAATATTGTTGGCTGGTCTGTGTGCTTTTCTATTGGCCTTTTGTGCTATTTTTAGTGTTTGGCCATTTGAGAGAAAGGCAGTACAGTCCGCGCCCAAAGAGGATCTGGGCAGATCTTTTGATTTTCCATTCAGAAATCATGAGGAAATCAAAGACCTTCCAGATGTTTATGCGTTTTTTATTATTTTAGAGCAAGGTTATCAAGGCGATAATATCTATTCTTTTTTTGAGGATAACGCAATAAAATTTGGAGGAAAAGGAATTTATCATCGGTATGATATTGACTGTTCACAAAGTTTGTTTAGCATTGCTAGGTCCAATTATCCGGGTACTTTTGATCCAAAAACTCTTCCCAGTGAGCAAGTCAAAGGGGTTGCGTTATTCATGAAGCCAAAGCTACAAGATGACCCTGTTTTTGCCTTTGATGCTATGGTTGATTTGATGTTAAAGTTCCAGAAGTGTTTAGGCGGAAAAATTAAGGATCAGGATAAACGGGTACTAGATCGCCAAGATTTTTCTAAGATGAGAACCGAGATGATTGAGAGTATTGAGTGTGCGTAAATTAGTTATTATCTGTTTGTTGATGAGTCATGCTGCAGGGGCTGAATCTGGGGTCAATCTTTTTAAGAAGGGTGCTCAAGTTCCCACACACCAGTTGGTTGTTGCCGGGGCGAAAAAGAAGGTTATTGAAAGTAAAGGGGAATCTCCACCATCTTTTGATGAGATTATACAATCTGCATCATCGAATGAAGAGTCTATCAAGTCCAATGAAGATGATGTGCAGAAAGTTACTCAAGAGGCCACTGAAGATTTGTTGGCTGCCTTGTCTTGGGGCGAGGGCATGTTGCCTATTCAGCAACGCGATAAGATGAAGTATTTTACCAAAAAAGGTTGGAATTTATTTAAGAAAAACATTTGGCCTGCTTATTATCAACAGTTAGGTGATACAGTGAAGCAAATAAAGTTGATTCCAATTGATCAGGGTAAGAGGTTGGCACAGGCGAATGATTCATTTTCGTTGGGTTTGATGGTTTCTATGGAAAGGCTGACGGATAAAGGTGTTACAAAGCTTTCATTAAGAACATTGGCTCGTCTCAAAAAAGAACCATCAGCGTGGTTGATTGATCATATTATTTTCCAACCCATACTGAATTAAGTTGTATGACAAGGATAAAGGAGATGATGCAGGGATTAGCCGATGAGCTGAATCAACATAATTATTACTATCATGTTCTAGATGACCCAAGGATATCTGATTCTGAATATGACCAAAAGCTACAAGCATTAATAAAGCTCGAGCAAGAATACCCTCAGAATGTGTTGCCAGATTCCCCTACGCAAAGAGTGGGAGCTAAAGTTTCTTCTAATTTTAATGTCATTTCACACACTGTTCCTATGCTTTCTTTGGAAAATGTTTTTACTGACGAAGATTTAAGGCAGTTTATATCCAGAATTATGAAAACCTATCGAGGCAAGTTGCAGTGGGTATGCGAGCCCAAAATGGATGGTGTGGCTATTAGCTTAAATTATGAAGATGGGCTTTTGATTTCTGCGGTTACTCGAGGTGATGGTGTTGAAGGTGAAGAAGTTACTCACACGGTTAAGACGATAGAGACAATTCCTTTACGATTAAGAGAAGAGGCTAAAGGTAGGGTTGAAGTTCGTGGTGAAATTTTTATGGAAAAAGAGGGTCTGGCACAACTTAATAGACTCTGTCAGCAACGTGGCGTTAAATCTTTTGCTAATTGTCGAAATGCAGCCGCAGGAAGTATTCGGCAGCAAGATGCTAAGATTACAGCAGAGAGGCCATTAAAGTGTTTTGTGTACTCCCTTGTCTCTGAGGTAAGTGTAGGCTCTCAGTTTGAAGCTTTAGAGAAATTAAAGGCATGGGGCTTTTTGGTTAACCCTTGGGTTCAGGTGGTGAATTCAGAGGAAGGTTTGATTCAATATTATGAACGTATTTTAGAGAAAAGACCTAAGTTACCGTATGAAATTGACGGGGTTGTTTATAAGGTTGATAGTTTTGAGGTGCAGCAACTGTTAGGTGTGTCGATTAAGTCGCCAAAGTGGGCGTGTGCACACAAATTTCCGTCTGAGCAGGCTACCACCAAAGTCAATGCTATTCATTTTCAGGTAGGTCGTACTGGGGCTATTACTCCAGTTGCTCATTTAGAGCCGGTTCAGGTGGGTGGGGTCTGTGTTAGTCATGCCAGTTTGCATAATTTTGAAGAAGTTGAGCGCAAAGATATTAGGGTTGGTGATACTGTGTTTATTCAAAGAGCAGGAGATGTCATCCCCGAAGTTGTTTCAGTAGTGGTGGCTGATCGCCCTCATCAGGCAGAAAAAATTACTATGCCTAGAGAGTGTCCTGTGTGTGGTGGTGAGGTGGTTAAGCTTGAAGAAGAAGCTATTTTAAGGTGTGTGGCAGGAGTCTTGTGTAAGGCTCAACTAAAAGGAGCTATAGAGCACTTTGCTTCACGCAATGCTTTGGATATTGATGGTTTAGGCATAAGAACAGTTGATATGCTGGTTGATTTTGGTTTGGTGAAAGATTTATCAGATCTTTATAAACTTTCTCTTTTAGATTTAAATCAGTTGCCAGGTTTTGCGGCTAAGTCTTCTTCAAAGTTGCTAAGCGCTATCGATAAGTCAAAAGGTATTTCTTTTGATCGTTTTCTTTATGGTTTGGGAATTAGAGGGGTTGGGGCAGCAACTGCTGCGGCTCTTTCTGGTGTGTATAGGGATGTGGGTAGTTTGTCTCAAGCCTCGGTAGCTTCTTTGGAAGAACTGCCTGATATTGGGCCTATTGTAGCCAATCATATTGATCATTACTTTAAGTCCGATGCGGTGATCTCCATGTTGCTTGAGTTAGAGCGTTTGGGGGTGCGACCAACTTCAGTTGAAAAAAAAGAAACCATGAGTGGGGTTTTTTCAGGTTTTGTTTTTGTTTTTACAGGAACATTAAAGGGTATGAGCCGTTCAGAGGCGGTTGGCAAGGTGGAATCTTTGGGAGGTAAAGTTGTTAAATCTCTAACCTCGGAGGTTACGCATGTGGTTGCGGGCGAGAAGCCAGGTTCTAAGTTGGCTAAAGCGCAATCCAAGGGCTTGGTTATTTGGAGTGGTGCCGAGTTAAATGGTTTTTAGGTGTATGGTTTTAGGTTGTGCTTTTGATTATGATAGCTCTGCCGGCTTCAAAAAAAACCAAGAATTGTGGGCTTCAATAAAAGAGATGTTTGTAGGAGTCTTTGGTAAAATAAGCGATAAATATTCAATTAAATTAGATGATGGGGCTAAAGAGATAAAAAATAAAGCTATTAAAGTAAGGCTTGAAATGCATTTTCAAAAAATAAAGAACGCCCATGCATGGATAGACAAGGTGATTCCAAGAGCAGAGGGGACTTCTGGTCGGAGTCATGAAGAGGATGCTAATTGGGGCTTGAGCTGTGGTATTCAATAAACAGTCAGGGTTAGATTGTGCGGTTATTAGGGGTAATGAAAATCACTAATATTGAAGTTAATATGTTGTAATTGATATTAAAATAAGAAGTTAAAAACATAGGGCAAATAAGAGTGTGCTAATTAGATAAGTTTAGTATTAAAGGTTAACTTCTAAACTTGATGATCGTGTAGGAGTTGATGGAGGGGTTTGATGGGGGCTTAGTGGGGGTGATTTTGGCTCTACGATGTGTAGCTTTTTGAGGGTGGCTGCAAGTTGTGGGGTGTATTCTGGGCAGCTGTTTGAAATAGATGGCATGAAGAATCCAGCAATTCTATCAAAGATAAGCATGATAGCGGTGATTGGGGTGGTTAGGGTGTTGGATCGATAGAACTTGCTGGGTATCAAGGGGGTCGTGTTTGTCTCTTTAGTGAGGCTATTGGTATGGCGTAGGTGTTTCATGGGGGAGGTATGTCGAATAAAGTCAGCCAGGAGCATTTTTGCTTTGAATAGATGCTCTTGAGCTGCGTCTGTAATCTTCTTTCGCATGGTGTTTGATGTCTTTTCTTCGGAGTATCGATACATGTCTACATCTTGATGTTCTTCATAAGCTTTGGTGTGATGTTCAGTTTGTGATTCGTAAAGTGAAAGTGCAGTTGAGTTGGTTTCTTGTGTGATATAGGACTCAAATGGGCTTTCTATGATGTTATCGAGAAGACCTATTCTATCGATACAGGAGGGGTATGCGTAGATAAGAACTCCTGTTATCAAGGGGAATAATGAGAGGAAGAGTAAACAATAGAGTACTTCTAGAGTGAATGCTTCAAAAATAAAGTGTGCAATCAGGCTGATGGCAATAATAGTCAGGCCGCTACGGATGGATCTTAGGCCCCACAAGGTGCATTTTTCATGGTAGCTCTTGAATCGATAGAAAAAGAATTGGTACTTGAAAGCTTTTTTGAATTTTTCAAAAACTGTGTTCTCAGGGGCATTGTCGGATTCATTGAAGGTGTTTTGCATGAGTAGGTATGATAGCCAGGATCTGCTGTTTCCTTTGGTTTGTTTGTTTTTTTTGCAGGAAATTACTTTTAATAAATTATCAATGTTTTGGTGTTGGATTAGGGGGTTTATTTGTGAAGTATTGATAAGGTTGGTGGTATAATCTTTATTTTTTTTAGTGGGACTATTTTGGATATAGTTACAAATGTTTTGTGCAGCCCAAGGTTGGAATTCTAGGTCATCAAGGGTGTAATATTGAAGGTTGGGTTTTTTATTCCCTGTAAGTGGGTTGGTTCCATATGTTTTAATCCAAGGCGCTATCGACTGGAAGTCATACAGTTGTTCATTTCCAGCCAGTGTTACCGGACACGACATTATATTTCGACTTATTGTACAGTGAATCAAGTCCATTTGATCCTCTCTATTGACATCCTAATATCTAATTATACAACTATTTATATACAAATAGCTAGGCTTTATTTATTGTTTTGGATTTTTTCAGTCCTCAATGGTATAATTACAAACTATTTAGTTTTGTGAGACATCAATAAAGTGAAATATTTTGCGCGTTTATCCATCGTAGTGGGTACTGTTTTTATGGTGCTAGTTATCGGGTTGTCGGCCGTTGCTTTTTTTGGTTTTTTTAAGGAAGATCATGGATTTAAGCTTGTTTCTGGTGTGAGCTCTAGTGTGCTGGTTCAAAAGAATGATGAAGGCATTATTCATATCAAGGCAGATAATCGAGAGGATTTGTTTTTTGCGCAAGGGTATGTGTCTGCGCAGTATCGCTTGCTTCAGATGATGATTATGAGGCAGACATTTGAAGGAAGAATGAGTGAAATTGTAGGTAAGAAAGCCCTCCCTTTAGATGAGTACATGCGAATATTGGGCCTTGCCAAAGCAGCTAAATCATCGTATCAGCATTTATCGCCGAAATCTAAGCGCTACTTAGAAATGTATGCTAAAGGGGTGAATGAGTACATGCAAGATCATTCACTCAACACAGAGTTTAAGGTTTTGGGGTTTCATCCAGAAGCCTGGAAGCCTAGTGACGCAGTGACCATTGCTAAGGCTATGTCTTGGAATTTAGGAAGAAACTGGACGTATAAATATTCGAACTCCTATGTTCGTCATCATGATGGGATTGATACGTTTGATCGTTTATACCCGGCTTATGGAGAAATGGAACAGGCCACAGTGTCTAAAAAGGAATTACTCGAATTTGGTCTTCCGATTACCAAAGAGTCCTTTAAACAACGTTTTCCAGATTCACCTCCAATTTCTCAAGAAGATCTCAAATTATTTGAACCTTTTATTGCTAAAGATGTTACTTTGATTGAGAAGCTATTTAGTGGAGAAACTCGCCAGCCAGGATCGAATGCATGGGCCATCAATGCAAGTAACTCAATAAGTAAGCATCCGTTGATTGCCAATGACCCTCATTTGGATATGACAGTTCCTGGGACATTTTACTTGGTTAAATTAGAAAGCCCCGAGGGGACTATTTCAGGAGGTGCGATGCCTGGAGCGCCTTATGTGATTATTGGGCACAATGATCATGTTGCTTGGGGGTTGACTAATTCACATGCTGATCAATCTGACTTGCAAATTTGCTATTCTTGCTCAAAAGGATCTGTTCGAAAAGAAATTATTTTGGTGAAAGGTGGCGAATCGAAAGAGTTGTTGATTAAAGATATCAAAAATGGTCGCATTGTGGGAGAAAATGGATCAAAGCAAGCAAGGTTCTTATGGTTGGGGTTAAATGAAAAGGACTCTACCTTGGAGAGTTTATTTAAGATTAATGAGGCAGCTTCTGTTAAAGAGGCTTTCAGAGCTTCTCATGATTGGATATCTCCCAGTCAAAACCTTGTGATTATAGATCGCCAGCATGTCGGGTATCGTTTGCTAGGCAAGGTACCTTCTCGTCAATATTCTGGAAGATTTATAACGTCTAATTATTGGCAAGGTTATATTCCTCAACGCCAGATGCCCTTTTTGATAGACCCCAAAAAAGGGTTTGTTGCCAATGCAAATAATGTTATTGCTTCTCCTAGCTATTTATATAACTTAAATGGCCTAGAATATGATAATGTTCGGCAGTTTCGCTTGCACGAATCTTTGTCAAGGAACAACCTTTTATTGAGTGTGGCAGATCAGAAGAAGTTACAAATGGATGTTAAAGATCAAGAGTGGGTCCTGTTAAAAGATCTTCTAATGAGGTTAAAACCCCAAGAAGAGTTAGAAAAAAAGGCCTATGATAGTTTGCAAAAATGGAATGGAATGGCTGAATTAGATAGTGTTGGTATCACTATATATAGTCAATGGATACGAGAAATTTCAAAAGCTATGTACACTGATTTCAATGATCGACCTGCCTACCATCAGCCACGCTATAACGTTGATTATATTAAGAACCGATTGAATGATGGCGGCAGGATGGGGCAGTATTCTAGTAGTCAAGAGATGCTGGAAAAAACATTTCACGCTGCAGTGTTACATTTGGCGAATAATTTAGGCACCAATGTTTATCATTGGAAATGGAAGTATGTGCACAAAGCCTTTTTTAGGCATACTGTTTTTGGGAAAGTTCCTTATTTAGGGTATTGGTTCAATCGATCGATTCCAAGTTCAGGTAGTCGTGAGACCTTAAATCGATCGAGGTGGTTTGGTAAAACTAAATGGTTTGATGCAGTAGAAGGCCCGGTGATTAGACTGGTCGTGGATGCCGCTTCGTTTCAGCATGACCAGATGATGATTGCTCCAGGGCAATCAGGTAGTATTTTTTCTAGCCATTATGATGACTTGCTTTCCAGTTGGGCTCATGGAAGCTTTATTGACGTTGCTCGATGGGTGAATGGTACGAGTGATAAACTGAAGTTGATGCCTAAGGAGTCCTGAATTGTTGATTAAAAAAATAAGTAAGGTTTTTGTAACTTTTGCTGTTTCCGGTGTTTTGCTAGTTACCTTTGGCTGGAAGATTTTTCAGATGAATCACAGGGCTGTTTTGTCGGGTAATTTGAAGTTTAATACTGTTTCTGACGAGGTAATCATTCGTCGAGATTCTTTTGGGGTTCCTCATATTCAGGCTAATAATGATGAAGATGTTTTTTGGGCTCAGGGTTTTGTCCATGCTCAGGATCGCTTGGCTCAAATGGAGTTTAATCGCCGATTTGCGCAAGGTAGACTAAGTCAGGTGCTAGGGCCTAAAGTTTTAGGTGTGGATAAGCAAATGAGGATTTTGGGTCTTTATCCTGCTGCAAAAAAAAGTACAGAACTATTGTCAGAATCTTCAAGAAAAAAGCTGCAGGCTTACGCAGATGGTGTGAATGAGGTTATTGCTTCTGGTCGTTATTCATTGCCTTTAAACCTGTTGGTTAGTAAAGTTGAACCTTGGGCGGTTGAGGATTCCTTGGTGATGGGAAAGTTAATCGGTTTCGCATTAGGAAATAAAGAGTGGCGACTTAAGTTGGGTTCGGGTTTCTGGGATGATGATCAGTGGGATAAATGGTACCCAACGTTGCAACAAAACTCAACAGTTTCTAGTCAAGAAGGTAGGCGTCAAGGGCTTCCTATGCTTCATAAGGCTTTGGTCAAGAACTATGCTAAACATAAAAAAATTAATACAATATCTACGGATTTAGACTTGAGTAAGCTTTGGGAGTCGGGAGCGTCAAATGCTGTTGTGGTCGGGCCTAAAAGGTCAGCCAATAAATCTTCCCTGATGATGGCAGACCCTCATTTAAGCCCTAGTTTTCCTGATACCTGGTATACTGCTGATATGGAATTTTCGGAACATAGAATTAGTGGAGCATCATTGCCAGGAGCGCCAGGGGTGGTGTTTGGTCGAAACAAGCACGTAGCATGGAGTTTTACCTATAGTTTTGTTGATCAATCTGAGTTAGTGAGCAACCCAAGGAATATTCGAAAAGTTCATCATATTATAGAGGTCAAAGGGGAAGATCCTGTTAAGTTTATTTCTGAACAGTCTGATGATGGGCCTATTATTGCCTATATTGATGATCAACCTGTGGCTTTAAATTGGGAGGTGGATAGTGACGATGATACTGGTTCGGAAGCTTTGTTAGGGATGAATTTTGCAAGCTCTATCAAGGAATCTTTTCAATCCATGAGTAAGTTTATTGCGCCTGCTTTAAATTTATTGGCTATAGATGATAAGGGGCATGTGGGTTACCATTTATCCGGGCGTATTCCTAAAAGAAAAACGATTCAACATCAAGTAAGTGACGAGTCTAACCGAGCAGGTAATCTTGAATGGCAGTACATGCCTCATGCAATAGACCCTTTGTCAGGGTATTTGATCAATGCAAATAATTCACCCATTTCAAATAAGTATCGATATGACCTTAGCGCTATAGGGTATGAGTTGAGGGCCTCAAGAATGCTTGAAATGTTGCCTGGAAAAGCTCGATGGACTAGCGATATGCTGAAAGCTTTGCAGTTGGATGTTAAGGAGCTGGAGTGGGCTATGATAAAACCTGCTTTATCAAAAATCAATGGTTCCCATGCAAACAAGGAGGTTTGGGACTGGTTTAGTCAGTGGGATGGCGAATGTCAATTGGATGCCAAGTACCCAAGCCTTTATCAGGCGTGGTTGACCCAGATAACTAATGTTGCTTATGATGCCTCTTGGCGTAGAGGGTTTCCTGCTCTGTATGATTTTCGTATCCAGAGGATAGTCAGCCTATTGCAGAATGAAAAGGAGTGTCAAGGGTTGGGGTACCATTCTTGCGGCCATCTTTTAGATGTCACCTTGACTCAAGCCATGAATTCTCTAGCGGGAGGGATGGATTATAAAAACATTCCGGCTTGGAAAGAGGTTCATCGTGTTGAATTTAAACATCCGATTTTTTCAAAAATCCCTTTTATGGGGAAAGATTATCACATTAAAGTTTCAGTTCCTGGGGGAAGAGCTACCCTTAATCGCGCTCAATGGTCAACTTTTCAAAAAGATAATTCTGTTCTGAGTATTTCGTCCTACCGAATGATTGTTGATATGGGGAAGAGGGGGTATCATTTCGAATATATTCAACCTTTAAGTGAGACTGAAAACCCGTATCAGCCGTACGCGTTTCGGTTTTTGGATTCTTGGGTTAATGGAAACTATCTTTCCATTGATCAGCCCATTCAATATGAGCTCACCATTAAGCCTAGTGCACGTTAAATTCTTTTCTCAAAATTTCACCAAACCCGTCCCTAAAGTTGGGGTATTTAAAGATAAACCCAGTGTGAAGAAGTCTTTGACAGCTGCACTGTTTGTTGGTGAGGCGTAAGTCCATGGATGAGTTTGCCTCTTCAAGTGGGGGTAGGGGCTTGCCTGATTTACTGCTGATCCAGCTTATGATGGTGTTAAGTGTTGCGGGTTCTTGATCAACAACGTTATAAATACCTTCGTTGAAGGTGAGGGTCATCATGTGCTTAAGTGCTTGTGCGCAATCTTCTTGATGAATGCGGTTAGAGAAGGCTTGATCTTTTCTAATAGAAACTTCCCCGTTAATGACTTGGTTAAGTAGAAAGTGGCGGTGGGGCCCATAGATGCCTCCTAGTCTTGCAATGCTAAAGTCATGGCCAGAAGATGTTATGATGTTTTCAGCCTCGTAAAGAATCTTGGCTTTAGGTTCGGTGGGGTTAATGGGGGTTTCTTCATCTACCCAGCTACCATCTTGAATTGAATAGACTTTGGTGCTGGAGGCATAAATGATTTTCTGACAAGGTTTTTCACTTGTATTAAGTAGATGAATGAGGTGTTTGGTTCCTTCTAAATAGGTTTTTTTATAGTTTGTGTCGTCACTTGAATCAGGTGAGAGTAGATAAAATATAAAATCTACTTCTGGAAGTTTGTCAACGGTCATATCTAGCCAATCCATGCCGATGGGGGTTATGTTTTCAGCTATTTTATGGGCCTGTCTTCTAAGGCCATAAACGGTGCACCCCTCATTCAGTAATAAGGTTCCTAAGTGGTTGCCAACATAGCCACAGCCAATGATTAAACAGCGAGTCATATTTGATCTCCGGTTTTATGGGGTTTTTTTAAACGAACGTAGACACTTCCTTCTCCACCGTCTTTGGGTTGGGCAGAGGCTAATGCGATGACCAGTGGGTGAGTTTTTAAGCTGACAAGGACATCGTTTTTAATCCAATTAGGCCCTTTTGAGTGATGGCCTTTGCCATGGATGATTAGGACGGTTCGGTGAGATTGGTAGAAAGAGTTGTATAAGAAATTTTGAAGGTGTTGCAAGGATTCTTCACGAGTGAATCCTCTAAGGTTTAAGGTATCCTCGAGGTTGAGTTTACCAAGTTTTAGTTTTTGAAACGATTTAGACGGCAGGCTTCCTTGTTGGTAGATGGCTTCATCGGGTCCGTACGGACAGTTGTGAATGGGGAAGTTAAGTTGTGGAATTTCCTTCGGCACGGAAGGAGGGGTGGCCGCAGGGTAGTTGAGAGTCTTTTTCATGGTTTCCAAAAAGACATCCGTGTTATGTGGTTTGCCATTTGACATATTTTTATTATAACAAATCAATGGGCTAAGATCTAGTCTTGATGGATGCTTTAAGGGGGTATACACTAGGTGTTTTACAAGAGGTGGTATGAGAACTTTTGGTGTGGTTGGAGCTACGGGGTTAGTTGGACAGGAATTGTTAAGGTGGGGGCGAAGGTTGTTTCCTGCAGCGAAGTTTGTCGCCATTGCTTCTGCTCGCTCTCAAGGTAAGACGCTTGTGATTGATCATGATTCTTATAAGGTTGAAAATATTGATGATGTTGATTGGGGTTTAATCGAGGGGGTGTTTTTTTCCGCAGGGGCAAGTGTTTCAAGAAAGTGGGTTCCTAGAGTGGTTGATGCCGGGTGTTGGGTGGTGGACAACTCCTCAGCTTTCAGGCAGCATGCTTCAGTTCCTTTAATCATTCCTGAGATTAATGGAAGGGATAATTTATTTGAGAAGCATCGTATTATTGCCAACCCTAATTGCTCGACTATTCAGATGTTATTGGCCCTTAACCCTATCCGAGACATTTGGGGGATAAAGCGACTTACAGTTTCAACGTATCAATCCTATTCAGGCGCCGGTCAAAGAGCTATGGAGGGTTTGGTTAACAATACTGAAGCGAGTTTAAGCAATCAAAATTATGCAACTAACGATGCCGCCTTTTCATTGGTTCCAAGCATTGGAAAAATGGCAGAGAATGGGTTTTGTGAGGAAGAGATGAAAATGATTCATGAGACTCAAAAGATTTGGGGAGATAAGTCTCTTGAGGTTGAAGTAACAACGGTAAGAGTTCCAACGATATATACGCATGCGGAGTCTATTTGTATTGATACCCACCAGCCTATTGATCTTGAGGAGGTTAAATCGTTATTTTCCAACATATCTCACTTAGAGTTGTGTGAGGATTACCCGAATATTCAAGATATTGTGAATACACCGAAAACGGCTGTTGGAAGGCTAAGAAAGTCGCTGAATGACGAGTGCCGCTTGCATTTATGGGTGGTTGCTGATAATATTTTAAGAGGAGCTGCTTATAATGCATTGCAAATAGCTGATAAATATCCTATAATTAATAAGGAGGAGCTAAAGTGTTAGAGAAAAAAACAAATAATTTATCCAATCAATCAGGTGTAGATAATACAGACTCTGAGGGGTATGGTTATAAAGAAATTATCAAAGAATTTGAAGGAGCTGGAGATCTTATAACGGACCCAGAGGGGTTGCGTACTCGCATAGCTCAAGCAGTAGCTGATTTGAAAAATAAAGGCGTGGATTCGAATGTAGTCCATTTGTTTGAAAATGCAAAAGATCAAGAAATGGAGAAGGTTCTAGACGAAGTTGCCAGAGAGTATGAGGTTAAGGCATCACAAGATAAGCCGCTAACAGTGGGTGACATGGAAAGTATTATGTCCAATCATCAAACCTTGTATGGGGATAAAAAATTCACGTCCAGTCCTGATATTTCAAGCATGCCTTTTATGAAGCCTCCAGGTAGGTAATTCTTTTTCTTGGGGCCGACAGTCACAGGTTAATGATTTTCTTTGATCTAAATTTCCTTTTGATGTAGAATTTATGTTGTAGATTTTATTAAACGAAAGGAATAGTGAGGAGATTTTGATGAATCATAAGGTTATGGCAGGGATGATGGGCTCTGTTATTTTAGTTGCCCCTTGGCTTTTTAGTGTTGAAGTGGCTTCTGCAGGTGTTTATAAACACCCAAAATTTAAGCAATCAGAGGTTACTGTTTCTGGGTTGATTAATGCTGCAGTGCGTAAAATTGATAACAATAAAACGGGTCGAAAGTATTCCAATGTGATGGTGGGACAAATGGGATCCCAAAAAGATCTTTCGCACCTTCAGTTGACAGCTAAGACTAGAGTTAGTCGTTATGACTTAACGGCAAAAGCTAGAGTATCATCAGATTTTAATAGATTTTATTCATATGATGATGACAATGCTTTTGTACAAAAGTACTTTACTTTGAATGGGGAGTGGGAAGAGCGATACCCATCTTATAATTATAGAGTTCATTCTGATATATTAGAAGTTTCAATTGATGATAGTATGGGTGTTTTAGGACAATTAAGTATAGGTAAGGCGCCTACAGGGACAAGTGAATCTACCAAGGCTACATTTGCTTCAACCTCTTATCGTAGAGCGGATACAAGTAATGTGTATGCTGTACCATTTGGTACTTATGAACAAGTAAATTCAATAGGTATTAATTTTGGTTCGTATGAACTAAATCGTGATCAATTCCGTGTTCAATATACGACTGCTGAATACATAAAAGGGTTATCTTTATCTGCTGAATATGTATCCCAAGGTGATCAACGAACAATATTTGGTGCGGGTTTTGTTGTTTTTCCGCGTTATGACAGTTTTGGTGTTTCAGGTTCTTGGAAAGGATCTTTGCAGGGTGTTGATTTAGATTTAAGAGCAGGTTATACATCGCGTGCATGGGAGCCTTTTTATAGGGGCTATACCGAGAATCAAAACAAATCTTCTATTAATGGTGGAGATTGGCATCTAAGAGGTTTAGGGGCTTCAGCGGCCTTTAAATATCATGGGATTGATGGCTCATATGCGTATGCTAAATTAAGTCCACATAACTTTGTGAATGTTGTGGATGTAAATTATAATGCATATTATTATAATTATCGATATGGTCAAAAACCTGCAGTTATGAACTCTTTTGAGTTGGGTTATACGTATGTTATTATGGGTAAAGAAACCGGCTTAAGTGGTGAATATGCAACGTCTAAGGCGTTTTATAATGATGCTTCAAAAGCTACGATTAAAGGGGTTCGGGTGGCTCATAAATTTACTGACCGTTTAACCATGCATGCAGTGTTACAGGAACATTCTTCTAAAGGTTATGATGCTATTAATGTGAATTATTATATTCCGACTAAAAATGTAAGGGTAGGGGTCCTGGGCTTCTCTATCATTGTATAGTTTTCAAGAGTTTTTTATTAAAAGACCTGCATTATGCGGGTCTTTT